>SDBT01003747.1_pt1 | contig 26158 bp, 33 predicted proteins | sample 2277101 | NCBI WGS metagenome assembly SDBT01 (sample SAMN10404973, study PRJNA504765) | marine sediment metagenome | isolation source: marine sediment core GS10_PC15, 103 cmbsf | place: Arctic Ocean: Southern Knipovich Ridge | collected 2010 | reverse complement strand
ATTCTGAAATGTACGAGTGCGTACCCCGCGCCGCTAGACGCGATGAACCTGCTTACGATTCCAAGATTGGAAGTTGAATTTGGTGTTCCTATCGGACTCTCTGATCATTCCCTTGGGATAACCGCGCCGGTTGTCGCGACAGCCCTCGGGGCTTGCATCATCGAAAAACACTTTACAGCGTCCCGTTCCGCCGGTGGGGTAGACGCGTCGTTCTCTCTAGAGCCAAGAGAGTTCAAGCATATGGTCAAGGCTATCCACGAGGCAGAGTTGACGCGTGGGTTCGTTAGCTACAACTTGAATATCGCGGAAGAAGGGTCTGACAAGTTTCGCCGGTCGCTCTACGTAGTGAAGGACATTCAGGCCGGAGACGCATTTACTCCTGAGAACGTCCGCTCGATTCGTCCCGGCTACGGACTCCCGCCGAAGCGACTACCCGACGTCCTCGGGAAGGTCGCGGCGACGGACCTCTCGCGTGGGACTCCGCTTTCAGACGAGGTAATATCTAAATGACGACTTGGATTCTCGTTACCGTCCGAGGACGCCCAGAGTTAACCGGGAAATGCATAGATGCACTACTACAGAATACGCCGGGGGACTGGAAGATCATCATCGTAGATAACGGGAGCCGCGATGAAACCCTTGACGAACTCTATCGACTCTTCCGCGACGGGAAGATCGAACGGCTCGTCTGCAACAAGGTCGGGACCGTCCCGCAGTGGGAGAAGGGATACGCGATCCGGCAGGCGGTCCGTCTCGTAGAGGACGAGCCCCATGACCTCTTCGCATGGGTCGATAACGACGTAGTTGTAAACCCCGGGTGGCTTGCGGCGGCGCAGCTCGTACTTGTTACCCTTGCGGATATCGAGGTCTGCTCGCTACACAACGACAATATCCAGGAGAAGAGGCACAAGACGATCAGGACGGAGCGCGTCGGCCCGTATACAGTTCGGAGAAAGCTTACGGCGAACGGTGCCGCGTGGGTGATGCGGAGTGGGTTCTTTGCTAAGTATGGGCTCCCTCCTATCGGTATGGGTATAAACCGTGAAGGTACAGAGGATTGGTTCTATAGTGACAAGCTACAACACGACGGTCGCCCGCGCTTCGGGATCGTCGAGGGGTTCGCAGAGCATCTTGGGTACCAGTGCAGTATCAAGAGGAAGGCGATAGCGGAAGTCAAGAATCACTCAGTAGGGGTAGACGCGTGAATATCGTAGGAGGCAGGCAGATAGGTAGTGGCGTACAGAAAGGTAGGAAGACATGATTTTCAAGATTCAGAAAGAGGATGGGCACTGGACGTTCATTGATAAGGTAGATGAGGTAAACTCTTATGGGTATTCAGCTCATGAGATAGTGATGAGTGCGGATGGCAAAGACCCGCAGTGTCCGACAGCTCTCGATGTCCGGCAGTCAACGGGTGATCATGTTCGGTACTCTGGACAGGATATACGAATTGTCTTGGACCGTCGTAGAAGGAAAACGACGAACGACCCGACGCCTTGTAAATTCGTAGTCCTGATCAGACGGGTTCCAGCAGCACCAGGCGTAGTATGCCAAGCGAAAATATCATTTGCGTATACTACCGAGGCGTTTCTACTAAGCGACGAGGGAAAAACGGTAGAGAGACTCTAGGAAGCTGCCTGCCTCCTACGAGGAGAAAGACGCGTGAAGCTGCTCGTTAAGTTTCCGACTCGCGGCCGCTCGGGGAAGGTTATGCCTCTCCTGGAGAAGTATCGCGATATGCGGTCTAGGCACCACGAGGTCTACTTCCTCGTTTCAATAGATCAAGACGACAGGTTGATGAACAATACTAATATGGTAGGTAGGATCGGTCGCCTCGGAGCCGGCCACCCCGGCGTCTGTCCTATTGTAAAGGTCGGTAACTCGAAGACGAAGGTCCAGGCTATCAACGCCGACATGAAATCAGCTCCTCCGGACTGGGACGTGATGGTCCTCTCGTCCGACGATATGATCCCACAGGTAGCGGGGTACGACGCAATCATCTTCGAGCATCTCCTATCGCACTTTCCGGATAAGGACGGCTGTATCTGGTTTAACGATGGGTATACTGGCCGAAAGCTATGCACGCTCGTAGTGATGGGGCGTCCGTACTATGAGCGGTTTAATTATATCTATCATCCAGACTACGTATCCCTCTGGTGCGACAACGAATGGACGGAGGTCGCACAGCAGCTCGACCGTATCCGGTTCGTGGACTGCACGATCATTAAGCACGAGCACTGGGCGAATTCGGCGAGCGTCCCGAAGGATGAAGTCTACCGTCATAACGAGTCTTTTGACGCACGGGACAAAGCTCTGTATCACGTGCGGAAGAAGCAAGGGTTCTGGCTCGGGAAGGGGCACTCCTGTTGATCCTTAGTATTCTCATCTGCTCACTCCGCAAGCGCGCCGATCTACTCGGTCGAGTGATCAATCAGTTAAACCCTCAGATCAAGAACTCTAAACTTGAAGACGAGGTCGAAGTCATTACGTACGTCGATGAAGGGCAGATGACGATAGGGGATAAGCGAAACGAGTTGAAGCGCCGCGCGAACGGAAAGTGGCTCTGCTACGTAGACGACGACGACCACGTCAATGACTCGTACGTCTGCCTTGTAGTCGAAGCCCTGAAGCGGTCTGACCCCGATTGTATTGGGCTCGTCGGGAAGATACTCTGGAAGGGAACGTGGAGTCGGTTTGAGCACTCAATACGACACCCAGGATATGCAACGCTTCCTGGTCCGGTATTCGTGCGTCCCCCGAATCACCTGAACCCAATCCGGACGGAGATCGCGCGGGAGATTCAGTTCCCGCCGCTAGATCGCAGCGAGGATACAGCGTACTCGCTTGCATTACAAAAGTCCGGACTAATCAAGACAGAGACATTCATAGAGGCTGTGTTGTATTTCTATACACCGTCGAGAGCGTCTGATCGCGAAAAGCCGAAGCCAAAGAAGAGGAGACGATAATGCCGTCTGACATGTATTCTCAGAACGACGAGGAACGAATTATCCTTCAGTGGTTCCTGCAGCACGGTAAGCAAACCGCCGGGCGCTTCCTGGATGTCGGAGCGTACCACGCGACCGTCTTCTCGAATACTCGCAAGCTCTTCGAGCAAGGTTGGTCTGGGGTTCTCGTCGAGCCCGGCCCCGCGCAGATACTCAAGCTCGCGGTGGCGTACAGAGGGGTAGACCGGATCACGATAGTAAACTGCGCTCTCGCGGAAGCTCTCAAGTTCCAAGAGCTAGGTATCTGCGCGGACGCGCTCTCGTCTCTCGACAAGGAACACCAGAAGACATGGGCGGCGGGCGGGACTGTCTTCGATCAGGTTCAGGTCTTCACGGTTACGGTCGGGGCGTTCTTTGAGCGGTTCGGGTACAACTTCGACTTCGTTGATATCGATATCGAGGGAGAGGCGAACTGGAATCTCGTCCGGACGATGGACTTCGGAGCGATCCAGGCAAGCCTCGTCTGCGTTGAGTATGGGAACCACCGCGAGGATATCCTACGGTATATTATGCAGTGGAATTTCAAGCTCGTCCATGATACGGGCGAGAACCTCATACTCGGGAGGGACTAGAGTTGGTCAAGCACTGCATAGTTAATGTCGCGACAGGCGGTCCTCACGTACGAGGGCAGAAGCGACTCGCGGAGAGTCTCCGGAGCTTTGGGTATCAAGGCGACTTCATCACGTGGACAGATTCGCTCCCTCCGGGAAGCCCAACGCACCAGGCGGTTCCGTATGGGTTCAAGTTTTACGCGCTACGGGAGGCTATACGGCGCGGGTACGATACGGTTTTGTGGTTAGACGCATCGTTTTGGGCTATTGATGACCCAATGAAGCTTATGCGAGTCATTGACAAACGCGGCTACGGACTCTGGAAGGCGGGATGGAGTCCTGGGGAGTGGACATCTGACGCGGCGCTAGTCCAGCTTGGGGTTACCCGTGAGGATGCGTTCAAGATTCCGCTTATCATGGGCGGAGCAATCGGTCTTAGTACAGGACACTCGGGAGCGATGGAACTCCTAAAGCGGATGATCGTATATACTAAGGACGGGAAGACGTTCCCTGGTGCGTGGAAAAATGATAAGAAGCAGGTATCACAAGACCCGCGCGTCCTAGGACATCGACACGACCAACCCGCGCTAGCAGTTGAGGCGAAGCGACTTGGGATGGAAGCGTTTGATGGGCCGCTTTACATAGCTTATTGGCTCTCAACGCATCCGGAGCCCGACCCAAGAAGTATATTCATTTGCAAAGGCATGGCGTAGGAGGACGTGATGACTGAGCGAACTACACAGCCGCACGAGGAAGTCCCAGCGGGAGATATGGACTGGCTTAGTGTTGTCTTACAGTCCGCGCTATGTAATGTGAACACAATACTAACAACGTACGGCCTCACGCGGCGCGTAATCGAAGATCGTATCCCGGGTGACCTCGTAGAGTGTGGCGTCTACGCTGGAGCCCAGGCGGCAACGATGGCTCACGTCTGCGCTGGTTGGGGTCAGACGGACCGGCGCGTTCACCTCTTCGATTCCTTCTGTGGTATCCCGCACGCTGGATCAAAGGATACAAACAATATCGACGGGACTCTCTTCGACCACGCTAAGGACGGAGCACTTGTATCAACGGGGATTGCGTCGTGCTCTCTAGAGCAGGTCGTAACGAATATGACGATGTGGGAAGTCCCCTCGAAGCTCCTCGCATACTATCAGGGTTGGTTCCAGAATACAATCCCTGACGCGAGAGAAGGTCTTGCGGAGAACGGGATCGCGATCTTGCGGTTAGACGGCGACTTATACGACTCGACGAAGGTCTGTATGGAGAACCTCTTCCCGCTCCTTAATCCTGGCGGGTATCTTATCGTAGACGATTGGGCACTCGAAGGATGCCGTACCGCTGTAAAGGAATTAATTGAGGAGAAGTTTGATTTTAACGAGTGGCACCGATTCACTCCTATCCCGGATGGCGGAGGCCCTGTCTACTGGCAGATGCTGATGCCAGTAGGAGACGAGTGCGCCGCCGAGAAGCGTGATGTATCTGAAGACATAATCGGAACGGATGGGGACGTTCGGTTCGGAGACGTAGAGCCTGGGAAGGTCCGATGGACGTAGCATTCAAAGACGCCTGGGCCGTCGCCGACCGAATACCCGGCTGGTTTGTGGAGTGTGAGGGGGAACTCCTCTATCGCCTCGCGTCAGCCGTCAGGCCCGACTGCTGCCTCGTGGAGGTCGGGTGCTATCGCGGTCGGAGCGCGTCTCTCTTAGCGACTACAGGTCGGAAGACGTACCTCGTAGACCCGCTTAAGTTTGGAGACGTCGTAGACGGAAGGCCGGTTAACGCGGCGGATGTTGGTGACTTGACTAGGTTCGTAGCAGCGCGGGATAACGTAGTCTGGTGGAACATGACATCGGACGCGTGCCCTGATCCGGACGAACTGATCGGGCTCCTTCACGTAGATGGATGTCACGAGGGGACGTGGCCGCGAGTAGACTTCGACCGCTTCTGGAGTCATATGGGATGCGATAGTATCGTTCTCTTTCACGACGTCGACGACTCTCCGTCCGTTAGGAAAACAATCGATAAACTACAAGAGGATCGTGTAATCAACTTTATTGAGAGGGCGGGCGGGCTTGCCGCGTTTAGGATGAGTAATGCCTGACTGGAGATCAATGCACGACCGTATCGGTGTAGGGCATCTCCGAGGTAAGCACGTCGGAACTCCGGCGGTTATCCTTGGGAGCGGTCCATCAACTCGCTTCACGGCGGGGCGCGAGTTCAAGGATCGTATCGTGATCACGGTGAACTCCGCCGGGATGCTCTTCCCCGACGCGGACTACTACCTGACGTCGGATCACGGGGTTCTTAGATGCAACCATTGGAAGTATGTGCTCTCTGGAAAATCACACCTTATCCTGCAACACTACCTGTTGGGTATACAACGGAAGCTTGGTATTGACCGGGTAACAATCTTCCAAAAAGACCCTGGGGCGTGGAGGCTAAATCCAGACTCGGAGTCGCTCATCTTCGGGTTTGGTAGTACACAGTGCGCTGCGCACGCCGCCGTAATTATGGGGTGCTCTCCGGTATACCTTATCGGGAGCGACTGTCGGTTCGAAGATGGGAAGCGGCACTTCTGGCAGTTTCCGGGATTTGAGCCCGACGATATAGATTACGACGGAATGACGGAAGAGGAGTGGCACGCGCGTACACTAAAGACGCCCTACGGATTGACGTATCCCGGAGACGACGGGACTTCAGATAATCACCTCTGGGAGGCGTTCCACGGCTGGGAAGCGATTCGCAAGTCGAGCCCGGAGATAGATATCCGCGACGTGTCCGGTGGGATCATGTCGGACGTGTTCCCGACCGCGACGATAGACGAGGCGCTAGGGACGGTGGCCGATGCCGGATAAGTATGGAGACGCGACGCTCTCGGAGTGGGTAGCGGCGGGGCGTCCGCACCCACCTCCGCATAGTTATAAAGAAGCACTCGTACGTGAAGTCGCACAGAAGCTCTCCATTCGCCGATTCGTGGAGACCGGATTCGGCTGGGGACGGATGGTAAGGGCCGTCATTGATGACTTTGACGAGGTCGTCTCAATCGAGAGTGATCAGAAGCTATACCTAGACGGCGTTGAGGAGTTCAAGGACCAGCAGAACGTACGCCTCTTCCGTGGCGATAGTTGCGTACTCCTTCCGGCGATTATCCTGGAACTTGACGGGTCTTGCCTCTTCTGGCTAGACGCACACGATGCTGGTGGTTCGCTTGTACTATCGGAGATCGCCGCCGTCCTCTCGCGCGGGAAGTCTGGAGACGGTGACGTGGTTATGATAGACGACGTCCGCTGTATGGGGACGGAGCCGGGTTGGCCGACACTATCCGAAGTCTGCGCGTCGCTACGAGCTTCACGTCCAGAGTGGAATGTGACGGTCGAGCGGGATATTATCATCGCGCACCGACCTACGAATGGAGTAGCATAATGCAGGGCGTCTTTGACCCGGTGGTGATTGATGCGTTCATTGCCGATCTGGATAACGCGTTCATCGTCAGCTTCCCGCGTACGGGTAGTCACTGGCTCCGGATGCTTATGGAGCTGTACTTTGGTCGCCCGACTCTTACGCGGAAGTTCTTCCTACTCGATAGCGAAGACTATATGGCGTACCATACCCACGATCGAGATGTTGACCGTAAGAACGTAGTATACCTCTGGCGTGATCCGGTCGACACAGTCTACTCTCAGATTATCTATAAGGGGGAGGCAGTTAACGATATCGACCGTATCGAGTTCTGGTCCGACTCATACGGAAAGCATCTTGACCGTTGGCTCGTGACGGAAACGTGTACAGAGAAGAAGCTCGTCCTCCGCTATGAGGAGTTGGTACACGACGCGACTGATGTCCTCCAGAAGGTATCAGAGCACTTTAAGATTCCGTTTGATACTACTAAGGCGTGGAACGCGACTAGCCGGGTGACGAAGGTAGAGGTCAAGGCTCGGACTAAGTATGACGACGGCGTTATGCGTCTTGGAGAAGAGTATACACGTGGGCGGGTTAAGTTCCGTACGCACTTCTCCGCGACGGTTTGGCGTGCAGTCGTAAAGGGGCGAGAGGAACTCGCCGTATACTTGGCGAGGGAGGATGACGCGTGAGCGAGACTAGACCTACTCTCTCGATCTTGATCCCGTCGCTTTTCCGCCGGGATTCTATGCGGGAGCAACTCGTGCGGAAGGTGCTGCTTCAGGTAGGTCCGCTCGAAGACGTCGAGGTACTCGCTTGGGTTGATAACAAGAAGCGAAGCATCGGGCGGAAGCGAGATGACCTTGTACAGATGGCGAACGGAAAGTTCCTCGCGATCCTTGATGATGATGATGATGTATCCGGAGATTACGTAGTAGAGTTACGCGCCGCTGCAATCGCAAATCCAGACTCGGACGTAATCGTATTTGACCAGATAGCAAAACTCGGGGACGGTGCTCCGTTCCGGGTCCGCTTCGGAATCGAGTTTGAGAACCAAGCCGCAGCCGAGCACGGAGAGAGGGACATCACGCGGAAGCCGTGGCACCTCTGCGCGTGGCGATCCGATCTAGCGAAGTCCGCACGATTCCCAGATATATCATACGGTGAGGACGCAGAGTGGGCGGCGCAGCTCTGGCCGAAGATAGAACGGCAGGTCCGTATCGACAAGGTCTTGCACTACTACAACTGGAGTCCGGATATAACAGAGGCTCCTACGGAGGTATAGTTGCGAAAGCACGTACTTATACGCTGGAAGGTTCGTGGGTGTCTAAACGTAGATGGTAAGTCCCACGCGCGCATCGCCGGGGAGGAAGACGTGGTCCGATTCGGTCACGCTCAGGCGCTCTCCGCCTGCGGACTGGTCAAGATTATCGGGGACGCCGACTCAGTCCCGGTCGTCACGGAGATTGTTGATGATACCGAAGAGGGTTCAGAGGGCTTGAATTCAGGCTCTACGGACCGAACGGAGGCTGTTTAGGTGTTTTCGCGGGCGGATGGAGAGAAACGGGAAGAATTTACCTTTTCGGACCCCTTAATAAGGGGAGAAGAAGTTACTAATTTCTCTATCTAGATGAGAAAAAGGTAACTCCCTCCCCTAGTAGTTAGGGAGCGGAAAAGGTAATTCCTGGGAGGATGCGATGAGCGAAGTAACCCTGGCCGAGGCAAAGTCCTATCTTGGGATAACGCATACGACGGACGATACGCAGATTCAATCAATCATTGACGGCGCAGAGCAGGACGTAGAAGACTTCTGTAGTATCAAGCTCGCGAGCGAAGTGAGGACGGAGAGTCTTGACGGCGGAGGGTTCGGGCTCAATCCGACGGAGCGTCCTGTGACTGCGGTGGCGTCTGTAACCGACGGGATTACCGGAGACGTAATTGCGGCATCGGAATTCAACGTAACCGACGATTCGATCTATCGTATTGACGGAGCCCGATGGAGCGAGGGGCCTCCCGGGAGATGGACCGTTGTATACACTGGCGGTAACGTGACGCTTCCGGCGAAGATCAAGACGGTAATCTTCGACCTCGTCTATCGAATGTACCATAACAAGGGCGGAAAGAGTAGACAGGGTGCTGCGGGGTACGGAGCAGATTGGGCGGGAAACGATAGTGACCTTGCGCGACGCTTACGCAGGTTCCGACACGGAGGGGCGGTGATCGGATGATTCCCTTCTACCCAATAAATAGGTATAGACCACAGAAGGTTAGGGACGGTGTTGGCGGCTCTACGGAAGCTCTCGGGACTGCGGTTGTGATCCGTGGTGTAGTGCAGGTAAACAAGACGGAGACGTTGATGATCGTAGACTCTGGCGAGGACGTTGTGATCAATGACGTAGTCGCAGTGAAGGAGGACTAGATGCTGATAGTATTAGCTGAAACTGGGTGGACTCCTACGATGGTAGGGACGGGGATAATCGCTACCGTACTCCTCGTAGGGAAAATAATCCCCTGGGTTAAGTCCCGCAACGGAAACGGGAACGGTACTGCGAGCGCGGCTCGGGACGGAGAGGCGCGTGGGGAGATGCGCGCGAAGATTGACGCACACGCAGAGGAACTCAAGCGTCAGGATCGTACGGACGAAGATCAGTGGACCGCAATCAACGTAACGCGCGACCGCCTTACAAAGATCGAGACGAATACGGAGCAAACGCAATCGGATGTTTCCGAGATAAAGACCGACCTGAAAAGCGTCCTAAAGGGGAGAGGTGGTAGCGATGAATAGGTACTGGGTAGGGATAATCGTAGTAATGGTCGCAGGATGCGTTCCAGAGGTCGCGCGGCTGACGGACAATATCAGCCAGCGGTGCGATATCGCGAAGGAGAAGGACGAGAAGTTCGTCGAGAAATTCGCAGACGCAGCTGTAAAGTCCGAGGAGCCTATACCCGAGTTCGTCGTTCCTCTGATCGAGGAGTATAGGGAAGACGTGCTCGATGAGGTCGATGGGATCGCGAAGAACGCCGGGGCGCTCCAGACGTGGTCCGGTTTGCCCGAGGAGCCGACAGAGGCCGGGGGCGCTGGTGAGAAGCGTGATCGGATAACGCTGCCGCGCAAGGCGAAGATCAGAAACATGGTTGAAGACGGGCTCAGAAGGAAGATGGGCAAGCCGCCGAAGCCACGACCAAAGGCGCCTATACCAGAGAAGGCGGACTTCCCGTGGCAGACTGTTGGCGTATGGGCTGGCGGCGCTGTCGCTGCCGCGTTTGCTGGAAAGAAGACGCTTGAAGCTCGCAGGTATCGGCTGGGTGGAATATCGCTGACGAAGGCTATCGCACGTGCGCGGAAGAACGGTGGTAAGGATGCGATAGACGAGGCGCTGACTGGCGACGGCGTACCGAAGGAAGAGATCGCCGCCGGACGCGCGTTGCATATAGAGGCGAAGGAACTCGGAGAAGTCTAGAAGGAGGTGAGACGTGGCAGACTTGGTACCACTCAAGGTAAAGATTGGACTTAAGGAGAACGGACACGCGAAGTACCCGTCGTTTAACTCTATCCCTGACGAGGCTAGGATGAATATGGATTGGTCTCATTATATAGACCGCTATGGTACGCGGTGGCACTATGACAAGAAGTGCGGACACGACGACCACGAGGACGGGAGCCCTTGCGGGATGCAGTGGGGAGTGTTCGCGGTGCCGGCAGTATTTGCAGCCGAGGCTCTCAAGCTCTTCGGCCCGGCAGGTGAGATGGAGTCTGGTCTGGTTACTGAGCTTTCCGAGGCCGAGTTCGAGACGTTCTACAACGAGCGCGCCCACGCGCATGAGCCAGAGGAAAAGATAGATACTAAGATCGTACAAGACCTCGCGGCAAAGAAGGCTCTTGGAATCTCGCTATCGCAGTTAGAGCAGGACGCACTCGATCCAGCGAAACCGCAACCGGGTATCCTCCCGAATACAAACAAGACGTGGGCGGGCTTCAAGGGGAAGCGTGGCCTCACGGTGGTTCCGAGATTGGCAAAGGTAGCGGAATAGAATGAAGCCGAAAATTCTTATCGCAGTTCCGAACGCTGATGGCTGGGTCCATAAGTGTGTCACAATGAAGGTTGTTGCGATGCTCTCGGACCAGCGTGTCACGTCCCGCGCCATCTTCCCGACGCACTCTCCTTCCGAGAACAACCGAGCAAAGATCATGGTGGACTTCCTCGCGGGCGGCGCGGACTTCCTTATCTCCGTCGATGCCGACAACCCGCCTCGCCAGAATCCGGTGGACCTCGTCTTCCTCGACAAGCCCGTAATTGGGCTGCCGACGCCCGTCTGGCACAACGACCGACCCGGCGAGGGCCAGCCCCCCATCTACTGGAATGCCTACGACGAGGTTGTGGATGGCTTCAAGGCGCATCCGCCGGGGACGGGGCTCGAAGCGGTAGACGCGGTTGGGAGCGGCTGCATAGTCGTCGCGCGGCGGGTGTTTGCGGCTCTTCAGGATAAGCAGCCCTTCATGCGAACATGGGACGCGCAGGGCCGCGTCGAGGTCGGGAGCGACCTCGCCTTCTGCCGGAAGGTCCGCGCGGCTGGCTTCAAGGTCTGGGTACACTGGGACTATCCCTGCGACCATATCAACGAACTCGCACTAATCGAGGTGCAACAGGCCCTGACCGGCGTGAGGAGCGGCTGATGGCCACGACCGAAACTCCTTGGTGTGGTGGTACAGATAATAAGCTCTATAACACGAGCGGCCAATTTACCTCGACGCTCAAGGATAGTGAAGATGTGAGCGGCGTGGACGCCGATCCGTCCAGTATCGAATGGGACGGGGAGAATAGTGCGTGGTCTGGCCGCGCGGATGATAAACTCTACTTAGAGTCTGGCAAGTTCGCATCCACACTCAAGACTAGCCAAGCTGTCGGCGGTATAGACACGCAGGCCTATGGCATTTCATGGGATGGCACTAATACGCCATGGTGCGGTGCAACTGGCTCTAAGCTGTATTATATGAGTAGCCAATTTGCATCTACTATGAAGACGAGTGAAGATGTCACTGCGGTAGATACTTCCCCTCTGGGTATTTCCACGGATGCGGTTGACACTCCGTGGGTAGGGAATGCCGCCAACAAGTTGTACCTCACGAGTGGTATATATACCTCCACGCTTAAAGACAGCGAGTCAGTGACCGCGATCGATACTACACCGTCTGGCATTTCATGGGATGGCACCAATACGCCATGGTGCGGCTCGGGCGGTGACAAACTATATTTACAATCGGGGCGATTTAACTCTACATTGACAACGAGCCAAAGCGTAGGAACGGTTGACACGTTTCCGTCTGGAATTAGCACTGATGATTATGCCGGGCGTGTGCCCAGCAGCGCACCGCCGACCGCCCCGACGTGGGCCGTGAATACCTCCAACATCATAGCGACTGACGCCTACGCGAATAGCGAGGTTGACCTTACATGGGATGCTGCCTCACACGCCACGGCATCTATCGGATACATCGTCCAGCGTCGACTCACTGTAGGCCCTGGCGCTTGGGGCGAGGTCGGACGCACGACCGCGACTACCTTTACGGTATCTAACGGGACTAACGGAACCAGCTATGACTTCCGTGTCCTCGCGTACGCGCGGGTCACTACCGAGCCCTCGCAGACTCCTATTGATACTGCGACCGCGACCCCGACTTACGGCGACGCTCCATTGTGGGGCGGAGGAACCGTCTCTGGTATCGCCGCCGTTGATACAGTTACCGACGGTGAACTCTCTGTATCTTGGAACGCCGCCGCGCAGGGGCAGGCCCTTGGGATCGGGTACATTGTAGAGTACCGTACTAGCGCAGTTGCACCCGCTCCTGCCGGAGCATGGACAGAGGCGTTCTGGACTAATGCCGTCTCCGGTACGATTACTGGTCTCACGAACGGAACCAGCTACGATGTCCGCGTCAAGACGTATACCAGAGTAGGGAGTGAACCCACTACGACGGGGACCGATACAGCAACCGCAACGCCGACGAGTTCCGCGCCGACGCTCCCGACGGTGCCTACGATAACAGGCGCGACCGTAGATGGGCTCGTCGTGACCGTTACGATTAGCGGGGACGCTGGTGGGTCTTACCGCGTCCGGCTCATGGACGGGGCCGATACCGAAGAGGACGAGGACGGTCGGGTCGGGTCTGGGACTGTAATACTAACCGCTCTCGGTACGGGGCTGCGGTATCTCGTCGCTTGGGGCGTGGCCGGGATATACCATACCGAGCCGACGGACGTATTCATTATCATTATCCCCGATACGAGTGTGTCGGACGTAGCGCACTACCGCGTGATTATGATCGAGCAGATTCCGGGTACGCCGTACAAGCAGATTACGCTTGAGCGGATCGAGAGGCCGATAAGCCCGTGATAAGGTTCAAGGGAAAGTTCTGGATGGACGAGAAAGCAGTCGCCGAGGCTGTAGTTCAAGGATCGGTTCCATCGCTAAAGAAGTGCGCCGCTGTTGTAGAGAAACAAGCAAAGAACATTACGAAAAAGGGTGGACGAGTAAAGACAGCAGGGGGTCGAACTAAAAAGGGTCAGTTCAAGAAGCAATATAAGTCCGTTGCGAGTCCCGTTGGGCAGCCGCCGCATAAACAGACCGGCGCACTATCTAATTCGATTACGTGGGTTCTTACAAATCAGGGGACTGCTATCGTCGGGCCGACGACCGTAGCGTGGTACGGTGCTATTCATGAGCACAGTAAACAGTTCCCGCGTCCGTTCATGGTTCCAGCACTAGATCACGAGAGGCCAATGTTCCCAAGGTTTTATGCGAATATGAAGTTAGCTCAGACGCCCGCCGGTAGGCGACTCAATCGGGGAAGCGGGAGGAAACGTGCTCGCTGAAAGCGTAAGGGACTTGATAGTTAACGACGCAGCCGCCATCGCGGGGCTTGCTACGTGGGAGTTCACAAGCGGGGCACCCGAGCCTGCGGTCTTTACGAACCGGCGGACCCCGGGGGAGGGTAAGCGCCCTTCCGTTGAGGTCGAAGAGTCCGGCGGTGACCACTGGGGGACTCGCGGGAGTCCTGGGATGGATGCCGTAGTCCAGGTTCGCGTCATGGGTGAAAACGATATGAGTCAGGAGGCCCTCCGTTCTGCGGCGATGGTAGTAATGGATACTGTCCACCGCGCGAACATAGACGACTATACCCGACCGAGAGGCTACGAGGGCATCTTCGTTCTCGCAGAGCCACCGTCGGCAATCATAGACGAGGATGGATTCCCGGGGTACTTGATAGCACTCCGGGTTAGGGTGCTGAAGCTCTAGGCTTCGGCTAGAGAAGGGAGGGCACTAGGATGCCCAAGGTAGGATTTGTCGGTGTGCTTAGGTTGGGCGATCTGGAAGTCGTGGACGCCCGCGACGTGTCCCTCGACGTCTCTGCCGAGATGGTCGAGACCTCTCGTAGGATCGACGCCGGATGGAAGTCCTGGTTGCAGGGATGGAAGGAGTGGGGCGTTACCCTCGATATCGTTCGCCGGAACGATTCGCAGGTTCTCGATAATATCCGGACAGCTTTCGTCGACGGTACAGAAATGTCGCTCTCTATGCTCGACGACGAAGGCGAGGGAATTACCGGGACGATCCTCGTGGAGAACTTCCCGGAGGCACAACCGCTTAAGGATGTCATGTCGCATGCGGTTACGCTGAAGGGTCAGGGAGCATTTACGGTGGTAGACGCTGTTAGCTAGTCACAACGGAAGAGGGATGGTGGGGAAATGTTTGTAGACTCACAAGGTGGTAAGTGGACGTTTCGTCCGACGATGCACTCACTACGTAAGTTTGAGAAGGAGACGGGGGTCCGTCTCTTTAAGAGAATAGGAGACGCGCTCCCGGAAGACCTTGGAACCATTGGCCAGATCGAAGGTGAAAAGGTCAAGGTCAATCTAAGGGTCGTCGCCGGAATCTTCACGGCGGTCCTTGATGGTTTTGACTCTGCGGCATCTCTTCTCTTCATCTGCAGAGAGTGGGCTGGAGACGACGACCCACCAAAGATCAACTTCGATCAGTTCTGTGATCGCATCGCGGCAGAGAAGATCGGCGAAGCCGTCGTGGAGGCCGTGCAAATCCTGATGAGTTGTGTATCTGGGATGGCGCTTGGTGCCCAACTTACATCCGCGAGGGCTCCAAGCGACGGAGAACCCCAGAACCCTTTCAAGGGTTCGGGTGGAGAGACGTCTTCGCCCTCGCCGGGATAACAGGACTTGATCCAGGCGAGTTCACCGTGGAGGAACTCGCCTGGGCAGCCGCCGGACGCGATAGGATCGAGTGGGATAGGACGATCACGATTTGCTTTGCGTTGTTAAGCCCGTGGTTATCGCTATCAGAGTTACTGACCGGAGAGAAATCGGACTTTGATATCGCTAGTCTTCATCCGTACGGGATCGCGGGAAACGTTTCAGTATCTCCGGGCGAACAGAAAGGCGAGGAGACCGTGAAGGCCGGATGGAAGGGCTTCCTAAAGTCACCGAAGACCCGGAGGTTTGCTAATGCCCGGACAAAGTGACGTTCGCGCGGGCGGCGCGTACGTAGAGATCGGTACTGATAATAAAGCTCTTATCCGAGGGCTTTCGGGAGCAAAGCAGCGTCTCGGCCAGTTTGTAAATTCAATCGGAAACATCGGCCAGAAGATGATGATCGCTGGTGGTATTTTTGGCGCTCCCCTTATTTTGGCAATTAAGAAGGCATCGGACTTTGAGGAAACGCTATCGAAGTTTCGAGCGGTCTTCAAGCAGTTTACAGGTGACGCACGAGGTATGGCTGCTGCGATGGCTAAAGAACTCGGACGCGGCGAAGGCGATATTCTTCGGTTCATGGCTACGATTCAAGACACCCTTGTTCCTCTTGGAGCGTCGCGGTTCGCTGCGATGCAGTTTTCTGGGCAAGTTACAAAACTTGCCATTGACCTCGCGTCGTTTAACAATATGGCCGATGACGAAGTTCTTATCCTCCTTCAGAGTGCGCTCGTCGGCGTCCATAGGTCCGTTCGGCGTTTTGGTGTCGTTATTACACAGGCGAGGTTGGAGGAGGAGTTACTTAATAGGGGTTTGAAAGTTGGGAAGAAAGAAGCAGTTGAACTGGGTAAAGCTCTTGCACGGCTCAAGATTACAATGGATGGAACCTCTGATGCCCAGGGAGACGCGGAGAGAACCGCAGGCGGCTTCGCTAATATGATAAAGCGTCTTCAAGCGCGCGTCGGAGACTTATTGGAAACGATCGGCGGAAAACTCATACCGATCACGAAGCCGTACATCAAACTCGTAACAGATATCGTGAAACAAATAAAGGACTGGGCGGAAAGAAACGGCGTCGTCGTTCAGACGATCGGAAGAATAGTCGCCGCCATCTTCGGTCTCGGAATTGCGCTTACCGCAGTCAGTCGAGGGCTACAGACGGTTTGGTCCATAGTTAGCATCATGTTAGTAATCGCGCCAATCCTCGCGGTCGCAAACGCACTCGGTCTCATACCGCAGTCGATCAAGGATATCATTTTGGAACTCAAGATCGGAAAGCAGACCCTTGCGGAATGGATAGCGCCGTTGCAGAAAGCGCTTTCTTCTATCTGGGAGAAGACGAAATTTGGTCTTACTGAGTTCCTTGGGATAGCGATGACGAAGATCAAGAACGCTACCGTTGACCTTCTGGCGTGGCTCATCAAGATACTACCGTCAGTCGGAAAAGCTCTTACGGTAGGTCTTTTCAGCCTCGGAAAGGAAGCGGGCGATAAAGTTATCAGTTCTATTCTCGGTGACTTAGAGAAGGAAAGACCGCAACCGGAAGAAGGCGGGAAGGGTGCTTGGGAAAAGTGGAAGGCAGATCGGCTGAAGGAACTTGCCATCATAAAGGAAGCATTTGCTAAGACCTTTTCTGGAGATAAAGAGGTCTTCGAGAATCTGGAGCGTTTATTAACACCGAAGCCGCGCCCTGGAACTTATGATGGTGTTGATATAGCAAGAACTCTAAGGACGATCCCCGGGACGTTCCAGTCATTCCGCCTCGCCGGGGTTGCCGCTGGCGGAGCTACCAAAGCCCTAAACCAAGTCGTAACGAATACGGCGAGTATCGTCGCAGAGGCAAAAAGGATTGCAAAGAACACGAGTAAACCGACAGCGCGAGCGGGAGACTAACCGATGGCAATTAGGATAGAAGAACTCAAGGATAGCCGCGAGATGATCATCGGTGCTGCGGAGAAAACGCTCGTTCTGCAATTCATGATCTATGGTACAGACGACCCAGACGAGGCAGCTCTTGTCGGGCCGCAGATCAACGAGCTTTGGGACGATGAACTGCGCGTAATCGAGCGGAGATTCTCCGGACCGATTAAACCCGCTGGGGCTGGGACCGAAGAGGGAGTTCTACACCTTACGGTTACCTACCGCTTCCGGATAGAGCAAACGCCTGGTGACCCTCCTGAGTATCAGCTTAACGTCGGAGTCGTGTCCGAGCGGGTATTCAAGACTCCTCCTAAGCAGACACTCTATGGAGTTCCTTACAATGCGTTGACGCAAACACACTACGGCGCACCAGGGGCCGACGATCAAGACGAGCCGGGCGACCTAATCGAAACGAAAGATGACAAAACGGTCGAGGGTGTAGATGTCTTGCTACCGACAACTGAATACACAGAAACGCGTGAGCTATCGTCGTTTACTACAGCGCAGCGAAAGGTAATCGTACGTCTTACCGCGAAGGTAAACGAGATAACGTGGCGCGGATGGGAACCAGGCGAGGTTCTTTTCCTCGGTGCGCAGGCGCATAAGCGGAAGGGCGAGAACTGGCGTATCACATATAGTTTCCGTATTGGGGTAAACGCCTTACATCAGTTAGCAGTCGATACCGGGGACGTAATCGAGTATATCAAGTTAGCACACGAATACGTCTGGTTCAGATCGTCTATTGAAAAGAACGGTGTGACGGATATACTTGAACAGAAGATTCACGACGTACACGTTGCGCCCGTTTATCAACCTGCGGACTTTGCTGAACTCGGACTAGGAACTGAGGAGCTTTCGTGAGACCGAGGAAGCCCGATTCTATACATCCAGGCGACGAGATCGGCGCGACGTTCCTGCAGAATATCTCTGATCGCGCGGACCTTGCCGCGAGCATGGTCGGGATAAATGGGATTGGTGTTCGCGTTGAAAAGGGTCGTATAGTCATCTCGGGCGAGAAGGGACTCCGGCAGACGACGGAGCCGGGAATGGTTATGACGGTCCTTAACGTCGGCGCAACCGACCTCGACGTCTACTCTGTAGCGGGGCTCGGAGACAACTTCTACACGAGTCGGCCAAGGAGTCTTACGTCTCGCGTCCTTGAGGTTCAGGAACCGGAGGCGTATAACGCCGGGGAGTTCGTCGTTACCCTACAGAGGATACCACAGGATCAGGTTGGTCTTGCGTACTTTTCAGGAGTCTGCCTTGCTCGTCTCGTGCGAGAGTTTGACGGTCCACTACTTAATCGAGCGGACTGCCTTGCTGGAGAGCAAGCGCTTCGAGCGTCAGTAAACGGTCCGGTCCGTATTCTCTGGGAGGAGACGACGGACCTAGACGGCGACCCGCTCGACGCGGAGGAGGAGCACCTTGCTGTAATCCATTGGGACGGTCGCGGTGGTACTTACCTGGACTGGCACAACGATGGAGGGACTTCCGTCTATCGTGGATGCCCAATTATGTCGAGCGAAGCTGGAACCGGAGACGGAATATCTAACGACCGTCTAGGGATGCAAAGGCCGGATGCAGATGGTATGTTCATGGCGATGATCAATGTCGGCGGAACCGTTGCTACAGGCGAGAATGGAAAGATGCTTACAGGTGCCGGACCGTTTATGGCACGATTGAATGCTGCGACGCTTGCAATGCGCCCCTGCGGAACTCTTGCTGCTACCACTGATACGTTCGTAGTAGATAGCATCTTCTGGCGGGTGATGGCGTATCTTGGAACAAACGTAGCCGGAGAGCACTGGGCAATTATCCAGCGTGATACGATGGCTCCTTTACTTAAAGCAACGGCGGATGCCGTCGGGGATACAATAACGTGTGAGACGACGGACGAGGATGGCGCGGTAAGTGGTGAGGAGCTTACGCTACCAACCGCGTTCATTCCGTAGGGAATACTATGCCAGAAGATGGTTTTGCAATGTTTCCGACACCTGATCGTAACGGGGTCAATCCTGTTCAGGCCTTTGGAATTCCAGTAGAGGATTCCGCCTTAATCGCTGGGGCTGACCGAAACGGCGTAACAGTTGTCGCGCCAGTTGGGGTACCAGTTAAAGACGCACCAATGATCGGTGTAGCTGATAGAGAATCAGAGAGAGTTGGTGTAACACTAGGAGGCATAACTAATGATGATCCATATATTATATATTGGAAACTTGTTCCTACTTTGGGAACAATGCTCCTTGGTTCAGACGATTGGTCTGCCGGTCCAAAGTCTGACGACTTTAACCGCGCGAACGGAAATCCAAGGAGTTTACCAAATTATCCTTGGTATGGTATAAGCGGATTCGGGAACGCATCTCTTGTAATTGATACACAAGAGTTATACGGTACGGTTGTTGGAGGTGGTTCGGGATCAGCTAGATGGGTAGATAGTGCGTTTCTAACCCCGCTAGAGATGCAAACTACAATACTCGCAAAGAATATTGTTTTTGCCGGGAACAGAATGAATATGCGTGGTTGGGAAATCGGGATAAAGCGTGGTGCTGTGACAGAAGGAAGAGCAACCCTTTACGCGGATCGGTTAGGGGGTGGTGCTGCTGATCCAATCCGAGTTTGGTTAGAAGTACAACGCGGTGGCCTTACTAATACCTCTGGGTTTTTCTACTATGCTAACTTCCCCGCGTTTCTAGGAAATCCATTAAAGCTATACGTTTCAGATGGGTTTAACAAAGCCAGCTTCCTGGGAATTACTGTTTCGGTTTAGGGATGCAAAAATGCGCCGCACGATAGACTTGACCAGCTTCGTCTCGCGGAACCAAGCGAAGATCGCGTGGACGGCTGGGCCGAGCGGCGAGATACACTCTGATACCGTGGATGCGTACAACGAGAGTATCATTAAGGACTCGGACCTTTTCGACTCAGGAAACTGGGGTGTCACAGGTACTCCAGTCGTTACTCCCGGGACGGCTCAAGGTCCGTATCCGCTCCACCGAGAATACGCTGCATATACTATAGAGGATGATGATGTGGCCTCGATTGAAGCTCTACACGAAGACGTCACTGTACCCAACGATCTCCTCGCTCGGATCGGCGCTGTCTTTATCAAGAAGACTGTCGGGGTACCCACGAACTACCCGAGTCTCTCACTCTCGTACTCAGTCGGCGGAGTCCCAAAGGTCGGGGCTTCTATTATCGATACTACGAACGGAACGCTCACGGATAGATTGGGCTTCGTTCCGGACGCATCGTGGATTGCCGACGCGGGGACGCACTGGTTGGTGGTCGTACAGCTGAACAATAACGGAACAGGGAATACTAATATGCAGTTCCGGTTCCATCCGGCCTTTAACGCCGATGGTACCGGGAACCCAAACGTCGCAGCGGTTGGATTAGCGAACATCTTTCGCGGAATGCTTGCGCTTGGCTCGGCGTTACAGGAACCTCAACGCACACTCGCGCTAGACGGGACGTTCACGAACGTCACCCTCACGACCGGCGGACTGACCCCGCGCGACTGGATCGGCGCGACGGTTACTATCGGCGGGACAGACTACAGCCCCGTTATTGATAATGGTACAGACTGGATTCGCGTAGGCGGGGACGCATCTGGGGAGGGCACGCTTGCAGCTATTGTCCTGACCGCTCCCGAGAAACTCGCGCACGTATACGTTAACGGAGTCCCCGCGCAAGGCTCCCCGGTTGATACCGACGACGAGGAGTTGGAGTTCGGAGTACCAGATGCATTTATAGTAGAGCTTCATGAGCTTCCCGTCGGGGTCGCACCGACGCCGAACGAGATTGCGTACTCCGTTCGCCCTTACATTCTCTGGAGCGCGATTGCGAACGCCTTCCGGTATCTCATCTATCGGCAAGACCCGAGCGAGGCGAGTGATCGACTATACCAAGTAGAGCAAGACGTTGATAGCGTAGACCTCTTTGAGGTCCAGACTGTTTCTAACCTTGTAGAGGAAGGCGTAGGATGGAACTGGTTCCGCGTAGAGGCGAAGACGCTCCAGGCGCGGATCAGCGCACGCGATCCGTGGCCGTTCTTTGTCAAGGCTCGTCCTGCAGCCCCGTCTAACGCTGCGGCGTCTGGGACGAGCCCAAATATATCCGTGACGCTAACGCCGTAGGAGGAGGTAGATCATGGCTGTCCCAACCGCAGACAAACTCAGGGCCTATTATTCGTACAAGCTCGGAGTCGGGGACGGGAACGTATCGCCGGAGCTAACCGTCGACAGCGCGGGAGTAAACTACATCGTCGACGCCACGCTAACGCAGGCGAACGATTTCTGGAACGGCGCGATTATCCGATTTGAGGCTGATACTACTACGGCGTCCCTGCGTAGTACGTATCATCACGTTCAGGACTTCGTCGCGGCAGATGATAAATTAATCTTTGCGCATGACATGCCCGCGACTCCTGATAATACGGATACGTTTCGTATCTTCTTCGGCGGGAGCTACCGAACGTCCCACGAGATTCCAGGCCTTACAGCGAGCGGTCTTAGTAGCGTAACTGGTGTAACTATTGACCACGCCGCGTACATAAACGGAGTCGGAAATGGCCTACTCGAATTTGATAGCAATATCGGCGGGAACGAGTCCCTTCGCTGGACCGCACCCGACGACGCAAACCCTGGCGCGTGGGTAGACGTATCTGGAGCGGGGGGAGGGACGACGTATAACCTCTTCTCAGAAGACCCGGACCGGTTCCTAGAGGTCACGGCGGTATTCGCAGCGCTTCCGGTTGGGGACGAGAGCGATACTATCGCGCTCGCACAGCCGGAGGGAATCCTCATACCCGACTTTGAGGGCTACGAGTTTGACGGTTCCGGAAAGGTCCGCTACCACCTCGTACCGGTTAAGAATAACGACGGCGCGGATGATATGACGGACCTACGTGTCTGGGTCGAGCCGTCCGATGATGGTACGGACTCCACAACCACGACGACGAGGGACTCGACCTCAGGAGCCCTCGGGATCACGAACGCAGATGACTGGCCGGAGCGGTCCTTCTGGGTCTTCAACTCGACGCGGACGGACTGCCGATTCGTCTACTACCGTAGTGGGAATACCTGCTACTGCGCTGCGGCGGGGGCGGGGCTCCGCACGCTGACGTCGGCGACGTGGCAGGTCGGGGATAGCGTAGAGGTAATGCCTGAGTATGATATCGGGCTCGACGCTCCGGCGGGGGATCAGTTTGAAGACCCCGCTAACGAAACGACTGCGCCGGGCGGGGTAGGGTTCTCCGCGCCGGATGACTACGCGACCGGCCTCGCGATTGGTACTCTTGCGACTGGAGATATCTAGGGGATATGGCTACGCGAAGAAATCGTTGATGAGGCGCACGCGAGGTCCGATATCGCGCCGCCCATGTTCTTCCGGTGGAGGTAATCTCTCGTGGCTGCATTCCCTAGCGCCTGGCAGTTTGCGGCAACGATTACGATTCAGAACGGACAGGTCTCTTCCGGTCCACATACGGACTTCCCGGTCTACCTAAACGAGGATACTCTCCCGGCTGTTATGCTCACGACGGGAGACCCGCAGGCGTCGCTTGCGGACGGCGGGGATATTAGGTTCACGTCAGACATCGATGGGAAGTTGCAGCTACCTGTCCACGTAGTCGAGTATACTCAGAACGCCGTCCCCGCGAACGCGACTGCGAATATCTGGGTCAAGGTTCCGTCTATCGAGAACGGGACCGACACCGTAATCTACATCTGGTGGGGAAACGCGAACGCAACGATGCCCGCCGCCGGGGATACGTATGGGCAGTATAACGTATGGACGGCGAACTCACACCGATGGATGCTCGACGATGACCAGGACGCTACCATCAATAACCGAGACCTAACCGACGTGAACGTAACCTTCGGCGCTGCGGTAATCGATAACGGGATGGAGTTCAACGCGGACGGTGGGGAGAGTGTATCCTTTACATGGATAGACGAAACTATTGTCTCCTTCGAGTTCTGGCTAAACATGAACGTGGCTCACATCGCCGGGGAGCTGGTGCTCTACGCGTTCCCATTTGAGGTATACACAGACGACCCAAACCCGAACAAGTTTCGTATCTTCTTTAAGTCTAACTGGGATGACACGAATGGAATCTGGCGCGTTGATACCGAATACGATACCGCGACGTGGTATCACTTCCTCGTAACGTATAATGGAGGAGCGGTCGGGAACGACCCGACCTTCACGGTTAACGGCGCGGTAGTTGCTGGAGTGAACGTAACGGAGACGAGCACACCGGTCGGGAATTTGCGTGCATTCGGCGCGACGGGTTATCTCGGACGGGACGTGGCCGGTGACCTTCTCCAGGGAGACGTTGATGAGGTCTTCGTAACGGTAGGGTCTGAGGTAGCACCGGCGTGGGCGATCACGGCGTACAGAAATCAGAGTAACCCGGCGGCGTTTTCCGTGGAGGATGTTGCATGGACGATCAATCGGCATAAGGTAATCCCGAACGACTTTATCAGAGCGTACCAGAAGGTAGACCCGCTAGTAGGATATTCTATCCGAGCGTATCAGAACCTTAGCGGGGGTACGGACTTTAGCATCCGACCATATCAGGGAGGGCGCGGTGCGTTCCTAACGCCTGAGTATGAGAACCTAGTTAAGTCCGGCTATCGAATTACGGCGGTTGATACTACTACGCTAGAAGAGACAGACCTAGGATTTATCAACGCCGACGACGCTCCACTAACCCTCTCGGGGATTACCCTCGCGGATGGTACGTACGACCTCCTCGTATACCTACAGGGATTCCTATGGCACGATCAAGTAATGATTGACCGGCTCCGTGTAGTAGTGAGCGGCGGGGTCGTGATCGCGCAACTCCCGCCTCCGATTGAGGAGCTTAGGTATACTCAGCTAGGGGACTACACGCGGTTCCTCTGGACGTGGTCGCAGACGTTCGGGTCACTTGACCCCGATACGTTCGGGGTATGGATATCTAATGCAGCGCCACCCGCTACGGCGGGGACGCCGGATATTACTGTGGTAGCAGAGACGCCGCGCAACTATTCTGCAACGTATCTGCAAGGATCAGTCGATACTATATGGGTAGCCGTCGCTGCCATCTCCGGCGCGACGCGGGGACCGGAGAGCCGCCTGACTGCGCTTGCCCCGCAGTCGGCGCTCTCCAGTCCCACTACCCAACAGGCCGATGACGACGAGTTGATGGGAACCGGATAGCGGGCGCGCGGACGGAAAACGGGCGGATCGGCAGATAAATCCGGTCGGAATTCTATGACTATTTCGAGGGGGTTTACGGGGGCGTAGGGTAGGGTACGAGGCGGTTTAGAATGATATCCCGTAGGGGGTTCTAAACGGGAGTTCCCGCGAAGCCGATAACGGGTATAGTTAAGCGTCGGTTGAAGGGGTTGGAGTTGGGCGAGATTCAAACTACTCTTAGGGATACGGGTCGGGTGCGGGGGATCGCGGTGCTACATCGGTCCCCAACTGATGCTCCTTCGGCATCGACCCCCGCGCGCGACCGCCATACTGCCCTAGTGGGGACCGGGGCAAAGGAAGGAGCAGCGCATGGCAAGGAACGCAGCGTTCTTAGCGGACGTGGAGATGCTTGTGGAGTACAGCCACGAGACGCGAAGGAGCGCGATGGACACGGTAAGGCGTGCACACCGTGGCAACCCGTTCGCACAGGAATCTGTCGATGCTGCATACCGTATGTGCAGGGAAGCGGAGTAGCCCGAATGCTTACCAATGCCGTATGGACAGTTGCCCCAACGGGGACCGGGGCCTTGGGAGGAGTTGACTATGTCGCCGTTTACAGAGTGTGCGGAGTGCCACAAGAAGTTATCCATAGCACGGCGCAAGGTGGGGTGGGCCATCTGCAGCAAGTGTGCCAAGCAGCGGCAAGCACTGTCGGCGCAGCTTTGCAAAGAGGACAGGGAGCACATGTCCTCAAGAGCGACACAGAAACAGTCTCTCTCATCTCGGACGAATGCACGTTATGCGAGTTTCTTTGGAAAGATCATCTCGTCGCCCGTGTGAAAGGTGTAACCTCTCTCGCCACGACCGCTACTAGGCAGCCTCTTTTCGGGGGCTGCCTGATGGATGCCGTGTTGGTATCCAAGGGGACCATGCGTTTGGAAGGGGTGTCTTATGCTATGCGAAGCATGCTTGATTCACAAAGGGAAGAAGCGGCAGGATCGGTTCATCTTATGCGACGCGTGCTACAAGATGCAGCAGGCAGCAACGCCAAGGCGCAAGCCACGCCCAAGGCTTGCCCTGCGGATAGGTGCTGTGTGCAAGTGACCTCTCTCGCCACGACCGTCGTTGCGCCCGCCCCCTTCGGGGCGGGTGCGATGAATGCCGTGGTGGCATTCGGCCCGATGGGGGGGGTTGCGTCCGGGCTCGGGCTCGCAGAGGAAGGGGTTGGGGATGAAGAGCAGCAAGCGTCGGGTCACGCGGATGGTCAAGGTTACGGAGCGCGCACGGAAGTCTTGGGAACGGCACAGCAAAACGCAGGCTGCATATGTTGCAGCGCACGAAGCTATGACCCCCGAGGATCGAAAAGAGTTCGAGAAGATCGGAGAAGTATTAAATGGAACGTGATGTTTCCGTCCATGAAAATATTTCGCAATTGTTCATTTTACTATTCTTGTATTAATGGAGAGTATACTATATTTAAATTATTATTAGATAGATATGTATTAATATGTGGTGATTTGTCCCAATTTGAATTCATGTATCCTACAGATAGTACATTTATACCACATTTTTTAAGAGTACAAGAAGATATTACATTCTTGTTAGATCACGCATGCGTTGGAGGGAATTTAGATATAGTAAAATTATTTTTTACTACTAAATCAATTAAAATAAAAAATTACTACATATATAAAGCAATTACAAAAATTTCAGAACTTGGTTATATTCATATTTTTAGGTATTTAATTGAAAATAAAGATGTACAGAATATGAGAGATAAAGATTATGATGGAAATAGAACTCTACTATATTCAAAAACATCTATAAAAATAGA
>SDBT01003746.1_pt1 | contig 26158 bp, 15 predicted proteins | sample 2277101 | NCBI WGS metagenome assembly SDBT01 (sample SAMN10404973, study PRJNA504765) | marine sediment metagenome | isolation source: marine sediment core GS10_PC15, 103 cmbsf | place: Arctic Ocean: Southern Knipovich Ridge | collected 2010 | reverse complement strand
CCTACAGCTTCCCAACTGTTAATTGAAATACCAGCCGGGAAATCTAGAACAATACCATCTACCCAGTTAGAACCACAATCCATAGTAAAACTGAATGTAAGATCAAAAGTACCAGGAGTCACTGCAGCAAGAGCGGCTACAGTTACCAAAGATCCAGAACAATCAAGTATTTTGGCTAAGCCTTCTTTTCCTGCAGCATTGGTATTCTTCCAAAGACCATCAATGTCTAAGAAGTATTCTACATCTATAAAAAATACTTCATAATCGTCACCTGTTAATTGAGATGGATCTACAACTATTGCAGTTAAAGAACCATCAGATGGTCCTTCCGGATGTGCTGTTTCAATATCATCTGCATGCTCAGCACCATATTCCATACCAAAAGTGGAGGCGAGTGTAACTATAATTGGTGTTAATGAGGATTCAAGTGATTTATCTTGAATCAAATCTGGCGCAGCGTTATAGTTATAAGCTGTTACAGCAAAGTAATATTCAGATCCTTCATATAAAGGCCCACCTGTAAAATAATCGTGGTCAACTTCAAATGCTCGAGAGATACCGAAATCCGCACCAAATTGTACCGGGACAGTAACCACTTGACCATAGTCAGGTACAAATACAGGTCCTTCGATTACGCCAATTCCATCAACTATGTCAAAAGTAGCTATACGCATCGCCTGGTCTTTAGTTGCAGACGCACTTGGTAGCTGGTAAACATTATACCCTTGGAATGCATATCCAGCAAATGGACGATTCTCGGTGGTTGTAATAATTTCTTGGTCAGTACCCCAGTTCAAAAGAACCGAACCCTCAAGAACCATCGCTTTTGTGACAGGGCCGGAAGGGGCTGATGGTACAGATTGGAAGAGATCATCAAATAATTTCTGAGCAACCTCATCGTTATTCCTCAATGCTGTTATGGATGAAAGGTTATTATCACCCAGACCGCCGACAACAGCAAGTACAATGTCCTGCGTATCACCTTCAGCTAATGTAAACGGTCCTGAATTTACCAACATGCGTCTATCACCCGGATTGCTGTCATTATCGCCTGTTCCGGCAACCGGATCACCATCAAATGGGAACTTCGTTGCAACACCATCAGAATCTAGCCAAGCTGTCGGATTCTCCAAATCGTCTATTGGTGCAAAACCACGCATTAAGTTATAGTGCTCACGAGCACCTTCTGTATTGCCATATGGTCCAGGATCGCCGTATACACCACCGGCACTAAAGTATCCAAAACTGGTTGCCGGAAGGTTTCTGTATCCTTCCTTTTCTTTCAGATCAAAAATCGCTACGTCACCAGGACTTTCAACGATTGGACCTGCAAAAAAGTCATATCCAGCAGCAGGAGGTGAAATATCAAAACCATCGTATTGACTGTCATTGGTTTGTCCATTATATACATACATCATACTCCTTTCAACATCCATGCCTACCAAGTCATCTCCGGCGTCACCTACATCCGGGTCTGACCATTGACTTATATAAGCATCTGTTAGGTCTCCATCACCCTTATTAATGATTCGAATTTGCTTGAATACAATCTGCCCTAAACTAGCTCCGGGTTGATTATAAGCCCATAATGTAATCTGCATTTCAATACCAATTGGGTCAGTACCGTAAAGATCGCGTGTGGTCGATACGTTTGCATCAGTAATAACCATCCATATCGTCTGATCTGCATTTGCGATACCGGGAGTTTCGCCCAAATCCGGTTCATAAATACCATTATTATTTAGATCATAGTAGGGAGCACCAAGCTCAGTTGGCCATTCATTCCAATCCAATTCATATTGATCCAATATCCCCTGAATTTGACCATCAGTTACTGCCCCGATTGCTACTAAATTGAATTCAGCAGCTTCTTGTCGGACCTGATTACCTGTTAAAGTCTCCCAATCCTTTCTTATCCTATAAACCCGAACTCTTGGATCAGCTGACTGAGTAATATGTTTACCACTTGCGTCTATATATCCGCGTTCTGTTCCTATTGTATATACTTGTCCCGAAACTTTTAAGTTTCCGTTTTGGTATCCTCCGACCTGAATACCATCCAGATAAATCGCAGCAGCTGTACCACGTGGATAAAATCCACCAGAAACACCAGCCGGAGTATGGGCAGATTCCCCATTGTCCCGTATCCAGTAAGCCCAGTTACCAATATTTATTATTTGCCGTTCCGGGTTATCAGCCAAAACTTTCCCGAGTTGTGGGCTCTTAACAGTAGTTAGGCCGGTCTTATACTCCTTAGCATATCCACTACTAACTATGAGTAGTATTGATATAATAAAAATTATTTTTTTCATTTTTCTTTCCTTTTTTCTAATAGTGCTTCAGTTAAAAGTCTATAGTAAGACCAACAAAAATTTGACGTGGAGCACTAATTAGCCTTTTATCAATACCGTCTCTGTAAGCTTCATCATTTACAATATTCAATGCTTCGTACAATTCCACATAGTCGTCAATACCATTATTGTCAATATCACCACCAAAGTTAGTAACGAAATCGCCGGAATATACTTCACTAGAGATGAATCCATCATCATCACCGCTTCCAGACGCATGATATACATTCAGTACATTGCGCCTATCAAATAGATTAGTTATGCGCATAAATACCGTCAGACCTGCAAAGCCAAGATTGATACGCTTATCAAGTCTTAAGTCAGCGTCAAAAGTCCATGGTGTCATCGAAGAACCGATTGGCTCTAACGCTTGTCTCCAACGCGTATCATTCATATAATCAACAGCAGCATTATAAGCATCAACCTGTCCACCTACTGGTCTCCATGCGTATGTAAAAGAATGACCACTTGAGAAATTTAACAAGAAATTGACACCAAAGTTTCTAAATATTGGACCACCATCATTTTCGGCAAAGCGATAGTCAAGCTTAATAGTCCCAACATGCGGTTGATTAAAATCAACCGGCATTATCATCTTTGGTGTTTCTGAATTTTGGTCAACAGCGGAAATATAAGAAGTTGAATTACTTCCGGTTCCTTCTGCCTGTGAGAACGTATAGTTAAATTCAGCTGCAAGACGCTGTGTTCTGCGCAAAGTGAACTTCATTTCTAATCCTTTGGTTGTGGCAAAATCGCCATTCACTCTGCGGTTATAAGCGGATGATATATCTCCGGAGGGATTAGTAACACGCTCCGTGGTTACTAGACCTTTTTGATTTTTGTAAAAACCCGTTAAGTCCAAAACCATATTTTGTCCGAATCTTCGCGAAAATCCAATTTCATATTGCGTTGTTTCAATTGGTTCAATGCCATAACCAACCGGAGATAAGTAGAAATATCCACCGCGGGCAATCTGTTCCCGATAATCATAAGCAGAAAACCAGTTTACATTGAGATTGGGAAGCTGTGCAAATTGTCCATAATATCCGTAAACCTTTGCGACATCTGAGATCGGGAAAGATATACCTATCCTAGGTTGTACATATATGTATTTGTCAACTTCTTGCCATTCATCAAGATGGATATAATTACTTAGGTCATAAATTCGCATTGAATCTGGATAAAGTAGTGTTTCTTCATCGGGATCAAGTATATCAACCCGTATACCGGCATTTACAACTATATCATCAAATTCGAATTTGTCCTGCAAATAAAATCCCATTTCGTTTGGTTGCTTAGGTCCGTCCATATATGTTATATCTTCTCCAGAACCATAAATCTTCCGACTGTCTATTTCATTCTCGTCCAAATCGTATCCCCAGCCGTCTACATAAGTTCTTTTTTGATCAACCGGAACAGCATCCCAAGAACCATACGTGGTAATTCCATAAGTTTCTAATCCATACGTTGGGTCAGCAGAAAGTACAATACCTGTCCGTCTAATTATCAAGTAGCGGTATTTCAATTTTTTATAATTAAAACCTGTAGTTACTGTATGTCGACCTAGAATGGCTGTAACTGATCCATCCGTTGAAAACTGCGTAACTTCCTGCTTTTGATAATCTAAATCTGGGGCTGTCCCTGCACGGGCAAATGGTATTCCATGTATACGGTAGTCAGTCTTTTCGGTGTAACGATCTTTGAAAGGCGTATAGACCGATTCATCAAAGCCAAGATATTCTTGAACCGCGTCACCGTCATTCCATTTTTCCCATTCATTTCCAAACCATTCATCCATATCGTCACGCTGCCTTTTTAAGTAACCAAGGTTTAATTTAAATAACAAGTTTTGAGAAGGAGCATACGACAGTTCGTTGGTTATTAAAAGGCTAGAACGCTCCGAGTAGTTTCCACGAGCTGGTATGTCAACACTATATGCACTATCACCGTAAGCCGGACGTAATGTTGTGCCATGATCTTGCATGTAATCGTTTATGTCACCGCTGTTCCAATCGTCCCAACCTGTGTACACTACTGCCATATTATTAATTACTGGAACTAGATCAAAAGTCATGCTACCAGCAAATGTATTGTATTCATGTGGCGATTCACGATATCCTGGCCACTTTAAATCCACTGTATCAATAAATGCAATATTGGCCGGTTCCTGGTCAGGTCTGTTTAGGAATTCGAAGCTTTCACCAACCGTGACAAACTGGTCTTTCTCGCTGCCTCGTTCGAATCCAGCGAAAAATTTGACTTTATCCTTGATTATTGGGCCAGCTATATTACCAATCAATAGACTGTGGCCAAACGATTTGGTTCCTAAAAATTCATTGCCTAATCCAGCACCATTATTCTGGAAGGTTATGTTTCCTTTCCAGGTATTTGTACCACGTTTAAGCTGACGCGTGATAACACCGCTATTAGCACCACCAACTGATGCGTCATATCCACCAACTTGAACCTGAAGTTCTTCTGTAGCTTCTTGAGGTATATAAACTAAATTGACTCGGCTGCCATAACCTGTAGTTGGTGCGCCGTTGACAAAGAAGGCGACTTCGTTAGTACGACCGCCTCTAATATGAATATCGTCATCTTGAACAACAACGCCAGGAATTGTTGCCATAATGTCGTAAGGGTTCCTGATTGGAAGATTTTCAAAGTCTTCTGCTGTTAAAATATTAATGGTGGAGGTTTCATCGCGTTGGATTAAGGGTCTTTCTGCAACTACAAAGACCGTTTCTCCGGCGATAGTCTCTTCTCCCATTATTCGATCAAGATCAGTCGTTAAACCACTAAATACATTAACACTTCTTACCTCAGTCGTTGTATAACCGATGTATTGAAACAGAACTGTGTACTTACCTGCCGGAACGTCAAGTATAAAATACCGTCCGTCGTCCCCGGCGGCGGCACCATAACTAGTACCTACGATGGAAACATTAGCACCTGGCAGGGCTTCTCCATCGTTGTTTGTTACCATACCAGCTATTTTACCATGTTTTTGGGCAAACATCATTACCGGTATTAAGACCAAACAAAGTATAGCAATTGCTCTTTTCATTGTTCATCCTCCATAAGAATGGTTAAAGAATGTTTTATGTTTTTCACTAAAATACGTTATTCCCTCAGAATAAACGCACGGAGAGCACTCTCCGTGAAGTAGGCAAAACTAAACTACTGTTTTAATTGAAGTCAAATATTATTTTAACATTACGTAATAAAATTAATTTACAAAAGTATGTTAAAAGTCACATAAGTTATTATTTATTATGCATATACGTTCTATTCTCTTGATTATTAATACTTTCTGAATTGTATTTTAATATAAACATTTTTTTGTTTTTATAAAAGATAACGCGTTAAAAACGGTCAAATTTGGCTGTTTTTACCTAAATATTAGTTTGTAAACCTTATATTTTTAACCGCTATTGCCAATTTAAGGTAATTAATATAATTGCCTATTTTTTAAATATTCCTATTAATACCGGTATTACAATTGCGGTTGCGAAAAAACACATGCCCACACCGATGAATAAAGCAATTCCCATTGAGCCAAGTCCACGATATGTCGCAAACCAAAGTGAGCCAAAACCAAGCATGGTGGTTATTGATGTTAATAATATTGCACGACCGGTACTAGCGAATACCGCTTTGTGCGCGTCCCGGCCTTCAATTTGATAGCGGTGCACAATATGCACGCCGTCGTCTATTCCTATCCCGATTATCATGGGAATTGCCATTATATTTAATAGTGTGATTTGCAAACCTGTTATTTCCATCACACCAACCATCCATACTACTCCTATTATTAATGGTGTCATTGCTAGTATAACTTTTTTTATATTACGAAAATCAATCAACAATACTATAAAAATAACCATTAGCGCAAGTTTCGTTGCGAACTTACCATCTTCACCGATTTCATCCATAAGTGTATTAAATATAGGAGGAAGTCCTGTAGCACGCGGATCTATCTTTGTCAATTCGTTTGAAAAACGTTTAAGGTAACCAATTTCCCATACATTTTGCTTGGGAAAGATTGAAATAAGAAAGTTTTTACCAGATTTTCCAACATACTGCCTTCGAATACCGTCAGGTATATCCTGTAAGGTAATGGGCGATGGATTTGCCATTGCAACAACTTTTTCCTTATAACTACTAGCAAAATCGGAATGGAATCTTCCAACTTGAACTTTAGCTTTTTCTAAATCCTCATCAATATTTCCAACTATTTTAGTTAACAAACCGGCCGACATATCATCCATTATATTTAAGAGTTTAGTATTTAGCGACTTCAAAGATGGATCATCTTCATCGGGAAGGGTACCAACAAGCAAGGCGCTTTTTAGATATACTTTATCCTGCCCGCCAATATATGCCAAATCTTGAATCTCAATAATATTTTCTTCTAGCCGATATAGTTCATTTACTATCGTGCTAAAATCTAACTGAGAATATCTTTTAATATATGCTCGCTGCATTGTTTGCCTTATTATCGAAACTAAACCGGCTCTACTTTTTTGCTCCCTTTCCGGCGGTAAATAATCGATTATAGATTGCACCATGCCGGCAGTGATCATGTCTTTGGCTGCTTCAACTATCTCTTGGACCTCATCGAGAGTCTCTGCAGTAATCAATGCAAAATCCGAACTGATATCAAAGGCCTCGATCATTTTATCCTGCAATTCAATTGATTCAAGTCCCACCGGTTCCATATTCAAATAATTATAGTCCATTGTTATTTTTGATCCACGATATCCAAATATAATCAGCAGCAATAAAACAACAATCGCTCCAAATTTCCAGCTCCCGGATAACCATTCTGCAAATGACCCTAAATTTTGATACGATAGGTCTCTTGGTTTTGTTTGTTTTTTCTTTTTACCAAAACGCGCCTTTATTCTTTCACGAATAACTAACAGGTTCGGCAAGATCAGCATTGCCGCTAACATGGTCATGATAATACCAATTCCCAAAGTTAACCCGAACTCTTGCATGCCTTCTGTTCTCGCAACAAGCATTGTTAAAAAAGCCGCGGCGGTCGTCAGACCGCCTGTTATAATTCCGGGACCCGATTTTAAAAATGTCGCTTTAAGCGCTGTTATAACGTCATCGCCTTTATGGCGCATCTCCGTAAATGTTGAAATAATATGAACTGAGAAATCAATTCCTAATCCAATAAGAACTACTGCCATCATTGATGTCATCAAGTTCAATGATCCTACTAAAGGCCAAGCAACGCCTAATGCCCACAGCACACCAATTGCCAACGTAATTATTGCCAAGATTGGACTAACCAACATTCTGAATGCCACAATAAATAAAATTAATATACCCGCCAAAGCGATCATCGTTATTGTCATTGAATCATTTTGGATGGAAACCATTTCATCTCTACCCAGCGGAATTGTGCCCGTTAGTCCGGCGCGAACTCCAATTTCATCACCAATAGCATGTACTATTATTTCAATTGAATCTGTACTTGCAACCGCCGCGTCAATATCAAACATTGTAAAAGTAGGCAGTATTTGTAGAATTATCATGCGATCATCCCAGCTTCGATAGTATTCATCGCCATACAAAATTGCTTCAGCGGCAGTTTCTCCGGCACCCTCGGTATTGCCCTTTAAAACACCATTAAAAATCGAAACCCATGATTGAATACTTGCTAAAAATCGTATTGCACCCTGTTCTTGTTCTTGTCCGGTAATTTTATCTTCGCTTTGAATATATTCTTTTTCCAGACTATTATTTAGATTAGTAAGAAATTCATCAAGATTTGGGCTTTGAAAAAGCTCCATATTATTTTCCAAATCACTGGACTTCATTAACATTAATCCATGTTCCGCTATGAATTCTTTTGGCGCTTTATAATCAACACGCGAAACCCATTCAGACAATGCTTCAATCTTGGGAACTGCACTTTCGGCAAATTCTTCAAGCTTGTCGGACTCTCCCTCTGCTACAATCAACATGGACGACGAACCATTGTATTCATCAATGATCATGTTAAATTCATCTACCATTGGATTATCTTCAGGTAAAAGATTTGTAAAAGACATCGTTAATTCTAATTGCGCAGCCATACCACCCATAATTAAGGTTATTAGCAATAAGATTAATGCCATCCACCACGGTTTTTTTGCAATAAACATTGCCAGATTATTTAATGCTTTTTCTCTCATGATATCTTATTTTACTCCTATTGTTTGATTCATAACGAAACAAACGAATTAAACAAAAATTACCTTAACTTTTGTAAGTGGTTACCAATCAACCAATCAACCAATTTAACACACCTTGTCTCCGACTACGTCGAAACCACCCCTCTCAAGAGGGAAATTCCTTTGGACTAAAAATATCCCCGCAAGCGAATTCGCCAGCCCCAATCTTGTACACCAAATTCTGTATTGTCATCTCCTATAAAGTGACTATACAATATATTTAAATCAACATCTTGGAATACATTCCATGATATCTGTGGGTTTAGCGCGGCGCTATTATCGTTTAAATTTCCAAAACCCAGCAACTCAAATTGAATAAAATCATTTATTGGATAGCTTAAAAACCCAAATAAATAGTCCTGCATTAAACTATGTGTTTCGCCCATAAAATATTGCAAATAGTGGTTAATATCTAAATTATTTTTATTTGAAACGCCATTTTCATTACGTAAATACTCCATTATAATATATAAGCCGTTTTCAAATGTATAATCCGTTCCGATTAGCACTTCAGCAAAATCTTCCTGATTTTCCAATTTATTCCAAGCACTTTCTATCCAAATACCAACACCTGCAAGCTCTCCAACAATAGAACCGCCAAACATAGTTCTTAAATTTATTTGCTTACCAATCATAAACGTCTGTGGTATAAATTGAGTTCTTTCCCAAGTATATTGTCCTATGGTGCTATGTATATCAAACTTCCCTATACCGGTTTTTAATTGCAGCATTTTTACTGTTTCCTTCCAATCCTTACCGGGTGATAGAATTACATCCAAATTAGTTCTTCCTTTAAGTGGAATTTCTGCCCTAACAGCATTTACCCCGGTTTGTTCATAGGTAGGATCAAGCAATTCTTTTGTATTGAAGATATCGATTGGGTTCCAGGCATAGCCCATACCTAGCGATATTTGTTGTTTCCCGACCGTTAAATCAAAATGTTTAAATCCTGCTTTTAGATAAACATTATCAAGATAAAGAGTATCTAATAATGCGATTGGAAATTCCGTTATCCACATTTCTTCAGGATAACCTTCCGGTTGAAATATAGGCTTCCAAACATTACCGGGAAGAAAATCCAATAAATTCCAGGATATATTATTAAAGTATTTTTGGATGTTTATATTTGCACCGATTGTAACTGCATCATCGGGGTGCGCTTCAAAATCTAAACGTAACTTATTATAGCCAAAGTTATAGGTTTCATTAGCAAATTTTAATTGATCGAACTCGGCTTCGATATAGCCAAAAAAGTCTGACTGGGCAAACAGAAATAGTGGAAGAAAATATATAAAAATCTTTTTAATCATTTCTTTAACGTCCTTTCAGAAAAGAAATTATCCTGCGGTTCCCAATTATACGTTATTGATAGTGTCTCCATTATGGTTTCAGTTCCATCCAAATGATTTTTCATCGTCATTTTCATCGCCGTTGGAACGCCTTCTATTTCTTTAATATCACCTAAAAATAATGTTTTCTCTATGTCATTATTATCATCAAAATAATCGATTTTTAACGGATAAAAATCTGACTTTCTAACGAAAACAATCATTCTAGGATAGGAAGGATTTTGCTCTGGTATGCCAATACTTTCGATTTTCCAACATTCTGTTTTATTATATTTTTCCGACCCAAGATTAGTACTAGTGTATTCTTTTTCCCAAGAGTCACCTGAACCCAAATCTTCAAAAGAAAAATCACTCCCTTGTACCTTTTGATTTTTAGAACTTGAGGATAATTTTCTAACACGTTTTGTTCGGGGAAAATATGTCCAAATATCATTGGCATTGTTTAACATTAAAAATGCTTGTCCTCGTGCGGCAGAAGGCTTTAAATAACGCATTAATGTTTTTTCTCCATCGTCGGTAGTAAACATTTCAAATTCGAAGGTGCGCTGCGCGCCACTGCTCGTTGTAATTGTCTGCGTCATTGTGCCTTTACTATTTTCTTGTGTCATTATTTCCATCATTTTTTCAATTAATTCCTGTCCGGTAGGCGGCACCTGTTGTGCTATTGTCGCAACAGCGAAAAATATAATAATAATCAAATTTTTATTCATTTTTTTATTCCATTTATAAATGATTTAATTGCTTCGTTTTTCCATTGCTCAAAATTATCAACATTTTTAAAAATGACACTTTGCCACAATATGCCGTCGATAAGGGCTAATAACATCGTAGCTACGCCATCTTTGTTCATTTCGCGAAATTCTCCGATTTCTATCCCATCTGTAAGAATTTCTCTGATAGCTTTATGATAGTTAGTATACATATCGACAAATACTGACTTTCTATGACCGTGCCATTGTCCCCTGCTATGTTGAGCCCACATTTCAGCAAAAATTATTATAGCATCTCCCATGGCTTCATGAATATTTATATTGTAATTAGCCATTTCTTCAATTTTTTTAATTGGAGATTTCTTTGAATTAATCAGTTGCTCTACTTGCGTTATGCTATCATTAACAAACAGGTTTTCAATTGCGCTAAATATTTCATCTTTACTTTTAAAATATTCATAAATAGTACCTTTGCCTATACCGGCTTGTTTGGCAATATCGGCAATTTTGCCGCGCTCCAAACCTTTTTTAGCAAATATTTCTATTGCGGCATACAAAATCTGAGTTTTTTTATCGACTATATTTTTCTTTTTTCCCATAATAATAAAAACTAAATGCTTTTAAAATGACCGACCGGTCGGTCGGAAGTTAAAGAAACAATACTACAAATGTCAATTAAAGCATTATTATTAACTTTGCGAAGGATTAATCTTTGTAAGGTTCACAAAATATCGAACCCCTCAGATTGAATTCTGAGGGGAAGGATTTTAAATTCTGTAGATTTGAGGGGTTCGATATTTCGTTCTGTTAATGGTTAGAACAGTCAAAAGTTCCCTCAAAATATTTCCCGGCTCATTGTTTCCGTATTCTCTCAATCAACTTTTTATCATCAGGTAAAAGCCCTGCCGGAATTAAGCGTGGAACCAAATCCCGCAGGTCAGGTGCTTTTTCAAAAACTTCTTTAAATATTGGCAGTGCTTCATCAACTCTGTCTACACTTGCCAAACTAACTGCTGTCCAAAAGGGTAATTCGGGATTTTCAGGATAATACTCCGCTGCTAAATTGTACTCACTAAGTGCTTTATCAATCTCTCTGGTTTCTATATACAAGTCACCTTGATTGGCGTGTTGATAGGCTCTGCTTACTCTAATTAATCTTTTCATTTCCGTTATCGGTTCCGGATGATCTTCAATGCGCAGATCAAACAATTTATCTTTCCAATCAATTCCTGTTGGCTCACCGCTTGTAATGATAATTGCAGCCGATTGTTTTCCGCGAACATCGCCGCCTTCCTTTTGCGCGGCTTCTAGCGCAGCCATTAACCTGTCAACTAATTCGCCTTCGGTTATTTCATAAGCTCTTACCATAGCCGTCGGCACGGTTGCCGATGCCATAAGGTTAGCTTGCACAGTATAATTTTTTCCGACAATATGTCCGGCAAATTGAATACACTTTTCGCCTGTAAACGCCGCTGCGTTACCTTTTACATCAACCATACCAACTTGTCGCACGGAACTATTTTCATCTTCTTCCACGAGAATTTTTAATGCATCATTGGCGGAAAATCCTTTTCCCATTAATTTTAATCCATTCGGTCCATATTCAACTTTTACAAAGGACTGTGTCGCTACTGCGCCCACACCAGCTTTTATCCATGGTACTAGGGAGCCAACAGAAAACCAATGGCTTTGCACTGCTACGCCAAGTTGCCCCGTTTCCTCATCGTACGCAACTATTGAATACGTAGAAACCGGCCTCGATCGATGCTCTTGAGGTATCCCAAAATTCTGGAGTAAAAATATTAAAATAACAGTTATAGCAAACTTTTTCATAATTTTCTCTTTTAATTGAATTCTTCCAATTTTTATGTATATCTCGCTAAGTTCTCTATCAATTTAATTGAAAATACAAGGACTCGGCTAATGTTTTCGAAACAATTTAAATATTTCTTCAAAATAATATTTTTATTAACTATCGCACTTATTTTCTTTTCTTGTAATTCGAACTCCAAAGATACCGCAAACAAGGAATCCCAAAATTATCTTATACTTATATCATTTGATGGCTTCCGCTGGGATTATATGGAAAAAACCGATACGCCTAATTTAGATCGTCTCGTTTCAAGCGGCGTTAAAGCCGATGCGCTAATTCCATCTTTTCCTACTAAAACATTTCCAAATCATTATACAATCGTTACCGGACTTTATCCTGAAAATCACGGTATAGTTTTCAATACAATTTACGACCCTGTCTTTGATGCAACCTTTAGTCTCGGAAATAGAGTAGAAGTACAAAATGGCCGGTGGTGGGGCGGCGAGCCGATTTGGATTACGGCTGAAAAACAAGGCTTGAAGACTTTATGTAATTTTTGGCCCGGCTCAGAAGCCGAAATAAACGGTGTTAGACCCACATATTGGGTAGAATATGACGGTAACCTTCCAAATGAGGAACGCGTTGAAATAGTTTTCCAATATCTTGATAAACCCGCTAAAGATCGTCCTTCATTTTACACAATATATTTTAGTGATCCCGATGATTACGGTCATCTTGGCGGTCCCGATTCCTCATCGATTAACGTCGCAATACAAGAATGTGATGCGCGCATTGGTCAACTGATAGCGGGACTTGAAGACCGTAATCTATTCGATAAAGTTAATATAATGATCGTTTCCGATCACGGAATGGCTCAACTAAGTCAGGAACGATTAATATTTTTAGACGATTACTTGGATCCAACAAATTTGAAGATAATTAATTGGTCCCCTGTCATGGATCTTTGGTGCGATGAATCAGAAGTTGACTCGATTTTCAATCTAATTAATGGGAAACATCCTAAATTTTCTGTTTATAAAAAACAAGCGGTTCCCGAGCGATTACACTTTTCCAACAATATACGAATTGCACCAATAATTGGTATCATGGAGAATGGGTGGACTTTAACAAGCCGTGATTATTACGCATCTCATCAATCTTATTATCGTGGCGGAACGCATGGTTTTGATCCGGAACACTCTGATATGGGCGCTTTTTTCTTAGCATACGGACCGGCATTTAAATCCGGAATAACGCTTCCTGCGTTTAAAAATATTCAACTTTATAATTTAATGGCAAAGGTTTTGGAACTGGAACCGGCAGAAAACGATGGGGACATTGAGGCGCTAAAATCAATTTTATTAGATTAAACGCACGAATTCTGGTACACCTGAACTACAGTTAATATTGAACGTTACAAGTTTTCTATTTGGTTAAAATAACGTATATGATATGCCAATCATCAATGACTGATTTAGCTGTCTTTTGGTAGAGATATCTCTATCATAAAATAATTTTACATTCAACTTAACATTAATATATTTTGTTATCTGGGTAATTATATCTGTATCCCATCTAACATCCGTGGCTTCAATACTTGTAAAATTATTAAAAAGATCAATTGTAGCTTTGATTAATGTGTTTTCGCTAATTTTCTTTGAGAAAGCCAATACTGTTTCTAGGCCGGGTTCAATTTTTGTTGTTTCAATTCCTTTAGTCTCGGGATCATCAGTATATGGAGCAGGAAAATCTTTTGTGATGGTTTCCTTAACTGCCGCACCAAGGCGAATAGATAATTCTTCAACAGGAGAGTATTGAAAGCCCACGCTTTGTGTAAAATAGCCCGGGTCTAAAAACCCCGATATTTGCGTCTTTGAATTTTCATCATATATATATCCGGGAGCAAGTTGTGTTTCTCCTTTTAGCGATAAATACGGTTCAGCTATAAACCCCAACAAATATGTTACAATGCTTTCAATTCGTAATTCATCTATGGTCTTTTTTGTTTCCGCTACCCCGATTTTTGAATTACCAAAAGCGATTTTACCGGTATTTGTCCATATATATTTATCACTATTATAGATGAGTTTGCCACTTAAATCAAATTGCTGGGCAAAGGTATTCTCTCCACCTGTAGCCCAATTATCAAAGTGCGCTTGACTAAAACTAAACGACCCAACTGCTTCTTTTTGCCATGTTAAGTCCACCGCTGTCGTATCCTGTGACATAATAAAAACCGATGATATTAATATTAAAGTAATAATTTTTTTCATTTTATCCTAAAGTGTGTTTAAAAAAACAGAAAGTTAAATAACCCTTGCAACAATATCAATTTATTACAAAACTTATACGTTATGAAATTCGCCACGAGAACAACGTTTATACTTATAACTTTTTTAATATCGTTTAATTCCGCACAGCAAACTATAGAAGGGTATGTAATTGACAGTACAACTACCAAGCCAATTTATAATGTTAATTTAAGCCTTGTTTCAACTTCTGAGGGAACTACATCAGACAAAAATGGATATTTTAACTTTAATACTGATCTTCTATATCCAATGGAATTACAATTAAGTCATATTGGATATAAACCTAAACAAATTATTATAACTTATTCCCAAATGCTACACTTGCAGTTAGTGCTCAATATCATAACTAGTGATGCGATTTCAGTTTTTGGTGTCCGCTCAAAAATTGAAAAAGATGTTTCCGCATCTTTTGAAACAGTTACTTTAGCCGAAATGGAACAAATCGGAGCCAACGATTTAAGCGATGCGTTACAAACTATTAGTAGCGCTAAAATTGAACAGGTGTCGGGTGGTAAACAAACTATTAGCATACGCGGCAGCAACCCAAACGAAGTATCTGTTTTCCTCGATGGAATACGCTTAAATGAAGCTAATAGCGGGATTGCCAATCTAGCAGTAATAGACCAGCAAGATCTTGAATCTATTGAGGTAATTAAAGGTGGAAATACTTCATTATTTGGATCAGGTGCCTTGGGTGGGATACTAAGCTTATCTACCCAACAACCAGATAGTACAAAATTAAAATTCCATCAAGGTTTGGGCATGATGGACGATGAAAACAATGATCTCGGCTTTAGTGCCGCAAGCCGCCTGGGAATCTTTGGCTTCGGTGCACGATACTCCGGTAAGGCTCGACGTTATCACGGGCGTTCAATATATACAACTATATTCAAAAACATTTCATTCGTCAGCTATCCTTCCTGGGGAGCGTTTACTATAAAGGGTTTTGAGTTACAAGATTACTTAAAATTCCCAACTAACGATATAATGCAAAACGCAAAAACACGGATGGCAATGTTCCGCTATGTAGGATCCTTGTTTGGTTCTTCAAATTGGGAAATGTTTGCTGGAACTCGCAGTTGGAAATGGCATGATGCGTTTTTCACCAATGTAACTAGAGACATAGAAGATAGAAACTCATCGGCACGAATTAGTCGTAGTTTCACATTGAAAACTTTAAATGCTACAGTGCAACTTAGCTTTGAAGACCAACGCTATAGAGGAGAAAATCAATACATGAATGAGGTATATTCAATGTCTGATACAGGAATACTTAATCGGCAAACTACCGATATGGCCACTGTTTTACATTGGATAAGCTTTATAGATCATCCCTCATTAAACCGAATACAGTGGGAACTCGGTTATCGCTGGGATAACATTTCAACTAATCACAACCAAGAGTTTGAACTTATTAATGGTCCAGTTTATACCTATATCCCCACAAACATTGATACATCGCATGGCGATAATTTACATAGTATAAAATTTGGTTCAAGCATTCATGGGGGCAATAGCGACCTTCATTATCATGCGTATTTTAACCAAGGAAATAGCAAACGACTACCAACCTTAAACGATTTATTCCTATGGAGAAATAATACGGACTTTTCTGCCACTGAAAATTTATTACCTGAAAGTCAATCGACTACTGAAATTGGTTTTCAGATTATTAGATCAAATTTTGTTCAAGCTCCTCAAATAAGCGAACTATCATTATTTGGAAGTATTTTTTTAAACAATTATGGAAATAAAATTGCCTACCGTGTTGTAGAGGAATCAAAGCTTATTCCTTTCAATACTGATTTGTCTAGTATTTTTGGATATGAAATAGGATTTAGTTCTTCTTTTTGGCAAAAGCACATCTTTATTAGATCAGGGTATCAGAATTTAGATATAGACAACCCTATTGTTTTCCCAAACAAACCAAAATCACGATTAACATTTCACGGTGAATTCAAATATAATTGGCTTTCATTTAGTTATGATTATTTCAAAGAGGGCGAAAAATTTGTTTTATTTAATGGCTTTGTTGGTCGTTCTTATCTAGGTTACGAATCCGCAAATTTATCAATTATACTTAGGTTTAAAATATGGAGGGTGAAAACATCTTTACATTACGTAATTCATAATCTTTTTTCTAATGAACCTGTTTTATCTGACTCTGATCAGAGTTATCTTACACCCTTTAATTTTTTCGATATTCACAGAGAAATCTTATCCCTCAAATTAGAGTTATGAACATTAAAATTATAATTATAGCAATAATAACATGTTGTGTTTATATGGCATGTAAGTCTCCCCTTGAAACAACCCCAACAAATTCCGAGAACATTCTTCAACTAGAAGCGAAGTATAATAATAACAAAAGAATAATTGACACTCTTATAGTAAAATTAAACTGGTCTGAAATCACTCTTGAAAATTTCAAAGAAATTAAATTAACCAGATTTAATGAACACCGTGATCCTGAATCATACCCAGAAGAAATAGCAGAAAATGGCTGGGTTACAATAGCAACTATCAGCGATGAATTTAAAACCTCATGGATTGATACAGTAAAAGACGATGCGGTTTTTAAATATCGCGTTGATTTCTATAATCAAGATAATGATTTCCGTAGAGCTGAAACAATCGTCACAACACGACCAACAACACATTTTAATATACCTTTGGATCTCGAGGATATAAAAATAGCAGTTGAGTCTTATATTATGGATGATGGTGATACTGTTTTTGTCCAAGGCGGACTATACCACGTCAAATCTTTTTCATTTAAAAATAAATCAATCTTACTGACAAAATTAACTGATTCAGGCACTCCAGTAATTGAATGGGAACCCACTCTATATCATACAGGGGATATCCTTAAAGATTCCAGTTTTATATATATGGACAACGGAATCATCCATGGATTTTTAATACAGAATGGCTCAGCGATCTTCGGCGGTGGGATTTTAGCAAAGGGAAATTCTCAAATAATTAATTGCGGAATTTATAATAATACAGCAATATCCAAACGAGGAGATGGTGGCGGTCTTTATCTCGCTGGCAATGCTTATATTTCTAATAGTATTATATATAATAATAGTGCTGCAAACCTCGGTGGCGGAATATTTATAGATGAATGGACTCAAAATGTAAAGATTATCAATTGTACAATAGTCAATAATAATGTTTATTCTGAATCTCCCAATGTTCAAATTACTAATTCCATTTTATGGAGAAGTTATCTGGCTCTTGATTCCAATCTGACTGTAAACTATTCCTACGCGGGACCACATTGGGTAGCACAAGATTCAACAAACCTAAGTGGTGATATTTTCTTCGCTAATCCTGAAAGTGACTTTCATCTTTTGCCAGGTTCTGTAGGCCTTGACGGTGGAAATCCTGATCCCGCTTTTAATGATATTGATGGTACTCGTAATGATCTTGGTGCCTATGGTGGTCCTTTAGGTAATTGGGATTTTGACTTTTCTGATTTGTTATAGGAACCAAATTGTTTTATACTATTTCGGCCACTTCCTTAAAATTCTTTTTAGAAATTATTGGTGCCTTAGCATCCTTTGCAGGATATCCTACAGGAAGCAATAAAAATGGTTTTTCATTCTTTGGTCTATTTAATATTTCCTGCAAGAAGCCCATTGGGCTTGGTGTATGCGTTAAAGTAACCAATCCTGCTTTATGAATGGCAGTGATCAACATTCCGCATGCGATACCAACCGATTCATTAACATAATAATGTTTTCGTTGTAATCCTGTATTTTCTTCATATAAGATCTTAAATACCACGATTAAATACGGTGCCGACTCTAAAAACGCTTTCTGCCAATCTGTTCCTAATTCACGCAAATCATCAAGCCAAGCTTGTGGTGCGCGTTTTTCGTAAAATTCTTTTTCCTCTTTCTCTGCAGCAATCCGAATTTTTCTTTTTATCTCTATATCTTGCACAATTATAAATTTCCATGGTTGTTTATTCGCACCCGAAGGCGCTAACGAAGCAGTCATTACTATATTTTTTATTACTTCTAATGGAATTGGTTTATCTGAAAAATGGCGAACTGATCGTCTGCTTTTCATCTCGTTTAAGAAATGCCGTGAATTTGATATTACATCTTTTTCAGAAATTAATTTATGGTTTAATTTTATAAATGTCACGATTATCCTTTTTATTGTACAATTTAATATAATAAAAAGCCCCGCAAAAACGGGGCTTTTTTATTCATTTATTTAGTAATAATCTAGCGGCTAAAACCAATGCCTATCGCAAAATCAAGCGATGATTTATCATAAGTTTCATTACCAACAAATGGTCCTTGATATGTTACACCATCATTTTTATAAACCTCATACGTAGTAGAGGCGACACCCAAAGATATATACAAATTCGGGTTTAGGTAATATCTGCCACCGGCACCAATCGTATTAGAATTTAAACTATAGCCTATGTCTGTATTATAACCTTTAAGGACTCCAGCTTTGCCGTTCAAGTATCCGGCACTAATGCGTAAAGCCTCGCTTACAGCGAAATCAAAACCGACACCAATTTCTGTTCCATTTTCAACGAATTTTTCTTTACCATCCCAATTTACATCCTTATTAAAATAATAATTAAAATCCGCTACAATACGTAAACTGGGCATTGCTTTATAACCAATACCCACACCTAACATGGCCGGCATATCGGCACGAGTTTTAACACCATCCGGGAATAATCCTGAACCATCAACTTTTGTTTCGTTGGTTAATGTCATTTTTGCTTTTCCTTCATAGCGCAGACCGATATCCAAACCTTCCATTGGTGTTAGATATAATCCAAATATTGGCGCAAAGCCCGAACCAGTTTGTTCAGTATCTAATTCAATATCTTGACTTGCCTCTGCATTGGCAGACATCGCAGCGGCATTAGCAGATAATTCTGCAGCATATACAGTATAATATACTGAGGAGTCCGCATAAACTGTTGAAAGGTTATTCAAATATGCTGCTGTTCCAGTGAAAAATGCTTGCGTCCCGGCAGGCGTATTAGTACTAGAATCAAATGTTCCGCCTAAAGCAACAACACCGGCGCTAATTGCAGCAACTGTTGCTTGGTCAACCATTTGAGCAGCAAGTAATTGATCAAAAGTAAATCCACCGGCACCACCATCAATAAACGGTTGTAGTCCGGCTGCGGCACCTTGCGCCTGTAGGGCTCCTGCCGCCGCTTGATCAGAACCTGCTGCATACGCGTTTGCTCCACCCAGTGCTTCGGATGCACCGGCAGTTAAGGCACCTGCCATTGTCGTAAAAAATGCAGGAGCTGATGTCATGCTACCATCTGCTAAACCGGGTACTGTGGGATTAATCATAATATCACTAAGGTGTCCTTTATACGTATTTTTTGCTTTAAAATAACGCGCACCACCGGCTACTGAAATCATATCATTAATTTTATATGATACAACTGCTTGTCCGCCTATATATGTTGAAGAACCATCAAATTGAACGTCCACACTATATTTATCAGTTGGAATTGCTGCTGCTGTTAATCCGGCAGGTATCAACGATGCCGGTACTTCAAAGGAGGGCAAACCATCATCAAATTTTGCGGTACCTCCACCACCAATCGGAACTAAGCCTGCACCAATGGCTAGATTTCCTTTTTTATAGGCAACATAAAAATTCGGGAAAACCGGTACAAATGTTGAACCTTCAAGAGTACCATTATTTAACATTGGAACATCGCTTGTTATTGTTCTATCCTGAAATATAGTCTGATTGCTCAAATAGAAATGCAATCCCTCATTTAAGCTGGTCAAGCCTGCAGGATTAAAATATACAGCATCAAGATCAGTAGATGCATTTCGGTTTAACATACGGATAAAATCCGCGCTTTGGTTTGTATTGGTTACGATACCGCCGGCCATAACAGAGCTAACAAGCAGTAAACCAATTACAAAAATGGTACCTATTCTTCTCATTTTCTTTTTCCTCTTTTATTAATAATGAATCCTTTTATCTTAATTAATGTCTATCCTAGAAACATAATAGACTAAGAAATATAAATATTTGGTTTCTTAATAGCAAAGATAAATTCAATTTCTATTTTTCGCCAGTTTAGCAAAATTTTGTGACTTTAATAAATCAACCGGTGCAAAACTACTTGACTAAATCCTTTACCTCAGATTTGCATGATTGAGTCACAATTGTTATCTTTGCAACTTATTTTATACTCATTACTTAATTATTTACAGTTAAATCAAAATAGAAAATGATAACCGTTCTTTTGTAATCTCTATGGTTCGGTAATTATTGATTTCGGCAGTATAAATGCTAAAGCACACAAAATAGACTGATTATGAATAAAGATAAAACATGGCTAATAGTTCATGAAGAACCACTTGCCGGTTATTCATTGCTAAATATTTTTCGCGTTCTATGGGATAACAAGTTTAGAATTCATCTAAAATATATATTACGGTTTTTATATGCAATTGTATTAAGCACAATCACAACACCTTTACGCCTTACTCAGAAAATTCGCTTTCACAGAAAAATAAAGAACACTAAAATAGCGGAAGATCCGATATTCATTATCGGGCATTATCGAACCGGAACAACTTATTTAATGACCTTAATGGCACATGATAAATCCAAAGGATATGTTTCTAATATCGAAGGCTACGCTCCACTATTTTATTTGGCATTTCCTAAGTTTACAAGATGGTTAATCGAATCATCTCTACCGAAAGTCCGGCCGATGGATAATGTAGTAATGGGCGCCGATGAACCCACAGAAGATGAATACACAATTGGAACCTTCACACCATACGGCTATTACACCGGTTTCATCTTTCCTCGCAATTTTGACCTATATTCTAAATTTCTAACTTTCGATGGGATGCCAAAGCATCGTAAAAAATGGAAAAAAGCCCATTACTATATGACCCGGTTTCTAACTCTCGGACATGGCGGAAAGCAATTGTTTTTAAAAAATCCCACAACAAGTTATCGGATACCTGATATTTTAGAACTGTATCCAAATGCAAAATTTATTCATACTTATCGTAACCCATATAAAGTGTATTCAAGTACTATTAAATTTTTCGACGAAGTCTTTGCAATATATACGCTCCAAACTTGGGATAAAGAAAAAATGAAACAAGATATTCTTGATAACTATAAATTGTTGTATGAACGTTTGGAGCATGACCTGCCCCTGATTCCAAAAGATAGAATTGCTCATTGCAAGTACGAAGACTTTATCAAAAATCCGGCTGAATCTCTTAAGGAAATATATAAAAAGTTAAATATCAGCGGGTGGAAAGAATACAAAAAAGATATCGTTGCCTATGCTGAATTGCAAAAACGCGAGCATAAATCAAATATACATAATACCGACGACGATGTTATTCGCAGAGTAAACGAACATTGGGATAAAATGCGGGAAGACTATAAATATGAAAAACGTGAACCAAACAGCAAATAACTATTCATAACATAAAATCTTCAAAATATTTATCTGTTACTTTGCTGGTTTAGTTTTACTGTAGTAATCTTAGCTATAAAATTTAACTTGAATTTGTGATTTTCAAAGCGCCACCAATCCTACTGCCAACGGAAAATCAACGCCGGTGAAACCCCCTACACAAAAAACTTCTATTATCGTTGGCGCTCAATGGGGCGATGAAGGTAAGGGTAAAATCACCGATTTTATTGCCGGAGGTGTCGATTACGTTGTTCGCTTTCAAGGCGGTAATAATGCCGGACATACCGTAATCGTAAATGATGAGATTTTTAAATTACATTTAATTCCATCCGGGGTATTATACTCAAAACCTATAAGCGTTATAGCAAATGGCGTAGTAATTGATCCAAAGGTTCTGCTTGCAGAAATTGCCGGTTTGCAAAAACGCGGAGTGAATCCAAACTTATTAGTAAGTGACCGTGCTCATATAATTATGCCTTATCACATTGACATGGACGTTGCCATTACAAAACATCAAGGGAACCTTGCCGCCGGTAGCACCAAACGCGGGATAGCTCCGGTTTATGCCGATAAAATGTACCGCCACGGAATACGAATGATAGATTTACTCGAACCGAATATCTTTCGTGAAAAATTAGAAAAATCCTATTTATTTAATAAAAATTTAGTAGAGAAAGCACTCGGTGGAAAAATTAGTATATCAATGGACAAGATATATATTGATTATTTAAAATATGGTAAACAGCTAAAAAAATATATTTCTGATATCTCAGTAATTCTTTACAATGCAAAAAAAGCAGGTAAATCCATTTTGTTTGAAGGTGCGCAGGGCATTAGTCTTGACGTAGACCATGGAATTTATCCACACACAACCAGCAGTAATACTGCTGCCGGTAATATTGCCGCCGGATGCGGCGTTAGTTTTATAAAAATTGATAAAATTATTGGCGTGGCAAAAGCATATGTTACACGCGTGGGTATAAGCCCATTCCCTTCAGAGATTGAAGATGAAAATGCTAAATTATTAAGAGAAAAAGGTAATGAATACGGGACAACTACAGGACGTCCACGCAGAGTCGGTTGGTTGGATTTAGTTCAGTTACGGCAGGCTGTACGTGTAAATGGGCTGACGGATATTGCACTAATAAAACTTGATGTACTTAACAATTTTAAAGAATTACCGGTTTGTGTAGCTTATGATGTTAACGGCAAAACTATCACAGAGATGCCGGCAAGTCTTAGTGATTATCGAAATGCAAAACCAATTTATAAAATTCTTTCCGGGTGGGCTGACTTTAAAATTAATGAAGGAAGTGATTTTTCTGCACTTTCGAAAACCATTTTAAAATATATTAATTTTATCGAAAAGGAAGTTGACTGTCCTATCACAATCGTTTCCGTTGGTCCACAACGCCATCAAACTGTATTAAGGTAGAATGGTATTCACAAAAGAAATCGTCGATTTCTCAAACCTAAACAGGAATGAGATTCGCGAACGCCTTAGTGAATTAAACATACCGCTCACCGTTGATGAAGCTTTAAAAATCCAAAATGATATGCTTGGCAGGGCGCCATCGCTTGCGGAATTAGTATTATTTTCAATTGAGGGCTCCGAACATTGTTCCTATAAAAGCAGCCGTAATCATTTGAAGCAATTCATAACAGACGGTCCAAACGTAATCTTGGGTGCAAAAGAAGATGCGGGTGTTGTGGCTGTCGCAAGCGATAAAGACGGTCATCGCTATTGCGTTGTTATAAGTCACGAATCACATAATCATCCCTCGCAAATTGTACCTTACGAAGGTGCTGCAACCGGTATTGGTGGAAATGTCCGCGATGTGTTATGTATGGGTGCTGAGGTTATCGCTTTAGCGGATGGTTTACGCTTTGGCGATATAAAATCAAGCAAAACTCTTTGGATCCAAGAGGGTGTGGTGGACGGAATTGCCGGTTACGGAAACCCGCTTGGCATCCCAAATATTGGCGGCGATTTATATTACGATGAAGGATATAATGAAAATTGTTTGGTAACTATTGTAACGCTCGGCATTGTCCGAGAAGACGAAATTTTACATTCTTACGCACCGAAAAAAGCAGCGGGACATGACATAATTTTAGTCGGCAAACCGACTGACAATAGTGGCTTTGGAGGAGCAAGTTTTGCTTCACTTGAACTGGAAGAAGAGAAAAAAGAACAAAACAAAGGAGCCGTTCAAGAACCTAACGCATTCTTAGAAAGACATATACTTAAAGCGTCATATTCTTTATTTAAGATACTAAAAGGAAAAGGGCTTATTGACAAAGTTGGCTTTAAAGATTTGGGTGCCGGCGGTGTGGCTTGTGCAAGCGTAGAACTCGCAGAAACGTCTGGATACGGTGCCGAAGTTTGGCTGGATAAAGTGCACAAGAGTATGGACAATCTACATCCTTCGGTAATTCTCTGTTCAGAAACACAAGAACGGTTTATGTGGATAGCACCCCCTAATGTAACCCCAATAATTTTGGATCATTATAATAACGTCTTCGATTTTCCCGGCGTTTCTGCTTTGGCGCGGGCAGAGGTTATCGGAAAAATCCGTGATGATAAACAGTATATCGTCCATAATAATAACGAAGAAATTGTTAACGCTCCCGCAAAGGAAGTAACACGGGGATTTATCTATGATCGTCCTTTTAAAAAACCTGAAAATGATTTTTACGAACCGCAAATTCCCGAACCAAAAGATTATAATAAAGTATTAATAGATCTTTTAGCGCACGAAAACATTGCCTCGCGTGAAGCAATCTTTGAGACCTATGACAAGCAAGTACAGGGTCGCACAAAAATTGAAGCCGGCCATGCCGATGCCGGCGTAATAGTCCCTTTCAACAGTGCTAGATATCCTAAAGAAATTAGAGATATTGGAATTGCGCTATCTACCGACCACAATCCGCGTTATGGAAAAATCGATCCCTATTGGGCAGCGGTTAATGCGGTAACAGAATCAATGCGAAATGTTGCAGCAGTTGGCGCCACGCCTATCGCAATGACAGATTGCCTGTGCTTTGGTAATCCGGAGAAACCGGAACAAATGTGGGAATTTGCTGAAGCTGCACGCGGTGTTGCCGAAGCTTGTAAAAATATACATTTAAAAGAACATCCTGAATCAGCTACGCCAATTGTTGCCGGCAATGTAAGTTTTTACAATGAAACGAAAAGCGGTGCGATTCCGGCAAGCCCGATCATAAGCTGCACCGGGAAAATCAATAATGTAAACTCAGCGATTAATTCGGATTTTAAAAAGGTGGATTCAGAAATCTATTTAATCGGCAGTCGCAAAAATGAGTGTGGTGGAAGTGTCTATTTTTCGCTCTTTAATGAATTAGGGGAAAATTTACCAAAACCATTATTTAAAGAAACTGAAGCGCAAATTTTTTCTATCACAGATATAATCGAAAACAATTCAGCTTTAGCTGCTCATGATATTAGCGAAGGGGGTGTCACGGTTGCGATTGCTGAAATGTGTTTTCATAATAATATCGGGTGCGATGTCATCGTTCCTGGTAATTTAAGAACCGATACATTGCTATTTTCTGAAACGGGAGGTTTCATTTTAGAGATTGTAAAACAAAATGTTAAAAAAATTGAAAATGTTCTAAATAATTACACTTGCGAATATTTTAGAATTGGGAAAACAACTTTCGATCGAGTAATAAATATCAATAATGTTATTAGTGTCCCGGTTAGTAAAGCAAAAAAATCATGGGAAAACGGTTTACGGGATAAACTCTTATGAAAAAATTAAACTACAAGTCGGCCGGTGTGGATATTACCGCAGGTAATAAAGCCGTGGAACTTATTAAAAAGTCGGTTAGAAGTACTTTTAACAAAAATGTTTATACCAATATCGGCAGTTTTGGATCATTGTATAATTTAAAAGAC
>SDBT01003744.1_pt1 | contig 26162 bp, 40 predicted proteins | sample 2277101 | NCBI WGS metagenome assembly SDBT01 (sample SAMN10404973, study PRJNA504765) | marine sediment metagenome | isolation source: marine sediment core GS10_PC15, 103 cmbsf | place: Arctic Ocean: Southern Knipovich Ridge | collected 2010 | reverse complement strand
TGATCTATCTCATGTTGAGCACAGGCTGCTGCTACACCTTTTAGACCACGAATATTAGGGAATAATACAGCAAGCTGTTCGGCAGTAAGATCATTTAATAATTTAAATACTCCACTTAAACCCTTAGCTTTTAATGTAGCCGTATTTAATTCAAAACCTAATTTTCGGGCAAATACAGCACCCTCTTCTGTTGGTTTTAAAAATGCTCTAAGTGTTCCGACAACTGCAGTCATAGCTTGATCTGAACGAATACCGGCTCTGGTTATTGTAGATATAGCAGCCAATAATTCTTCTAATGATAGATTAGCGATAGCAGCTGTTGCTGAAACCTTGCCGATTGAAGATGCTAACTCCCCGTAAGTATTATGGGTAACAATATCATTAGAAACAAAGTTATGTAGTATAGGAACAGTTAAATCATAAACAGGCTCTATACTACCATCATCAATACTTTTTATTACATCATAAAATATACTTTCTTTATAGTCTTTTTTGCCGGGATATTGATTATAAGAAGTTTTTTTATCGTCTGGTTTTTCTTCTTTAATAAAACCCCTAGGACGTACTTCACATTTATGATTTAAAACATCTTTAACTGCCGGTCTATCTATACCAATAAAGTCTACAAATCTTTTTATGTCAACAAAACGTACTGTTTCCCAATTCCAGGCAAACTCTGTTTTTCTTACTTTACCAACAATTCCAAAACGTAAAAGTAAATGAGATATGTCCCTTACTAATAATTCTGATTTAGAAGCATAACCTAAACTAAACCCCTTCGGGTTTCCTTTACACAACCACCCATCACCATTGAATAAGGCTCTAAGTAACAAGGCAAGATGTTTCTTTTTCCATTCAAAACATTCTTCGGGAATAAACTTATTTCCAGAACGAGTCCCCCAAAGACCCCACTCCCTTAATTGTGTAATTATATGGTTTCTTTTTTGCCCCCCTTGTCGTTGCACAACAATATTATGTATTTTACATCCTTTTGTATTTGAAACAAAAGGAAATTCAGCACCTAGAGCCTCCACGCTTTCCTTACATTCTTGAATAACCCTATCGTTTTTATTTCCTATACTTGGGGAACCTTGATTTAAACAGCCTTCGGAAATAAGATACCCCAAAAGAGTAGGCCATGCTTTATCCGGTTCTTTGGTACCAAAGAAAGGCAAAGAAGTAGGAACCGCTATTTTATCACCGGGAGATAATTCTTGTACTTCTTTCCATCCCGTAGGAGTTAGATAAGGATGTTCCGGCGTTGTTTTAATTGATCTACCCGATTTGGTAGTCATTATCTTAGTTTGTTTTTTACCCAAAGAAATCCAAGTAGATTCACAAGGGGTAAAGTTTCTTCCATCCCAAGCTATAATATCATTACAACCGGACATAGAATCTATGCGTTTATATCTTCCATCAGAAAGTAAAACCTTAGTATCCCCGGTTACGCAAAGTTTGCCACGCTTTACCGTTGCGAAGAGTTTATCTGAAACATCCCCGGCTTGAGAAGCTGCTAATTGATATGAGTTAAGCACAGTTGTAATAGCATCGGCAGAAGTTTTGGTATCTGACATACCACCGGCTGCTGCTTTTGCGGATACTTTTAATACCTGCATGGCTTCACCGGCTGCTATACTGGCAGATAAAATATCAAATAAACCATCCGCTAATACAGTTGTTGATTCACCGAAAGTACGGCTAAGGCTTTTTAATCCTCTTTCAAATTCAGATAAAAACTTAGCCGTAGTTTTATCAAGCATGGTGTTGACTTTAGCCATTGCTTTTTGAAACTTCACAGCAGCCAAGACCGTACCACCAATCACTACACCAATAACTAAGAAAGACTTTTTAGCCACCGAAGCAACCTTAGTCATATTAGCTGAAATAGTAGCTAGACGACCCCTAAGACCACGTAGAGAATTATTTAACGCAGCCATATCGGCACCGATAGTCACAAAAACACTAGCTATACGTCTACCACGAGCAACCACTTATTTATATCTTTCTACCACGTAGGGGTACTTAATCCTAAATCTGCTACCTTAGCTAATAATTTTTTAGTCTTTTCGGTTTGATTAGCAATTCTACCATGACCAGAACCGTCCATTACTTTTATGATTTCTATTATATCTCTTTGTTTATTTTTAAACTGTTCTAACGTTAATTTAGAAACGTCATATTCGTTAATACCATAGAAATGTTGAATCATATTTATGATGAAGTCGAAGCGGTATCTTCCACCGCCAACTTCGTAGGGTTTTCGTTTTTATCCTTTTCACCCCCAACAGATAATCCTTCAAGAATAGCGTTCATATCTTCAACATTATCAACGCCGACAAGATTATTCATATCCTCTAATTTCATTTCCGGCTGATCTTTTCGAATAGCACACCAAAATAGAAACCTAACATTATCTACTTCGTTGCCCTGCTCCATTGATACTGGTTCGGATGCTAGGGTAGTAATTACTGTTAATCTTTCAGCAGAATCCATATCCGTTTCTTTAACTGCATTTATAAAATCAGTAATTTTTTTACTTCTAATATGTGATTCTAAATCAGCAATATCACCAACAGTTAGGGGATAGACTTTATACGTTTTATCACGAAGTGTAACGTCCATACCCTTTCCCAAAGCTTGACTAAGTGTGTTATTATTTTTTTCAGGCATTTTTCATACTCCTTTTTCTAATTAAAAAACATTAAGAGGATTCAATTCCAAAATCCCATAAACCTTGTATACTAATAGTCTCATCCGTAAGGGCATCCACGGCAACCGAAGGATTTAGCCCTGTAATAAGACCCCAACCATTGTAGTACTCAACATTATCATCGTTGTAGAAAAACTTAATTATAAATTGACTACCTACGGCGTTATTCATCTGCGGATTTATCCAGTGGCGTTCTGCTGTGGCGGCCCACATTTTTAATTCAGAATCAAACTCCCGTGAACCGTTATTCATAAAGTCAGTTTTATCGTAGATATTACAAGTACGATCAATAGACCAACTAAAGAAACCACCAGCTTCTAAAGTCATACTCCAATAACGATAAGTAGCTACTATAGCTTCTCCTGTTGCGGGTGCTGTATGAAATGATATAGAACCTTTAGGGTCTATATTAAAATCAGTACCTATAGTTTTACCTGTACCTGCTACGGTAACGGTTAGATTTTGCCAATCCACGTTTTCGTTATCTAAACTATAATCAGTAGTGCTACCATCCCCCGTATCTACTGCTTCGGTAGTTGCTGTATCATAGGTTGTAGTATCCCACATAGCTGCTGTGGCTATAACACCATCATTAGTTCCTGTAGAATCTTTTAACGTAGTACCAGCACCAGACCAAGTGCCCCACCAACCAACTAAGTTTTCTTTTAAATCCCCAGGGAAATTACCCGCAAAAAGCTTATCTACATCCGCTGCTGATAATTCCGAATTATAGATTCTTGTTACAGCTATATATCTTGTGTTACCATTAGTAGCATCACCAAGAATAATATCTTCGGCATTAGCTAAAGTACCTAAAACTTGTGTAGCTGTATCAGCATTATCATCTGCGTTAACATAGATACTAGCGGTATCGGTTCCATCCCAAGTTCCTACGATATGGGTCCATGTTGCTGTATTAACCGAGTCCGTGCTTGTAACTGCCGCTGTACTAACATTATCGTCTAAAGTAAAGACAGCTTTATTTGCAGCCACTTCTAATTTCCATCCCGCAGCTGCGGCTATCTTCTCAATCAATCCACCGTCGCCGGTAGAAGCAATATTAACCCACATTTCTACAGACATAGCCTGTCCGTCACCGAAATCTAACTCCCCACCCGAAGGATCGGAGATAGTTACGATATCGGAGTTAGCATTGCACAACAAGGCATATTGCTGACTAAGATAGAAAGCCCCTACATGACCTGCATTAGCAGCCATAATATATACTCCTACCTAAATTATTTATCTTACGCAATTGTCATGGTTCCAGTACCTTGGAAATCAATAGTGGATTCGTTTAATCCGTCTATCGAAACCGAAGGATGGATACCTGTTAAAATAGCAGTGCCGCTGTAAGTACGACCCGTAGAGGCCGTAAGAACAATAGCTGCTGACTGATTTACATCCGGCAAAGCCGTAGTATCATCAAGATTGACCACAAAAGAGCCGGACCAACCCTTTAAGCCCGTAGCAAAAGTTCTTTCTCCGGTGCTGGTAAAATCGGTACTATCATGGGTATCGCCGACACGATCAAGAGACCAACTCTTAACGTTTGTAGTAGAGCCAGTCTTAAAACTAACATTCCCTGTAATTCCATTAATAGCCGCCATTAATAGTTACTCCTAAAATTATTTAAAAACAAAATATCTCCTTTATTGATACATTATTCTAAAGTCTAAAGTCCATTGCCAACTGTTATCAAATCGTTCTGGTCCACTTTCAATTTCTAATAAACAACCGACATGAGTTTCGGTATCATATGTTAATACTTGTCTATCAAAAGCAGCTACCAATTTATCACGAATAACTCCAATAGGTTGTGGAGTTGACCCCGCACTACCTTCCATAGCTTCTACTACTATTGTAAACTGTACTGTAGAGTCTTTAACATCACTTGAAGCCTCGAAAGTCCTATCAAATACTTGATCTATAATGTTAATCACAATATAAGGTGTAGTAGCCGTTGTTGGTGCTTCTACGGTAAATATACCATTAGTTAGATTACCGGATTGAGCTGTTGCTGTCTGCAAATCCGAATCGTTAATAGCTTTAGTTTTTATTGCTTTTAATAGTTCTAACATTTTATTTTCTTATCCAAGGAACAGAAAAAATACGAGCTATAAAAGCTTGGCTTTTATGTAATGCTGGTCTTAAAAAAGGTCTTGGTAATAAGTTTCGTGATGGAACACCAAACTCTAAATCCTTACCATACTTAACACCCGGTCCTACCCTTCCAACTAAAAGTATAGCATCTATTTCATGTGTCATACTTTTTTTTAAATCACCAGTTTGTGTTCTAGGTGGTTCACCGGGTTTTGATGTAAAGGTGCCGGTTTTAAACTTTTTTTCTTTTCTAATTTTAGCCTTGAATCTTTTATCTAATCTACCAATTTTAGTTCGTCTCTGCTTTGCCGATTGAAAAGATTCTCTATTCTTTCCACTTTCGGTTGTTCCTCCTTTTTCACCTAATAAAAGTTTAGTTTCTCTTTCTACTAATAAGCTTGCTTTAAGAATTCTTTTACGTATTTCTGTATTTAAAGCTTTTTCGAATTGATCTCCATGCCATTTAACAACCATATTATGTAGTCTCTATCATCTCAATTTCGAGGTGATGAGATAACTCATCAATATTTCTAACTAGCACAACATTAAACTCACGAGTACCGAAGAATATTCTATCTTTAGTTGCTATAGTTTTATTACCTTCACAAAATAGTTTATGGGTTACTACAGTTTTTTCAGAAGCATATAATACTTGTTCGCTTCCAGTCATAGCTTGTATTCTACATTTTAGGCTGGGATAGCGAGTCGTCCAGGCATGAGTAATACCACCATAATCATCCTCTGCTTCTGTATAGAAACTAACTTTTACACGTTTATTTAATAATGATAAGAAAGACATTAAATACCCATTGACGAACTAATTCGTATATAAGGACTAATAAGAGCCGCTACGGATGTCTCTGGCTTTCCGCTACTAGAAGTTAGCATAGCAGTTCCCATACTATCTGATATCTCATATTCGTAGTCACCTATTTCTTCCCGTTTTAATGTGCTATCTTTTAATGTTTTTTGATACGCAAACTTAACCAACTCATTAGCAGCAGCCTCTAAAGGACCGGGTACAGTTGTCCAACCCGCTGTATATGTAACCACTATAGTCTGTCTATGATGAGTACCCCAACCAAAGGGATTATATAGTCTACCCTCATCTTCGTGGATTTCGTAGTCCTCTTCCTCTTCGCTAGGCACTTCTAGCTCTACTGACCTTTCCCTTGCTGATCTTCCCGGTCGAATAACTAAATCCGTTGTCGGCCAAGTTCCAAAAGGACTAGTAACTACAGATTCCCAGCTAGTTAGAGCATTGATAGCAGCAGCTAAACTAGTCAAAGTTACATAGGTTTCATGTAATAATGTATTGGTGGTCGTAGTTCCACTTACTATTTTCTTTAATATAACGGATAGGCTTGTCACCTGTACTGTTGCACTAGAGGAGTCGGTTCCGTTATAAGTCACCGTCATTGCACGCTCCCTACCTACTGATATTCTACTTACAGCAGTGATGGGTGCGTTATCTAAGTATATATCAAGATTACGATCTTCGTTATATATTTGATCTGTATAAGTTCTACTTACTACATGGGTTCCTATCTCGTTTTCTATAGTTGCTGTTGCGTAACCTATTAAGCAGTTAATTAAATAGTTATCGACGTAAGTTAAAGTAACTATATTAGAAATACCTAAACAAGCCGTAGATGCTGTTATAGTTAAATCACTGGAATCTGCAGAACCATTTCCCGATAATGTTGATGTCCAACCACCAGCAGAGTTTATTGTACTAACCACCTCAGATAACGTATCGCTGCTTGCATTACCTAAAGTGATTGTAGTTGTCCCCGCATCCGCACCACCAGTAATAATTAGTGTAATAACCGATGCTGTTACTTCTACGGTAGCTGCAGAGGCATCCCCAGCGGAAGAATAAACAGTTAAAGCATCCTCGGTTATATCCGTATCGCTAAGATGCATATAGCTTTTTACTTTTGCTGCTGTAGTTAAATCATTATTGGATGCGGATGCTGCAGTAACTGGCCCTGTTCTACTTTTTTGATATCTAAGAATCTCTCCTTGATAAACTATTTCTACAGCATAAGTATAAACTAAATCATTAGCCGGGTCCGTAAATGTATGGCTATAAACCCCAACAGACTCGTTAGTCATAGTAGTATCGTCAGCAACTACTACGGCATCGGTATCATTTCTCTTAACTCCGAAAGTAGATGTAGAGTCACTAAGCTTAACACTAGTTGGATCAGTTAATACTCCATTTATTTCTATATCAAATTTTATCTGTGTCATTATTAAGTCTCGTTTATGATTAGTTCGTTTACTTTCATATCTACATTTACAGGACTGCTAAGAGCATCAAGTTGATCGGAAAGTGTTTCCAGCGTATCACTATCTGCTCCGGTACGTGCAATTTCAGTTGACCCGGAATCTACAGATTTAACCGGAAAAGATGTAGACTCATCATGTTTAGCAGAGGTTATAGCGGCATCTACCAAGTTCATTTCGTCACCCGGTACAGCTAAACCATTTCGAATAGCAGTAAGCACATCAGCAGCCATAGCTTGTATATTTACATCTCCATAAGCCCCAGATGCCAAGAAAACACGATCACCAGCAGCAGGATTAAAAGCAAATGCTCTATCAACAACTACGGTCTTAGTTGCTCCCGTATAAGTTTCTATCCGATGATGTTCAAAAATATCTTGTGATGCGTCATAAACAACTATAGTATATCCAGGATAGGCGTTGTCGAAACCACTACCAGCCGAAAGTGTAAACGAAGTTGAAGTATCTTGAGTATTAACGGTGGTCGATAGAAGTCGTAGTCCCCGAATAAAATCTCCTATCGTATCATCATCGTCCGTAGTTAATACCGGATGATAGGCAACTGCAGCCGCCCCCTCATTATGATCGGGCGTTCCTTCAATAACAGTATTAAGCTTAACTAGATCAAGATAAAGTTTATCAGCAGGAGGGGCAGCCCCTGTTCTCTGACTTCGAAAGTTTATCTTCACTTCACCTGGTGATGTATTAGGATCAGTGTGCTGTTGTTTCAGTGGAAAAAGGTAATTCATATCAACGCTAGCATCTTCCATTTGTTGTGTAGGACCGTTTGATGATAGTTTATACCACGCACCAGACGTATAGTCTTGTGCATATAGTTCTACATTAAATGAACCCGTGGCTCTATCAAAATGACCCTTTACAAACACACCAGTTGCTCTGCGACCGGGAGGCAGATTCATCTCACATATTACATCAATCGTGTGGTCACTATTACTATTTCCACCTGCACCCCCATCACCTGCAGCAGCAGCAATAGTCCATCTAGTGTTATTAGCTAAAGCTGTATCGGCAAAGGTATTAGCAAACTCGGTTCCTGTGTTTATTACACTACTTACATCCGGGAAGAAAGCAGCTGAAGGTTTTATCTCTACTTCAATAGAAGCCGGGGCAGTAGTGCCGGGAGTATCATGGGTTACTTTTAATTGAACTTTATCAACACCGGAGGCAAAAGCAGCGTTAGGAATATCTACACGATAAGTACCAGAAGTTGCTTCATAAGCCCCACTTGCTGTAAAAGCGGCATTAGCAGAACCAAGATCAGTTAAATTTGAAGAAGCCGGTACCTCCTTATCACGAGTGTAAATTAAATTGAGATCGGTTACTGTTACACTTATAGGTTGGCCGGTTACAGCATCTACCAGTTCGAAATATTGAGATATACTTGTCGCTCCAGCGTCAACTCTCATTGTTTTCCACCCCGCTTATTTGGTCCGGCTATAAGGCCAAAGTATTTAAAAGGAATTCCCATTGTGAAGAACAGGCTGTTCAGCGCATCAATCGCAAGCTCGACATTGACACCAGTTGCTGCGTCGGCAATGTCCAGTGTAAAATCATTACCAGCACGATCTTTATATCCATCAACCGTTGTGCCGTCAATGTTACCACCGAAGTCTGTAACGTCTGTCGATATGTCTGTGGTGGTATTTGCAAAATAGTTATAACCAACAACAGTTCCTTTTCTGACGGCATTGGATTCGACGCCTGTTAGAACATTGGTTATTCGGTTAAAGAATATACGTGAGGCTACATCGTCAATCACGTTGATCCCGACCCCTGCACCATCGCCGTCAATTATATTACACAGGAAATTACAATTAAAATTATTATCTCCATGAGCATCCGTTGAATTATTATGATATATGGAAAAAGCAATAGTAGTTCCGGCATATACCTCAAAAGTTCCGTAGACATTGTTAATAAATGTACAAAGCAAATATAAATTACTTAACCCCGCTCGATTAACCCCTCTGCTTGTATTATTACTGAAGTCACAACGAAAGAAAAAACTCTCCCTGATACGGTTAAATCCCCCTCCGCTGAAACCATAAGTTCCGTTATTGTTGCAAGATACATTATCCATTATGTTGTAAATAAAACTATCTTCTATCGCATCTATTCCGCTATTGACGGCTCTTGTAAATTGCAAACCTGCAAACCAAATCAATGTGGTTTCTGCCGTAGTGGTCAAACAATTAAGAGTCTTGCTGAATCCGTCTAATGTGGCGTAGTTGCCGAGGGTTAACTGCGTATCAAAAGCATTGTTGTAACCCCATATTTTTATGTGTCCTTCTGTGTGCGTACCTGATGGTCCAGCATCCCATGAAATACCTGGAGCCGACGATGCTGTTAAAGTAGCTACAGTTATCGGGTCACCTGCACCTCCACCAGCACTGGCGTTTTCAATACCCTCGTTATTAAAAATGTCGTCTATTGTAGCTGCACTATCTAAACAAATAAGCACAAAGTTATTATTTGTAATCCACCCTCCTGGATCGGTATTGGTCTGTGTAACTACTCCAGTCCAATCCAGATCGGGATGCTGTACAGTATCATCAATTCCCCATCCCGAAACATCCTCACCACAATCCAATAATATGAATTGAGCTAAATTACCTTCGTTAGCTACTCGTAGTTCATCGCCAGCAACTAATTTTGTGGCGTTACCTATACCAATTAAAGCAGCCTGAAATCCAGCTACTCCTCTATACGCTGTACCCGGAGAGGTTCCGTTATTATCAGCAAACGGCTCATCGGATAATCCACAATAATAGATAGTCATTTATCTTCCTTCGGTGGAATTATTCTTGTGTTTTTGTACACCCATACAAACTGTTCAAATACCTGCGTAACTACTCCATAGGCATCGGTATTGTTTAATATGCGAACTTCTCCACCACTGTCTTTGACCTGTCTAAACGCTGTAACATCAAGACCAGTCCATTGCTTATCTGGTTGCCTATGTTCACAATCCACAGCGCACACAGGTAAATCCATTTCGGGATGTAAGTGAGAACAGAATGATATTTGAACCGTCAGACAATTCTCGACCACTGATCCGGGAGGCACGTCACAATTAGTTAGGTTACAATATCGAAATACCATGCCGGTTTTCCCTTGTGCTATACTTGTATGGGGAAGGGGTCGTACAAAGAGACTTCGTTCAAAAGTCTGATCGTTCTTAAACGTTGGTAACTGCTTTGAAAAGTTTCCTGTTATTGTATTTATTTTACTCATATTTATTTTACTACTTGCAATAATTCAATCATGTTATTATGTATAATAATAAATGTATTATGACCAACAAAGTCCCCGCAATTAGCTAATATACAAGTACCGAACCGAATTATATCTGGCTTATGTGTATGACCGGATATAATTAAATTAGTATTTTCTTTTTCAAATATTTTATTAGCCCAAGGAATAACGTTCTTTTGATAATAAGCTAAGTATGCTTCCTTATCCATATTAGCAGGGGTCTTATCTATGTCTTTCCAACCGAGTCTTTCTAACCAACCAGTTATTTTACAGAGTAACCAGCCGATGGGTTTTCTCCAACTTGTAAACAACCATTCTGCTTGATAACCATGACAAGTATATAGACCAAATAGATTTAGTTTTTCTTTTAACCCCGTCTTTGATCCCTCGTGATTTCCTTTTAAATATATACCTAAGTTTACTTTCTTAGTTACTTCAGGGAATATTGTTTTTAATGTTTTTAAATCTAAGTTTTCAGAGCCAGTAACATCAAATATATCACCTAAAAAATAACATTCTTCGGGCATAAAGTCTTTCTTTAATCCCCAACTATAAGCTTCAAAAAAAGCTTTACGATTAAAATCCCCATTACCACCAGCATGTAAATCACTAAAGAATATAGCTTTATCATACATGCAATTTTCTGGTAACGTAACTTTTTTAATACTTTTAATCATATCTCATTTAGCTTTTTAGTAGGAAATAAATTAGCTAATTTACTATCAGGAACAACAAGTATTCTATTCTCTTTATTTTTTGAAGCTTCTACAAAACCCGGTAGTTGTTTTTTGTACAACGGTTTATCTAAATCCATACCAGATAATATAATTGGACTACATCCGGCAATATAAGCCAACTGTAAAGCCATAAATGAGGTGCTATTTCCTTGATGTAAAATCTTACTTTTATGTGGTGTAAACTCATAACCTAATGTAAACGAAAAAGTGTTAGCCCAATCCCAATTTAAATGTTTATTATCTGAAAACTTTCGAGTCCATATAATACCCTTAAACTCTTTTATTTCTTTTGCTAAGTCCTCGACTACCTCATAATCAAAGAATACAAACACATCTAAATCAAAACGTTGAATAGCGTAGTTAACACCATAAACAATACCACCTTTATTTTTAAAATCTTCTATATCTTTATCAGATATATTATATGAGGATGGTCCAGTGCCTAATAGTAGACAAGGTTTGTTTACAGTAGAATCTCGCCAATCATTTATTTTATATTTACTCATACTTCAAATATCAATGTGTTAATATCATCTAATCGTTTTATAAGCTTACAACCATGTTGTTTAAACTTATCTTCCCACCAATTTAAATCTCTTACCGTTAAGTGAGGGTCGGGTATTAAGTGTTTAAAGTCTTTCCAATTATTAGTATTTCCAGCCCATGTAGCTATTCTATGGACAGTATATTTACTAGATACTCGTATTAGGTTTTTAATAGCTTTATCAATATCATCTATATGTAAATGCTCTAAAACATCCGTGGTCATTGTTACATCGAACGAGTTATCTTTTATATTATACATATTTAAGATATTACCTTGTTTAACGTTTCTTCCTAGTTGTTTTGCTGATTCTACTCCAAGTCTGGTTATCTCAATTCCTTGTGATTTTTTACCTACTTTAGTTAATTGATATACAGCCCAGCCCTTAGCACAACCAACGTCTAATATAGAATCAAAATCTAAATTATCTAAAATATAAGGTACTACTTCTCTGGCATTAGTTGTATCTGGTCCTTTATGATACCCACCAATATAGGCTTGATTATATATATAGTCATAATTTATATCCGAGGAATCTTTCCAAAGCATACGTTCTACTTGGTCTACTACTCCGGGTAAACGTCTTAATTGCATTTGAGATATTACTACATCGTCCGATTCACCCCACATTACGTACCATGATTTAGGTAGATTATAGTAAGTAATATCGGGGGTCTTTTTCCAAGCGTCATAAAGACGTATTTGGTCACAATATAAATCAAAGTTAGTATTTAAATCAAACTCTTTATCCCAAGCATCAAGTATCTTTCTACCACCAATCGTATTATTAAAGAACAAAGCACCACCAGCAGGCCAGTGAGTCATATAATTAAATCGTTTCTTAGGAGTATTAGGAGAACCATCTTCAAACATATTCCAAGCACAATCTATATTTCTAAACCTACTTGAGTTTAATAACTTCTTAACAGCTTCTCCGTCTTTAATATAAGCATCACAATCTACATATAGGACAGGTTTATTATGTAATTCCATAACATTACGAATTACATTTATTTTTAATCTCATTATCTTTTGAAAACAAGCTTCCGATGTATCTTTTTCTTCGGGATGTTTGTAGTTTCTAATATCGTGTTCTATTCCAGCCAACTCACAAGACTTAGCTAAACAAGCAGCACCCCGATCATAAGGGGATTTAGTATAAAAGCCAGTTACTATAAAGTTGTTCATTATTTAATTGCCTCTACGAATAGAGAAGTACCCGGCCACGTAGCATCAAAATGTTTATCTCTCATATTAAGACAATTAGATTTTGATTCTTGGCTTTGTTGTACTTCTTTAAATCCAATAGATACTAAGAATGACATTAGTCGTTCTGCTGTAAACCAATTTCTATGTCCCCTAATAGAACCATACTTACTCATATCCTCATATACTTTTTTATATTTAATTATAAATTGTATCATAGTCATACTATCAAGGTCTTTACTAACTTTTTGCCATTTAGCATGGTTCCATTTAGTGTCTAGTTGCTCGTTAGGAACAGCAGGAGCCCACTTATCTAATAAGTCGGAATAAAAAGTTCTTATAGCCGCTCGTTCAAACATATAAGGAAGTTCATTATTAATAAATATTACACCATAAGTTTTTCTTATAACTTCTTTATCTTTAGTCTTACAAGCATTATAAATAACTTCTCCATCGGGGACAACTATTCTAATAATGGCCCCGGTTTTCATTACTTCATACGCTTGACTTAACGTATGTTCTATCGCTTTTGTTGTTAAATGTTCTAGTGTATGGCTACAATAAACCATATCATATTCCATTAAAGGAACAGGCCATATAGCATCTTGCTCTAAATCAACATTATATTTTATTCCACTCGGATTATGTTTATAGGTATTTTCAATCTTATCTAAAATACTCCAGTTGCCGGAACTAAAAAAGTGACTATTACCACCACCTATATTTAAACCTCGCATGATAGTTTCCTTACTTCGAAGCAATCCAAGGTAGAAAAGCTACTTGTCCGATAAATCTCTCTACCGTCTTGCTTCGCTTTTATTGCTGCTAATTCGAATCCAGGTCGTTGTGCATCTAATAACTTTTGATATTGTTTACCATCTATTCTATGACCAAAGTTATCGTCATATATATTAGAACCAGTTGGGGGAAGTCTTAAATCCACACCAGCTAAATATATTGGATTACATCCGGCAATATACATTAGATTTAAAGCAACAAAAGAACAGGTATGATTTGTCCATATTACATCTTTTTCTGGTTCAAATCCATAACCAGACATTTCACCATCTGCATAAGATAGATGGTCTATATTTTTAATTGGTCTAACTTCCTCATTAGCCCTAATAGCCCATATAGTACCGGGGAAGCTATTTAAATCCTCTTTTAAATCTCTAGGTATTTGATTATCAGAGAAGCAAACTATATCAAGATACTTTCGCCATATACTGTTCACGGTAACAGTATGGTTAACGCCGATAATTAAACCATTAGCTTTAAACTCTGGTATTAAATTGTCAAAGAACAACTCTCTCCGGCTGTAGCCTCGACCGACTACTAAAACGGGTTTATCTTTATAGATATCCCGCCAATCTGATAATTCGTATGTTCTCCTCTGCAACTACTTCTCCTTTTAGCCACTAAGCAATTTTAATACTGCTACGTAAGCACTTCCCCCTAAAACACCAGAACCAATAGCAATACCAACACCAATAGCTATTCTTACTTTTAATTTATCATTCCATTTAAGATTATCTACCAATCTATCATGTAATTGTGCAGTAGGGCAGGTTTTTTGAAACTCAATAATAGCTTTAGGTAAAGTGTGATTAACTGTTTTTTTAATAATAGTTTCCATATATTCTGTCAGTGGAACTGTTATAGTTACCTTATCACCATTTATAGGTTTATCTATCATGTTGTTACTTTCTTAAACAAGATACTCGTGTATTGCAAAATGAACGGTTATTTCGGAACTCGTTTGGCCGGGAGCCTTTACTTGTATCCATATCTTACTACCAGTAGGACATCTTAACTGTCTTAGTTCTATTTCTGTATCGGTAAACACACCTGTTTTAGAACGAATCATATGAGTTGAATATATATTAGCTGTTATCCCAGCCGCTGCTGTCTCACCACAGATAAACCTTATAAAATATTCTTGTGTATTATGTTGTGCTGTTTCAAAGAACATAGCACCAGGATCAAAAATAGTCATCCCTGTTTGTATAGGTGTATCTGTAGAACCTAATACCTGAATAGCCGTACCAAAATCATTATTACCTGCGTCGATAGTAAAGGGAGTAGCTTCGTTCTCATCCGCTCTATGAAGTTCGGCATCGGGAGAAGTAGCTAGACCAAACCATATTTCTCGACTATGAATATGGCGTTCTATCTGTCTAACTTCTCTTGAAGCATCACTTGTATATCTAGTTACCATAATTATCTTTGCTGCCAATAATAAGTTAAATCGGTGTTTCTAGTCGAACCTGAACAAGCTGCGTTTAGTCTAATAGCATCAATTCCTAAAACGTCAATAGTTATATGACCAGAGGCGTTCTTTGCTAGAATAGTCATATCCGTACTCACGGTTAATATAGGTATCTGAGGTGACAGATAATCAGAAGCTATATTAGCCAAGGTTTCCCAAGCAGACGTTACTATAGTTGACGGAGTAGTGGTAGAAAATACACGTCTTTGTACTTCAAACTCATCTAAAGCAAAATCACTACCTGTATTTGCGTTAGTAACGGTTATATTAAGTCTATGACTACCTTCATGTATCTTTATAGTTACTAACTCTTGTGCGTTACCATCTGATATACTAACCGTATCTGTATTTTTTAATTGTCTACCCATATTATCTTACTTGCCAATAAGTTATAACAGTTCCTGATTCACTAGATGCCCCGGCTAATGCTAGTTTAAATCTAACCGCATATAGTCCCTTCACATTCATAGAAAGGAAGCCACTTGTATTTTTAGTGAGAGAGACTAAATTGCCGGAACCATAGACATAAGGCTCGACTAAAGTGGCGAGAACATAAGTAGGGGCTACTATCCATGATCCGTCAACGTGGGATTTTAATTCAACTATAAATTGATCTGAATTAAAGTCATCTGATAAAGCAAATTCAATATTTGCTTTATGCACACCTTCACGGATAGTAATAGTTTCTACTACGGTGGGAAGAATGGTAATAGTAGTAGTGGTACTACCTTTAAAATCAGCAGCCATTTAAATTATCTCCAATTTATCGTCGTCGGCCATACTACAGCGGAGGACTCACTCTTGGCTTCAACTAGCTTGTTTTATTTTCGGTTTAGGTCCCGGTTTACTTTTAATGGAAATTGTTTCTGTTTCTTGTATTTCAATTTCCGATTTAGCTGGTTTTGTCGATTTAATAACCGGCAAAGAGTCCTCGATCAATGCAATAATAGACAAAATAGGTCGTGGTTTTGCTTCGGCAGTCGGTGGTACTCTATGATTTACTTCGCTCTCGTTTACATCATAAGCAAAGGATCGTTCGCAATCAAACTCTTGCCCCTTCCAGACTCGGTGTGTGGTTCCGTCTGGTCGGGTTTCAGCTTCCCAATTACCACCATAAAGTTGACCACCCTCACCGTGAGGATAGCGGATATAGCAATTAGGATTAACACGAACTCTTACTTTTTCTGTACTCATTTTTGATTTCTCCTTTAAGATTTATATTTCTAACTTTAAGAATATTATGTAGGGTTATGGTTTACCTAACTTACGAAACTATTTTCAGTAGGCTTCCTACTTCATTGACCGTTACCTTACTAACAGGTTTTACACAATCTCCATAGGCTTAACATCCGGGAAACCCTCCCGTAGATAGAAGATTTTAAGCTCCTCTATATTTTACGTAGGGTTATATATTTCAATAACCCTACATATATATTTATTTATCGTAACTGCACAACTCGAACATAGTCGGGGTAAATAATTTCGGCATTAGTATCACCGTTCTTTACACCAATAGTCCAACCAAGGGCAACACCATCAGGAATACCAGCAACTGTAGTTAAGGCAGTACCAGCCACACCATCAAGATATGGAGTAACTTTAGTCACACCTTCACAGAGGAATCCTACACGATATTTAGTTGCAGAAGTAAAGGCCCCTGCACTAGCGGTAGTATTATGACTAGTTGATTTAGCGGTCTCAAACTGAAATACAGTTCCGCCATCCACCTTAAACCAAACAATACCATTATAATCGTCCGGGGGTCCACCACCGTTATCTTGTAATGAATCAGCAGCACCAGTATCCATTAAACCAACAATAAGATTAGCATCATCCGTAGAGGCTTCGGTCAAAGTAAATGCAGCTTCAAAGTATAAAGTCTTGTTAGCAGCCAAAGTCCAGTTAAGAGCCTCAGAGCTAATATAAGCCTCATCGTTATCAGCAACAGAAGTATCACTAGCAGCAACAGCCAAAACACCACCAGGATAGGTAGCACTATTAGCCGAAGTTACTGAGCCATTATTAGTTACTACAACGTTAATACCCATATCACCATCAGCAACAGTAGCTTTCATATCAAGAAAGTCTTGCTCATACTGAGAGGTTAACCAGATACTTTGTCTTGCAATATAGAAAGGCTGTCCGTATTTATCAAAGGCAGCATTCTGATAATTTTGTTTTCCTAAATCCGCATTACGAGTCCCATCAACAGTCGTAGGGGTAGTAAAAGGTTTAGCCATTATATTAAATCCTTAAAAAGTTTCCGTAGTATGTCAATCAGCAATTGAAGTCCCCTTTTAATTTTAAAATTAAATAGATAAAAGAGGGCTAGGAGAAAGGAGAACCGAAAAGCCCAACCCTCTAATATCTATAATCTTTACAACTTAATACGCAGTTTTAGCTGCAGCATACGGGTTGTACTCTTGATCGTGTACAACTAGGTTAGCAGTCCAAACTGTATTTGCATCATCACCATCCCAAAAGATAGTAACATATCTTTTTAGGTCTTGAACATGGTAGATAAAAATACCATCTTCGGTAATCTCATCAATCACATTAGCGGTAGTTTGTACGGTAGTAGATGTACTATTAACCGTATCCTGTGTAATCTTAATTCGACTACCAGCAATTTCGGTAATAGTAGAGTCCTCTTCCGAATAAACCCCAATTTCGGTCGGGCCAGCATCAGAAGTCCAGTTTACGGTAAGAATTAAAGTACCGTATCGACCATGACCAATATCTACTGCAGTTGCACTTTGCCCTTCAGCATTGCTAGTGGCTGCATTATTAACAAGATTAACAATTCGTGCGCTGCTAATAAGGTCTTTACTCATTTTTCAAATCTCCTAATATATTATTAGCGTTAACTTACGCCTGTATTCCCTTGACAACAACAAAAGTTTCAGGATGACGCAGAGCAAAGTCTACTCGCCTGACTGTCTTAATCCAAAGCTGGTCAGCCGTAAACGAATCGCCACCAGTGGTAGTAGATTCGATACGAATACCTGGCTTCTCGCCGATAAGGAAATTAGTCCACTGTCCACCAACAAGGTAAGACTCGTTTGAACTAGGTCGGTTAGTGATAGGAACCTGTGTGGTAGTCAAGAAAGGAATACCACTAATCGAAGCAAAGGTCTTATCTCCACCAAGGGTAGTTTTTTCATCCGCAAAGATATACTGGCCGTTAGAGTCTTTCAACTTACGGAGAGTATTCTTCAGCCTCGGATGACTAGCCCAAGCGGTGACAGCACCGTTATTTAGTTCAACGTTATAGATAGCGTTACTGATATCATCAAGATCAAGAGTAGCCGATAAATCGGTACTATTAACCCTCGGATGATAATACAAGCCTAGAGGAGCCGTTCCACCAGCACCTTCAAGAGCAGCTAAATCTTCAGCAAGGGCCATAGATTCAGACATTTCAGCACGAATCAAATCTTCGACGTTTACAGTCGCATCCATGATAAGTTCACGACTAGTCTCATAAAGACAAACTAGCTTACGCAGGTTTAGCGTAATCATACCAAAGGACATAGTCGCATCTTCGGCTATCGTAGTATTCTCGCCACCCCAAGATGTACTGGGGCCAGCGTCAATTCGACCCATCTCTAACTGATCGGATGTCATTGAGATAGTACGAATACCCGGCATCTTACGAACTACTGACTCTGCTCGAAGCAGTTCAATCAATTCGTTACTAATCTGGGTAGGTACTAAGAATCCACCAGACGTACCCAGCTCTTCGCCAAGCTCTTTCTGGATTGCTTGCTTCTCGATCTTAGCGTCTTTCCAGGTGCCGAAAAGACCTCCACGAAGGCACTTAACCAGACTAAGCTGTTCTTTCTGGTTGCTAGTAACTGCTTTATCAATAACTTCGCCATGAGTTTTTCGCTCACCAGCGGTTTTAAGATTAGCAACACCTTTCTTAATCGCTTCAGTCAAGATGCCTAACTCTTCTTTCGTTGTTTTCATAATTTAAAAACTCCAATAATTTTTATAATGATTAGCCAGTTAAACCTTCTTGAATAGCTGCGCTAATGGTTTCACCTAATTCTTCTGGTGATACTTCTATCTCCTGTTCTTCTGCTTCCGCTTCGACGGGCTTAACATCCGGCTTTTCTTGCTCGGCAGGCTTTGTTTCCGTCTTAGGTTCAGTTGCTACGGATTCGGTTTCCTTATCGGGAGCAGGTTCTGATTTAGTATCAGCAACCACCGATTCCGCCTTATCGTTAACGGTATCTGATTTAGGCTTTGTAGCATCGGGCGTTTCTGTCTCTGAAACACTAATTGCCTCGACTACTGTTTTAGTCAACTCTGGGAGTAACCCCTTTAGAGCTTCTGCTATAACAGCCTGAATATCTACCGATTTATCTTCTTTCTGCACTTCGGTCTCCTTACTTTCTATGGTTAATTCTCTACTTTCTATAGCTAACTTAGCTAACTCGATTAAAGCTTTGTCAAAATCAGACGGTAAGGCTTCTCTATAAGCACCCATAGTTTTTAATTGCTTTGCTATAGTAGAAGCCTTATCGTTAGATATAATTATTTCTGAATCTATTTTAAGGAAATCAGTAATGGTTTCTAAATCTTCAGGATCGGCGGGTTCTATATCTTCTATATCTTGTTTTTCGATATTAGCTTTAGTGAGGGTATGAGTTCTGGTGGATTTAAAGCCACTTTGACGGCCCTTATTAGCTGTAGTGTACCGGAAGAAAATAGGCTCTGAATCAAACTCATCCGATAAAGCACCAAACATACTAAGATTAGCGGCTACAAGATTAGTGACTGCTCGGCCATTTACCGTTAGCTTTGTACCACCAAAAGTACCATCTGAATCAATCTTAATAGATGTATGAGCTTTTTCTAATGTACCATCTTCGTTTTTTACAAACATAAAGGGTTCCATATTAGCGGGTTTATCGACTAAAGAAACTTCTTTAATAATGAGGTCGTAAAGTCTGCGTTTCTTCTCTAGGTCTTTAGGCATGATTAAATCCCTGTAGATTCTAACTGATTTTGGCTTAAAAAATATCCCATCATATAATAATAGTCCTTTTTTAAAAATCCTTTAAAGTTTTTTTTATTTTTATGGTAAAATAATTGGGAGTTAATCGTATAATAAGATGTAAAGGAAAATAAAAAGTTAAATTAAAAGGAGAAAAGGAAAATGAAAAAGAGAAAAATGGCTCACATGGGAGAAATGATATTTACCATTCTAACGTGTATTATATCGTTTGGATTACATTGTGAATATGGTGCTATTGGTCATCTTGTAATGGCTCTAGCAGGCTTTCTATTCTTTATTTTCCATTGTGTATGGGAAATAACGGATTGTTTGTCCGATATCGCTATGTCTAAAAAAGAAAGAGAGGAAAAGTAGAACGAAGATCACAATTGATAGCGTTATTGCTAAAACGAAAAGGTTAGGAGATACCAAACCGCTTGAGTTATTTACATTTGTTGATGAAGTACACGAATTAGAGGATATTATTTGTATATCTACAGGTATAACATCAGTAGGCTTTGGTGCTCCCGCAGTAATGCATTACTTAGCAATATATGACGGAGCACCAGTACCAAGACGATCTGTTATAAAGGCTATAATTCAAGAAGTAAAAGCTAAACTAACCATAGATTGTGAGTAAAAATAAAATGGATACCTGGAATGTCTACAAAGAAACAGATAACGATATATTGCACCGAGTAGTACGGATTATAAATCAAAATATGCTTCCTGTTAAAAAACTATCTATGGAAGAAGCATCTATAATTTTAGGAAAAAAGGATTTACAATCTGCTAAAACGTTTCTTTATAATTATAGAAGGGAGTCTAGCGGTTGGTTTATTCGTTATGAAGAAGCTGAACAACGTTGTGTGAAGTTAATGAAGGTCTATAAAGATTTTTTATTAGCCTATGGAAAGGAAAAATAAAATGGAATACACTCTAGACATAGCTGAACTGATAACCAGAAAAACAAAGTACACGAAAGTTCTTACTAAACAAGAAATTAAAGACCTGGATAAAGTAAAGACCACAAAAGAAGATGCAACAATAATTCGTACTCGTAACATCGCGGCTTTAGATTATTTAAGGTATCTTGGTAAAGATTTAAAAGGGCATTGGAAAGATTGTCTTAAAAATAAGGGTTTAGAGGCAAGAACATTTTTAATTCCTTGTCCTCATTGTGACTATACATTTGCAACAGGTTTTAATTGTGATTCTTGTGCTTGGGATATTCCTCAATATCGCTATAAAATAGTTGAGACACCAAAAGGATTACTCACGCAACTAAACTGTTTCTGTTGTTTACAAACCTTCGGTGGTATAAAAATGGCGGAAACAAAACAGATAAATAAACCCTCCTTTATAAGCTATACAGCTAAAGGTGTCCTCGTAGGTATATCTGCAGCAGATACATTTAAGGAATTACAAAAGAAATATAAAAACACAGAAATCTTCTTACTTGGTCATATCCAATGGGCTGAAAGGGTCTTAGCTCAACCAATCTAAAGTGTCCTGCTTATGATTAGTGAAAATAATTTTAAATATATTTAATTTTTTACTAGACTTTTCCCCTATTGGATCGTATAATAAGATATAAGAAAAATTAAATATTAAAGTTGAGTTTACAAATGACCGATATAAAGAATAACAAGGGAACGAAATAGGAAACTTAAAAGGGGAAAAGTATGTGTCTATTTATTAGAAAAAACAAAGAGTTTAAGACAAAACTAAAACGAGCAAAAGGTTTTATATGGGCATGGAAGGTGTTAGATTTAGGAGAATATAACGGAAAACCAATTCTTAACTCCGTATTTTATCCAGCCCATCCTTGGATTCCAGGTGTGCGTACTTCTACTTTTGATTATGCGCACAGACCTTGCCGTACTGCCAGCGCAGGTATTCATGTGTTTTTATCACAGGAAGATGCTTATAAAAATGCAGAATGCCATTCACGTTATGTCGCTGTAAGAGTAAAATGCCCAACTTCGTTTTTTATCGGAGTTGGAATATCCTACTATGAAAGAAAATGTGCCGTTTTCAGTTCTGTCATACTCCCCCTAAGTTCTTATAAAAAAGCAATAAAGGAGTTTTAATATGAAAACCACATGGTCAGCACATAGATATGATCCTTATAACGGGTGGGTAGGTGTTATCCGTCTTAACGGTAATCCTATTCTAGTCTATAAGTTTTTACCGGATGAAGATAAAGGATATCACACTTATGAGCAGTGCAAACGAGCAATCGTAAAGAAAGCATGGTGTCTTGGTATTTACATAGATATGTTTTGCCATAATAGCCGTATCGGAGATAACTTATATTTTTAGATTTTAATTTTTAAGGATACTTATTATGATAACCCCTAAAGACATAGAAAAAGGAATGCTACGTATAAACGAAAGAATAATAAAAGAAAGACGCATAATATTTGAGAATTGGTTGGATGATAAACTGGCAAGTGGGGATGATCGTATCTTTTTGTACTTATACGGGCCGGTACTATCCCTAAATGATATAGAGGCTGTATTGGAGCCTTATTACAAATATTGGGATATCAAAAGACCTGAACCATTAGAGTTTGGTGAAATAATTTTTAGTAAAAAAGGAGAATAGAAAGATGAAGAAAATGATACTTGCTATAGTGCTTTTGATGCTACTTATTATTTTGTTGGTTGGTTTCGTTATCTTTGAAATTGATAGGTTCGCTAAGGAAAGGGCAATAGAAAATCTAGCATGGGCTAAATACGAAACTGGTGATCTCGTTTATCATATAGCTGATAAAGAAAAGGGTAAGATTTATGGGGTAACATTTAAAGTATCGTCATGGGATGGTAAAAGAACCTCAGACTATGCATATCATATTGAGTTCCCCTCAAGGAAATTGACGTGTAAAGAGCAGGATATTATGCCTTGGACTAAAGAAGAGGAATAATCAGACAGGGCCGAGTGGCGGAATTGGCAGACGCAACAAATGTATAAAATATAAGGTCGGGTAGGAGAATTGGCATATCCAACTCGTTTAAGCCGAGTTGTTTGAGGGTTCGAATCCCTCTCCGACCACCATTTTTCGTTGAGTAGTGTAATTGATAGCACAATAGGTTGTGGCCCTATTAGTTCGGGTTTGAATCCCTTACCGGTCTCCATAAACCGTTAATTACAGCCCTAAGACTGTTTGAATTATCTCTACCCATACTTTACTACCTATTTTTAATTTGAGACGTTTCTAGGACGTATAAAGTATCACCACAGTACTTTATAGAGCAAATAAAAGAGTGTTCTAAACCTTGAATTACGGATAATCCCAGCCTAGTAAGATTAGAAAGCCTAAGATAAGTAAACTGATAAGAAATAGCCATAATCTTGTTTTATTGATTTTATTCATTTATATTAAATTAACCTAAAGCTGTACTAGAGACTGGTGGGAACAATACTTGTGTAGAAGTGCCAACCCCCTCTTTAATAATTCTAAATGGTGGTGGAGGAGGAGACGGTAAGATTTTACCTTCGTTTACTTTTACATATCTAGCTTTATCGGAAAACCTAGTGGGATCTATACTTACTTGTGGACATCCACCACAACTAAGAGATAAAAAGCCAGTATCACTACTAACCAACATAATCTGTAAAAACGTATCATCCCCTCTATTATCTACCCTTTTGTATAAACCAGCTTTACTACAGGCTTGTTTAAAGGTTAGTTCTTTAGGAACGATAACCCATGTTCTAGGGTATCCAAAATCTAAAGTTATTGGTCTATCCTTACTATTATAAATTACACCCTTTTCATCCATTCTATAATAATATCCATTATCTCTATAAATATTATCTTTATCAATTATATATTCTCCGTCAAGAAACGCTTGTATAGCATCTCTGTTTGTAAGGTGTTTTGTAACTGTAGCCATATTCTTATTTCCTTTTCGTATTATTCTTATCTAGTTCTTTCTTAGTATCCTTCTCAAGTTCCGTTTCAGCTAGATTTAAAAGTACCGTGAGTGGGTCCTCTTCACTACGACCCCAGTAGGCATCATCTTCTGCAATTTGTTTTTTGGTTCTCATAGTTAATCCTTTAATCGTCTACTTACTTCTTCCCTTAATATCATTATTGCCCTATAATTTATATTATCCTCTTCCCACCACCAAACCATAAAAGGCTCTCCATATTTAGTGGTTTCGATACAGTGGTAAGTTCCACCTAAGTAAGTGTGTTTATGGTGCGTTTGTTTCATTCCAATTCTCGTTTTTTAATCTTAGCCTCTCTTTCGGCCTTCATTTTCATATCCAATTCTTCTTGAGATTCATCAAACGCCTGTTTAACTTCATGTAAAAACCCTTGCCCACAACTCGTACCAAACCATTGCACCACTGTTGCAGCTACACTAGCGTCTCTTTGACTTATTGGAAGAATTACCCTTTCATGTCCCATATCTGGATTTAATATTCCTTCTAGTAATCCTACACCCATATTTAGTCCCTGTCGTCTTTGGTTTTCCTTTTTCCACCATTCTTGAAAAACCTTTTCTCGATTTATCCGATAATCCTTTTTATAAGTCTTACAACGATGAGGAGAAAGCCCAATATGTTTAATCTTTTTATAGGGTTTGGTAACGATAAGTTCGTTAATGATGCGTTGAAGTTCCCGGAACACTGTTCTCTGGTAGTTACATTTTTGATATAGCTGTTCAACTTTACTTTTCAATTCCCCGTTTTCACGCATCACCTCATTATATTCGTATATTTCCATTCCTTATCCCTTCCTCTTACATAGTTCATCGTATTCATCTACACAGATACCCTTAATCATAACCCTATTACGTGTCAGGATCGTCTGTACCTTAAAGTGGCCTATTAGTCGGCCTTCGCTATCAAAGAGGCTTACAGGGTCTTTCTCGCTAAAGGGAAGCCAACCGGCTTTTCTCATTTCTTTTCTTTGCTCTGCTTCTTTCTCTAAACCATTAAAGGCTTTAAGAATCTCTTTCTCAGTTCTAATCTGTCCGGTATCGCTGTTCATCTTTACTAATCCTTTCTCGTTAAGTTACCATTTAGCTAGTTTATCAGAACCCTCTCTATCAGTATTATAAACCACAATAGATATAAGAAGTGCGATAGGACCAAGAACCGATACCTTTAAGGTACATGCCCTATCACATATTGTCCAGGGTAGGTCTCTTGACCTGTAATCATATCTAAAAATTAAATATGATAATACACTACACAACAACCAACCTAAACCTATACAAACAGGTATAAGCATTTTATTTATCCTTAATTAAAAAGGGGTTTACCCGTCCCTTTAAAAAAGACTTCATCATAGACAGAACATTTTGAACACCCGGCATACTCATTAGCAGAGAGAAGATAGATACTACCTAGACTAGTATTAAGAATATAAGGCCTCTCTTGAAAAAAGGACCTATATTTAAAGGAAGCAAAGATTGTTCCCTCCCAACTTCCCATTATATCACCAAAGGAATCTTTTGAATGCTTTTTAGGTTTAATAACAAACACTTCACAATCAAAAGTAATACCATCAATACATATTTGTTTTTTCATAATGTAATTACTCTTCTTTCCTTAGATATAGCACATTTCCATTCTGCTTTTGAAATCTCATAAGACATAAAGACAGCTTCATTACATATAAAAGCACCATTTGTACTTACGCCTACAAGATCATTTACCATACAACGTACCTTTACTATTATAGACCTACTATCCATTCTAAAGGCTGCGGAGGTAAGTGCGTTATCACGAATAAGGAAAACATGCATCCCCTTTATAACAGCAGCCATTGCACGCTCATAGCCATCTAGTTGTTTACTCTCTCTATCTGATTTTGTAATCCCCGGATATATATTATCCCAGTCGTGATATGGTGGTGTAAGATATGGTTTGCATGGTGCTCCGTCTCGATCTAGAGCCAAACGTCTTAACACCTTATAACAGATTACATATTTCTTATGCTTATTCTTCTCAAGCCATTCGTCTGTTTTTTGTTTACTGTAGTTTAAACACATAATCC
>SDBT01003743.1_pt1 | contig 26162 bp, 15 predicted proteins | sample 2277101 | NCBI WGS metagenome assembly SDBT01 (sample SAMN10404973, study PRJNA504765) | marine sediment metagenome | isolation source: marine sediment core GS10_PC15, 103 cmbsf | place: Arctic Ocean: Southern Knipovich Ridge | collected 2010 | reverse complement strand
CAAATCCGATGAAAAGACTTCTGCCGGCCAGTTCAAGGCGGTTGGCCCCTCAAAGCCGGTGAAAATGGGCTTCAGGGACAAGGCGGTGGAGGTTTTCTTTGATCTGGTACCAACGAGTATGCGGTTTATTCTGTCGGCGTTTCCATGTATGGTAACGGAAAACGGCATCGTATATTCTAACCTTTGGGCTGAGACATATGATCCCCGTAATTGGCGGGCGGAGGGAGGCCTCGCTTCATTTGAACCACTCATGGACCGGAATTGCCGTTATGCACGGATGTGGGTTGAGCGACAGTCTGACGCGAGGATTGTGGTGCGTGTACGCGGCGCTTTGTGCAACAGAATCGAAGATATTGCGCATACCGATATGCCCAGTGGTTCTCCATACGGCAAAGGGGACTGGGTGGACGAATGGTTCTACATCTATCCAGACGGTACAAATGTTCGACATGTTAAGGTATATACAGGCCTTGCACCTCGTAGCAGGCCGTTTGGTTTTGACCGTGAGCCGCCTGCGGTTGTGCATGAATTTATGGAGTCAGTCATTCTCGGTCAGCCCGGACATAAGCCCACCGACGATATTGATATTGAGGCACTTACTCTTATCAAGATGGTCGGTGATCATTCTGAGGTTGTCATACCGGGAGGCGAAAGTGGAAAGATTTCCTATAAACCGTACCCGGTCGGTTTTGGTGAATTTCGCGATGCCAACATTATGGTGGTCAACACAAAATCACGTTTTAAGCCCTTTACTATTGCTATGCCTTATGGCTCCAGAATACAGCCGTACATGCCTGAAGATGACTTACCCCACGTTTTTCAAACATGGGGCTATTCACCCGAAAGAGGTTATTCGACAGCGCTCGGTCATATCATCAACTACTGGCATTACAGGCGTACGGATAACACCATTGAACAGGTATATTTGCAGGGGATGACCGACGCCAAGGACCCTGCTAAAGAGCTTGTGCCACTGGCGTGGTCGTGGATTGCAGGACCCAAGCTGCGAATGGAAGGTTTGAAACCGGACTATTCAACATTTACCTACGACCAGGCTCAGAAGGCTTATGTTCTCGAATCTAAAGGTAAAGACAAGGAGATTGAATTTGAGCTGGAAGTCGATGAAGACTTCTTCGACATCGGCCAATCGATTATCAATCCGGCAATCGTTGTCAAAGACTGGGGTACGTCGGGTGTTAAATTAAAGGTGGACGGCAAAACGGTTAAGCAAGGCAAAGACTTCCGCGTCGGATATGAAGAAACGCATACCGGTAGCGACCTGGTTCTCTGGCTCAAAATGAAATCGGATAAAACCCTCAGGTTCTCGCTTTCACCGGCTAACAAATGAGGCGGTTTTTTTTTGATAAAATGAAAAATGTCCTCTAAATATAATTTGAGGAGCGAATCATGAGAAAATTATTCATACTGTTCGTACTTTTAACTTCGTTAATCGGCTGTGCAAGTCAACCGCCTTATAAAAACACACAACTACCGGTTGACCAGCGGGTAAAAGACCTGGTTTCCAGAATGACCCTTGAGGAAAAGGTCGCCCAGATGAGCCACCTGGCACCGGCGATTGAACGACTTGGTGTCATAGAGTACGCACCGAATTTCATAAATCCGCTCGCTGAAGAATTTTTTGAGGAAGTCGGTGACATAGAACAGGTGATGCGAGAAAGGGCCTGGGAAAATCATGAGCATTGGGATATAGGTGGATGTCTTGACGGCGGCTGGTGGAATGAAGCCCTGCATGGTGTTGCTCGGACAGGACTGGCAACCGCATTTCCCCAATGTATCGGATTAGGCAGTACCTGGAATCCGGATATAATCCAGAAAATGACCGATGTCGCCAGCACTGAAGCTCGAATTCACAACCAGACATACGGAAAAAAACTAACCTATTGGTCTCCTACTATTAATATCTTAAGAGATCCTCGCTGGGGTCGCACTGAAGAATCTTACAGCGAAGATCCCTATTTGTTATCCCGCATGGCCGTTGCTTTCGTAAAAGGATTTCAGGGCGACCATCCGAAGTACTTAAAAGCAATCGCAACATTGAAGCATTTCGTTGCCAACAACTCAGAATATAATCGCCATAACGGTTCAGCTGATGTGAGTGAGCGGTTTTTACGTGAATATTATTTATATGCATTTCAAGCTGGAATTACTGAGGGCGGGGCGTATTCGGTAATGAGTGCCTACAACGCCATCAACGGTGTCCCGGCAAGCGCTAATAACTGGTTACTTAATGATGTACTTCGAGGCGAATGGGGATTCAGAGGATATGTCGTATCCGACTGCGGTGCGGTAAGCGATATCGTACATGGGCATAAATACGAGACCGACCCGGAAAAGGCAGTCGCATTAGCGGCAATAGCAGGTACCGACCTTGAATGCGAAACCTGTGAAACCGAGCAGTTCCTTTATGACAAATATTTATTAAATGCTGCAAAAAAAGGTTACATAACTGAAAAGGATATTGATAAAAATGTAAAAAGATTGTTCAGGGCAAGATTTTTATTGGGTGAATTTGACCCGCCGCACCTTGTACCTTATTCTGATATACCTAAATCCAAACTTGATTGTAAGGAACATCGCAAGCTTGCTTTACAGATAGCGAAGGAATCAATTGTCCTTTTAAAGAATCAGAACAACACCCTGCCGTTAAATCAAAGAAAAATTAAAAGCATTGCCGTCATTGGGCCCAACGCCAATCGTACTGTATTGGGGGGATATTCAGGCACTCCGTCTGTGTCGATTAGTCCACTGCAGGGCTTGAAAGATAAGGTAGAAGGTGATATTGAAATCCGTTACTTAGAGGGCTGTAAGATAATGGATAAAGAGGAAATTGGCTGGGATGAAGAGAATGACAGACCTGTTTGGAAGATGCTTGATGAAAGAAAAAGTATAAGTGATGCAGCTGAATTAGCAGGGAAATCTGATTTGGCAATTGTATTTGCCGGGACGAATCTTGATGTCGCAAATGAAGCTGCCGACAGGACGGACCTGGGTTTGCCGGGGAACCAGCTAAAATTGATCCAGGAAGTTTACAAGGCAAATCCCAATACGGTTGTTGTTCTAATAAATGGGATGGCTCTTACAATCAACTGGGTAAATGACAATATACCTGCAATAGTTGAAGCCTGGTATCCCGGTCAGGCGGGGGGAGCTGCAATAGCCGATGTCCTGTTCGGCGATTATAATCCCGGCGGCAAATTACCTGTAACATTCTATAAAAGGTTAGGGGACCTGCCTTCACTTGGCGACTATGACATCACAAAGGGACATGCCTACTGGTTTAACAAAAAGGAACCGCTTTATCCCTTCGGCCACGGATTAAGTTATACGACATTTAAGTATGAAAATTTAAGGATAAGTAAAAAGACATTCAATCCCACCAAAGAGAACAAAATCCTAATCAGCGTCGATATACAAAATACCGGCCCGATAAAGGGGGACGAAGTAGTACAATTGTATATTAAAGACCTCAAATCGTCTGTAATACAACCCATAAAAAAATTAAGAAAATTCAAACGCATTACTTTGAATAAAGGTCAGACACAAAATATAACCTTTGAGTTGTACAACGAAGATTTTTCTTACTGGTGCGAAAAGAAAAAAGATTGGCATGTTGAAGATGGAGCATTTGAAATCCAGATTGGTTCTTCATCTGTAGATATTAAATTGAAAAAATTGATAACGGCTGCACGTTAAATAAATCAAACAAAGAAACCTTTGGAAAAAAACAATGAAAGCAATAAGGATTTTTAGTGTTGTAATCAGTATTTTGCTTATGGTAACAATAAGTGGCTGCAATAAAGAAAATCAGAGTGATGCTGACTCCGACAATGCCCCTTATGAATCCAACTGGAAATCACTCGCCCGGCATGAGACTCCCCAATGGTTTGAGGATGCTGTTCTCGGAATATATTTCCACTGGGGAGTCTACTCGGTGCCCGCTTTCGGGTGTTGGGGCGGCCGTAATATGTACCAGCCGAATGGCGGGACATCGGAGGCGTGGGGGCACATCGAGGATAAGTATGCCAATACTTATGATTACGTTAAGCAGGTTTATGGAGAACCCGGTACGGAGTTCGGATACAAGGATTTTATTCCGATGTTCAAAGCCGAGAAATGGAATCCGGACGAATGGGCCGAATTGTTCAAAGAAGCGGGTGCCGATTTCGCAGGCCCCGTAGCGATTCACCACGATGGATTTGCCATGTGGGACAGCGAATACGCCGAATACAACTCAATGGACATGGGACCGCGTCGTGATGTCGTTGGCCAAATGCTCGAGGCAGTCAGAAAACATGAAATGAAGACATTCGCATCATTTCATTATTATACGAATTGGTTCTTTTTTAACCCGGGAAGGATGCTATGTCCTTATAAAACTGATGTGAATGATCCAAGGTATGCCGGCTTATACGGCCCGGTGCGTGACGTAAAAGGACCGTGGCATAAAGAGCCTTTCTCCGACAGTTTCCAGAAAGCATGGTATAACAATGTCATCGAAGTAATTGATAAGTACAGTCCGGATCAACTATGGTTTGAAATCGGATTTAGTGATCCCAAATGCATAGGCCAAGACTATGTAAAGTCAGCCCTTGCCCATCACTTCAACACAGCCGAGAAGTTGGACAAGGAGGTTGTGGTTACGCGTAAGTCGGACGACCTTCCCCTGTCCTGCTCGGTATTGGATATAGAGGCGGGCGAATTAAATGAGCCTCAAAAAGATGTCTGGCAAACTGATATATCTCTCGGATCTAATCATTCCTGGGCTTATTCTCCGGATGCAGTTTGCAGGCCCATCAATGATATAGTAGACGAGATAGTAGACAGGAAGAGCAATAACGGTATAACTTTGCTGAGTGTTGCTCCTAAGGCTGATGGAACACTCCCGCCTTCCCAGGTTGAGGGCTTGAAAAAGCTGGGTGCCTGGATGGCCATCAACAAGCCGGCCCTCTACGCCTCGAAACCTGCCCCGTTCGTTGCCGGTGGTGTTGATGTGGCCAAAGCTGGATCCATAAGGTTCACCATGAAAGGAAATTTTTTATACGCGATTGATCTGGCCAAGCCAAAAGCCCCACACGTGATCCCGGGTGTAAAGCCTGTAAAAAACTCCAAAATCACAATGCTCGGTAGTAGCAAGAACCTGCCCTGGCATCAGGAAGACAATAAGCTTGTGATTGACCAGATCCCCGACCCATTGCCGTGTGACTATGCTTGGAGTTTTAAAATTCAGGTTTTACAGCGGTAAATGCACATTTTTAGCATTAATTGAATGGTTGAAAAACATTGACAAAAAAGGAAGTATATGATGTCGAAGAAGCTTGACAGAAGGACATTTCTGGTACAATCTGCAGCATTATCCGGTTCAGCGGTTCTGGTTAAGAGTGCTTTCACACAGGTGGCGGCTGCAGCCCAAATAAAGCAGACAAATGAACTCAAATTCCTGATCGAAAAACAGTACCTCAATTTACCTGTATCATATGACGAGGACGACCGGGTAACGCTGGAACTTGTCATTGATGATAAAGTTGTAAGAACCATTGATATTTTCCTCCCTGATTCTGATCCTGATTTCTGGGTGTTTGCTGATATAGGTGAATTCAAAAATAAAAATGCCCTGCTGAGAACCAGGCGCGGAAGAGAGAAAAAAGGGCTTGGCCTGGTTTACCAGTCTGATGAAAGAAAATACCTTAAGAACTTATATAAAGAAAAGCACAGACCGCAGCTTCATTTTTCCACTATTCGGGGCTGGATAAACGACCCGAACGGCCTGGTCTATTATGATGGTGTGTATCATTTATATTTTCAGCACTATCCCTACGGCTATTACTGGGGCCAGCCGAACTGGGGGCATGCAATCAGTAAGGATCTGGTGCACTGGAAACAATTACCGGATGTTTTGTTACGTCATGAATTAGGGGGGATTTATTCCGGAAGTTCCGTGGTTGATTATAAGAATACTTCTGGTTTTAAGACCGGCCAGACAGATGTCCTGGTTGCATTTTATACGACCAACAGGATGTTTGAAGATGGCGATGCGGCATGCCAGAATGTTGCTTATTCAAACGATGGTGGTTTTACCTGGACAAAGTATGAGAAGAATCCGGTCATTGGTGATCGAACGAAAATCCTGGGAAGCGGTAATGCCCGTGATCCGAAGGTGATCTGGCATGGACCGACAAAGAAGTGGGTCATGATTGTTTTTGAACGTATTGGGAATTCGATTTTTACATCGGATAATTTAAAAGATTGGGAGTACCAAAGTCATATCAAGACCTTCTGGGAATGCCCGGAACTTTTTGAGCTGTCGGTTGATGGTAATCCCCGGAATAAAAAATGGGTGATGTATGGTGTCAATGGCGATTATCTCATCGGTGATTTTGATGGTAAGAAATTCACAGAAGAAGCTGGGATGTTCAGTTATCTCCAGGGTAAGTTCTTTGCTGCTCAGACCTTTAATAATGTGCCCAAGGAAGACGGCCGTCGGATTCAAATTGGTTATGTGGAAATTATCGGCTGGGTTCCTATTCCTGAACCTGGTATGCCCTTTAACGGGATGATGAGCTTTCCGACCGAGCTTACTCTGAGAAACACCAAGAATGGGGTGAGGATGTTTAATGAGCCGGTCAAAGAGATCGAAAAGCTATACAAGAAAAACTATAAATGGGAAGACCTTACAGTAAGACAGGCTAATAAACATCTTGAAGACATTAATACGGAATTGATGCATATCAAATGTGAAATTGAAAACATTAGTACCATCGGTTACAGCTTCGTTTTTGATGAAGATGTTCTATACTATGGTTTAAAGAAAAATTTATTTCACTATAACCGATACGTTGAGGGGGCTGAGTACTTCCAGATGAAGTATGTTCAAGATTATGGTACCAACACCATGTTCTATGAATTTATTGTAGACCGGACGAGCCTTGAAGTCTTTGTCGATAAAGGTAGGTTTACCATGTACCATGCCAAAAAAGTTAATCCTGATAAAAGAGGGATGAAGATCGCTGCTAATGATGAAGGCCAGGGTAATGCTCGAGGCATACGTATCAAATCGCTTGAAGTTCATGAATTGGAATCGATCTGGAAATAAAATTTTCGACTTTTATTAATAAAGGTGAAAGGTGATATCATGGAACTCAAAAATAAATTAATCATGGTAGTTTTCTTTTTTGTAACACTTTCTATTTCCCTGAGTGTAGCCCATGCGGATGAGTTTAAAGCCGAAGGTTTAACCGAACCTGTTAAGAAGCGTGGCAGGGAATTTGCAGTCAAAGTAACGTTTCCTCATGAGGACTTTTACATGGAATTCTCTCCGCCAAGAGCAACCTATTATACCCCCGAAGGGATCGGCTTTTCTAATGAATGGGGAGAGACCGCTTCAATTGAGACAGAACACCCCGGATGGGGCGAAGTCTTATTTGACCGCAATGCGGTCATGTGGATAGAAAGGCAAAGTCCTGCTCGTAAGGTTGTACGTTTTCGCGGAGTATTAAAAACCCCTGAAGGCGAAGTTCTGCACACATATGTTGACAGCGGCTCACCTTATGGTGAAGGTGACTGGGCAGATGAATGGTATTATATCTATCCGGATGGTGTATCCGCTCGTGTTATTAAAATTTACACGGGAAAAACAGAAGATGCGGTCGCTTTTTGGGGACTGCCCGGGCACTGTGCCTTCTGGGGCATTCGGGGAACCGTTTTTGAAACACAGGAAACGTTCATTCACGGTGTGCCAGGCCTGCAGCCTCCGGATATTATAGAAACGGAGGCACTGACACTCATCACTATGGATGGCAAAAGCAAACGTATCTCTTATAAACCCTATCCTCCTGACTGTAGCTTGTTTGAGCCGGCTAATATCCAGATGGTGAACCTCAAAAGCAATTACCACCCCTTTACGATTGTTACTCAAGGCAATGTGGAGATTAAACCTTATTACATGCCAATGGATGACCATCGAAATATCGACAAGACCGTTTTTATTACCTGGCCACGCAAGGGCCATTTCTCACCCAATGAAGACTACACATCTGCCCTGGCGCATGTAATCAAGTGGGGCTGGCATGAGAAAACAGAAAAAACGTTAACGCAGATTTATTTGTTAGGCATGACCGATGAACCCACTGAAGCCCAGCGTATTGACAAGCTCGTCAAGCTGGCAAGAAGTTGGCAGAATGCACCCCAATTAATCTTAAAAGGTGATGGGTATCACTATGATGGCTATGAAATAAAAGAGAAAGCTTACGTACTGACCAAAATCTCTTCCGATCAGAAGGATATACATTTTTCATTAAAGGCCAGCCTTGAAAAACCACTCTTTAATCCGGTTTTCGTAATTAAACAGATGGATGCAAATAAATCTTTCAAGCTTACGATAAATGATTCTCAAGTAAAAAATTATAGAGTAGGAAATGAAAATGGAAACATGATCCTGTGGATTCCATTAACTTCAATGAAGGATACTTCTATTAAACTGCTTTTCTGATTTGTTTTGAGAAAAACATGGTTCTTCTTTGGAAGAACTATAAATGTAATCTTCGATTGAAAATAATATGACTTAAAAGGAGACAGATAATGAAAAAATTATACGTTTTCATAACAATATGCGTCTTATTGATAAGCAGCTGTTCGCAACAACCCGCTTATAAAAATACACAACTTTCTGTTGATAAACGTGTTGACGATTTGGTTTTGCGCATGACTGTAGAAGAGAAAATTTCACAATTGAGTCATTTTGCTCCTGGAATGAAACGTTTGGGAGTAATACCTTATTCACCCAATTTTGAAAATCCTTATGGAGAACCTTCAGTAGCAGGATCCGAAATTACTGAAGATTCCCCAAAAGAATATGAGGAACAACAGCTATGGAAAAAAGTTGGGCCATTAAATGAAGCGCAATACATGGATGGTGGTTATTGGAATGAGGCTTTGCATGGTGTAGCTCGTTCCGGACTAGCAACTGTATTTCCTCAGAGTATTGGTTTGGGAAGCACCTGGAATCCTGAGATTATTGAAAAAATGACCAATGCAATTGGAATTGAGGCAAGGGTACATAGTAATGTTTATGGAAAAAAACTGACATTCTGGTCACCTACTATTAACATTTTACGTGATCCAAGATGGGGAAGAAACGAAGAATCTTACAGCGAAGATCCCTATTTACTTTCCAGGATGGCCGTTTCTTTTGTAAAAGGATTACAGGGTTACCATCCTAAGTATTTACAGGCGATAGCTACTGTTAAGCATTTCGTAGCGAATAACAGCGAGTATAACAGGCATAATGGATCTTCGGATGCAAGCGAACGTTTTTTACGTGAATATTATCTTTTTGCATTTAAAGCTGCAATTACCGAAGGTAAAGCTCTGTCTGTAATGGGTGCTTACAATGCAGTTAATGGGGTCCCTGCATGTGCAAATACATGGCTGTTAGACAATGTGTTAAGAAATGAATGGGATTTCAAAGGTTATGTGGTTTCCGATTGTGGTGCCATAAGCGATATCCCAAATGTACATAAATATGAAACTGATAAAGAAAAAGCCGTAGCAATGACAGTTATAGCAGGAACTGATTTAGAGTGTGAAACATGTGAAACACAGGAATTTATGTATGATACCTATCTTCCCACAGCTTATGCGAAAGGTTATATTACCGAACAGCAGATAGACAAGTCTGTTAAAAGGCTTTTCAGGGCCAGAATGCTTTTAGGTGAGTTTGATCCACCTGAAAATGTTCCATACACGTCCATTCCAAAGGAAAAATTAGATTGTAAGGAACACCGCGATTTAGCCTTGCAAATTGCAAGAGAAACAATTGTATTGTTAAAAAATGATAATAACACACTTCCTTTGAAAAAGGAGAATCTGAAAAGCATAGCAGTAATCGGACCGAATGCAAATATTGCTGAACTGGGAGGGTATTCCGGCGAACCTGCTATAAGAATTTCTCCATTAGAAGGAATTAAAAATTATATCGGCAAAAATGGAAAGGTAAAATATCATAAAGGTTGCAATATAACACACTACGATGAGGATGAAGAAGGTGAAGAAGAGGAGATAATAATTGACGAAGAAAAAACGATTAAAGAGGCTGCTGCATTGGCAAAAAAATCCGATGTTGCTATTTTATTTGTCGGGACAAACTTATCAATAGCCAATGAAGGAGGAGATCGTAACGACCTTAATCTTCCAGGAAGTCAGCTTAAACTGATTCAGGATGTTTTCAAATCAAACCCTAACACTATTGTGGTTTTAATTAATGGAATGTCGTTATCAATTAACTGGGTAGATAAAAACATACCTGCTGTTCTTGAAGCATGGTATCCTGGCCAAGCCGGAGGAACGGCTATTGCCGAGGCATTATTCGGTGAATATAACCCAGGTGGCAAATTGCCGGTCACATTCTATAAAAGTATTGACGATTTGCCGGATTTAGGTGAATACGATATTACCAAAGGTCATTCTTACTGGTTTAATAAGGCCGAGGTTCTTTATCCTTTCGGTTACGGATTAAGTTATACCACATTTGAATATAGTAATTTAGTTTTAAGCAGTAAAAAGATCAATCCTTCAGTAGAGAATAAAATTACGGTCAGCGTCGATATAAAAAATACCGGCTGGATGAAGGGAGATGAGGTAGTTCAGTTATATATTAAAGATATGGAATCAGAAGAGATTCAGCCTAAAAAGAAATTAAAAAAATTCAGAAGAGTTACTTTGGATAAAGGTGAAACAAAAACAGTAACTTTCCAATTAGGGAATGATGACTTTTCATACTGGAAAGAAGAAATTAACGATTGGTTTATCGAACCTGGTGAATTTCAAATTCAGGTTGGAACTTCATCGGCTGATATTAAATTAAAAGAAATAATAAGTAACAAGGATTTTATAAAAGAAGCCAAATTCCAATCTTTCAAGCCTCCTATTCCATACGAAACCGCCATGGCAAAAGCTGAACGTGTCCTTGAGAAGATGTCTCTTGAGGAAAAAATTGAAATGATTGGAGGACATAGCATATTTTTCACAAGAGGCTACGAAAAATATGGCATTCCTTCTTTGCGTTTTTCAGATGCTACTCAAGGTGTCAGTCTTATCGATTACAAAGATCATTTGGCCAAATCTGTAGCTTTTCCAGCTCCTATTGCGCTGACCAGTACGTGGAATATCGATTTGGCCCAGGCTTATGCAAAAAGCGTCGGCCAAGAATGCAGGGCAGGTGGGATCGCCGTTCTTTTGGGGCCGGGCATGAATATGTACCGTATTTCACAGAACGGCCGTAATTTCGAGTACTTCGGCGAAGATCCCTTTCTGGCTGCACGGATGATTGAAAATTATGTCGTCGGTTTGCAAAATACCGGAACTATCGCTACGCTCAAGCATTTCGTTGCTAACAATAGTGATTTCAGGCGTCGTACATCGAACTCAGTGTTAAGCGAAAGGGCATTGCACGAGATTTATATGCCGGCTTTCGAAGCGGGAATAGATGCCGGTGCGCTGGCCGTGATGACAGCCTATAACCAGGTTAATGGCGAATATTCTGCACACAGCAAATATGTGATTAACAAGTTGTTGCGTGGAGATTTAGATTTTAGGTGGCTTGTCATGAGTGACTGGTTATCGATCTGGGATGCTGAAAAGGCAATAAAGTCGGGGCTCGATCTCGATATGCCGGGCGAAACGGAAGATGGTATTTATGATGAAGACGATCCTGCAAAATATCTTCGCAGAGAGGCCCCATCCCTGATCCAAGAGGGGAAAGTAAAAGAAGAAGACATAAACCGCATGGTCAAAAACATCCTGGCAACAGCATTTGCTATGAGATTGGATGAACGAACCGTCAAGGATACTTCCTATTTGAAGAATTATGACAAACACGTTGAAGTGGCACTTGATACCGCCCGTGAAGGAATTGTACTGCTTAAGAACGATAGCCACACCTTGCCTTTGACCGCAAAAAAAGGTGATGTCATCCTGATGACCGGTGAATATGTTGACAAATTAGCTGTTGGAAGTGGTGCTGCCTATGTAATTGGTTTTGATCAAATTACTCTGCTCGATGCTTTAAAGGCGCAATTTGGTGAAAATATAAAATATATTGAAAATCCTACAGACGAAGAGATAGCCAATGCCTCAATTGTTATCTATAGTACAGGAACTAAAGATAGTGAAGGCTCTGATATCTCTTTTGATTTGCCCGAAGAATTAAATACCACCATTAGCAAGATTGCAAAACTAAATGCTAAAACAGTCGTTGTAATGTATGCCGGTGGCGGCAGAAACATGAGCAGTTGGAACAACGAAGTGGCGGCAATTTTATACAGCTGGTATCCGGGACAGGTGGGCAACAAGGCTTTGGCAGAGATACTTGCGGGCGTAACAAATCCATCAGGGAAACTGCCGATTACGATCGAGCGTGACTTCAAAGACTCTCCCGGTTATCCGTATCTGCCCGAGGGTAAAGAATTATATACCGGCTGGGATTTCGATATGGATATGGATTACCCTGTCTTTGACATAAACTACAACGAAGGAGTTTTTACAGGCTACCGCTGGTACGAACATAATAATATTCAACCGCTTTATGCTTTCGGGCATGGCTTGTCGTACAGCACGTTCGAATATTCTAACTTAAAGACCAATGCTGAAAATTATAATATAGGTGATGATGTATTGGTTAAAGTTGATGTAACTAACACAGGTAAAGTAGATGGTAAAGAGATCCTGCAGCTTTATATCAAAGATTTAAAAGCTTCAGTAGAGCGTCCTCTAAAAGAACTCAAGGATTTTCAAAAAGTTCATTTAAAAGCAGGTCAAACGAAAACAGTATATTTCACACTCAAGAAACGGGACTTCGCTTTTTGGGATGAAAATACTTCATCCTGGAAGGTTGAACCAGGGAAATTTGAAATTCAAGTTGGGACTTCTTCAGATGATATTAAATTAAGAGATATTGTTATTGCTTTAAATTGAGATTTTAAATTTAATTTTAATAGGGGGTATTTATGAAGCGTATTCAGGTGATATTATTAATTATGATGATATTGGGGGGAATTTTTCTTTTAAATTGCTCATGTGAAGCAAAAACTGAGAAAACAAATATAGCAGGTGATGAAAAGTATAAACCAACCTGGGAATCACTCAGCAGGCATCAAATACCTGAGTGGTTAAAAGATGGTAAATTTGGAATCTATACCCATTTTGGAATCTACTGCTATACGGGAACCAGCAGCAATGCAACCTGGAATAGTCATATAGCGTATCTAAGGCCATATCACAAGGAAGCCAAAGAGTTTTATGAAAAATTTGGAAAAATAACTCCGGAATTTGGATACAAGGATTTGATTCCCTATTTCAAGGCCGAAAAATTCAATGCTCAAGAGTGGGCGGAATTGTTTAAAAAAGCGGGAGCAAAGTTTGCCGGTCCGGTAGCTGAACATCATGATGGATTTGCAATGTGGGATACGAAATATTCAAAATGGAATGCTGCCAATATGGGCCCCAAGAGGGATGTTGTTGATGAATTAGAAAAAGCAATCAAAGGTGAAGGGATGAAATTTGTCACCGCCTTTCACCATGCTGCCAACTGGGACTTTTTTACAGTATGGGATAAATCAACCGATGCCGGTAATCCTGAATATTCAGATCTATATGGACAGTACCATGAAAGGGGTGAACCCTATATTAATGAAGAGTTTCATGAGGAATGGTACGGAAAACTTATTGAAGTTGTGGATAAATATGACCCGGATTTTATGTGGTTTGATTATGGTCTCGATAGAATTCGTGAAGATTATGTAAAAGACTATGTTTGTTACTATTATAATAAAGCTCACGCCCTGGGTAAGGAGGTTATTATTTCTTATAAAGGTCATGATTTGCCTTTGGGGGTTGGTTTGTTGGATTATGAATTAGGCCAAGAATCAAATTTGACTCATTATTACTGGATCACAGATAGTTCTATCGATGATCAGGGAGCCTGGGGTTATATTCCAAATTTGAATTATAAATCAGTTAATAGATTAGTGGATAATCTTGTTGACAGGGTTAGTAAGAATGGATTTTTGTTACTGAACGTTGGACCTAAACACGATGGAACTATTCCGGAAGGTGCCAGAAAAGGACTATTGGGAATGGGCGAATGGTTAGATATAAATGGTGAGGCTATTTATGGTTCGCGCGCCTGGACTAAATATGGTGAAGGACCAACAAATGTTAGAAGGAAAGGCCGTAGTGATGTTGCATTTAATGAAGCTGATCTAAATTATACCGGCCAGGATATTCGTTTTACAGTTAAAGGTGATACTCTTTATGCGATTGCGCTTGATTGGCCCGGTGAAGAAGTAGTTATCAAAAGTATTACAGCTAAATCTGTTTGGAGAGTTCATGGATATAATTTATATCCAGGTGAGATTAAATCAATAACAATGTTAGGTGATGGCAAAGAATTGGATTGGAAACTTGTGAAAGGAGAGGGTCTGACTATTAAGACTCCGGATAAAAAACCCTGTAAACATGCTTTTATATTTAAAATCACGCGGAACTCCAAAGTTAATGGTTATTAATATTACTTGAGATTTTAATACAAAAAGGCGAAGGGATATATTTTGAAAAACAAAAATCCATTCACGATAGTTTTATGCCCACTCGTTTTAATCTTTATTTGTTCTTCTGCAACCCTTGGCGCTGATTCAGAGAAGTTTCACGCCGTGGGGACAAGCGAACCGATAGTGAAATATATGCAGGAACCGGGTTCACCGGTCCCGCGCCAGCTTCGCAGGGTCGCTGTTGAGGTGCACTTCGACCTCGTTCCTACGATGATGCGTTTCAGTATGCCGTGCTATCCGTGCATGGTGACCGAAAACGACATCCACTTCTCGAACGGCTGGACCGAGACCTATGACCCGAAAGCTTCCAGTTCATGCGAAGTGCTGTGGGACAATGAAGCGCGGCACACCAGAATGTGGATCGAAAGCCAGAATCCGGCTCGGATAGTTGTCCGTTGGCGCGCTGCTCTGTGTGACCCTGATGGGAGAATCGCTCACTTAGACATTCCGAGCGGGTCGCCATATGGCAAGGGTGATTGGACCGACGAGTGGTACTATATTTATCCGGATGGTATGCACACACGCCATGTCCGGATTTACACGGGCCTGGCAGAGCAGAGCCTTTTGGTGACGGACGAGACCTTTCAGGGAATCCCGCCCATTCGGGAAATCCCGCCTAATGTTGTCCACGAGTTCCAGGAGGATTTTATCTTCGGCGTGAGCGGACACATGCCGAAGGACGATATCGACCTGGCTCCTATTACACTAATCATGATGGATGGCCGCAGCAAGACGATTCCTTACAAACCGTATCCGAAGGACTTCGGCGAATTCAATATGGCTAATATCAAGGTCGTTAACCTGAAAGCGAAGTACAAACCTTTCACCATCTTCATACCACATGGCATTGAGAACGAATCCTATCCCCCTGAAGGCGACCTTCCCCACGTGTTCCAGACGTGGTCGCGCGGAACTGAGAATGGTTATTCGACCTCCTTAGGGCACACCCTCAATTGGTGGCACTACCGCCGCACCGAGAACATACTCGAGCAGGTCTACCTGTCGGGCATGACTAAGGCTGAGGATCCTGCGGCCGAACTGGTGCCGCTGGCATGTTCCTGGCTCCGGCCGCCGCAGTTGCAGGCCAAAGGAGTTGAGCCCAAGTATAAGGTTCAAATATATGACCCCGCGCAGCGTGCATACATTGTGCCTCGCCAGGGCCGAGGGCCACTTAAGTTAGATTTCAAGCTTGAGGTAGGTGAGGATGCCAGGGAGATTGAGGCCCCCATTTGCATCATTAATCCGGCCTTTATTGTCAAAGACTGGGGTACGTCGGGTGTTGAATTAAAGGTGGACGGCAAAACGGTAAAGCAAGGCAAAGACTTTCGAGTCGGACATGAAGAAACGCATACCGGTACCGACCTGATTGTCTGGCTTAAAATGAAATCGAATAAAACCCTCAGGTTCTCGCTTTCACCTGTTGACAAGTGAATTAGTAAGCTTTTTCTTATAAAAGAGGTTTGAAGTCATGGATAGACGTTCTTTTCTAAAGGCGGCAGCTTTGACTGCTACAGGATTTCCTTTGTCCGGATGCGGGCAGATATTTACTAATGCTGTTGAAAACAAGAAATTGGGAAAACCAAACATTTTGCTTATACTCGCCGACGACCTCGGTTATGGAGATATTTCCTGCTACAATAATGAATCGAAGGTCAAAACCAAAAACTTAGACAAGCTGGCAAGCGAGGGCATGTTATTTACCGATGCACACAGTCCTTCAACGGTCTGCACACCAACGCGCTACAGCGTGATGACCGGTCGCATGGCGTTCCGTACAGGTTTTCCCGGGGTCTTCACCGGCGCGGGTGGGCCGTGCCTGATAGAGGAGTCGAGACTGACCCTGCCAGGCGCGCTTCGCGGGCAAGACTACACAACCGCATGTTTCGGCAAGTGGCATATAGGGCTGACCTTCACGGACAAGCAAGGCTGGCCGATAAATAAAAACGGGCTGGATGCTGTTCGGCGAATCGATTATTCCCGCTCTATTCCGGATGCTCCAATCCACCGGGGATTTGACTATTTCTTCGGAACGGCCTGCTGTCCGACTACCGATTTTCTCTATGCATTCATCGATGGCGACAGGATTCCTGTCCCTCCCACAAAGCTTTTGGACAGAACGCCCCTTCCCAAGCATCCCTACTCCGAGGACAATCGCGTCGGTATGATAGCTCCGGATTTTGACCTGGAAGAGGTAGATATGTTGTTCCTTAAAAAGAGCCTTGAATTTCTCGAAAATCATAAAAAGAACACACCGGACAAACCGTTTTTCCTGTTTCATTCGACCCAGGCAGTTCATCTTCCATCTTTTGCCGGAAAAGATTTCAAGGGCAAAACCAAAGCCGGTCCGCATGGTGATTTTATCTTTGAATTAGATCACATCGTCGGTGAACTGATAAAGGGGCTCGAAAAAAATGGCTTTGGTGACAATACCTTAGTGATATTTACCAGCGACAACGGACCGGAAGTCCCAAGCGTTATCAATATGCGTAAGGACTACCAGCACGATGGTGCACGTCCATGGCGCGGTATGAAGCGAGACCAGTGGGAGGGTGGTCACCGTGTGCCTTTCATAGCGTGGTGGCCGGGAAAGATCAAGCCTGATACAAAATGCGATGAGGTAACCTGTTTCACCGACCTTATGGCTACCTGCGCCGCCATTGTTGGTGCCGATCTGCCCGCCGATGCCGAAGACAGTTTCAATATCCTGCCGGTGTTGCTTGGCAAGCAAGAGAAGGACAAGCCTATACGTCAATACACACTGCACCAGACTATTAAGCTTGACCTTGCGATACGGCGAGGTCTCTGGAAGTATCTGGACCACAAGGGCTCTGGAGGAAATAACTATGAGGAAGTTGAATGGTATGATCTGAGACCCTATGCACTACCTGAGAAGGCCCCGGATGCGCCCGGGCAACTCTATAACCTTAAGGATGACCCGGGTGAGACTAACAACCTTTACTACGAACATCCGGAAATAGTAAAGGAATTGAAAACGCAACTGGATGCCTATCGAAAAAGCGGACGCAGCGCTCCGTTGCGGTAGCAGTCAGTGAGCACTGGAGTGTAAGATTAAAAACAGATAAATATCAAAAGGAGGCCTTATGAAACGTCGTGATTTTCTAAAGGCGGCCGGCCTGACAGCAGCATCGCTGGTTCTACCCAGCTGTGTCGAAAGTTTTCAAAAACTCTCTGATAAGGACGATGACAGACCAAATATACTGTTTATCTATTCTGATGACCATGCCGCGCCGGCGATAAGCGCATATAAGAGTTTCTTATCCGGAGTTTTAGAGACGCCAAATCTTGACCGCCTTGCAAACGAGGGCATGCGATTCGATAATGCTTTCTGTACGAACTCGATTTGCACACCGGCACGGGCAAATGTACTGACTGGTAAATACAGCCATAAGAACGGCGCGTTGACGTTGGATGTGCCTTTCGACGGGAGTCAGCAGACTTTCCCGAAGCTGCTTCAAAAGGCCGGGTATTACACTGCCATGATCGGCAAGTGGCACCTGGGCACCAAACCCACAGGTTTCGATTACTATAACATTCTGCCTGGCCAGGGCGAATATTTCAATCCGCGCATGAAGGAAAAAGGCCGAGGTGCCAAGCGCCACTCCGGATATGTTACGGATATTATTACCGACATTGCCCTGGACACCCTGAAGAACCGCCCCAAAGAAAAGCCCTTCTGCATGATGTACCAGCATAAGGCGCCGCATGATATGTGGGAATACGACCAAAAGCATGCGCATCTCTATAAAGATTTCGACATCCCTGAGCCGGAAAACTTGCATGACGATTACAAAAACCGCGGCGAAGCGATTAAGCGGTCCACACAAAAAATCGGTATGGGAGAAGGCCTCTATGTGTTCTTGCGTGAATCGCAGAAAGATCAGTTTGGTAGCCTTACTGAGCAATTGCGCGGCAAGAGCGAAAACGAAGTAATGAAGTATGTAGATGAACTATTGGAAGATTTGTCTCCCGAAGAAAGAACAAAGCTGGGCTATCAGGCCTATATCAAGTCGTATCTTCGTTGCGTCGCATCGATCGATGACAACGTGGGCCGCGTGCTGGATTACCTCGATGCAGAAGGGCTCACCGAAAACACAATAGTCATCTACACTTCCGACCAGGGTTTTTTCCTGGGTGAGCATGGCCTTTTTGACAAGCGATTCATGTACGAGGAATCGCTGCGTATTCCATTTCTCGTTCGGTATCCGCGCGAGATAAAGACCGGCTCGGTCAACAAGGATATCATAACAAACATCGATTTCGCCGAGACATTTCTCGACTATGCCGGCGTGGCGATTCCGGAGGACATGCAGGGCCGGAGCCTTCGGCCGTTGTTTAAGGGCGATACTCCCTCCGACTGGCCGCAATCGATGTACTACCGCTATTGGATGCACCGCCCGCATTACAATGTCTCGGCGCACTATGGTGTGCGCACGCACCGATACAAGCTGATTTTCTACTACGGCCTCGGATTGGGCGCTCCGGGTGCGCTCGACGGGCCGCTGCCACCGGAATGGGAACTCTTTGATCTCGCCAAAGACCCGGGCGAGATGAACAACGTGTACGATGATCCGTCCTACGCGGACACGGTGAAGGAACTCAAGGCGGAGCTGCGCCGGCTCAAAGAACAACTCGAAGATACCGACGATGCTTATCCGGAGTTGGCAAAACTGAATGAGAAGTACTGGTAATATTTCCGAGATGCACAAATGTGAGCTTACCGAACTTGGGAAAGGAATTTCTTGATAGTTTAAGATGAATTTTGTAAGATTATTGATGTCGTGCGGAGAAAATTTGTATTTTAAGCGTGTAAGTGGGAAAAGTCAGTTGGACTGTTTATAATTTGAAAGGAAATAAAAAGATGAGACGAATGCATTATGTTATGTTTTTCGCGGCGATTCTAATATTGTTGGCACCTGCCGCAAATGTAGAGGCAAAGGAAAGAGTCATCACTCACAAGGAACTGATGGATAAACTGTCAGGCTTTTGGCTCGGGCAACTTGTCGGAAACTATATGGGACTTCCATTTGAGAACAACTACGTTGACGAGCCGGTGCCTGTTTTTGTAGACAGGATTTACACACATGCGGACGACGCGAAGCTGGAACTCAATCGGGACGACTGGCGAGGTTACATTCCCATTTTCATGGACGCGGTCGAGGGCGCCTTCGCCGATGATGACACCGATATCGAGTTTGTTACTCTGCACGCTGTAGAGAAGTATGGCCTCGACATTACATATCCTGAGATTACCGAGATGTGGAAAAAACATATTAACCGCAGGATATGGGTGGCAAATCATACAGCTCGGTCGCTTATGAGTAAAGGACTCGTCGCTCCTGATACCGGACGCAAAGAAAACAACAAGAATTGGTTTCAGATTGATCCCCAACTGGTCAACGAGATATGGAGCGCATTTTATCCCGGCATGACGAAGCAGGCAGCCGAGCGGGCAGAATGGGGAGCTCGGATTACCAACGATGATTGGGGGACGCACCCAACTATTGCCTACGGTGTGATGATCAGTGCGGCCTTCTTCGAAAAAGACGTCGAAAAACTTGTCAATATGGCCATCAAGGCCGTACCCAACGAAGGCCCCTTCGCCGAGGGTATGCGCGATGTAGTGAAGTGGCATAAGAAGTATGACGATTGGCGTGACACACGCAAGAAAATCCACGAGAAATACTACCGCTATAAGAAGGGTTCGTATGAGGCTCCTGTCAGCGTAGTGTCTTCCCTTAACAATGGATTATGCGGGATCATGGCGATTTTGTATGGCCAAGGAGATTTCATGAAGACGGTAGGTATCGCGGTGACTGCCGGATATGACTGCGACAACCAGGCGGCTACGTGCGGCGGTCTGATTGGAGTGCTTCATGGATCGAAGTGTATTCCCAAAGAAATGACCGAGGAGTTTAACAATCAATATGTTTGTTTCACTCGCGATGAGGTGCAGATTGCCACACCTATCTCCGAAATAATTGACCGCATCGCGGCCATTGCCAAGACGGCAATCCTCGACAACGGCGGCCGAATCGAGATTGACCAGGGCGATGCGCCGTCCATTGCTGGAAAAACGTTAACTACCGAATATGAGGGAACTGAGTATACATGGGTATTCGGTGAAGATTACGAGGCAACCGTTTCAGGTGGCGACCTCAAAAAAAACACCTATGCGGAATACATCCAAGACGGAGATCGCGTGCGAGTCGAGTTCGGTGAAATGAAGCTTGAAGGATTCTTCGACGGAGAACGCATCAAATTCGTAGGACAGATCCAGGGCGACATATTCGGAGGGGATATCTATGGCGACATAGCCTATATCGTCAACTGTGATTTCTGAGTCAACAGGTAGCCGTTAACCGGAAAAACAGATTAGGATTCCTGATATGAGGAAAAAGGATGTTGATAACGATTAAGAAAACTTTTCTTTTGTTGGCTACGGTTCTGGTTTCCCTAAATGGTGCTGATGCCTCCGGAGGTGACAGGCACCTTTTGCTCGACTCCCGGATTATTGGTAATACCGAAAATGTTAGACTAACTATCGGCAAAGTACAAAAGTACAAAGGTAATCCGCTTTTCGAAGAGGACAAGCCGTGGGAGAAGCGATTCGACAATCTTTATGCAAACGTGATCTACGACGAACAGGAGGAAATCTACAAGTGCTGGTACAGCCCTTTCATTATCGACATCTCGTCAAAGGGCATGACACTCCAGCAGCGAAAGGAGATCGAGTATGACCCACCGGCAAGAGAAATGGCCATCTGCTATGCTACCTCCAGGGATGGCATAAAGTGGGTGAAACCGGAATTGGGTCTTGTTGAATATGAAGGAACAAAGGCCACAAATATCCTGTGGCGTGGCGAAACCGAAGCGGACGGAGAGGAATGGGAAGGGCCTCATGGTACGGGCATCTTCAAGGACCTTCGCGATCCGGACCCCAAACGCCGCTACAAGGCCTTTTTGAAGGCGGATATTCTCTCGGTAGCGTTTTCCGCTGATGGCATCCACTGGGGCAAGGCCATCACCTGTCCCGAAGCGGATAGTGCTGGAGACACCCACAACAACGCCTTCTGGGCACCGACCTTAGGCAAATATGTGGGCATAACGCGCGAGTGGGGCGAGCCGTTTGGGCGACAGGTTGCACGGACGTCCAGCGAGGATTTTATCAACTGGCGCAAATGCGAAATCGTGCTTGAGGGATTGGACAAAAATTACCAGACGTATGCTATGCCTGTTTTTTTTCATGGCGGAGTTTATTTGGGGCTGGTTGCCATATATGATCGGGAGGATGACCGCGTGTGGACGGAATTGACCTGGAGTCCCGATACGATAACGTGGAATCGCGTCTTACCGGGAACGCCACTCATTCCGAACTCCGGGAAGGAGGGCGACTATGACTGGGGCTGTGTATATGCCGCTGCCTATCCTGTATTTTTGAAGGATGAAATTCGCCTGTATTACGGCGGCAGCGACGGTTATCACGGCAGTTGGAGGAATGGCTTCTTCTGCCTGGCGACGTTGAGGCCGGATGGCTTCGCAGGCTACGAGCAAATCGCCGGAGGGAGCAACAAAACGGGGTCAATCACAACCATACCTGTTTCAGTTGTCGCCGGTTCGCTGTGCATAAGCGCCGACGTTGCGCCGTCTGGTTATGTTAAAGTAACGGCCCTCGATAAAGACAACGACAAACTGGCTGAAGGTGAATTGATAACGAAAACTGTAACTGACGCCCGGATTCGGTGGAAGGATGGATTTTCACTCAAGAAGCTCAAGGGAAACCAGATCAAGTTGCGGTTCGAACTGAGAGAGTCAAAGCTGTACTCGTTCAGTTTCAAATGAAGGTGAAGGAAAAGGCTTCGGGAAGAATACGAAGACAATGACGGTATTGTTATTTCCCTGTAAAGGGGCCAAAAACGCCTAAAAACATTTTTTTTTCTAAAAAAAGCATTTTCTATATACCCAAACGGCCTGGTTATTCGTTGTACTTATAGGCAGGCCCGGGAATTTTAGATTTTTCAGGACACTGCGATGCTGGAGGACATACGGCTGGTAATGCGGGCCAAGCACAGTGACGGCCGAGCGCTGCGCAGGATATATGAAAAATACGGCCGGGACCTGCTCACAACGGCGGCGGCACTGACCGGTGATATGGCCGAAGCCGAGGATATTTTACATGATGTATTTCTTTCCTTTGCCGAGGGCATCAAAGATTTTGAGTTGACCGGCAGCCTTAAAGGCTATCTCGCCAAATGTGTCGCAAACTGTGCAAGGGACGCCCGTCGGGCGCGGCAGCGCCAAAGGGCATTGCTCGGTGCAATTAAGCCGGCTCCTTCAGCCCCGCCCGGGCCAGAAGAGATATTTGCTGCCGATGAAGAATCGAGAATGCTGGCCAATGCTCTCAATGAGCTTTCGCCACAGCAGCGCGAAGTGATAGTGTTGCACCTGCGGGGCCGGATGAAATGGAGCCAAATAGGCGATTTACAGGGCGTTTCAGTCAATACGGTCAAGGGCAGATATCGTTATGGCCTGGAAAAACTGAGGTCTATTTTGAATGGTCAGGTGAGAAAATGAAATTGGCACAAATAGAAGAAGCTATAAGCAAATTGTGTCTTAAAGCGGATGCAAAGGCCCAGGAGCGGATTCTTGGCGATGCCTTGGCGATGCTCGAAGCAGCCCCGCGGCCAAGTGCTCTCGGGCGCCGGCTCAGTGGCGTGCGAATGGCCGGAAAGAGTCTGCCGCTGCGATTGGCAGGTGCAGCGGCGATAATCGCCATCGCTTATATCGGGGCGCAGTACCTGGCCGCGGGCCTTGAAGGCAGCAGTGATGTGTTCGCAATTGGGCTGGAGCTGACTTGTAAAAATGCCCAGGGGTTTTTCGGCTACTGATAGCGGGCATTTGTACAGGGTTAATCTGTGCCCGTCCTGTTTACCATGAGCGAAGTCGAATGGAGCAAAGTCGAAAGGTTAATCCCGGTCTAAAAAAAGGTCAGTTTGAGAAGAAGATTAGCAAAATCAGCAAAATTTAGCGAAATTTAGGAAAACGACCGAAAAATGGGCTTGACATTGTGGCTTTGATTGTGTTAAGGTAGTTTATCAGGAGGCCTGCCTGCAATTGTTTGGCAGGTACAAATAAAGATAGAGTAAGATTTATTTATTGAGGAGTATCATGAAGTCAAGGAAAAAAGGTTTCACACTTATTGAGTTGTTGGTTGTAATCGCCATTATCGCGCTGCTGCTGTCAATTCTCACGCCGGCGCTCAATTCGGTTAAGGAACGCGCCAAACGTATATTGTGCGCGAATCGGTTGAGACAATGGGCAATAGCGATCTTTGCGTACAATTCCGCCAACGACAATCTCATGTTTATACCGAGGCGACATAACGAAGGGCCTTTCCCGCATTATATGGGAATGGTAAAGGATGGCGACTACGCCAATGCTCAACCTGAAGCGGAACCCGGTGAATGGGATGTCTTTCGCATTAACCCGTATATTGGGGCCTTCAGCAGAACTTACTATCCCAGCCTCGACCTGCAAGAGCGCGACTGTCAGGTCACCGATTTGGTGGGTTGTCCCAATGCCAGCGGAGACTTCATGACGGAGTGGGTAACCTGGAATTGCGAGTGGGATTGGGACTTTAACGAGCCGGGATACTCATATTGGGTTCTCGGCGGGATGGAGGTACCGCCTGACATGGGTAATTCGAATATTGGTTCGGATGGAGAAGCCAGCGATTTTATCTATAAGGACCTGACCGTATATACATTATCGCCTAAGAGGTTGCTCATGAGCGAAATCCTGTCGAAGGATGGGGGGAGCGGCGGTGCTGGTGATCCTTATCGCTACAATCACGGCAAGACCGGCTGGTCGTGGTTTACTGCTGATGTAATCGGTCATACAGAATACGATCCTTTCCCTCAAGCAACCGGAAGAAGCCAGGTCTTCGGTGACGGCCATGTTCTATGGAGACCTATACCTCTGAAAACTGAAGATAACCTTCCCAGCAGCGGTGATGTTGGCTGTCAAGAGGATCGATGGAATGGCCCCGGCAGCGGATGGATACAGGTATGGAATACATCGTGGTACTAAGCCCGGTCTGATAAGGGCTGTTTTTGGTATGTTGCCATATCTTTGAGCCGGCGCTATCGCCGCTCAAAAGATAAGATAAAGATGGCCGAAGTTATGAGTAAGCCAAGAAAGGCTTTTACACTAATTGAATTGTTGGTTGTAATTGCCATTATCGCCCTGCTGCTGTCAATTCTCACGCCGGCGCTCAATCAGGTCAAGGAACGCGCCAAACGCATAGTGTGTGCCAATGCGTTGAAACAATGGGGCATAGCAATCCACGCCTATAACGCTTCAAATGACAATCTCATGCATATGGTAAGGTGGTGGATAGACGAGAATCCTTATCCGCACTATATCTCCACAGTTAAATACTACTCGGTTAACCTTGACCCGTGGATCAAAGAGGGGGAATGGAATGCCTGGCGTATTAATCCATATCTGGACGTAATGAGCAAGTATTACGATGAGGACGGCCTCGTGAACGCCCTGGTTACCTGTCCGAATAACAGCGGCGACTTCATGCAGAAGTGGATTTATTATGTAAATTGGCCGGACCATGACATGTTCGAGTTTGCTTATTCTTACTGGGTCATCGGGGGAATGGAACCGACGCTCCAGGCCAGCGATACAGGCACTGAAAATGGTGAAGCCAGTGCAAATGTTTATTGGGACTTAACTTTAGACACGTTGAGCCCCAGGCGCCTGCTGATGAGCGAGATTTTGAACCTTGATTATTCCGATTCTTGCTATCGCTATAACCACGGCAGGAACGGGTGGTCATGGAATGAAGATATCTATACCACGGGATTTCGTCCTCCCATTGGGCATAGTAACTATGAGAGCGACGACCCAAAGGCCACGGGAAGGGATCAGCTCTTTGGAGATGGCCGTGTCGTATGGAGGCCGATATCTCTTAAGGCCGAAGACAACCTTCCTAGCAGTCAATACCCCCCCGGACGCCTTGAGAATAAATGGAACGGCCCCGGCAGCGGCTGGGTGGCAGATAACGATACAGACTATTATTAATGTCTTAAATTAGTGCACGGCTCACGCATTTACAGAGTCACATTGGTCGCACGCCGGCGAATCTTGGGGTAGACACATATCGAGTTCGGTTACATATCGCGGCAGCTACCGGCCGGGCGGCCCCATATGATACCGGCTGTTATTCATATTGGCCCGTAATCGAGGGGCCAAATTACTCTTAGTCCGATAAATGCCACGCTGCGCATGGCCAAGCAGCTTAATCTAAAAAATCCTTGATTATTAGCTCCAGAATTGGTATAATAACTTAAAATAGGGTTACTAAGCTTTTTCGATCTGGAGGATCATGGGGTTGTCCAATTTCATACGATTGTCATTGGCGGTATTGGTTCTGTGCGCGCTTTTAGCCGGTTCAATCCAGGCAGCCGACTATCCGCTTGGTGATTTTAACAAGGACCGGTGGGTCTATGT
>SDBT01003742.1_pt1 | contig 26163 bp, 19 predicted proteins | sample 2277101 | NCBI WGS metagenome assembly SDBT01 (sample SAMN10404973, study PRJNA504765) | marine sediment metagenome | isolation source: marine sediment core GS10_PC15, 103 cmbsf | place: Arctic Ocean: Southern Knipovich Ridge | collected 2010 | reverse complement strand
TTAAAAGCCTGGGTCTTAGGAAGGCTATGGTGTGGATACGCGATTATATCCCATGCATCACTCAGGACCCAGAGGTACTTACCTTCAAATGTGATCCCGGTAATATGCTTCCGTGGAGCCTTGATCTTGAACAGGTCCTCGTTCCATTTATGAAGACGTATAATATCTCCATTTTCCGAGTCCGTGATCCAGAAATGTTCACCATGGTAAGTGACCCCGTATGGTTTTTCTGCAGGGATGGTGATTTCCATCTCAGACTTCAGCAGATATGCCTGCGCCTGGAGGCTGAATCCGAGGAGCAGTGAAAGAAAAGTAATGATTACGGTTTTCATGGCAGGACAAAGTTAAGGTATCTGTAATGATGATGCCATGATCCGGGCAATGGTTGCGTGTATGCTTATTATCTTATATCTTTCCGTAATCTGAAAAAACCGGTAATAGCATGCGCAACTTATTTTCACCCCTGTTCAAATTCATTGCCCTCCTCAGTATCATCGCACTTTTCAGCTTTACCTGGTCCTGCCAGTCAGGTTCACAGAGAGGAGATTGGACCCATTTCCGGGGAAGCAACCTGGATGGTATCTCACTCGATAAATCTGCCCCTCTCAGCTGGACAGAAACTGAAAATATCGCCTGGCAATCAGCCATGGAAGGCAGGGGATGGTCATCCCCGGTTGTTTTTAAGGACCAGATATGGTATACAACCGCCACACCTGACGGAAAGGAGATGTTCGCCGTTTGCACGGATTTCAACACGGGTCAAAACCTGTTCAATATCACTGTATTCCAGCCTGACACCATATACAGGAAACATGCCATCAACTCCTATGCGACCCCTACCCCCTGCATTGAAAAAAATTATGTATATGTTCATTATGGCAGGTATGGGACAGCCTGCCTTTCCACAGAAACCGGACTGGTTATCTGGAGCCGTACGGATCTTCAATGCGAGCATATCCAGGGACCCGCATCATCGCCCATATTGTATAAAGACATGCTGATCCTTCATATGGAAGGGACTGATGTTCAGTACATCATAGCACTTGACAAGTCCAGTGGTGAGACTGTCTGGAAAACGGACCGGCCGAAGGAATGCTACGACCCCCTGGAATGGATAGGCAAGAAAGCCTATACTACTCCCCTTGTTGTTGAAGTCAGTGGAAAAGACCTGCTGATCTCAAACGGGGCTGCTGTATGCATCGCCTATGATCCAGAAACCGGAAAAGAGATTTGGCGCATAGTACAGGGTGAGGATTCCACCATTGCCATGCCATCGGAAGAAGATGGCATCATCTATTTTTATACCAGTTTTGTGACCCCCCCGGGTGGTGACCCATATGCCGAACTTCTGGCGGTTGATCCGGATGGAAAAGGAGACATTGCGGCTTCCAATATTCTCTGGCGAGTCAGGTTCCCTGTTTTGCAACTACTTACCCCACTTGTGAAAGATGGTCTGATTTACACTGTCGATTCAGAGGGAACCCTGCTTTGCATGGATGCAAAAACAGGGGAAACTGTATGGTCGGAAAAACTGAAAGGGAAATACAACTCTTCTCCTGTTTATATTGCCGGTCATATCTATTTCAACTCAATCCGGGGTGAAACACTGGTTATCAAGGAGGGCAGGGAACTTAAGATGGTGGCCCAAAACAGCCTTGATGGAGAGATCTGGGCAACTCCTGCCGTTGTAAACGGTGCCATCCTGATGCGCACGAGTAAATATCTCTACAAGATCCGGTAAACATTTTAACAAATATTTACCAAAATATTGAATTATACTAATATGTAGTTTCAGGAATATGTTATACAAAAATGGAACCATGAAAGAACTCAAAATTAATCACCTCGCCGTACTGGTGGCCGTTGTATTACAATTTGTCCTTGGCTTTCTCTGGTACGGTCCCCTTTTCGGAGAAGCATGGATGGGAATGGTAGGACTTGATATGGCTACCATTGAAGCTGATCCTGCAGGCGCAGAAGAATGGATTACCAATATAGTTACTGCGGTAGTTTCCATGTACGTACTGGCCTGGCTTTTTACCAGGATCAATGTAACCTCACTGGTACAGGGTCTTCTTATCGGGTTGCTCATTGGCTTCGCATTTGTATTACTCTCGTCCATGACCAGCGGCATGTTCGCCAAGGATCCTTATGGCCTTGCCTGGATCACAGGAGGATTTACCACTGTAGGATTGGCAGTTGGCGGGGCGGTCCTGGGCGCCTGGAAAAAATACAAGACCTGACGATCCCGCTGATATCCGCAGCACAATAAGATCATGAAAAACCTTGCGTGAAAATGCAGGGTTTTTTCTTTAGACCAGCCCAAAAAATTGCATAAATTTAGAGCTTGTTTTAATAGCAATTTCTCTATACAATCAATATGATCAAATTAAAAAGAAGGGCCATGTTGAAAACCCTCGGTGGATTTTCCATCGGAGGATTGATACCGGTATTTGCGGAGGGTCCCAGAAACAATATAACTGGAAATGAAGCCAATAATATTAAAACCGATGTACTTGTCATCGGTGGCGGGACAGCAGGCGTGGTGGCTGCCATACAGGCAGCCCGTGCCGGATCTGCTACAACAATTGTAGAAAATGGGAGCCAGCTGGGAGGAACCATTACTACGGGCGGTGTTTCTTTCCCTGGATTATTCTATGCCTGGGGCAAACAGGTCATTGGTGGCATTGGCTGGGATCTTGTAAAAGAAACAGTAAGGATGAATGACGATGAATTGCCCGATTTTTCCATCCCCTTTGGCACCAACCATCCCAAACACCATGTCAGGATCAATGGTTATCTGTACGCATGCCTGGCCGAGGAGAAATGTCTGGAGGCAAGGGTCAAGGTCCGTTACTACGAAACACCGATAAACATCCAGCTTGTAAAGGATGGTTGGGAGGTCGAAACCATTGGAAAAGGAACCCATACCAGGATCATCTGCAAGCAGCTGATAGACTGTACCGGAAATGCCTTTGCCGCCTCCCTGGCTGGTTTTAAGCTGCTGCGTAAAAAGGAAACCCAGCCGGGAAGCCTCATTTTCAGGCTCGAAGGCTATGACCTGGAAACCCTCGATCTGAACCGTATTCAGGAACAATATGACCGGGCCCTTCAATCAGGGGAACTGAAGCAAGGGGATGCCTCCATCGGGATCAAACATATGCTCATCAAGCGGGGAGACAATGCCCAGCATATTTTCGGGGCCGATTCATCCACCTCCGAACGCCATTCATTGACTAACATAGAGGGCAGGGCCTCATTGCTCAGGATGTTAAGGTTCTTGAGGAGAATGCCCGGATGCGAGCAAACCTATATTTCCAGCATGCAAACCGAGACCGGTGTCAGGGAGACATACCGTATTGACGCATTGTACAATATCACGCACAATGATTATGTCACCGGAAAGATCTTTGACGATGCAATATCCTGGTCCTACTACCCGATTGACCTGCACGATGAAAACGGGGTGGTCCCCAAACACCTGGGTGATAAAATTGTGGCAAGCATTCCCCTACGATCACTGGTACCCAAAGGTAGCAGGAATTTCATAGTGGCTGGCCGATGCCTGGGCAGTGACCGGCTATCCAATTCCGCGCTGCGGGTCCAGGCTTCCTGCATGGGGATGGGACAGGCAGCCGGGGCGGTGGCAGCGCTTGCCTGCCAGCATAAAACCACCCCCATCAAGGTGCCTCTGGATGAAGTCCGGACCTTGATAATAAAACATGGAGGTATCGTTCCTGAACAAGCAGGTTCCTAATTAATCCCACATGTTGTATCTTGCACCACTTAATTATTCTATCACAAATAATATGATCATGAACAAATTTATAGCAGGAACATTATTGCTATTATCCTTCAATGGGCTGGCCCTGGCGAATCAAAAGAATGAGACAGCCCTCTGGCATAAGTATGAGATCCGGTTTACCAGCGATAAGGAATATGCCAACCCGATTTATGATATCAAAGCCTTCACAATTGTTTTCACCTCGGCAACGGGGAGGGAGAAGACCGTGAACGGGTTCTGGGACGGGGAGCGGGACTGGAAAGTACGGTTTATGCCGGATGAATCCGGCGAATGGTCCTGGCAATCAACATGTTCCGATAAAAATAACAGCGGACTCCATGGGCAGTCCGGTCACTTTTCATGTGTAAAAGGCGTTGAAGACCTGGAAATATATAAACGCGGAGCCCTCAAACATCCTCCCGGGAAATATTATATGACCTATGATGACGGGACCCCGTTTTTCTGGATGGGATGTACAGCCTGGAACGGTGCCATGAAATCAACCGGGGCTGATTGGGATTACTACCTGCAACATCGAAGGGACCACCATTATAACCTGATCCAGTTTGTCACCACCCAGTGGCGGGGAGGAGATTCCAACCTGGACGGAGACCTGGCCTTTACCGGCTCCGGCAAGATTGAAATCAATCCTTTGTTCTTCCAGAAACTGGATGAACGGGTGGACAGGATCAACGAATTCGGACTGGTGGCAGCACCGGTATTACTCTGGGCCCTGCCGTTCGGAGCCGGCCGGCATTTGAGTCCCGGGTATCACCTGCCGGTTGATGAAGCAGTGCTCCTGGCCAGTTATATCGTTGCCCGTTACCAGGGGAACCAGGTGATCTGGATCCTGGGAGGCGACGGGCGCTATTTCGATGAATTCACAGAACGCTGGAAGACCATCGGGCAACGCGTATTCGATGAGATCGATCATGCCCCTGCCACGCTCCACCCCCATGGCCGGTCATATGTCGGTGATATTTACGCGGGTGAAACCTGGTACAGCGTTATGGGTTACCAGTCGTCCCACGGTTTCAGCCAGCGTACAGTGGATTTCATCAACAAAGAAGAGGTTGCCAACGACTGGGATAAATTAAGACCCATGCCCAATATCAATATGGAACCCATTTATGAAAATATCCGTCAGAACCAGACCCCTGAAAATGTCAGGAACGCCATCTGGTGGAGCCTCTTTGCGACACCCATTGCAGGCTTTACCTACGGGGCAAACGGGATCTGGCCATGGGTAGAAGAGGATGGCGGTCCCATTTTAAATCACGGGGTGGCACCGTGGACCGTTAGCTGGAAGAACAGCCTGGAATTACCCGTGAGCCGTGAAATGGAATACTTATATGAATTTATGGATCAATTCGCCTGGTGGGAATTCTACCCTGATAAAGGGTTGTTGCTGGAACAACCTGGAGACAATCAGTATGATGATTTCGTAGGAGTACTGTCCAATCAAGACCGGAGCCAGATCCTGGTATATGTACCGAAGAACGGCACCATCAACATCCGGAATCCATTCGGCTTCTCCTATGAGGCACGGTGGTTTGATCTCAAGCGAAATCAATACACCTCTGCGGATATCACCTCATCCCCGGGTTTACTGACCATCACCCAGGATAGTGATACAGGGATGGTTTTAGTACTTACAAGTGATTAAAGATATTGCACCATGAGACATTATGTATTAAGTGAGACGAACTGGAAAACCGTAAAAGACCGGCAATACGACCTGGCCATTTTGCCATGGGGAGCCACCGAGGCTCATAATTACCACCTCCCCTTTGGCACGGATAATTTTGAAACGGAATTGATTGCCATAGAATCAGCCAAGCTGGCCTGGGAGCAAAAAGCCCGGGTCATCGTTTTACCAACCATTCCTTTTGGTGTAAATACGGGACAAAAAGATATTAAATTAACCATGAATATGAATCCCAGTACCCAGACAATTATCTTAAAAGATGTCATTGAGAGCCTGATCCATCATAAGATCTACAAATTATTGATCATGAACGGGCATGGCGGGAATGATTTCAGTCAGATGATCAGGGAACTCGGGTACCAGTACCCTCAAATGTTTATTTCTACCTGCAACTGGTATATGACGGTTGAGAAAATGAAGATTTTCGAGAATGACGGCGACCACGCGGACGAAATGGAAACCAGCCTGATGCTTTTCCTTGTACCTGAATTGGTTTTACCACTGGAAGAAGCCGGTGATGGAAATTTTAAAAGTTTCAGGATCAAGGCATTCAATGAAGACTGGGCCTGGGCAGAACGTCAATGGTCCAGGGTCACCGCCGACACCGGCATCGGCAATCCCAAAAAAGCCAGTAAGGATAAGGGGGAGAGATATTTTACTGAGGTTACTGAAAAGATCAGTAGGCTCATGATAGAACTGGCAAAGGCAAACCCTGACGACCTGTATATATAGACGTCACTGGTTGAACGATTAATGGGTTCAGACAAAATCATCCTGCGTAAAATGACCCATGAAGACATCCTCCTGGGGATGAAACTGAAATCCATGGCAGGATGGAACCAACTGGAAGCCGATTGGAAAATGTTGCTGGATGCGGGCGGGGATAACTTCGTTGCCAGTCTGGATGGTTATGATGTTGGAATTGTAATTTCTGTTCCGTACCAGGATAACTTTACATGGATAGGTATGGTACTCGTTGATCCCGGTGCAAGGCGAAAAGGGGTTGGCAAGGCCCTGTTGAAAAAGTCAATAGAGATAGCTCAACCCAAAGGAGCCATAAGGCTGGATGCTACCCAGGAAGGATTCGAACTGTACAGCACGCTGGGCTTCCAGACTGAATACGAGCTGGTGAGGATGATCAAAAGATCAGCCGGTTCCCGGGTTAAGCAAAATACACAAACCCATAAGCATGGTATTCATATCGTAGATGATGAGCTGGAGTCTATTATGGAACTGGACATGCCAATATTCGGTGCAGACAGATCCGGGATCCTGCGCCGCATGTACAAGAGAAATCCTGAATATGCCTTTTACCGGAAGGAAAATGGTTCCATAAGGGCATATTGCATGGGCCGCTCCGGAAGCCAGTTTGAACATATCGGTCCCATTATTGCCGAAGGATCCGTTTACGCAGCAGATATACTGGCAGCAGTTCTTGATCCCCTGGAATCAAAGGATGTCGTGATTGATGTTTTTGCCGATAAGCCAGACTGGATCTCACTCCTTGAGGAATCCGGGTTTACCAGTGAGCGTTCATTTACCCGTATGTGCCTGGGCAACCTACAGCATCCAGGCATAAGGGAAAAGCAATATGCTATTGTAGGTCCGGAGATCGGTTAGGGATAAACGGCGGAATAACTATATTTGGTCCCTTAAATATCACAATTGGTATAAAGGAGAATGGCAGGAAATCGCAAATGGAGGAGTTTTCTTAACAAGTTCCATGTTTACGGAGGATTATTTTCAGTTGGATTCCTGGTAGTATTCAGCATCAGCGCATTTTATCACCAGCACCACCCGAAGTTTCCCAAACCGGGGGATAAAACGACCTACTGGGAAGCATCTTTCACCATACCAGAAATTACCGAGAATATTGAATTTAAACAAGCTGTCCGGGATTCATTGGGGCTTTTTGGATATGTGCCCTGGTGGGAGGATTACCATGACAGCCTGGGAGTTCATCATTTTATGATCACAAGGCCCGCGAAACAATACTGGGTCACTGTTCCACTCGAGGATGATGTTTACAGGATCAGGGAAATAAGAACCGGTCCCTGGCCGGTTATAATTGCCATGCATCCGATTGCTTCCGGGATGCGGGGGCATGGAAATGGACCGTTTTTTATTAAAACCTGGAGGATTATTGCATTTCCGATGGCCCTGGTTTTATTGTGCGTCATACTGATAACGATCCACTTATGGTATGTCCGTTCCTTCAGGAAAAGAAGAGGCTGGATCATAGCCGGAGCCCTGGCGTTCTTTCCTGTTATCTTACTGATCTTTATATGGCTGGTCGGATGAGCATACATAAACTGATACGACAAATACATTTGATCGCGAGCATGATCATGCTGTCGTTTATGCTGGTGTATGTAATTACAGGTATTTTTATGATCAATCACGATTTGTTCACTATGACGGAGGTTGAGATGAGCCATTCCACACTACCCGTTGAAAAGCCCATGAAAGGAAATCCAAAGGATTACGCTAAATACCTTAAAAAATCAATGGATCTTAGGGGCAGGACAGAATTTTGGCAGGATAACAAGGATAACTGGATATTTAATTTTTATATTCCTGGGGAGGGTTATCAGATAAAGCTTACACCCGCTCAGGATACATTGTATATTCAGCGATCAAGCCAGGAAATGACCTTTTATACCGTGGTACAGCGTATCCATATTTTAAGGGGATTTAAGGGCGGTTGGGCATATACCGCTTGGGCCGTTATGTATGATGTTTCCTGTTTTTCCATGATTATATTCGCCATTACGGGAATCATTATGTGGTTCAGGAAAAGGAAAAAAATCAGGCATGGCTGGTGGTACCTGCTGGCTGGGATACTCATCCCTGTCTTTTTCATTTATGCCTTTGTTCTCTGGAAATAACTTTACTTTACCAGAAGCATCTTCCTGACCATTCTGTAACTTTTTGTTTCAATACCATAGATATATTGACCTGGCGGCAGGCTGTTTCCATCAAACACAATGGTATGAGTTCCGGGCAAGGTGTTTTCCCCCACAATAGTCGCCACTTCTTCCCCTGTAATAGTATAGCATATAAATCTTACCGAAGATTCTACCGGGATATAATAGGAAATATTGGTAGTAGTTTTAAAGGGATTTGGATAATTCTGGAAGACTTCGAATGAGGGATCCGATACAGTTTCAACATCAACGGAAGTCGTAAAAGAAGATATCAGATATGATTTCTCACCCTTCTGTAATTCTTCTTTAAGATCAATTATTGTTACATCATCAAAATTATATTTCTTATACAGATAAATGATCCCATTCTTTAAATCACAAACATTGGAATATTGAGTATACCAATCATGTACCTGATGTGTTGCATCACATATATCCCTGAAATAGTCAATGGAGATATCCTTACTGCTGTCCAACATTTCGACAGCAGTGTTATACCTGGTGCAGGAATAGGGGGGATCTGACAGCGACTGGTTAAAATTTGTGATTACCTGGTAATGTTTCTCTTTCTGAATGATTTCATCCCCTTCAATTATTACGGAGGCACCCGTGGAGTCTGCGTACAGGATCTGCCACTTTCCCATGAATTGAAGATTGTAACGGCTAAATACTTTGAGTACCTCCTTTACGGTAGAACATTCTTCCAAACATTTTGTCAGTATATTCCGTCCATTTATGGGAATCTTGTCTAATGAAGTAGTGATTCCCAGCAAGGGTGTTGCGGCAATATCATAAAACAATCCACATTCATTCATACCTCCCTGGGGAAACCCATATAGGTCACGGAAAATAAACCTCCCGTATTTCCCGGTTTCTTCAGGGTAAAAACAAATTTTTGAGTTACTGTCGTACCAATCCTCATTATTACCTGCAAGGATAATCCCGTTCAGCGCTGCACTGAAAACAGTGCATGCAAACATGTGTTTTCCAGTGACAACAATCAAGAGTGATACTAAAAATCCAAGTTTTATTATTGTTTTCATTGCATATAACAAATTACGTGTTCCAGACATGATCCAACCAACATTGCGGTTTTGTGCAAATACAGCAGAAATTATATATAAAAATACAAATAAAATTGTATATTTAGTATCCAAACACCTGTATATCAGTATGTTATATCAATTATTTGGCGGTTAAATGAAAATGCTTCAATTACCAATAGTATGGAGAATTATTCAGGTACACCAAGAAACTGTCTGTTTATTAAGATCTGGATTTAGCGGATAAATAAAAATCTGTATTTACCTTAAAGAAAGTTGCAATGAAAAAAAAGATAGCAAGAAGAGAATTCATAAAGGGCCGTTTATCGAAGACCCTGGGAATTGGATTGATACCTTATCATCCTGAGATGGACTTATGGACTGAAGATCCAGATGAAATCGTTGATGCCCCTAAATTTTTAGATAACATATTATCTATAAGAGAAGAAGTTGATTTCTGGTTAGCCGATAAGACATCCCCTTTTGCCAAATGCAATATTGAATTAGGGTGATTGCTGAAGAAGGGAATACCTTCACCCTTCCCATACAGTAGATGATAATGGATCATGGATTACTTATTATTTATCAAACATATGTCTAATTAAAAACATTAGTTATGAATCTAAAATTTTACTTTTTAAAAACTTTATGTCTGGCTATGATTTTTCTAGCCGGACAATTCCTTGTTGCCGAAGCGCAAGTTATGGGTGAGATTTCTTTTATTCCAACTCATGATACTGATATTGGCAGTGGCCACAATAATACAGATGTTGGCCATAAAACCCAGATCCGGATGGCCAATACGACATTGAGCAATCCTGCTTCATATGACGCCTACTTTAAATTTAATGTGAAAGACAGCATTGAAATTCCGGATGGAATGAAAATTCTTTCTGCAAAGGTTGAAGTAAACACTACCACAAATGGGGGACCGGATTTGCCTGATTTTGTTGTCCTCCATGTTGCGAATGATGACTGGAACGAAGATGCAACTATCCTGGTTGATCAGGCTCCCGATGTAGATGTGGTATACACTGACACATTGGATCGCACCTCATTTTCAGGCGGTAATGGATCAGTGCTCAGACTGGATGTAACACGTTCCCTGTTAGCTGAATTGGCCGCCGGAGACAGCTTAATGACCATCAGGGTGGATAACCTTGCAGAGTCATTTTATTCCGCAGGTGCAAGAGATATGATATATATCACAGATCCAACCAGCTGGCAGTACGGTTTTCCTCCTCCAAAACTTCATGTTTATTATGGGATTGAACCCGATTCAATTTATAGTGATATTTCAGATTTTGGGAATTCCGGGAATTATTTAACACGGATAAACAGTACTGCGGATTACAGATTGTGGTTTAACGAAATTGGGATATGGGTTGTTATTGAGGACGAAGGTGAAGCCAGGTATCATATTGCAGAGCGACCAGCTCCCTACAAGCCTACTGCAGATTCTGATCCATCTCCGGGAACTTATTCTGTTTATGATGCCCAGGCTTACACGGATTTCGACATAAGCCTGAAAGCAAAGGTTAATGCAACAACAGATGGCGAGCCAAAATCAAAAACCGACTTCATCATCGTTTTTGGATTTGCCGATCCGGATAATTATTCATACATGCAATTCCAGGTTGCTAACGAGGGAGCCATTTACCAGGTAACAAACAGCTCAAAATCCATGGTGGGTACTGCCAATGAAACTGCTGCCATTAGCGACACGGCTTATCATGCCTACAGGCTGGTTCGTACCGGCACATCTGTGACTGCTTACATCGATGGGACAGAATACCTTACCCTTGATGATGCAGCACTCGGCACAGAAGGAAAAATCGGCATGGGTTCCTATAATGATAAAGTATTCTTTGATGACTTCAAGGAAGGAGAAGGAGAACCAAGTTCCGTATTAAGTCTGCAGACGCCGGACTTCAATATCTATCCAAATCCGGTTAGTGATATGTTACATGTAGATGCTAAAAGTGAGATTCATGAAATTTCAATTCAAAATGTTTTGGGACAACAAATTATAAGATCTGGAAATATCCGGTCAAATACGCTTGAGTTAAATATCTCTGAACTCAAAAGTGGAATATATTTCATCCGGGTTTCTGGTGAGGATAGAAGTACTGCGGTAAGGAACTTTATTAAGAGATAACACTTTCCTGCCTGGCAGGCTTGGATGGGAAAAACAGGTATGTTATCTTACTTAAAATTCAAAATCAATGGCAATTATTAAACATTGTGCATTCGCAATACTATTTTTGATAATCTCATCTGTGAAATTACATGGACAGGATTTCAAGATCATCATCCCCGATCCTGATATCAGTGGAGTCACCACTGTGAATATAGCCGATCTGAATAATGACCAGCTTCCGGATATTGCTGGATTTGAAGGTGGGAAACATGCCCAGGGAAGGCAATTGTTTGCATGGTACGCGGCTCCTGACTGGACCAGGCATGAATTTGACCCTGATTTCAAACCGGGACCATTCACAGGTGATTCAGAATTTGCCGATGTGGATAATGATGGCGATCTTGACCTGATATTGCCGGAAGACAAACATTCGGGCAATCTTGAGCTTCCTGCCAATTTGTACTGGTTTGAGAATCCTTTCATACCCACTGGAAATGCTGCTACAGTATGGAAAAAGCACGCCATAGACACGGATATTGCAGACGGCTTTCATCTAGGTGATGTGGAAGTTGCATTTCTGGATGGAGATGATAAAATCGATGTGGTTGTAAGGCACCTTGGCAACAATAATGAACTTCTCCTTTACTTTCAGAATACACCGGATGACTGGCATATAGTTAAACTTCCAAACCAACCGAGAAGAGAAGGTCTGGTTTTGTTAGATCTCGATCAGGATAATATCCCGGATATGGTCATGAATGGCTACGTGTTGTTTGCAAATAATCCCAGAAATGGTGATTATCAGCAAGTTATTTTTGACCAGAACTGGATAGGCAAAGAAGGAAATTTGTCAAATTCAACCAAGAATGTATTCGCAGACCTGAATGGAGATGGTAAAAAGGACCTGCTGGTTACTCCGGCTGAAGGGGCTGAAGTGTACCTGGCCTGGTATGATCTTCCTGAAAACCCCAGAAACCAGCCATGGACAAAACACATCATAGAAGATAACTTTACTGCCAACCACCAGGCACTGGCATGCGATTTTGATATGGATGGGGACACAGATGTTTTTGTGGGACTCTCATTCGGGAAAAAAGGAACTTATCTCTGGCTGAATGATGGTGATGGAACGAGCTGGACAAAAAAAATAATCGATCCTGAATACGGAATGTATTATGGCGTAACGGGTGACCTTGGAAATGATGGGGATATGGATATTGTTGGTCCCAATACCTATTCGAAAGAAAGCAAAATTTTAATCATTGAAAACAATGCCTCCCCGGGAGCCAGGAAATGAGAATAGCTGGTGCACTCCCATTATATAGAATTTAAATCACACCCTGATATGAGAAAAATAATTGTTCAGTTAATTGCCTTTGTGATTGCATTTACCAGCTGTCAGCAGGAAAAGGATCTTTCCCGTTTCGATGCCTCGATGATCTCCCTTGAAGAAGGATTCAAAGATCCCCCGGTCTCGGTGCGTCCGAAGGGGTATTGGGACTGGATGAATGGGAAGTTTGATCTATCCCGGCTTACCTATGAACTGGAAGAGGCCAAGGCCCAGGGAATGGCCGGATTTGACATATTTGATATTGGTGCTGTCAGCAATCCTGATGGGATTGTGCCGGCGGGACCGGAATTTATGGGAGAAGACTGTCTCGAAGCGATCAGCCATGCTGTAAAGGAAGCAAGCCGCCTTGATATGGAACTTGGATTGATCCTTTCGAGCAGCTGGGATGCAGGAGGCAGCTGGATCAAACCGGAACATGGTTCCATGGCATTGTATGAAACAACAGAGGTGGTATCCGGACCGGGAGACATTGAGCTGGACCTGCCATTTCCCGAGCTTCCAAGCAAAAACAGGGCGGGTAAGAATGTATACATTGAAAAACATGTGGATGGCATGCCCGTCTTTTACAAGGATGTAGCTGTACTGGCTGTTCCTGCTTCAGGGGATGCAATCATTGAGGACCCTTCACAGGTAATTGATCTTTCCAGTCATGTCGATGAAAACGGCAGGCTGACCTGGCATGCCGGAGAGGGTACCTGGGAGATCTCCCGTTTTGTTTGTGCCAACACGGGGGAAATGCTGAAATGCCCGAGTCCGAATTCCACAGGCCTGAGCATGGATCATTTTAATGCCGAAGCCACGGAATTTCATTTCAACTACTTTATTGAAAGGTTACAGGAAAAACTCGGAGATATCGGCAACACTCCCATTAAATATTTCTATTTATGCAGTTATGAGGTAGTGGGATTTGTATGGACACCTCAAATGCTCGAAGAATTTGAAACACGGCGCGGTTATGACATGACCCCTTACCTGCCTGTACTGCAGGGTAAGATCATCCAAAACCAAGATATTACAGATCGGTTTCTATACGATTACCAACAAACCTTGTCTGACCTTTTGATTGAAAATCTCTATCTAAAAGGCCGGGAAATGATCAATCCATATGGGATCAAGTTGTGTTCAGAATCCGGGGGACCGGGAGCACCGGTTCATAATGTTCCTGTAGATGCCCTGAGGGCACTGGGCGTACTGGATATTCCCAGAGGAGAATTCTGGAATAAACATCCACGCTATGACGAAAATGGATTAGATGTCATGCAACTTGTAAAAGAAATATCCTGTGCTGCACATATTTACGGTAAAAAAGAAGTACAGGGAGAAGCGTTTACCAGTTTCCTGCACTGGCAGGAAGGGCCAGCAGAGCTTAAACCACTAGCCGACAAGGCCATGTGTGAGGGACTGAACCGATTTGTGTATCATACTTCGCCTCATACCACACCGGATGCAGGTATTCCCGGCTTTGTATACCATGCTGGAACGCATTTCAATGCCACCAGGGTCTGGTGGCCAAAATCCAGGCCGTTTTCAGACTATCTTGCCCGCAGTTGCTTCCTGTTACAACAGGGGAACTTTGTGGGTGATGTACTTTACTACTATGGTGACCAGGCCCCCAATTTTGTGAAGCCCAAACATGTAGATCCTGCTCTCGGGTTTGGCTATGATTATGATGTAACAAACAGCGAAGTCATTCTTACGAGGCTCGATGTAAAAGACGGGATACTTGTGCTGCCGGATGGCCAGAGTTATGAAATCCTGGTTTTGCCTGAACAGGATCATGCAAACCCGGAAGTTCTGAAGAAAATAGAGAGCCTTGTTAATAAAGGAGCAACGGTTGTCGGCCGGAAGCCCACCCGCTCACATGGATTGAAAGATCATGCTGAGAAGGATGAACTCGTTAAACGGATTGCGGACAGGCTCTGGGGGGACTGCAACGGCAGAACGATTACTGAGAATCAATATGGCAAGGGAAAGGTAATCTGGGGTAAAACCCTGAAACAGGTGATGCTTGAAAGGGGACTGGGTCCTGATTTCAGTTTCAGCAGCAACACTGATTCGACAAACCTTGATTTTATACATCGCAGGACTGGCAAAGAAGAAATATATTTCGTGAGCAACACTAGAAATGCAAGTGAAACCTTTGATGGGATATTCAGGGTCAGTGGAAAGATCCCTGAAATATGGGATCCTGAAACAGGGACAATGCGAAAAGCGGGATTGTACGATGTAAAGGATGAGCATACAAGGATCTCGTTAAAATTGCAGCCACATGGCTCTGTATTCGTGGTTTTCAGGGACCAGGATCAATCGCAACACATCAATACAGCTGAATATGAGGGTAAACAGATTTTTCCAAATTCAGACAGGGGTCAGGAATGCGGAATGTTTGCCGATGTTCAGGTGACCGGTGATGCAAGGAGCCTGGTTGCAAGGACTGAGGGCCATTATGTTCTTTCAGATAATGCCGGCAATAAGAATGTTTTGGACATAAGTGATATACCCGCACCTGTAAATGTGACAGGGGACTGGCAAATAGATTTTCCAGCTGGATGGGGAGCACCGGATCAAATCATTATCCCTGAACTGATGTCATGGACTGATTCGGATCTTGAAGGCGTTAAATATTTTTCTGGTATTGCAACCTATTATAAGAAGTTTGACATCCCACGAGAAAACATTGGCGAGGAGATGATCATCTTATTAGACCTGGGTAAGGTCAGAGAAATTGTCGAGATTTACCTGAATGGAGAGAAAATGGGTATCCTTTGGAAACCTCCCTATCAAATAGATATAACCCGGGTTGCCCAGGCAGGCGAAAATTCTTTAACTTTAGAAATTGCGAATACATGGTCCAACCGCCTGACAGGTGATGGCTTACTTCCGGAAGGTGAACGGTATACGAAAACCAATATTACCGGTCCCAATTTCCAGACCAATACCCTCTGGAAGGATGCTCCCCTGCTGGAATCGGGACTCATGGGACCGGTAAACATACAATTTGCAAGGAAGATTGCTATCAAATAATAATCAATAATAATCTAATAATTTAACATCATGCCAGGTCCAGGTTCATATTTAGTCGGTAAAGAAGAAATCAAAGAATTAATGGATGTAATGGAGTCCGGTTATCTGTTCCGCTATGGAGATTTGAACGATCCGGATTTTAAACACAAGGTCCATACCCTCGAAGAAGAATTTGCTGAATATTGCGGGACTCTCTATGCCTTTGCTACCAGCTCAGGTACGAGTTCATTACTGATCCCCCTGTTTGCCCTGGGTGCAAATCCGGGTGATGAGGTGATTGTCCCAGCCTATACCTTTGTGGCCTCCTACTCGGCCATCATTTTTGCCGGTTTCACGCCTGTTCTGGCTGAAATTGATGAAAGTCTTACACTTGACCCCAAAGATGTTGAAGAGCGTATCACTTCTAAAACCAGGGCTATTATGCCGGTTCATATGCTCGGAAATCCCTGCAAGATGGATGAGATCATGGAAATTGCCAATAAGCATAAGCTTGCTGTCATTGAAGATTGCTGCCAGGCAGCAGGAGCGTCTTACCGGGGTAAAAAAGTTGGTACTATGGGACTGACAGGAGCATTTTCACTCAATGTTTTTAAAACCATTACCGCCGGTGATGGCGGAATAATCATTACTGGTGACCCCGAAATGTATGAACATATGTTTGCCATTCATGACCAGGGACATACACCTTCCCGCACAGGTGTCCAGGTTGGGGAGAGATATATCCTGGGATTGAACTTCAGGGCGAATGAAGTAACCGGGGCGGTTGCGCTCGCCCAACTCCGAAAGATCGATCTGATCTGTTCAATGCTCCAAAAAAAGAAGCAGAAGTTTAAAGAATTAATTTCAGCCGCTGAAGGATTTCGATTCCGTACCTTGAATGATGAAGACGGAGCGATCGCAACAGTATGCACTGTCATCTTTGAGAATAAAGAAAAAGCTGATAAAGTATGTAAAACACTGGGGACGGATACCGTTGATCATAGTGGCTGGCATGTTTACGCCAATATGGAACATATTCTTCATTATTTCAAAGAAATAGGCAGGCCCGTCAGTAAAGGCAGTTTCCCGGTAACGGATGATATATTGTCACGCTCGATCAATATCAGTGTTGGAGTTGTGGACGGGGGACTTGGAGCGGGGTGGGGATTGAATATCCACTCAACAGATGAGGAAATAGAGCAAAAAGCAGAAGCCTTTCTGAAGGCATTCAAGCTATAACTTATGCTAATAAAACCCATCATCAAATCAACAAGCACTCTGGTCTGCTGTTTCCTGGCCCTATTAATGTCTGGTTTTACATTCTATCCTGCTACAACCAGCCATATTTCTGCCGGTACAGCAAAGGTTAATATTACGCCTGCCCTGCCCATCCCGATGAGTGGGTACCGGAGCAGGACGAAGCCATTTGAAGGCATTCATGATTCAATCTATGCACGGGCCATCGTTTTTAGCGACGGGGAAAATAAAGCGGCCATCATATCGGCCGAGATCATTGGTTTTTCAAATTCATTCTGTGAAGAAACTTCCAGCCTCATTGAACAAAAAGTAGGGATACAGAAGAAAAATATCCTTCTTACAGTGGTCCATAACCACAGCGGTCCGGTTACAAGGGTTTATAAAGATGATGCTTCTCCCGAGGTAAGTGCCTATGCAGATGAACTTCAGCAGAAATTACTGGGACTGGTCATCGAAGCAGACAGGGATCTTCAAGGTGTGAGCATTGGAGCAGGAAAGGGTGAATGCAGGATGAATATCAATCGCAGGGCAGAAGATGGTAATGGAAATATTCAACTCGGCCGGAATCCCTATGGCCCCTGCGATCATGAAGTCGGGGTAGTCCGTATTGATGACGCGGCAGGAAATATCATGTCGCTTCTCCTCAACTGGCCATGCCATGCCGTGGTTATGGGTCCCCGGAATTACTTCATAAGCGGTGATTGGCCGGGCGCAGCCTCCCGCTATATTGAAGACAGCCTTGATAAACCAGTGATAGCTCCCATGTTGATCGGGGCCTCGGGCGATATTAACCCGATATACGGTCCCCATATTGATTTCGTGGATGTAAATTCATATGCCTATGCGCTTGATGCTATTGGCCGTGACTTGGGGAAAGAGGCCATCAGGGTATCGGAGGATATTCAGACCCGATCCACCGGTACCATAAAGGCCATTCAAAAAAGCATTTATCTTCCCGGAAAAGTGGATGAACCAAACCGCCTCCACCATCAGGGATATGATCCCGGGAACGATGTTGAAGTACGCCTGTCAGCCATTAAAATTGGCAATATCATTTTTGCCGGAGTGAATGGGGAAGTTTTCAACCAGATAGGTGTAAAGCTTAAAAACCAATCCCCTTATTCAAACACATTTTTTCTTACCCATTGCAATGGCAGCTGTGGCTACCTGGTAAGTGACGAGGCCATTCCTGAGGGAGGTTATGAGGTCCGGTCAACAAGCGCTCAATCCGGGGCAGAATCAGGTATTATTGAAGGTATTTTACAGATGATCAATGAGTTGTCTAACTGAAGAAAATGGCCAGATATAACCTAATATGTACGCTGCTGGTAATCCTGGTGATATCTGCCTGTGATTCCGGAAAGAATAATGCTCTGGAACCGGTCTATCTGGATCCGAACCAGCCAATCGATAAAAGGGTAAAGGATTTGTTATCCAGGATGACCCTTGAAGAAAAGGTTGGACAGATCAACTGGCCCTGTGTTTATATGACCGGGTTTGGAGAAGACATCCCTGCCAAGCAGGAAGGTGTCAGAAAATATGTTACCGGAGACCTGGTAGGCATCGGTCCCGGAGGTGGATTTTTCACCCTGGCCAATGAAATATTACGTGAGGGCAGCAGGCAACAGGCTGAGGTATTTAACGAACTTCAACAACTGGCCATTGATAAGACCCGGCTAAAGATCCCATTAATGCAGGTGGAAGAGGGGACGCATGGGTATATGGCCCCGGGAGCAACGATATTCCCCGAGGGATTGGGACTTGGAGCTATGTGGAATACGGATCTGATCGAAGATGTCTACAGTGCTGCAGCGAGGGAGGCTAGAGCAGCCGGTGTCCACCAGCTATTTACACTGGTCATTGAGCCCAACCGTGATCCCCGGCACGGAAGAAATCAACAGACCTACAGTGAAGATCCATTTCTCTGTTCCCGCATAGCAGAGGCCATTGTCTATGGTGCACAGGGCAATGATATTTCTGCCAATGACAAGGTGATTGCAGGGCTCTGTCATTACCCGGGTCAGACTCAGGGACTGAACGGGATTAACCGTGGGAGCATGGACATATCGGAAAGGACCATCCGGGAAATATTTCTGCCACCATGGGAGGCCGGTATTAAAAAGGCCGGTGCGCTGGGTGTCATGGCCACTCATCCATCGATAAATGGCTATCCAAACCATGGATCGGAAAAGCATCTCACCCAAATACTCAGGGACGAACTCGGTTTCAGAGGCAATGTATTAAGTGAGGGGAGCAATACCGGCACCCTCATTTATGAGCGTGTGGTTGCTACTGAAAAAGAAGCAGGGCCCATTGTCCTGAATGCGGGTGTGGATGTGAACATCACCTTTGAATCAGGTTATATGGTGGATATGATTGAAAACGTCAATGAAGGTAATGTGCCGATGGACTTACTTGATCGTGCTGTCAGACGCATCCTCAAATTGAAATTCCAGTTGGGCTTATTTGAGGATCCTTTTGTTGATGTTGACCGGGCAGTTGAGGTTGTTCACAATAAAGAACACCAGGATCTTGCTTTAGAAGCTGCCCGGGAAGGGATCGTGTTGTTAAAGAATGAGAACGATCTCTTACCTCTTGATAAAAACATTCGCTCCATTGCTGTGATCGGGCCCAATGCAGATGACCGCGAGAACCTGCTGGGGGATTATATCCCCAAGAAATTACTATATGAGGCAGTGACGGTTCTGGAAGCCATCCATGCCAAAGTTTCGCCCGATACCAGGGTGACATATGTCAAGGGATGCAATGTGCTGGACAGTGCATTGAATGAAATTCCCGCTGCCAGAGTTGCAGCATCGAAGGCCGATATCGCCATCGTTGTTGTAGGGGAGGATGAAAGAACCGATGGAGAAAGTGATGATGCTGCAGATCTTGACCTGACAGGGTATCAGGCTGACCTGATTAAGGCTGTGCAGGAAACGGGAACGCCCACCATTGTTGTCCTGATCAGTGGCAGGCCTTTAAGCATCAGATGGACAGCAGAACATGTTCCGGCCATCATTGAAGCCTGGATGTGTGGTGAGCGGGGAGGTGAGGCCATTGCCGATGTATTGTTCGGAGAATATAATCCCAGTGGAAAGCTGCCCATAACCTTCCCGAGGCATGTCGGACAAATGCCCTTTTATTATAATTATAAACCGGCCAAGTTCAACAGGCATTGGAGGGCTTATGTTACCTATCCTTTAACCCCTCTGTGGGAATTTGGTTACGGCCTCAGCTACACCGAATTCGAGTATTCTAATCTAAGTATTAGTCCCGAAGTTATTGATAACCAAAGCAATGTAAATATCCGTCTTGATGTAAAAAATGTAGGCGATCTGGCTGGAAAGGAGGTAGTACAATTATACATCGATGATGTGATCAGTTCTGTTGTGACACCCATCATTGAGCTGAAAGGATTTGAAAAAATATCACTGGACCCCGGGGAACAAAAGTCAGTGAGTTTTGAGCTTACCCCATATGATCTATCCTTACTAAACATGGCTATGGAACGTATGGTCGAACCTGGAACCTTCGATGTGATGATAGGTAGTTCCTGTAAGGATATCAGGCTTAAAGGAAACTTTAAAGTCGTAGAATAGACTTCAGATTTTCAATGCTCTCCTGGCAGCACTGGCATTTTATTCCTCCACAGAAGAATGTCTGCCCGATGATTAACCGGTCCTGACCAATTGGCTCCGAATATATCTAAATCGAAATCATGGTCCACATCACCTGTTTTCGAAAAATGAGAACCTGAGGTAGCAAGTATCTGCTCCTTGAATCCAGGTTCTGTTTTGCCATTGGACAACCATATGCTGACATTGGCCTCCTTACCCGGATGATCATGCCTGATGGATGTATGAATATCCAGATGCCCATCATTATTAAAATCCCCAACTGCCAATCCATGCATACGGGTAACATTGCTCTTAATGGTATGTTCTATCCAGAAATGTCCATTATCTTTTCCGGCAGCATACCAGGCCAATTTGCCAGCCTCTGTACTTTGCGGGGCAGCGATTATCTCCGGCCTACCATCATGGTTTATATCGGCAATCTTCAGTATCATCTGCTCGGGCATGTCTTCTGCATAAGCAAGCTCTTCCCAGCCTGTCCCCTTACCATTATTCTCAAGCCATATATTTCCCAGGGCCATGTCAACATCTGCATCCCCGTCCAGGTCCCCAAGCGCCAGGCCCTCTCCCTTCTTATGAGAAAGATTGGTGCTGGTAACAGCCATCCATTTATCCAGGTTCATTTGCATGAAAATGCAAACTGGTTTCTGGTTTTCTTTTTCATACCGGACTGCTATGTCAGGTTTACCATCCCCATTCATATCGGCGATTTCCAAATCATGAATATTGGTACCGTCAGAACCGATCGCATGTTCAGTCCAGTTACGAGCATCTAAGCTTTCACCTTTATTTAGAGGATTTTCATACCAGTATAAACCTTGTGTATTACCATTTACCACATCAATATCTCCATCATTATCTATATCAGAAAGCTGGCAATCTTCAGACCAGGATCCCTGAGAACGGATGGCATACTTCTGCCAGTCCGGATACAGATACCAGTACATACCATCCCCATTTGCGCTTGAAATAAGGAGATCCGGCCGACCATCACCGCTTAAATCGCCAATGGCTTTTCCGTATGGTTTTGCGGGAGCGTTACGGGCGGAATCCACTATTACACACTCAAATGGTACCTGGGCATTCATCTGAACTGAGAGAAACCCTGCCAGGATGCAAGTATTTAACAAGAGATTCAAGTTCATCAATCTAATGAGTGCTGTTTATTTTACATGAATCAATATCTCAGGGAAGTAAAACCGGAACAAGTAAATCTATCTCCCTGTTACAAGGTGAATGACAAAACCTCCATTTTTTACCAGATTAAATTTCTCAATACTGCTATTCGAGATGTTTAAGTTCTTGATCCTTAACCCATCCTTGCCGTCATCAGTATATAGTTTTGCGCGATAATTTTTTCCTGGAAGAAAATTGAAGTGGATCTCAATCTGGCGGTTCGTATCTGAATTTATAGCAGCTATGAACCAATCCTCTCCTTTTCTTCTTGCCAGACAGCAATATTCTCCAGGATAACCGTCAATAAAAAGGATATCATCCCAGGCAGCATGAAGATTTTGAAACAGATTTTTTGCAGGACTCTTGCGAAATTCCTCAGGTTTGTCAGCCATGCATATCCAGCCGGATTCAAAAATAAACGGCAGGGCCATTTCATGCGCATATGTTGAGGTTCTTCTCGGTGTTGAAAAACTGGTCGGGGTATAATCCATTGGGCCACTGACATTTCTTGTATAAGGAAGCGAACAGTTGTGTTCCGGTGTCGGATCATTATCGGGCCATTTATAGTATTCGGCTCCCCTGACCCCCTCATATGTCATAATATTGGGTAGGGTCCGGCGTAATCCCCTTGGCGTAATGGCTCCGTGGAAACTAACCAGTAAATTATATTCAGCCGCATGAGATGTTGCCTCCTCGTACCATTTCATGGCCTCCTGTTTATCACTGTTTATGAAATCCATTTTAATGCCGGCAACACCCCATTCACGGTACTTGCTAAAAATACCATCTCTTTTTTCACGGGTATCCAGGTTCCTCCGCTCATCCCATCCATACACCTTAATATTCTTCGCTGCGGCATAATCAATAACCTCCGGAATGTATTCGATGTCTCTCCAGTACCCGGCTGCATATCCACCGTTATTGCCCATCAATCCGATATCAAATTCTATATACCTCCAATTCATTTCGGCCGCCAGGTCAATATAATCTTTCAGGATATCTGGATCATCATTTGCCAGGGAATAACCCCACCATGGAAACACGGCAACCCCCGGTTCTATCCAGCTCTGGTCGGTAATTCTGGATGGCTCGTTCAAATGCTCAATCAGGTTCGATTCGACAATATCCCCAAGATTCTCACTGATGATCATAGCACGCCATGGAGTAAGCAGGTTGGCAGGTGCTTGTATCATTGGAGACTCCTCATATACAATTTTAAACCAGGGATGATGCCCTCCCTCTTCCCAGTCATAAGTCTGGTCAGGGAACCTGATGGCAAGTTTTCCTGATCCTTTGTGGGATAACTGGCAGGCGGCATAATCTCCGTTCACAGATGCATCACTAATGAATACCCATATTTTTTGAGGGGTCTCAAAAAGGCCCGGAAGATAATATGCCGGTAAATTCATTGTATCAAGCAGACGTTTTGTGTATTCCATCTCATAATCATTCCCCATATGCCTGTAGCGCTGTATCCATGCCAGTGATTCCCCTGGCAGGCTAAATTCACTGGTTTCCGAATCAACTGTCTCCACCGATTGATTGTGCAATTTGTAACGGAAAGCCACGCCATGGTTACTCACCTGGAAGATTAATTCCATAAGGTCTCCCGAGGCATTTTGAAAAGTAATGGTTCTTTCATGAGCCTCATAGATGCATTGCTTTCTCTTGCCCGAAACAGCCATATATTCATCATGTACCGTCTTCTCAGATGTTCCGGCAAAATCCAGGTCCTTTTTAAAGGAGTATGTGTCATCTGAAAGCGCTATGCCCAGCCTGGATGGCTGTACTACCAATTCACCATTGAGAAAAACCGAATATAAAGGTGCTTTTAAACTGTCCAGGGTAATCTCCACCTGCAAGTTTCCATCGGGTGATTCCACATACCATCTGTTGGCTTTATCATGGATTGGCTTGCAGGATACTACCAATAGGATGATAATAATATACAGAATCAGGTTTTTCATAATCTGCTATTCATATACCAACCAGGCCGTTGCCCTGCAGTCTTTATCCGCCCTGAACCGTATCCACCTGGCATGGAAATTTTCGGGGAATTTATACATATAGGTCTCTCCAGCCGGTACGCTTATCTCCATATATTTCATCCAGTCTACATGTCCAACCGGCTCCAGTTCCACGGTAAAGGTTACATCTTCCTCCAGGTCATGATTGAGTGACAATTCTTTTTTGTCGTAGAACCCGATCAGGTAAGGATCTGATGCTTGGCCTGATTCAACATTCGTGTTTTTCCAGGGACCGCCTTTTCCATTGGGTTTTCCCAACCTCCATAGATCATCAATGGCACCTACCCAAACAGCGGCTTTTTCATCTTCAGAAACAATGATATGTTGATTTTTGTTTCCTTCTTCCGGGTCCACCCCTGTCATCACCAGCAATCCCCTGTAAGAAGCATAATCATGGATCCGGTAGTTATGGGAGGCCACCGGCCGGATCTTTGCAAATCCATCAGCATTTTCAGCCGGCAATTCGTAAAATGTTCCATGGCAATTAAACAGATCACGCTCGGTGGCCACTTCCCGGCATAGCCTCAATTGGGCAGTATTAATAAGCTCCGTATAGGCACTGCTACCCAGAGGCAATCTCCAGCGGCGATCACTATCATCTATGATCAGTATTGAAGATTCATCAATGCTTACTACATTCCGGGGAATGGCAAATTTTTCATCAATGAATTTCCTTGTTTCACCATCTTCTCTGGGAACCAGCTTCATGTCAGTCCCGAGTTCATAATACCCTACATCCTTTCCCTTGTATCTGGCAGACATGCCCAATGCCCTCCGGTTGTTGCCCAGTCCGTATAAGAGTCCCCCGCTCACTTCATCCTCATCAGTATCAATTAATCCCTTGAATGATTCGACGGCATGGTTTGATCTATCATCCTCTGCTGCGTAGGTAAAATGCACGGTAACCTTGCTGTCCTTATCCGAACTCACCCTGACCCATTCTCCCAGCTGATCTGCTGCGAACTCCATCCGGTTAGCATTTCCAGCGGCAAGGCTTTTGGTGATCAATGTTGCCCATTTACCGTTTCCGGCTTTGTCAACTTCAAAAGTCAGGTCAATATCACTATCTCCATAGTTCTTTATCCATACAGAGCGGTTGGGCCATCCGGCAAACAGAAAAGGATCAGATGGCTCATCTGCTTTTATATCCTCCTCCAGCCATACAGCACCTGATGCGGTACCGGGACCCAGCTGATCGGGTTTTTCAATAGAGGTGAACCATAGATTTGATTGGGACTGTCCGGGACCCTCTATATTCCCTTTCGCTTTTCTTTTGTTCAGGAATTCCCTTTGCGCAGAATCATCACAGCCAAAAACCAGCTGATCATCCCATCTGGTAAAATCGCCGATGACCTTTAAATAAGCAGAACGCGGACGTATCCCTGCTGTATTATGGCTGGTAAAACTTCCCGGGAACCGCCAGAACATGCCGTGCATGGTCATCAGATAGTCTGGATGCTCCTTGGTCCCAATATCCCTGATCCTGGGCCATTCAGTATTCCAGCCATGACCACCATCATAGCTATGGCTCGCCTTGGGTAAACGGAAAAACGTCCATTGATTGTTATCTCTTAAGCCGAGCAATAAGGATTTAAAGTCAAAACCGGTGGTCCAGATGGGATCGGTTTCAGGATTTGCATTACCATATATTCCTCCTGGTCCGGTCACTTCGACGAATTGGTTCCGGCGGATCATGGTCCAGTCCTTACCATCCCATTCCAGTAATGCACCCGATTCAGCCGTAAAATCATGAAGCGCAGCCTGATTGGCTTCCCCGTTATTTGAGTATACCAGCACACCCTGTCCTGAATATAAACCTTTGCCATGGGCACCGGGCAATAATGGGCCAGTTTGTTGCATATCACCTTCTTTCTGAAAGATATTTGCATCCGGGTACAGGGTATTTATCTCAAGGGTATTCACATCAACCTCGTAAAAACCCTCTTCCATGGAAGCATAATCACGGATTTTCACGGTTATAAACAGACCGTATTATCTCAGGTATAAGTGGCACCCTGGAATATTAATTTTTTGTTACCCAGCCAACTATATTTACGGCCTTGAAGTCTGTTCATAGTTTCTAAAAGTAAAGGTAAGTTTCTTTTTTTC
>SDBT01003741.1_pt1 | contig 26169 bp, 24 predicted proteins | sample 2277101 | NCBI WGS metagenome assembly SDBT01 (sample SAMN10404973, study PRJNA504765) | marine sediment metagenome | isolation source: marine sediment core GS10_PC15, 103 cmbsf | place: Arctic Ocean: Southern Knipovich Ridge | collected 2010 | reverse complement strand
AAAGGACTTTGCCTCTCCTCCTTTGATAGTCTTACAGACAGGACATCGAATATCTTTTCCAGTAAGGAATGAGCCACAGTTCTGACAGACATCTACTGGAATTTCGATCTCCCCGACAGTAATACGCCTCATGGGAGGACCTGCCTGAAACAACAGCACAGATTGTCCTTTTACAGAACTTTGTTCCTCCTCACAAAATCTATCGAGATCTGACACTGATGTCACCACCTTTCAGAAGTACAAAATCACCCTACTATCTCTATAATTATACCACATTTTGACCCAAAAGTCAAGTTATCAAAATAGCCTATCTATTAGGCTATTCTTGGCTCCCCCTATTGGACACATTTAGAACCCAAGATTATTATACAACTATTTTGGATTTGTATAAAGGACTGGAGATATTACTTGGGGATTTTGATTTAAAACCTGCTCTAAATACTTAACAAACAAAATACATGGGTTGAGTTCAGTTTAATTTAATTGAAAAAGCCCCCCCCTATTTATACAGATTCCTCTGTAAAATGGGAGGGGCATTGATGCGAGTCGAGATCAGGAAAACGCATGCATTGCGTCTTCAATCTTCTGACTCAACTGTTCGGTTGATAACAAAGCTTCCTCTCTCTCGTCTGTACGGAGACGACGTGTACCAACTTCGCAACTCACTCTACGCGTCTTACCATCGCAAGTAAACGAAAACACGAGCTGGGGGTTCTTTCTCGAGAGCATCTGAAGCGCGATAACTTTGATTCCCCTCTGTTCGAGTTCCGCTTTCTTCTCTCTGGACAGAAGTTGCTCGAGAAGCTTGTCACCCTTATCGATACGGTCTGCGTACCTACCGTCCATTAGATCTCTCAGATCGTCAAACCCCATAAAACGCGGATTGATCGAACACTTACGGATGTTGCACCGACTGCAGACGATATCCTTGACCTTTGAAAAGTGGGGCTCTTCAAATAGCTGCGAGCCGCGAATCCAATTAGCTGCTGTCATACCCGCGGCTTCGAGCTGCGGGATAAAAGTCGTCGCCAAAGGGGGCTGAAGATCAGGAGGGATTAGACATCCCTTGGGGAAACAACATAGTTCGAGATTACTAAACGTTCTTCCGTCTTCCAACGTTCTTACGTCTTCCATGGAATTCTCCTTTTGTCAGATTTGTTTACTCGATTCTATCAGCGAATTATGTACTTTTTGATAGATACACAATGCGCTGCTATCGAGTAAAAATGTTTGTAAAAGAACTATATAATTCTTTCCAGATTACTGTAAAGATTATACCATAAAAATAGCTATTTGTCAAGAGTCTTTAACCAAAAAAGCAGCCTAAAACTGCTTTTATTAACTATGAAGTTGAATCTCCCCCTATTAGACACATTTAGAACTCGAACTTATTATACAGCGATTATGGATATGTATAAAGAACTTAAGTCTTTATTTGAAAATTTAGAACCTTAGATACAAAAAGCCACTCATTCCTGAGTAGCTTTTTGTTAGGTTAGATTCTCACAGTTTCTTATGAAACTTCGGAGAATCATCCAAAGTAATTCCATTTATACTATAACATATCTATAATATATAAATCAATCGTATTGTAGTTGACTAAAAGAAAATTTCCCCTTATTGGACACATTCAGAACTCAAGATTATTATACCGCTATTATGGATTTGTATAAAGAAATCCAACCTGGGATAGGTTATTTTCGCTAAAAAAGCAAGCTTCCTCCAGTATGTTGTGTGGCATTATCCCAATTTAGTTCATATTCTTGGTTGATATCTTGAGGTAGGTCTATATACTCATAATTTAAATTATAAATTCTTGTTGTAAAGTTTTGATTTATCACAAAGCTAACCAAACCATTATCATCTGTAATCCCGTAGTCCGAATAACCACCTCCCCGGTGTCCGGTAAAGAAATGTGTATTCGATACGGGTTGACCATTTTTGGTTATTTTAAATCTAACTTTGTATTCATTATCTATATAAACAATATTTCCATCTTTAGCATTAACATCAATATCCTTTGTCATAAAAACTTTATCTGTATCATCCCAATAAATATCACAGCCAACGGTGTATAAAGCTGGTTTTCCCTTTCCATAGTACAAATACGGCTCTTCAGTATTGCATTCATCAGTATTTACACCTGGATTTATTTCCTTTTTAGCAATTTCAATCGCTTGAGTTTTTGATATCCCGCCAATTAGTCCGCTTTTTTGTTTTTGATTGATGTCGTTGACAATCGCATAAATCGAAATGACTATCAATAAACAATTAAATAACGCTAAGGTGATAGTTCGGAATTTTTGATAGAACTTGTTTTCTAAATCATTTTTATAAAAGGCAGCTATAAAATTAAAAATAACCGCAGGGATTCCGAATATAATAAACACAATTTGTGGAAAATCAACACCTAATGACAGACCAATAATGAGTAATGATAGAAAAAAAAGTATAAAGAAAATGAGAGAAATTACGAAAGCTACTCTTGATTGCTGTTTTTTAAACTTAAACAGGACAAGCAATGTACCTGCTGGTAAAAGGATACTGAAAATATACGGCCAAATTTTTGACAAGATATCTATCATATTCCTCCTTTCGACTTATATAATATTTTATCTAGTTTGGAATCTCCCCTTATTGGACACATTTAGAACTCAAACTTATTATACAGCTATTATGGATTTAAGGGAAAAAATTATATTTTAGGCAACTTGTAATATTTTGAAACTAAACTTTCCTGTTTTCCCCAATAGTCAAAAAATATCCCAGAAATTAAGTTCAAATGAATTATACAAAATTTTTCATCTTGAATACTACCTGATTTATCAAAATTTATTATGTCATTTGAGTTAACTACTTTGGAACATAAAGTCAATGCAAGAAAGTTTGGATGACTAAATTCACTGAGTGCCTTGTAGTACATATCTCCAAGAATTTTCTCTGGGAATCCTTTTTTGTTCTTACCACGGTTATATAAATCTTGATCGACTTCCTTAATTAAATTACCTACACGTGTTGCTTCAACAAAAACCTTCCCAGATTGCTCAATATGTTTTTTTTCAGGAAATCCTCTGCCACCGAGCAGAAATTTTATTGTTGGTTTTGATATTTCTTCAATTTTGTTTTCTTCTAAAGCTTTTTTGAATTTAATTGTCAAAAAACCAAGTGCCGCTGTATTTTCAAGATAAGCCCTTGTTAGCACAAAAGCTCCGTAAATATTTTGTTTTTCGAGCATATCAATAATTGACAGAAAGAGGTATTTAGATCTAACACCAATTTTAGCTGTTGCACTAAAGACTATAGAGTAATAATCTTTCTCACTCCTTAGTACCTTAATAACTCCCGATAAACGTAAAAATCTTTTTCTGTAAACATTTATTTTTGAGTTCATTTTATTTCAACCTAAATAATTACGATACAATGAGAATTTATTTGCTATTTATATTTTTCAATATTTCCTGCGGATCACCCTCGAGATAAACTAAGTTACTTTCTTTTAGTCCAATCCGCTTATACCAGTCTATCGGAAATTTAACATTCTTAAAAGCTAAACCTTCAAATACTGTTATTTTATATTTATTGACTGCCTCCGATATTAATCTTAACAAAAGTTTTTTACCTATACCTTGACCCTGAAATTCAGAAGCAACAAAAAATTCGGTATCTATGAGATGGTTACCGTCCCAAACTGGTTTGATTAAACCAACAATTCCACCAACTATTGTACCATTTTTTTCAGCAATAAAAAATAAATCTGGCTGAGCTTTTAGCCAAAACTCCATAAATTTTTTGGAGCTTTCTTGAGTCCATTTCTCACCAATATTAGCCTCATTAAAGGCTTGTTTATACACTTCTGCCGTTCGCTCAATATCTTCTTTTATTATTAATCTAAGATTAATACTCATTTTTTTATTCGGTTTCTCCCCCTTTTGGACACATTTAGAACTCAATCTTATTATAACGCTATTATGGAACTAAAGCTATTGACAAATTTGATAATTTAAGATAAACTATACAATATAATCAGAGCCAAAAAAGGAGGAAAGCAAAATGGTAGTATTCATATCTTATTGGTGGATATATACGATAGTGTTTGCCATCTCAATCCCGATAATATTCATCAAGAAAGGAAAAGGGTGGCTTAGCGCTGCCGCTGTCATCGTAGCATTTCTCAGTAGTTGGTCGTTGATTGTGAGCGGAGTATTTCTTCTTGTCAAAGCCGCTTCCCATTAATTTCCAACGATTGTCACGTAACAAAGACCCCACAGCCCTTGTGTAATAAGACAGGGGCTATTTTTTATCTATTAACAATTCTTATCTATTATTTCAAAGCTAATATTATGAAATTCATCGCGTAAACGATTGGGTTTTCTCCCGGGCAGGGATTCGAACCCCGACTACCAGGGCCAAATCCTGGCGTCCTACCATTAGACGACCCGGGAACACATTCTTAATATACCATATTTATCTTGACTTTTCAAGAAAAAAGAGGCTCGAAAGCCTCTGTTTGAAAGTTTTGGAAAAGTGTATGTTATGCGGGACATAGTCTTTGATGTTCTTTAGTGGTGAAGTTGGAGATTTTAGTAAAAAAGTCCTGAAGACGATGGTATCCCGCAATACTAACTTGTCCATTTTGGACAATACCTTCACAATCCGATCTTAGTATTGTCAAATAATCCCTTAGTTCCTTATGAGACATATCTTCTGATAAAGAACCTTGGATTAATTCCAATATCTCTATTCTTCTAACAGTCTCTCTTGAAGGACTTAGTGACTCAACTTCTTCTATTGCAAGAAGAGCAGTATTAAGCATCTCAATTGCGCTTTTGAATGATGCATTTGTTCCTTGAGTATCAACATTAGGATCTTCTGTAGCCGCAAGAATATTGTCAGCTAATAATCCCTGTGCAAGACAAAAGGCAACATCACTCAAATTCTGAGTTTTCATTTTCTCCCCCTTGAAAGGTTTGAGACTGTTTTAATAGTAGAGAATAATTATTTTTAAGTCAAATTCATAATGTAGTCTATCTTGACTTTTCAAGAAAATTAGGGTAAAATAGAGTTGCCTTAAGTAATCAAGGCAGTTACCCTTCGATTCGACACTGCGCATCTCACTCAGGATGAACCCCTAATCTACATAATTCAGGGGCTTGTCCCGAGCGAGGAGCGTAGCGACGAGTCGAGGGGAGGAAAGTCCAGGCACCACAGAGTAATTGTAGTCCGCTGTTGAAGCGGACCGGGGGTGACCCTAGGGAAAGTGCAACAGAAACATACCGCCCTGAGTTTATCAAAGGGTAAGGGTGAAATCGTGAGGTAAGAGCTCACGCGTGTTCCTGGCGACAGGACGCGGTGTAAACCCTACATGGTGCAAGTCTGGTGGGCTCCACTCATCATGCTTCGACTATGCTCAGTATTCTGAGTACCATCGAAGAATCAAGATCTACTCGATCGGATGTCCAGGAGTCCAGACGCTTAGATAGATACTGCCAAAACAAAACCTGGCTTATTGATTGCTTAAGGCTTTTTTAATACTTACTTTTTGAGAACAGTTTTTAGATATTGGCCAGTATATGATTTTGGATTTTTTGATATTTTTTCTGGTGTCCCCTCAGCAATAACCTCACCGCCTTCACTTCCTCCTTCTGGTCCAAGATCAATGACCCAATCAGCAGATTTAATGACATCAAGATTATGCTCAATCACTACAACTGTATTTCCTCTATCAACAAGGGCCTGCAAAACTGAAAGAAGCCGTTTAATATCTTCAAAATGAAGACCAGTTGTTGGCTCATCTAAAATATATAAGGTTTTACCAGTATCATGACGAGCAAGCTCAGCTGACAATTTTATCCTTTGGGCTTCCCCGCCAGACAAAGTATTAGCTGGCTGTCCCAAATGCATATAGCCAAGACCAACTGATTCTAATACTTTTAGTTTATTAATAATTTCAGGAAAATCCTTAAAGAATTTTATCGCCTCTTCAACTGTCATATTCAAAACATCAGCAATGGTTTTATCGTGATAAGTTATTTCTAAAATTTCATTATTATAACGCTTACCTTTACATTCTGGGCAAGTAATATAAACATCCGGCAAAAAATGCATTTCAATTTTGAGGACTCCATCACCTCGACATTTTTCACAACGGCCCCCACGCAAGTTAAAGGAAAATTTTGAAGCATCAAACTTTTTTTCAATCGCTTCTGGAATTGAAGCAAAAACTTCTCTAATATGAGTAAATAAATTCGTATAGGTCGTTAAATTAGAACGCGGGGTACGGCCAATCGGCGACTGATCAATAGAAATAACCTTGTCTAAATATTTTACTCCGGAAATTCCTCTATGTTTACCAGGATCTGCTTTTGCATGATGTAATTTTTTAGCTAATGCTTTTGCTAAAATTTCTAAAATTAAAGTCGATTTTCCAGAACCGGAAACACCAGTCAAGCAAACAAAATTATTCAAAGGAATTGTGACATCTAAGTTCTTTAGATTAAAAGCAGAAGCTTTTTTAATAATTAATTCTTCTTTGATTTTAGGTCGTCTTTTTTTAGGAATTTCAATTTTCTTAATACCTGCTAAATATTGTCCTGTAAGAGAGTTTTTGTTTTTCTTGATGTCAGCTAAGGTTCCTTCTGCGACAACCTTTCCGCCATGATCTCCGGCACCTGGTCCAATATCAATAACCCAATCAGCTTTTTCTATCGTAAGAGGATCATGTTCAACAACAATAACAGAATTTCCTGTTTCTTTTAAAACGTCAAAGGTTTTAAGCAATCTTTCTTGATCACGGGGATGAAGGCCAATTGACGGCTCATCCAATACATAAACTACCCCCATTAATCCGGTTCCTAATTGAGTAGCTAAACGAATACGTTGAGCTTCCCCACCCGCCAAAGTTGAAGCATTTCTGTCTAAAGTCAAATAACCCAAACCAACATCGATTAGAAACTTTAATCTTTCAATAATGCTTAAAAGAATTTTATTAGCAATAATCTTTTCATTTATATTTAATTTATTTACAATCTCGTTACCGAAATAAGAAAATAGTTTATCAATATTCATTGAAGTAATATCAACAATATTTTTATCACCAACTGTAATACTTAAAATTTCGGGGCGTAAGCGTTTACCTTCACAAGTAGGACAAATTTTTTCCACCATGTATTTTTCAATTTCTGTTTTCAAATAATCAGAATCTGTTTCTTTGTAACGACGTTCCAAATTAGGAATTACTCCTTCAAATGTACCATTGTTTTTTTTATCGCCAGATAAAATAATTCGACGAAATTTAGGAGGAATTTCACCAATTGGCTCATCCATTGAAAACTTATATTTCTTAGCAAGTTCTGATAAGTTTTTATTATACCAATTAATGTGAGAAGTAATTCGCGACCAAGGACGAATAGCTCCCTCTGCCAAAGTAAGCCGAGGATTTGGGATAACTAATGGAGGATCAATTTCAAATCTTCGCCCCAATCCCTGACAGTCAGTACATGCACCTTGAGGAGAATTAAATGAAAATATTCTTGGATGAAGTTCTTCTAAAACAGTTTGGCATTTTGGACAACTAAATTCTTGAGAATATTTCTTTTCTTTTGAAGTCTCAGGATCAATTACAATTAAATTTCCCTGACCAAAATTAAGAGTTTTTTCAACAACTTTTACAATCTCTTGCTTTTGTAATTCACCTTTTATCTCTATTACAAGGGCTTCAATTGTATGAAGTTTAGATTTGTCTAAATTTAAAAGTTGCGCCTCAACAATATCAACTAAAATATTATCAATTCGAGTTTTAGTAATTTTTAAATCTTTTAGTTTTGCTAGTAAATACTTATGCTCACCTTTTTGTTTTCTTACTTGAGGCGCAAAGAATAAAAGACCTTTTTTTGAATTTTTATACTCATCTAGAATATCATCAGCTATCTCTTCTGAAGACTTGCGAGTAAGAATTAGGCCACAATTGGGACAATGAGGATGGCCTACTCTTGCAAAAAGCACCCTTAAAAAATCATAAATTTCAGTCACGGTTCCGACAGTTGAACGAGGATTTCGAGAAGCACTTCTTTGATCAATAGAAATAGCCGGCGAAAGATTTTCTATCCAATCAAAATCTGGTTTTTCTAAATTACCAAAAAATTGCCTCGCATAAGTCGAAAGAGATTCTACATAACGACGCTGGCCTTCAGCATAAATAGTATCAAAAGCAAGAGTCGATTTACCACTACCAGACAGACCAGTAATAACAACAATTTTATCACGAGGAATTTCTAAATTAATATTCTTAAGATTGTGCTCTCTGGCACCATGAATTATAATTTTATTTCGCATAAAACTTCCACGGATATGACTTACCATATCCCATAATTTTATCTTTCATATATACTTCTATACTTCGATCATTATATCATCTTTTTTTTATATTGACAATAGCTAAAAATACAACTTGTTCATAATATTATCTTTAAGATTTGACAATAGTAAATATTTTTCTTAAATTTGTATCAGAGCTAATTTTAATAAGTCCTAAAGAATGGAGGTTAAATGTTAGGAGAAAAAAGACAAAGTACAACAGGCCAAGGAACTATTATTGGTACTAATGTAAAACTCATTGGTACTCTTCAAGATTCAAGTGATATTGTCATTCACGGCCGAATAGAGGGAGAAGTAATTTCTAGCCAAAGTATTAACATTGCTGAAACAGCTTATGTAAAAGGCCCAATTTCCGGCGAACTTGTGACTATCTCTGGAAAAGTCCGTGGCTCAATCACTGCCACTGGTAAATTAGAAATTCAACCAAGCGGAAAAGTATTTGGCTCAATTACAAGCAAAGATCTCTCAATCAAATCAGGAGCAATTTTTGTTGGAAAATGTACCATGCCTGAAGGAGAAAAAGAAGAGGCAGAAGAAGCAAAGGAAATATCCGCAAAAACATCCCAAAAACAAGAGACAACCTACGAAGTTGAATAACAAAATTTATTTCAATGTACTATTATATTGTAGAATCTCCAAAAGGTAAGTTTATTAATCGCCAAGAAAAAATTAAAGATATTTTGGGCGATTTGGGTATTGCTGGCGAAACTGTCTCTCCATCATCTGCACGAACAATTGAAGAATTAACTCACTTAGGAGTTGTTAAGGGTTATTCAACTATTGTTGCTGTTGGATCTGAAATGCTAGTAAACAAAGTATTAACTGTACTTGCAACAGAAAAAACTGCCAAGGATACTGTTTTAGGAATTATCCCAAATGATTTTGAAACGGAATTAGCAAATAAAATTGGCGTCCGTGATATTCGTTCTGCCTGTAACGCTCTAAAACACCGTAAATTAGAAACTATTAATTTATGTTTGATTGAACCTAATAAATATTTTTTGACTGAAGCAATTATTGAAAATACTAGAGATGACGATGTTTTCTTTTCTATGGAAAAGTTAAAAGGTAGGGCCCTGGCAAATAAAATCATTATCAGACCTGGTCTAGATATATATATCCACGACAAAAATTATGAAGGCGGAAGCACCAAGAAACTTGTAGGGTGGTTATTCGGTAAAAAAGAAAAAGATATTTATTCAAGTTATTTTCATAAAAAAAGAATTCGTTTTGAAGCAGAAAAGGATAATCTTCCCATCAAAGTTTCAGGAGAAATTGTCGCAAAAACTCCTGCCACCTTTCATAATCGCCAAAAGATCTTGAAAATTATTGTCGCCCGTGATAGAATTAAGCCAGAAGAAAAAAATAAAAAAGGAGTAAGATCAAAGAATTAAAAATTAATCAAGAAATTGATGTATCTGAGGTTCTGCTTATTGACCATCAGGGAAAATCCTTAGGAAAGGTCAGTTTAGATCAAGCATTATACCTAGCTTATGAAGCTGGTATTGATTTAGTTCAAATGAATAATGCATCCCCACCTGTTACAAAGATGATGGATTACGGAAAATATTGCTACAATCAAGAGAAGTTAGAATCTCGTCAAAAATCTAAGACCAAGGCACCCGGCATAAAAGAAATCAGATTGAGCATAAAAATAAGTCCTCATGACTTAGATTTTAAAGTCAAACAAGCTCAAAAATTTCTTAAATCCGGCGATAAAGTAAAAGTAACTGTTAAGCTGATGGGTCGAGAAATGATGTTTTCACAAAAAGCACATGAATTATTAGAAGATTTTCGAAACAAAATTAATGGAAAATTTGAAGGATCAATTGAAAAAACGGGAAATAGATTTTCAGTCGTAATAAATTAATAAAAGGAAGTCAAATTGAAACAAAAGACTGTCAAAGGAGCAAGTAAAAGATTTACAAAAACAGGTAGGGGAAAATTATTGCGCCGCAGGATGTCGGCGCAACATCTTGCTTTTGGGAAATCTAAAAGAACGCTTAAGAAAAGCAAACAAACAAAAAAAATTTCTCCCGCTGATAGCAAAAGAATTAAAAAATTGATTCCTTATAAATAGTTGGAGCATAAATGAGAATTAAAAGAGGTGTTACCTCTCATAAAAAACATAAGAAACTTCTTAAAAATACCAAAGGATTTAGGCATGGCCGCAAGAATTTGATAAGACAAGCTCGCCAGGCTGATATTCGAGCTGGTCAATATGCCTATAGAGATCGCCGAACAAAAAAACGTGATTTCCGCCGCCTTTGGATAATTCAAATAAATGCTGCTTGTCGAATAAACGATGTCATTTATAGTACTTTTATGAATGGTCTTAAAAAAGCTAATGTCGAACTTGATAGAAAAATTTTAGCAGATTTGGCCCAAAATAATCCTGAAGAATTTAAAAAAATTGTAGAAAAAGTTAAGTAATTAAATTTTTAGCTCTAAGCCATCATAGGCAATTTGGAATCGCTTATCCCCTATTTGTTGAACTATCTTGATCATTTCTTTATGAGTTTTTCGAGTATGACCATTATGAGTAAAGTAAACTCTTTTAAGATTTTTTAAAGGATTAGTAACCGTAATAATATCATTAATAGACAAATGTCCTCCAAACGAACGTCCCAACATCGAACCATCAAGAATAGCTAAATCAACCTCTTTAAGATACTTTGTTGCTAAATTTAAAGATGAACTGTCTGGAATATAGACAAGATTATCATTAATTACCAAACCAATCGTAATAGCTAGCTTTGAATGTAAAACTTTGAAAGCAAAAAAATCAACTCCTAAAAGTTTGAAATGATTGCCTGGCTTCATTCTAATAACTCTTATACGGTTTTTTAATAGATGTTTAAGACCACCAATATGATCCTCATGCTCATGAGTAATAATAACCGTATCTAAATTATTAATTTGACGACTATTTAATTGTTTTAAAATATCAGGACCAGCATCGATTAAAATACGGCGTTCTATTAAAAAAGATGATCTTAATCTTTTGTCTTTTTTATTTTTAGAAAGACACTGTTTACAAGTACAACTCTCTCGAGGAATAGATTTAACACTAGAAGTTCCTAAAAATTTAATTATCATTTCCTAATCCTATATGCTATTTTCGACGAAATTTTTTTGATGCACAAGTCACACAGAAATTTGCCGCAGGATATGCCTTTAGGCGTCCTTGCTCAATTTGATCTTTACATTCATCACAAATTCCATATTTTCCTTTATCAATTTTACTTAGAGCAATTTTTACATCTTTTTTTAAATTTATTAAGTTTTTTTGAAGACCCAGATTTTCCTGTAATTTTTCTACCTCTTGAACATTCGCCTCTTCTGATGTTCCATACTCTGGAAACTTACGGGTTAATTGATATTGTTCGTCTAAACGCTTAGATTCACTTAAAAGAATTTTCTTTTGTTTTCTTAAAAATAATTTATCAGATATTTTTTTCAACATTTTTACTCCTCTATAGTTTTATGTTGTATATAGTAAGGCTTTAGATAGTAAAAATATAATATCACAATTACTGCTAAAAATATAACTAAAGTTCCAATTTGTCCTATTTTAACAAATCCTATCATTCTCTCTTGTCGCCAAAAGTCTATTACAAATCTTCCTAAACTATAACCTGCTAAGCCAATAAAGAAAATAAAACCATCGCTGAACTTTTCTATAATATTCTTTCTATAAAAATAAAGATAAAATAATATAATACCTAAAATTAAACATAAAATTGACTCATAAAGCGAAATGGGAATCCTACCCCAAATAACAATTTTTCCTGTCGATATTATTCCGGGAACATCACCTGTCAAAAAACAACCAATTCTTCCCATTGACCAACCAAACAATAAACCTATTATTCCAATATCAAACCATCTCAAGATGTTCTGATTATGCCTTTTTAGTATTAAAAATGCTACAAAAAACCCTAAAAGCACACCCCCTAAAGATACTAATCCACCTTTCCAAATTAAAAACATATCATGCCAATTTGGAAACTGATAATAATAGAATATTACATATAAAATTCTCCCACCAATGATTCCTGCAAATAAAGAATAAACCAGAACATCAAAAAGAAAACTACGAGATAAATTTCTTTTTTTTGCTAAATAAAAAATTATTAATCCGCCTAATACTGCTCCTATTGCTATTAGTAAACCGTGAGAATAAATATTTAATTCACCAATACTAAAGATTATCGGATACATTGTCCCTCCTTTGATATCATTTTATATCTCAATTTGATTATTAGACTCTTGAATCAAATTGTCAAACTTGAGAATTCAAGATATTTGAATTAAGATATAATAAAGGCGGTTTTTTTGTTATTGGGAATTTTAACTTCTTTCCAAACCACTTAGCTCGATTAACATAAGCACGTATAGCTCAGTGGCAGAGCATCTCGTTCACATCGAGAAGGCCTCTGGTTCAAATCCAGATACGTGCACCATAAAGATTATTTATCTTATTTTGTAATGAAATACTTTTTACTTTCCCTTATTAATACAGCTTATGGCATAATTCTTTTATTGACCACTAGTAAAGATACACCTGGTGTTATTTTTATTATATTTATTGCTTCGACGCTAACAATTTTAGGACTTAGTGGTTTCATTTTATGGTTATTAGAAAAAATTACTGCATCCAAAAATTCAACTCTTGCTTCTTATCTTTTAAAACGCTGGTTTAAAATTATTAAAAATGTCGATATTCTTTTAGTCTTGGGTATCCTTTTAAGGGTTTTTATAGTTCAACCCTTTTTAGTTGACGGCAGTTCCATGGAACCAAGCTTCCAAGATAAAGAATTTATTTTAGTAGATCGATTATCTTATTATTTTCGTCAACCTGAACGCGGTGAAGTCATTATCTTCCACGCACCCCAACGACCTACAGAAGATTATATCAAAAGAATTATCGCAGTACCAGGTGAAACAATAAAAATTGAAAAAAATAAAATTTATATAAATGGAAATCCTTTAAAAGAAAATTATACGTCCGAAGACGGCCAAACAATTATTAGAAATAGTTCAAGTGATTTTTTAACCCAAACACTTGGTCAAGATGAATATTTTGTATTAGGTGATAATCGTAATCATTCCTCTGATTCTAGAGATTGGGGAACAGTCCCAAGAAAAAACATTGTAGGCCGAACATGGTTTATAATTTACCCCCTTGAAGATTTAGGAATAGTAGCAAATCCTAAAACAGACTTTCAAAAAGTTACAACTACCTCCACACCAAAACTTATAACTTCACCTTCACCCTAATAGTTTTTTTACTTCTTTATCGCCTACTTCTTCAAAATGATGATAAAATTGGCCAACTGCAAAAAAGACTGGCTCTAGTTCTAAAATAATCGTTCTATCGACTATTTCTTTTAGTTTATCAAAAGTCTCAGGCGGGGCCACCGGAACCGCTAATATAATTTCTTTCGGCTTATGAAATTTAACCTCTTCAATTGCTGCCTGTATTGTAAGACCAGTAGCAATACCATCATCAACTAAAATAACATTTTTATTTAAAATCTTGGAAGATTGTCGTTTCCCTCGATAAACAATAAGCCTTCTCTGAATTTCCCGACGTTGTTTTTCAGTTTCTTTCTTTAGGTAGCTTTCATCTACTTTCTCATGAGGATTAAAAAATAACTTATGACTACTTACTGCCCCGATTGCATACTCAGAATTTAAAGGATGACCAATTTTTCTAGTAACTATAATATCCAAAGATAGCTTCATTTTTTTTGCTACTTCTTTGGCCACTACTACCCCGCCTCTTGGTAAAGCTAAAACAATACTCTCTCTAGATTTTAAAGAAAGTTTTTCTTTTTCTATTTTATCTGCTAATTTTTGACCAGCTTGAACTCTGTCTTCAAACATTTTGTAGTTTCATTCTACCATATCTGGTATAATTGGATAAGGAAAATGAAAGAATGTCTTTTATATAAAAAAGAAGGTGATTATGTCCAGTGCCAAACTTGTAATCACTATTGCCGAATCGCCCCTTTTAAAAGAGGAGTTTGTGGTGTCAGAGAAAACCAAAAAGGAAAACTTTATCTTTTAGTTTATGGTCGGATAATTGCAGAGAATATTGATCCAATTGAGAAAAAACCACTCTTCCATTTTTTACCAAAGACTAATTCACTTTCAATTGCCACTATTGGATGTAATTTTCAATGTCAGTGGTGCCAAAATTATGATATTTCTCAAATTACTAAAGGAAATATTGATCACACTGCTATAACCAATAAAATAGGGGTAGAGATGGACCCCGAACAAATTGTTGCTGACGCAAAAAAGCATAATTGCCCATCAATTTCCTATACTTATACTGAACCAACTATTTTCTTAGAATTTGCCTATGATACGATGAAGCTAGCAAATAAGAGTAAGTTGAAAAATATTTGGGTATCTAATGGTTATATGACTAAAGAAACTTTAAATCTTATTGCTCCATATTTGGATGCCATCAATATTGACTTAAAAGGTTTTAATAATGAAAACTATCTTAAATATTGTGGTGCTAAACTTCAACCAGTCTTAGATAATATTAAAGCAATACATAATAAAAAGATTCATTTAGAAATTACAACATTGATTATCCCTGGTGTAAATGATGATGAAAAACAGCTTAAAGACATTACCAAATTCCTAGCGGAAATTTCTCCTAATATTCCTTGGCATATTTCGCGTTTTTTCCCTACCCATAAAATGACTGATACCCCAATTACCCCAATGGAAACACTAAAAAAAGCAGAAGCAATCGGTAAAAAAGCCGGTCTAAAACATATCTATATTGGAAATGTATGATTTTAGAAGTTAGATTAAAGAAATTAAAACTTAAAAATCCAATTATCTTAGCTTCTGGTACATTTGATCACTCAATTACAAAACATATCAACCCCAATGATTTAGGAGCGTTGGTTACCAAAACAGTCACATTAGAACCACGGGAAGGTAATCCCCTTCCCCATATTATTAAAACACCCTTTGGATATTTAAACAGTGTTGGACTAAAAAATCTTGGTATTAAAAAATTTCTAAAAGAAGAGTTACCTTTTTGGCAAAAATTTAATACCATCATTATCCCCAGTATTGGCGGGAAAACAATAAAAGAATATTTGACATTAGCCTCTGCGCTGAATAAAACCAATATTCAGGCGATCGAAGTCAATATATCCTGTCCAAATGTAGAAAATGGTTTAATATTTGGCACAAATGAAAAAACTATAAAAAAACTAACTCAAGCTATAAGAAAAAAATTTGATAAAAGTTTAATTGTAAAACTATCTCCTAATGTTACTAATATTGTCAGTATTGCCAAAGCAACATTAGAAGCAAAAGCTGATATCATCTCCTTAAGTAATACTTTTCTTGGTATGTCAATCGATAATCAAAAAAGAAAAGCAATCTTTTATCGAAAATTTGGTGGTTATTCTGGACCAGCTATAAAACCAATGACCTTAAAAATAGTCTGGGAAGTTTACAAGAAATTGCGTTGCCCTATAATAGGAAGCGGAGGAATTGCTAGTTTTAGTGACGTTTTAGATTATATTATGGTAGGAGCAAAAGCAGTAGCGATTGGAAGCGCAAGTTATAATGATCCTAAAATTTCTATAAAAATTATTAAAAACTTTGAAAGTTATTTTAAAAAACAAAAAATGAAAAATTTAAATCAAATAAGAGGTATTATTTGAATGCCATTAAATTTTGCGGGCATCAGCCCTCACCCACCCATCATAATTCCTGAAATTGGTGGCAAAGATCTAGAAAAAGTCAGTCAAACAGTTCAAGCTATGAAAAGATTAGCTAATATTTTTAATAAATCAGAGATTGAGACTCTAATTATTATTTCACCTCATATGTTAATTTATCCTGACCAATTCAGTATTTGCAGTATGAAAAAACTCTTTGGAACCTTTGCATCTTTTGATTCACCTGATACCATCATAGAATTCAATAATGATTTAGAACTTGCTCACGAGATAGAGAAAAAAACAACCTCTAATGGAATAAAAAACCTTTTATATAACAATGATGGTGAATTTTTTGAACTTGATCATGGAATAATGGTACCTCTTTACTATTTAAGCCAACAGCAAGAATCATCTTTAAAAGTTGTTCCCATAGCTTATTCTAATTTAGATAGAGCGCCTCATTTTGCCTTTGGCCAAATAATTGGTGAAATAGCCCAAAACTCTTCTAAGAGAATTGGAGTGATTGCTTCTGGAGATCTCTCTCATCGCTTAATAAATGGTGCCCCAGGAGGTTTTTCTAAAACTGGCCAAGACTTTGACAAAACTATTATAAAAGATCTCAAAGAACAAAATACTCAAGAGATTTTATACTATAACGAAGAATTAGTTGAAGATGCAGGAGAATGCGGTTATCGTTCAATTTTAATTCTCTTGGGAACTTTAGATAAAATTAATCCTTCAATTGAAATTCTTTCTTACGAAGGTCCTTTTGGAATTGGTTATTTAGTCGCAAACTTTAGATTACCTCAATAATATGAATTCTTTTGTTAAATTAGCAAAACTTGCAATTGAAGAATATTTAAAAAGTGGTCAGGTTTTTGATATAAAAAAAGCAGATGCAAATTTATTAAAAAAGAAGGCTGGCTGTTTTATATCTATTCATACAAAAAAAAATGAACTTCGCGGATGTATAGGAACTATAATGCCAGCTTGTAAAAATTTAGCCTCAGAGATTATTAATAATGCTATAGCAGTTTGCAATGATCCTCGTTTCGAGCCAATTACAAAAGATGAAATGAATAATTTAATTTTATCAGTTGATATTTTATCTGAACCAGAATCAATTAGCTCTGAAAATTTATTGGATCCAAAAAAATATGGCGTCATTGTTAAATCAGAAGACGGCAGAACTGGCCTATTGCTGCCTGATTTGGAAGGCATTGATGATGCAAGTTATCAAGTGGCAATTGCCCGTCAAAAGGCTGGCATACCTCAACAAGAACCCATTCATTTATACCGATTTACAGTCGAAAGACATAAGGAATAGTCATGCAGATAGCTCAAATAGTTCCTAATGCCCGTACTCAAAAAACTGATATTTTTGACTATTCAATTCCTGAAGAATTATTACCTCAAATTAAAGTCGGTATTTTAGTTGAAATTCCTTTTAGTGGACGTAAAATTGAAGGTATTATTATAGAACTTAAACGTCGAAGTCAAACTAAAAAATTAAAGTCAATTTTTAAAATTATTGATCCAACACCAGTTGTTGATGAAACTCATATAAAACTTTCTCAATGGATGTCAAACTATTATTTGGTATCTCTAGGCAAAACACTTTTTAAAAATATCGTTCCGCCAGCTAAAAGAATATTAAAAACTAACACCCATAATGACACTTATAAAAAATCAATAGTTGTAAAAAACCAGAAAAAAGGAAAAAAATTTCTTATTCAAGGTGAATTTCAAGAAAGAATCAAAATTTATCTTAAAATAATTTCAAAAATTTTAAACCAAAAAAAGCAAATTATAATTTTGGTCCCCGATTTAAGTCTTATTCATTTCTTTACCAAATATTTAAAAAACTCCATTTCTATTATTCATGGAGGTTTAACGCGAACTCAACGGTTTATTGAATGGGACCAGATTCGTTCAGGTAAAAAACAAATTGTCATTGGTTCTAATTCTGCTCTCTTTAGCCCCACTAAAAATCTTGGCTTAATTATTATAGATCAAGAAGAAAATGATACATACAAGAATGATCGTTCTCCTAGATTTCATGCAGTTAAAGTTGCTGAAAAACTATCTCAATTAACAAATAGTAATTTAATAATAGGTTCTGTTGCACCCAAAATAGACTCTTTCTATAAATCATTAAGAAATTATTATATTTTATATAAGCCAGAAAAAAAACCACAAAAAAACCAAGAAATATCTATTGTTGATATGAACAATCAAAAACAAGCAGTAAGTCTTCCCCTTCAAGAACAAATTGAAAAATTTTTGTCAATTAATAAAAAAATTATATTAGTTCTCAATAGAAAAGGTGAAGGAACAAAATTTGCCTGCCCAGACTGTAAGTGGCAATTTAACTGTCCAAAATGTGGCCTACCACTGATTCCTCAAGAAGATAAAACTTTTTGCTTCCGTTGTCAAAATATTTTAATACCTCCTTCAAATTGCCCAAAATGTCAAGGTGTTAATTTAAGGCCTTTTGGTCTAGGAATAAAACGTTTACAAAAATTTGTAAAAGATCTGTTTCCTCAAACAAAAATAATTCTTCTTGAAGAATCAAATTCAAAACTACTCCCAGATATTAAAAAACTCTCCTGGGATATTGCTATAGTTACTTCATATGCTTTAAAATTTAACTTCCCAAAAATTGGTCTTGTTGGAATCATAGATGCTGATCAAGGAATGAATTTTCCTGATTTTCAAGCAGGAGAAAAAAATTTTCAAACTCTTTTTAAATTCTTAAAAGTAGGCGAGAGGGGAATTATACAAACTCATTTGCCGGAAAACCCCCTTATTTCATCATTAGCTCAATTGGATTATGAAAAGTTTTTTCTTCAAGAATTAGCTGAAAGGCGTAAATTTGGCTTTCCGCCATTTAGGAAGCTTATCCGCCTTCAATATAAAAATCTTGAAGAATATCAAGTAAAAAAAGAAGTCCAAGTTGTACATAACGAACTTATAAAAATTGTCAGAAATAATGACTTAAAAATTGAAATCCTTGAACCTGTGCCTGCTTTTTTTAAAAAAAAACGTCAATATTTTTATTGGCAAATTATTATTAAAATCTATCCACATAAAGATATGAAGAAACTATCATACCTTAAAAATTACCTAAGAAGTCTACCTAAATGGATTATAGATGTAGATCCAATAAACCTATTATAGATTTGAACACTAAAAAACTGTTATAATGAGGATAAGACTGAAAGGAGGGAAAGACAATGCGTATTGGTATCTTTACTGCTTGCTATCATCCAACCTTAAATGGGGTTGTTATATCAATTGATACCTTTAGAGAGGACCTTGAAAAAAGAGGCCACGAAGTTTTTATTTTTGCCCCTCGAACCCCTGGTTATGAAGATAAAGCTCCATCTAAAGTTTTTCGTTATCCTTCTATTCGTTTGCCAGGTCAAGAGTATTATCCTATAGCTTTACCAATATTTGCCCCTCTTCAATCAGCCCGTATTCCAAAATTAGGATTAGATATTATTCATACTCAACATCTTTTTACAATGGGAAATTTAGGCTTAAAAATTGGCCGGCGTTATGGAATTCCTGTTGTTCATACTTACCATACTCTCATTGCTGAATATACTCATTACGTGCATATATTTTCTGGCCTTGCAAAGAGATATATTATCGGAAGCAGCCGTAAATATTGTAATTCTTGTAACCAAGTTATTACTCCATCAAGTGAAATGAAGAAAGTTCTCAGGTCTTACGGAGTAACGGCCCCAATTCAAGTCATACCAACGGGCGTTGATTTAGATGACTTTAAGAATCCTTTTAGCAAAAAGGACTTAAAATCTCAATGGAAAATACCAGATGATAAACTTATTCTTCTTTATGTCAGCCGAATCGGAAAAGAAAAAAATCTTGACTTCCTCCTTAAAGCAATCAAGGATATTGCTAAAAAACGAAGTGATTTTCATCTTCTAATGGTTGGCGGCGGCCCAGAACTTGAAAATTACCGACAAAAAGTAAAAGATTGGGATATGGATTCATTGATAACCTTCATAGATATGCAACCGAAAGAAAAAACTATTAGAATTTTTGGGGCTTGTGACATTTTCGTCTTTCCTTCTGTCACTGAAACGCAAGGAATTGTCATCGCTGAAGCAATGGCCGCCGGCATCCCTGTTGTAGCGGTCGATAAAATGGGGCCTTCTGAAATTATTCAAAATGGTGTTGATGGTTTCTTAACTCCCTTGAATATTTCTGTCTTTTCTGATAAAATAGTGAAGCTACTTAATAACAAACAGTTAAGACAGCAAATGGGGAGATTTGCACAAGAAAATGTTGAGAAATTTTCAACAACCAACAGTGCTATAAAGATGGAAGAAATCTATGAGAGAACGATCGATAGTTACAGTTCCTAATCACCTTCTTTATGAGGTGACCCTCCCGGTCACCTTTTTTAATAATGGTCTTGAAGATCAAGTTACTTTGATGCATAAATTCCTAGAAAACTATGAAGGTATTGGTCTAGCGGCCAATCAAATTGGTTTTAAAAATCAAGTCTTAATTGTTGAATCAAAATCAGAAGATTCTAATATCTCAATTCCTTTTCAAGTATTTATAAATCCACAAATCGTAGAATGCTCTCCTGATAGAGACTTTTTTGAAGAAGGATGTTTGTCAGTTCCTCAAATTGAATTACCTGTTGAAAGATCAAATAAAATTAAGCTAAAAGCAAAAAATCTTAAAGGAAAAAGAATTCGTTTGAAAGCTTCTGGTCTTTTGGCACGTGTATTACAACATGAAATTGATCATTTAAATGGTATAATCTTTACAGATCGCATAAAAGAAAAACTTTTTAAAGATTTTCCAGAAATGAAAAAAACAAAAATTGTTTTTTTGGGAAGCGGCCAATTTGCAGTTCCTATATTAAAAGGATTATATCTTCTTGATTTAAAACCAATTGTAATTACTGAAAAAGCAAAACCAGCTGGCCGCAATAAAATAATTAAACTATCACCAGTAGGAAAATTAGTAAATGATTTCAAAAAAAAGTTAATAGAAACTGAAAATATTAATGATGACAAAATTAAGAAGAATATTAAAAAATACCAGCCCGATTTAATTATTTGTGCTGATTTTGGCCAAAAAATACCTGATAACATTCTTAATTTATCAAAAAAACTTTCAATTAATATCCATCCTTCTTTATTACCAAAATATCGCGGATCAACACCAATCCAGACTGCAATTTTAAAAGGAGAAACTGAAACTGGCGTCACAATTATTAAAATGACTCCTGAAATTGACCAAGGACCAATCATCGCTCAAGCAAAAACAAAAATTCTTCCCAATGATAATCGGCTCTTACTCGAAGAAAAATTATCAATGATAGGTTTAAAACTACTATATAATATATTACCTAAACTTATTCGTGATAAAATAGAACCAATTAAGCAAGAAAAAGAAAATATTAGCATAACAAAGAAATTAACAAAAAATGATGGTGAAATTAATTGGCAAAAAAAACCAGAGGATATAGAAAGACAGATAAGAGCCTTTCATCCTTGGCCAGGATCATATACATTTATTGATAAGAAGCGTATAATTATCCATCAAGCCTATTTGGAAGAAAATAATCTTGTAATAGATAAAGTTCAATTGGAAGGAAAAAAGCCGGTTTCATGGAAAGAATTTTTGCGAGGATTTCATGGCTCAAAACCAGATTGGTTTAGTAAAATTGAAAATTGAAAATTTCATATCTGCCCTCGTGCTGGAATTGGCAGACAGGCGTGGCTTAGGACCACGTGCTCGCAAGAGCGTGCAGGTTCGACCCCTGCCGAGGGCACCATCGCGTATATACTAATATAAGAAAAAACGCCTTGTATTAAGGCGTTTTTGATAAATTAATACACAAGTTCATTTTTCTCTACTCTCGCTTTCTTCTCTAGCCCGTTCAACCGCCTCTTTAGGATCTTGGCCATCCTTAAGAAGCTTAAAGGCTGCCAAAAGTAAGGCAGTACCTGCACCAGCAGCTAAAAGCCCTTTTATAGCGTTTTTGATGCGTTCAGCACAATTTTTACAAATCTCTCTTTGTAGAGCTTTTATTAACTGATTTGTAAGTTCTCCTCTTGTCATTTCGCGTTGCTCATCATCCCGTAAGGCACTTACCTTCTTTTCAACTATTTGGGCGATTTCTTGCTTGGCTTTTGCAACCCACTGTTCAATTTTCTCAAGAGGTACTTTTGACTCTTGTTTGAAAAGTTTCCCCCTGATTGCCTTCCTGAAATCACCTAAAGCCTTGTTTATTCCATCCCTAGTAATATCTGGATTAAATACCTTAATATCTCTAATTAAACCAAATAAAATTGGTCCAACTATCAACTCATCATTTTCAATTTTCATCTACCTTGCACCCCCTGTAAATAGCTATTTTTAAGCGAGAATACCGAGGCTGTGAGGCCGCGGATAAAAGCTTAAAAAAAGAAACCTACATCTTTGATGCCACGGCCATAAGGCCGTGGAGGTTCACTTTTATACTATCACGTCTACATGAAGAGTCAAAAATCTATATTATAATAGTATGTTTGAGTAAAATTATTATTTATTATATGATATATATAGATAGAACGAAGTCTTTTTTAAGATATGCGTATAATTTTTTGAATAAGTATAATTTCAAAAAAGAGGGGTATGGGTTTATTTAATACTTCTAAAAAATCTGATTCAGATAATCAAGATAACTCCTTTTTATCTTTAGATAAGAAAGAAATTTCTGAGCTCTCTAAGGAAAAAGAAAAACATCTTGAAACTGCTCAAAAGCTTGATAAAAAGATTGTCCTAATTCAGAACTCTACAAAGACTTTAATTCCTAAATTTGGTAATATTCACCATGATCTCCGCCAAAAGTATAAATGGTATTATTACTGGCATACTAATCCATATTCAAAAATAACTCACTGGCTTATTTTTCTTCTCTTTATTTTTTCATTACCTTTAATATTCTTTAATTTCCCCGGTTCTTCTCTCCTGACTACCAAAGCTGAAGGTGATGATTTTCCAAGGTGGGAATGGAGTAATCCTAGGCCAACAGGAAACGCATTAGTAAATGGTACAGTATGTCCAGATGGATCAATTTGGATAATCGGCGACTCTGGAACAATCTTAGACTCAACAGATAATGGTGATCATTGGAGACAGCAATACAGTGGCACAGAGATAGGTTTACAAGGTATAGAATGTTTAAGTAATAACAATATTATTGCCGTGGGTAATTCAGGTATTATCCTTCAATATAACGGGATTAATGACTCTTGGACGCAAAGAGTAAGTGGAACGGAGAGTTGGTTTTATGATGTTGTTGCGATTGATTCTAGTAATGTAGTAGTAGTAGTAGGAAATGGCACTATTGTTGTATCTACTGACGCAGGTCAAACTTGGAATATAAAAGCAGATGGGATTGACTATTATCTTGAGGACATTATAGCTCTTGATTCTAATAATGTGGTAGCAGTAGGAATATTAGGTAATATCGCTGTCTCGACTGATACAGGTCAGACATGGGGTGCAAAAGTAAGTGGGACAGAAGAGCAGTTAAATGCTATTGCTGTTCTTGATGCAAATAATTTGGTGGCAGTTGGCGATACGGGTGTGATCACTATTTCAACTGATATAGGTCAAACATGGAATACTAAGATAAGCGGAACATCAAATGATCTTGAGGATGTTATAGCTCTTAATTCTAGTAATGTAGTAGCAGTTGGCGAATCAGGTACTATTACTGTTTCGATTGACGCAGGCCAGACGTGGGATATTAAAGCAAGCGGGACGGGAAATTTGCTTAGAGATGCGGTAACACTTAATCAAAATAATATTATAGTAGTGGGACGCTCAGGTACTATTACTGTTTCGATTGACGCAGGCCAGACGTGGGATGTTAAAGCAAGCGGGACGGGAAACCACTTTATGAGTGTTACTGCTATTAATTCTACTAATAATTTAGTTGCGGGTAGCGAATTAGGTACCATTACTGTTTCGAATGATGCAGGTCAAACATGGGATACTCAAGTAAGCGGAACAGAAAATATTCTTAGAAATGTTGTATCTTTTAATTCTAGTAATGCAGTAGCAGTTGGCGAATCAGGTACTATCACAGTCTCGATAGATGAAGGTCAAACTTGGAATACCAAGGTAAGCGGGACAGAAAATAACCTTTATGGGGTTACTAATCTCGGATCTAGTAATGTAGTAGCAGTAGGTTTAGTTGGTACCATCACTGTCTCAACTGACGCAGGTCAAACTTGGGATACTAAAACAAGTGGAACAGAGGAGCAGTTAACTGATGTCGCTGCTCTTGATTCTAGTAACGTAGTAGTAGTGGGTGCATCAGGCACCATCACTGTCTCAACTGACGCAGGTCAAACTTGGGATACTAAAGCAAGCGGAACGGGAAAGATTCTTTTAGATGTCGCTGCTCTTGATTCTAATAATGTAGTAGCGGTGGGAAATACTGGTAATATCACTGTTTCGACTGACGCAGGTCAAACTTGGAATACTAAAGCAAGCGGAACACCAAACGTTCTTAGAAGTGTCACTGCTCTTGATTCTAGTAACGTAGTAGCAGTGGGAAATGCTGGTGATATCACTGTCTCAACTGACGCAGGTCAAACTTGGGATACTAAAACAAGTGAAACAGAAAATATTCTCTATGATGTCACTGCTCTTGATTCTAGTAATGTAGTAGTAGTGGGTGCATCAGGTACCATCACTGTCTCAACTGACGCAGGTCAAACTTGGAATACTAAAACAAGTGGAACACCATGGTCGCTCAATGCTGTTGTTGGTTATAGCTCTAGTAATGTGGCGGCAGTGGGAAGTATTGGTACTATTATTGTCTCGACTGATGTAGGACAGACGTGGAATACTATAATAAGTGGATCATTGTCTACTCTCTATGCTGTCGATGCACTTGATTCAAATAATGTTTTTACTGTGGGAAGTTCTGGCGTTATCCTCCGCTACCACGCCCCTGCTAATGCAACTGCTACAAAGTTTTGGGTAAAATTTCCAGGCCCACCAGAGCAATCCACCGGTCAATCATTTGCTGATGGAACTGGAGTTTTTGGGACGCCGACTGCTGTTCAGGCTGGCGATACGGTGACGGCTACAGTTTATGCTACAGATGGAAATAATGTTTTAGATAAAGGTAATGTTTCTTGGGCTGGCTTTACAACCACTGATCCAAATGATACTAATCCGGCAAATCTTCAACTGACTAATAATGGAAATTGTTCTCAAAACACGCCAGTTCCAGAATATCCATGCGGAGTAGGAACAACTAATTTTATCTTTGAAACTGTTGGGACTTGGACAATTACAGCTTCAGACATTAATTATGCTCTTTCATCCGGCACCTCTTCCTCTATCACAGTCACTGCCGGTGATACCTCAAAGCTATATTTTTCTCCTCTCTTCCCTCTTCCCTCTTCTTTACAAATGGGGTCTACTTCTGCACAAATTAAAGTTGGCACTGAAGATGCTTATGGAAATAATACGACCTTAAGCTCCAACACAACAATTAGACTAACTACTTCATCTTCATCAGGCAGATTCTCTACTTCTTCTTCTGGGCCTTGGTCTGAAGAAAGTCTCGATATTACTATTCCAGCAGGCTCTGGAACAACTACTTTCTTTTACCTTGATTTTGCCACTGGTACTTCAACAATTACAGCCTCAGAGACACCTGATGCCAGTTGGACTGATATTGCTGGTGATATCACCATTACTTCTGGTACTTTGGATGACTCAACTTTAACAGTTGATAAGTCATCTGTTGTAGCAGGAGAGTCTCTGACTGCTACTGTAACCTTAAAAAACAGTCAGAACTTAGCTTTAGCTGACAGAACAGTTCAGCTTTCTTCCTCCAGAAACGCGGGTGATTATGTACCTGATACTATCTCTTCTTCAGTAATTACTGATATTAATGGGATTGCTTCTTTTACTGTCACTCCAACTGCGACCGGAGAACTAACTTTAACAGCCCATAATCAAACAGAGGATGCCTATGTGCCACAGACAGCCGGTGTTCTAGTCAGTGTTGGAGATTTAGCCAGTC
>SDBT01003740.1_pt1 | contig 26177 bp, 9 predicted proteins | sample 2277101 | NCBI WGS metagenome assembly SDBT01 (sample SAMN10404973, study PRJNA504765) | marine sediment metagenome | isolation source: marine sediment core GS10_PC15, 103 cmbsf | place: Arctic Ocean: Southern Knipovich Ridge | collected 2010 | reverse complement strand
GTTTTTGTAGTCTTCGCAGCAGGCAACGAGGGGTCCGGACCGCGCTCTTTGAGGAATCCGGCTACCAGGGCATCAACGGATATACAGAGCTTTGCAATCGGTGCGCTCGACGGAAACGATTCTAACCTGCCGATTGCGGGTTTCTCCTCTCGTGGGCCAACGGAGTGCACTCCCGACGGAAGCGATACCATAAAGCCTGAAGTTTCGGCTCCCGGCGTAAATGTCAGAAGCTCGGTTCCCGGCGGCGGGTATGCCGGCGGTTGGAGCGGGACTTCCATGGCCTGCCCGCACGTGGCTGGCGTTGTAGCCCTGATGAGAGAGGCCAATCCCAACCTTACCACCGATCAGATAGGCGAGATCATGATGGAAACAGCCTTTGATCTCGGCCAGGAGGGTGAGGATAACGATTACGGCATGGGTATCGTCGATGCCTATGAGGCCGTGATCCGGTCGTTGGCTTACCTCGAGGGTTGGGGGACATTGGCTGGCTATATTACTGACCAGGCCTCCGGAGATCCAATCCAGGGCGCCACCGTCAGCGTGATTGATCGTCCCTGGAGCGCCACCTCTAATGGCGCAGGTTATTACAGAATTTTCATGCCGGCAGATACGCTCTGGGATATCAGGGTTGAGAATCCGCCGACCCATCTGCCTGTATTCGACCAGCTGATGGTCGCAGAGAACGAAACCCTGTGGGTTAATTACGAGCTTGAAGGCAAAGTTACTGTCACTCTCAGAGCTTCCTTTGCTAACCCGGAGGATGCTTCCTATCGCGCCTTCTATCTCAAGGGCAGCTGGGATAACGATGGTTTCTATGATGAAGGCTGGTCCGGTGATTACATCGCCATTTATGACGATGGTGAGGCGCCGGACGAAACTGCCGAGGACGGTGTTTTCACCGGTAGCGTCATGCTGGCCCGCGATGAAGCCAATACCTATAGCTGGGCCATCTACAGCGAAAATTATGGCGGCGAGGCTGCCCTTCTCGATAACGGCGCCGATTTCGATATTCCCGATCTGAATCCGCCGGATGTGCCCACCCTGGCAGTCAATCCCTCAGGTTCAGACAACAACTGGATAATTTCCGTGGAGGGCGATAACGGTCTCTCGCTCGATCTGATGCAGGGCATCGATAACACTCCCACCAAATGGGGAGCGGCGGTGGCTCTGGATGAGGGTATCACTTATACATTCCGATACCATGTCATGCATTCCGATGCGGCCAGCTACGGCTCCGGCGGTATCGGCGGCGCGGATCTGACATATACGGCAACGGTTGAAGGATCGTACGATTTCATATTCAATGATCTGGATGACAGCTATATAGTGCAGTTGACCGGCACAGAGGGTCCGCCGACCTATCTTTCGGCGCAATCCGGCCTCGACGGACACATTATGGTCGGCTGGTTGCCGCCGGGCACTGTCGAATCGCAGGAAATGGCTTACGACGATGGCCAACTGGTAAACGGCTATTATTATTATGCTTATGATGCCCTGATGGCCACCATGTTTGTGCCTCAGAGTCATCCGCTTTCTATTGATTCCGTTATGGTGCATGTCCTGACCGAGGGTGATGCGTTCTGGCCATGGCCAGACGGTACCCACGATCCTGTAGGTGTCTCTATCTTTCTGGATAACGGTTCGGGTTTTCCAGAAAATGACCCCGTTTTCTATGAAGAAGTCGTCTGTACACTTGGAGAATGGATCAGGGTTGATGTTGATGAAATATTGGTGGCTCAAGGTAACTTCTGGGTCGCTTTGAACAACCTGAGCGGCGGCGGCGAGGATGGTCTGGGATTGGATGCCAATACCGATTATCCCGCCAATAATTGGGTCCGCGTTGATGGTGTTTGGGGTTTGCAGGAAATCTATGCCGGCGATCATATGATCCGGGCCAAGGTTTTCGGCGGGGGCAGGCTTGACTGGATGGGTTATGATGCTTCGCCCGCAGAGGAAGTACCGTTCAATACCCCTGTGTTTATGAATCCCCAGGGAACAGCCGGTCTCTCCAATCCCCGCGAGATGGGAGCAGCGACTGATTCGAGGCAGACGTTCAACATGATGGCTTACCATCCGAATCTCTCGCGTACGAATCCACCGATCGGATCGGATACTCAGGTTCTGGCGGGATACAATTTATATCGCGATACCTCTCCCGGCCCTTATGACAATGAATTGATGATCAATACCGAGCTGATTACCGAAACCCACTACGACGATTGGGGAGATGACCCTTACGGCCCGATCGTCAATGGTATAACTTACTACTACCAGGGGTCGGCGGTTTATGATATCGGTGGCGGGGAGTTTGTCGAAGTTGGGCCATCGAATGAGGCCACCGGCATGGCGGTGAATCATCCTCCGGCCAATCCCCAAAACCTCCTTGGTTCTTCGATCGCCGATACCGTGTATCTATCATGGGATGCTAACACCGACTACGATATAGCTCAATACAGAATCTTTAGACGCAATTACGGCGAGCAGGATTACAACCTGGTGGGAACTGTTGATCATCCCACAACGGCTTACAGCGAGATTATCACAATCGATGGCATATACAGGTACAAGGTTGCCGCCGTGGATGCCGAAGAAATGCAGTCCGATGGTTATTCGAACAATGTCGACGTTGCTATTGGAGCCATTCCACCGCGGCAATTAACCGCCACCACCGATCTGGAATTCCAGATCAGATGTGATTGGCGGCATCCTGGAGGACGACCTCTTTTACCGAATATGAACGTGCTTGTGGTTGCTTCCGACGACGCCTCTATGTTCATGAGTGAGCTTCAAGGATTCGAGGACGTCGATCAGGCCGATTATTTTGACGCCAGAACCGGTATCCCATCGCTTGATCAGCTACTCGAGTACGATTTGGCTGTGGTCTGGTCGAACTACACGTTCACTGACCCGGTAGCCATGGGAAATATCCTGGCCGATTACGTGGATGAAGGAGGCGGCGTTATTCTTCAGCAATTCAGCTTTGGAAGCGGATGGAATCTACAGGGCCGCATGATGGATGAATATTCACCTCTAAGCATCGCACCAACTCTGTATATGAACCAGGACCTCGGCGACTACGATGATTCGCATCCAATCATGGACGAAGTCGGTGCCATAAATGGATTCTATATGGCCGGCTCCTCCATCATAAATAATGGCGAGTGGGTTGCATCCTGGAGTGACGGGACTCCTTTTGTTGCCTATAATCCGGAAGTCAATGTGGTCGCCGTCAACGGATACATTGGCGATGCCCGCCAGTTCACAGGTGATATGATCGTCGTTGTGCACAACGCCATGAACTATGCTCTGGGCGGCGCCGAGATAATTCCGGACAACTACAGGCTGTATAAAGGCGACGATCCGGAAGGGCCGTTCGATCTTCTGGTTGAATTGCCGGGAGATATTAGAACCTATATGGATGCGCCTGTTCCCAATGATTTCGACTACTACTACATCTTGACGGCGGTATACGCGGGGCCGGAAGAATCCGATCCCTCCAATACTGCTAATGGCCGCGGTATGAACTACCCGCCGAATCCTCCGGAAGAGCTGGCCGCGGTCGTGGACAATCGCGACGTGAATCTGACATGGACTTTTGACGATTTCATTGGCGATTTCGATCACTTTAACATCTACAAGAAAATTGTGCCGGGTGGGAATTTCGAGCTCGACGGTTCATCATCCGAGACAAGTTATGTCGTAACGATCCCGGAAGGCGAAGATGGCACTTACGCCATTGTGGTAACGGCTATCGATGACGGCGATCCCCAGTTGGAATCCGATTACTCCAACCAGGTTTTCGCCCCTATCGGCAATCTGCCTCCGATCAATCTGAGGGCAACCTCCGATCAGGAAGATGTCGTTCCGCTTGATTGGAGCGAACCTGGTTTAAGACCGACAGTTACCATCATATATGACGATGGCCAGTTGGCAAATGGATTTTACTACTTCGATTACGATAATATAATTGCCACTCGCTTCGTCGCTTCTTCGCCGGTCGAGGTTGAAACTCTCTGGGTGCATGTGCTTACGGAGGGCGATCCTTTCTGGCCGTGGCCGGATGGCAGCCACGATCCGGTTGGCATCTCTCTATGGGATGATAACGGCTCCGGCACGCCCGGTGACGAGGTCTTTTACACAGAAGTCGTGTGCGAGTTGGGTGAATGGATAATGGTACCTATCGAAGGCGGCATTACTCTTGACGGGCCCAACTTCTGGATCGGCTTTCAGAATCTCTCAGGCGGCGGCGAGGATGGTATGGGCCTTGATGGCAGCACAGATTTTCCGGAACATAAGTGGGTCAGAGAATTTGGCACATGGATGATGTCGGACACTTACGCCGGCGATCAAATGATCCGGGCTACCATTATCGACAACGGTCGACGGCTGCTGCTGACGGAAGAAACACCAACCGTTGAGCTTGCTTTGCAGGCAGAATCCGGGAAGTTTGGAATAGAGAGCCTTGCCGGTTCCGAAACTGCTCGGCAAGAAGAGATGGGAGTTTCGGACATTAAGGGTAATACAGTTTCCTTATTGGCCTTCGGTTCAAATGCCGCGACAATTTCGCTTGCTGGCGGAGCCGATATTCCTGAACTGCTCGATATTGTTACTCTGCTAGGCTACAACGTGTATCGTTCGGAGACGGCCGGCGTTCCGACAGATCCCGATCACCTTGTAAACGATGAATACGTTATCGATAGGGATTACGATGATTCCACAGTAGTCAACGGCACAACATATTACTACGTGGTAACGGCGGTATACGACAACGATGGGGACATAGAGGAATCGCCTCCCTCCAACGAGGAGGAGGCGACACCGATGACGGGCGCCAGGATGGAGATCGATCCGGCCTCGTTCGAAGTGGCGGCACAGCCCGGGGAAATAGTCACCGAGATATTGAATATAGCCAATCCCGGCGGCCTTGATCTTGATTTCTCGATATCTATAGGTGAGGATAGGATTCTCATCGACGAGGAGAACCCGTACGAAGGCCAGGTTCTCGGAAATGATCCCGGACAGCAGAATGTGGCGCTCAACGGATCCCTGACAGCGGCCGAGAGGAATACCGGTGAGGATGACAATTCAGAGATTCCTGCTGAAGAGGAATCTCCTTATCGGTTAACCATCAGCGCATCAGAGGTATTTGAATATATCCCGAATGACGGTGATTCCGATGAGAGAATTCTGATACCGCAGATCTCGGTTCTCGTTGTTGCCGCAGACGAGGCCAGCATGTATATAAGTGAATTGGCCTCATTTGATGATATTACAACTGTCGATTACTTCGATGCCAGGACCGGGATTCCCTCTCTGGATCAGTTGATGGAATACGAAGCCACAGTTGTGTGGTCTAACTATCAGTTCAGCGACCCCGTGGCGATGGGTAATGTGCTCGCCGATTACGCTGATAATGGAGGCGGTGTTGTCCTCCATCAGTTCAGTTTCGGCACCGGTTGGAATCTGCAGGGCCGTATGATGGATGAGTACTCGCCGCTTTCTGACGGCTCCATCTCATATACGACTCACAGTCTCGGTGATTACGATGAATCCAGTCCGATCATGGAAGGCGTTACCTCCGTAACCGACCTGTTCATGTCATACGTCTCGATAATAAACAGCGGTGAGTGGGTGGCCTCCTACGATGACGGCACTCCATTTGTGGCCTTCAATCCGGACAACCAGGTAGTGGCAATAAACGGTTTTGTTGGAAATTCTCGTCAGTTTACCGGTGATATGATCCTCCTGTCTTACAACGCGGTAATCTTCTCCACCGGCGGAAGATGGCTGTCGGTCGATCCTCGTAACGGTACGGTCGGACCCGGCGATGATCTGGATATCCAGGTGACCTTCGATGCCACCGAACTGGAAGAGGGCACATATACTGCAACACTCTCGATTACTGGCTGGGACGTCAATCATGAAGTCGGTCAGGTTGATATCGCTGTGACCTTCTTCATCGCCATGACTGGAATCGAGGAGGAAGCGGCCGGGCTGCCTGTTGAATTCGCCCTGTCGCAGAACTATCCGAACCCGTTCAATCCTGCAACCGAGATTAACTTCGCGCTTCCTGAGAACGCGCATGTTAAGATCGAGATCTTTAACGTGCTGGGGCAGAAGGTGCAGACGCTGGTCGATGCCGATATGGATGCTGGATATAAATCCATCGTCTGGAACGGCACCGATAGAGGCGGAAAGAGCGTATCTTCCGGAGTATATCTCTACAGGATGCAGGCTGGAGAGAAGACGTTCACCAAGAAGATGTTGATGCTGAAATAAACGTCAAATCTGAACGCTCATACAAAGCCTCTGTTCTTTTCGAGCGGGGGCTTTCTTATTTGCCATATGTAGCCGTGCCGGGATTACGCAGGCATCATGCAGTATTTTATGAGAGGATTTTCCATCCAAGAGAAATAACCCGGATATTCCGGAATCTGGAATACTCCGGAACCGGTCGAATCCTCCTGCACAGGTTATGAAGCCTGATGCACAAAGGGATTTGAAAAGGCAGAGAACAACCCTTCGAGTGAATTGTAATTATATCGGAAATAAGAGAGTGGGAAGGCCGGAGACTATATAGCCAACCTGCAGTCTCGCAAGGAGATAGGCCTATCCTCCGCCTATCCATTAGGCGATGAAAGGCAATCGGACTGAGTGACTTCTTGTGGGCATGGCATTTGCTCAATATGCTGACGAATGCATGTTAGCGAGGAGGCAAGCAAATGAAATGCTTCTATCAAGGGCGAAAGAGAGAATCGGAGAGCATTACCGGTGACAACAGTTTCGTGAGCTTTGCAATTCCGGATATCGGCATCACTTTTAGAGCGCAGTTTAGCGGTACCAAAGATGAATGCGATTATGCGAGTCTTCTTGCTCTTCTGGAGTTTGTAGAGTTGAATCCGCATCTGTTCAAGAATAAGCGGATTGAAATATTCGGTGATAATTTCAAGGTTATAAGCCAGGTTAATCAGAAAGTCAGCCCATCGAAAGAACTCGAGCCATATCTGGATATGGCGGTTGGCTATAAGCGTAAAATCCCGTTTGTCCTGAAATGGATTCCCGGGTCGGAAAATCTGGCACAGGATGGCATGACCGCTTAGAGTTTATCAGCTATGATAGAGGTGAAAAAGGGGTCGAGTCTGCATACCGGCCCCTTTTTCTATCTTGATATGCTGGTTGACAAAATATAAATCCGGGCTTATCTTGATCTGGTGCAAGAATTGGAACCGACAAGCTGCTGCTGTCGGTTTTAATAGAAAAAGGAGATTTAGATGAATAGGGTTGTTTGGTTTGTATCAGGCTTAATGATGACATGGTGCATATTGTCTCAGGCGGCCACGGAAGAGCGTCCGATGCTTCTCCGGGTCGGCCTCCAGGATAGGGAGACAATCGATTTCTTGCATAAGGGCGGTTTTGATATCGCCTACATATCCAGAGGAGAATTCGCAGAGATAGTTGCCGACGACAACGATTATGAGAAACTTCATGCGGCTGGATTGAATCCGGAGATTATCCATGAAGACTTAGTCGCATTCTATCAATCGAGATTTCCTGTCGGTACCGATATGGGCGGTTTCCCGACGCTGGATGAGGCCCTGGCAATTATGGATTCGCTCCATGAATTATATCCCGATATAACTACTGCCCGAGATTCTATAGGCTATTCAATCGAGGGTAGAGCGATCTGGATGATGAAGATTTCCGATAATCCGGAGCAGGACGAGGATGAAGCGGAATTTTTTATAAATTCGCTGATCCACGCCCGGGAGCCGATAGGTCTTGAGTCGTCATTGAGGTTTATGGCGCACCTTTGCGAAAACTATGACACCGATCCCGAGATCGCCGATCTCGTTGACAACCGCGAGTTCTATTTTGTGCCGGTCATCAACCCCGATGGTTACGAATACAACCGGCAGACCGATCCCATCGGCGGGGGCATGTGGCGAAAGAACAGAAATCTTACCGGCTTTGTCGATCTTAACCGCAACTGGGGATACATGTGGGGCTACGATGATAACGGCTCCTCACCTGATCCCGGGGACGAAACATACAGGGGCATGGCTCCCTTTTCGGAGCCAGAAACCGCGTCTTTACGCCAGTTCATTAATTCTCGCAATTTCAATCTGATAATGAACTTCCATGCTTACGGGGATATACTGCTGTATCCATGGGGATATTACGACGGCTACACTCCTGATAATGAAATATTCCGCACTTTATCCGATTCAGCCTGTGCTCAGAACGGTTACGAGTTCGGCACACCCTGGGAGCTTCTGTACAACACCAATGGCGATGCTACAGACTGGCAGTATGGTGAGCAGGAGGAGAAACCAAAGATTCTTGGCTTTGTTATGGAGGTCGGGAGCGGGTACGATGGTTTCTGGCCGCAGCCCTCAAGAATCCCACAACTCTGGAACGATGTATTACCGGCGCTTTTATATCTCTCCAGGGCGGCTGGAAATCCCTATAATCCCTCGGCTCCTCAGGCGCCGGTTCTAAATCCTCTTGGCGATATTTATACCGATCCATTTACAGTCAGCTGGGTGTTTTCCGATACATTGAATCCCGCAATCGCATTTGAATTAAAGGAACTATCGGGTCTGGAAAGATTCGAAGATGATTTTGAAGACGACATGTCGAACTGGGTACTGGACGGTTTCAATCGCAGCGGCAGCCGGCAACATTCCGGCTCATATGCTCTTTTCTCCGGATCGGGGAATAACTACAATGGATCGGCTGCTCTGGCTAATCCTGTTTCGGTGGGGGAGGATGAGACGCTTCGATTCTGGACCTGGTATGATATCGAATCGAACTACGACTATACCTACGTTCAACTGTCAACCGATGGCGGCAGCAGCTTCATAAACCTCGAGGGCAATATTACCACCAATTATAATCCGAATGGCAGAAACCAGGGCAATGGTATTACCGGCAATTCCGGTGGATGGGTGCTCGCGGAGTTTCCTCTGGACGATTATAACGGCCAGTCCGTATTGCTGAGGATGAGATATGTTACTGACGGCTGGATTACCGAAGAAGGCTTCTACGCCGACGAATTCTATCCGGTTGAGATATTCGATGAAGAGAATATCCTCGCTTCAGATATCGTTGATACATTCTACGTTGTCAACGGTCGCCAGCCGGGGGATTACTATTATCAAGTCCGGGCGAAAGACGCCGAGGATCAATGGTCGGCTTTTTCAAACAGGGAAGTGGCACACGTTCACCCGCAAACCGGGGTCGATGATAACCAACTACCCGTTTCGCTCTCATTGAATCAGAACTACCCTAATCCGTTTAATCCGCAAACCGCTATATCGTTTTCGATTCCACAGCGGGAATGGGTGGTGTTGACGATATACAATATTCTCGGATCGAAGGTACGGACTCTGGTTAACTCCGAGTTCGAGGCCGGCGAGCATATGGTAATATTCGATAGCATAGACGACCATGGCAGCCCGGTGGCTCCCGGCATCTATTTCTATAGACTCAAGACGGGATCTGATGTTTTGACCAGGAAAATGGTTCTGATAAAATAGACTGAAACTCAAAGATTTAGCATCACTGGAAAGGGGATCATCAAAAAATGATCCCCTATTTTATTGATGAGAACGGCGATTTATCTTGACATAATCATGATCTGGTCTTTAATATAAATGTAGGTATCTGATTTTTAACATCTTAAGATTTACGGGGGATAGTATGTTACGTGCAAGTGTTACTAGCTTGTTAGCAGGCCTAATCTGTGTATTATACTCGGTATCAGCATTCGGGGCAACGAATCCCGAAAAGGCTGCCTTGATAACTGGTATCGATAAGGGGCCTGCTGTTGCCTTCGACATTGAAACTATCTTCACTACAGTTTGCAGCGTGGGAACAGTTTCTAATTATATTTCAAACGTAACCACTGACTATTGGGGTGAGGGTGCATGGACCATAATATTGGGTGATGATGGCGCTTTTTATCCATCAATGAAGTGGGATAGGCCGGAGATATACTCTGATAACCATTACCTTTATTTTGGCTCTCTTAGAATAGCCTATCACGATAAACTGCTTAGACTTTCAACAGATACGTCACCGGGAGGGGAGGTCTATGAGGGACCGGATGCGGTTTCCGATTTCGATACGCATTTCTATGTCTCCGACCAGTCCCAATATGTCCCGCCGGATGATCGGATAAACATAAGAGTTCACGAGAACACCTATGCCTGGGCGGCGTCCGAAGCTGACGATTTCATCATATATGAATTCTGCATCGTTAATCTGAATCAGGATGTTCTTGACTCTCTATACGTGGCCTTGCATGCCGATTGCGACGTTTCATTGGCGAGTGGCGGATACGGCCGCCAGGGATTCTGGCGGGATGACCTCGTCGACTACTACCGGGATGACGAAACCGGGGAGTATATTTCTTATATGTATGATGCCGACAATCCCAACATACCGGGCAATGACGAAGGTGGGATATTCGATCCCAGAGAAAGCCTGGGGTATATCGGCTCGCGGCTTTTGTATTGCCCGCCGATCGTAGGGGAAAGTACGCCAAGCGTTCAGCAGGGACATGGCTGGTGGGATTGGAACTCCGATCCGGGAACAGATGAAGACTGGATTGTATTGATGACTGACGGCCTCTGGCTGAACCCGCCGCCATCGCCGCATGATTTTCGTTTTCTCCAGAAGCTGGGTCCCTTTGAAGTAGCCGGCCAGGATTCTATCAGGGTGGTTTTCGCATTCGGTATAGGAAACGGGCTGACCGGCATGAGATCCAATCTACATAACGCTCATCTTCTATTCGAAAATGACTATGTATATTATGACCTCCCGCCAGAACCGCCACAGGGTTTTGCTGCTCAGGTCGTGGGAACAGATATAGAATTCTCCTGGGAGCCGGTGGAGCAGGACGATCTGGCCGGTTACAATATCTATTCAGCCACTGATCCCGAAGGGCCATTTGGGGCCATCAACGTAGAACTGATTGACAACACATATTATTTATACAGTCCGCCTGATCGAGGCTTTTTCTATTTTTACGCAACGGCCGAGGACTTCGGCGGCAATGAAAGCTTGACGACAGACACACTTATCGCCACAACGTTGCCCTATCCGCCATCGGACTTCAGGGCTATTCCAGGCGACAATCTGGTGCAATTAAACTGGTCGACCGTTGAAGGCGCCGACGCTTACAGAATTTACCGCGCCGATATTTCGGAAGGCCCATATTCCCAGATCGCTGAAATACCGTATCCCGGAGATAGTCACACGGATAATGACGTCATTAATTATCAAACCTATTTTTATGTGGCCTCGACTCACGAGGGTGGTTACGAATCACCGTTTACGGGCGAGGTTGAGGTGACGCCGAACCCGGATATGACCGGCCGAGTCCTCCTGGTGGATGATTATCTTGAAACAGATGACGAGGATAATCCACTGCAATACCAGAAGAGGCGCCGCTTCTACCAGAGATGGGGAGTATATAATTTCGATTATGATGTCTGGGTCATCGCCGATCAGGGAATGCCTGATCTGCCCACGCTTCAGAATTACCAGGCGGTTCTGTTCGCATCAGATGGTGAATATGGAGATATGGATGGCACCTGGTGGTACGAAGTAGGCGCTATAGGTGGAGGAGTACTGAGAGATTATCTCGAAAACAGTGGCCATCTTTTGGCTATTGGGCCGTTTATTTTGGCGGGCGTTTACAACTCTAATCCTCCCATACCGGGCGATTTCGAATACGACTGGTTCGGTATCGATTCTGTGGGCAACGAAAACGGAATGGCCTGGGATTACTGGGATGATTTTACATGGGCGATAGGTACAGAGCCGGGATATCCCGACTCCATGAAAATAGACGTTGCCAAGAATGGCAATCAGGAAGATTATTCCATAAACATCTTCTCCTTGAGGTCCGGTGTCGATACCCTTTTTCTGAAGGGCTTGAATGTGGACGGTTCTCCGCCCAATGATTATCTGAAGCCTGTAAGTATTGTTTATCGCCCCGATGGAGTCGCGGTAACATCGCTTATAAATTTCAGCCTCTATTACATGCCCGGTCAGGATGCTCATGTTATCATGAACAATATCCTCCGTGATGAATTCGGGTGCACGTTCTACGAGGATCCGGCACCTCTGCCGCCATGGCATGTCGCAGTAACGTCAATTGTCGGCGAGGGATTGTACCTCGCCTGGGATGCTATCGATGAAGAAGATATTGCTGCAATCAGGCTATATCGATCTATGGACAGCAGCCCTTATGAATTGCTGGCCACCTTTGACAGCAATATCAGCGAATATACCGACAGTGATGTTTCTCCGGGAATAGTGTACAGCTACAAATTAACATGCATGGATATTGCAGGTCAGGAAGGGGATTTCTCGCAGGAGGTATCCGAGGTCGGCGGCCGACCGACGGCCCCGGCCGGTTTAGCTGCCGAATCGGGCGATGGTGAAGTGATAGTTAGCTGGAACAGCCCCGGTGAGCCGGATATCGTGAGTTTCAAAATATATAGAAGCACCGGCCCATTCGGTGATTTCGTTCAGATTGCCACGAGACCGGTGGACGACACAAGTTATTACGACACTGACGTCATCAACAACAACTTCTACAACTACTACGTTACCTCTTACACCGAATACGACGTAGAAAGCTTTCCATCGGATACAGTTTTCGCCTTTCCGCATTTCCCCGGACGGGACGGGATACTAATCGTCAACGGTATTGACTGGGGGACCTACGGCCAGCAGGTGATAGATCTCTATCAAAATCATTCCTTTACAGGTTATTTTCCCTATAAATTCTGGGATCTTTTCGATTCGATGCCCATTGAGGATTTCCCTGACCCGGACGACATTCTCGGCTGGGGTGATTTCCCTCCGGTATTCTTTGATGCTTTTGAGACAATCATCTGGGTCGGAAACAGCTACGCCGGAGATTTTGAGCACTGGCAGAACAACCGAGTATACATAATGAATTTCCTCAATAGCGGCGGGAATTTGATTCTTGCGACCAGGTACGGGGAAGATTTCTTCTGGAACGAACTAAGGGTATTTGCCGGAGTCGATCGCTGGGCAAGGAGCAATCCCGATGGATTAACAGCCGTAGCCGATAGCCTGACGGATATAGATGCGAGCGGTCCCCTGTCGTATACTGATCTTGCGACCGTCTCGGAGGAGACAAGTACAATCCTGTATATCGACGCGGAAATCCCCGATTATGCCGCGGGATTTTTGGCCGAACCGCCCGGTGCGGGAAAATTCGTTTATATGGCGGGACGTCCATATCGATATAACTATGATGATATGCGCACCAACTACGAGGTTATCCTTAGATACTATCTGAATATGGAGCAAACGGGTATTGACGACGATGAGACTATATTACCCGTGAGATACATCCTTTATCAAAACTACCCCAACCCGTTTAATCCGGCAACCACTATCAGATTCGGTCTGCCGGAAAAATCAAATGTCCACCTGGAAATCTTCGACCTCCTGGGCCGACGGGTTGCCATCTTGTCGGATGAACCGATGGAGGCAGGGTATCATGAGATTATCTGGAACAGCAGGAACCGTTTCGGGGGCAAGGTGTCTACGGGCGTTTACTTCTACAGGCTAAAGGCTGGCGAGTTTAATTCGATAAAGAAGATGCTTATATTGAAATAGAGTACGGTTAAAACGGGAAACTTTTCGAGGCGGCGGGAGTGAAAATCTAAAACACTTGACCGTCTGCAGCATCCGGGTTATGTTAAAAGCGGGTATCGGATAATTACCGAGCCCGCTTTGCAGTTTCTGGTTATCTGGAGGGCTAGTCCTAATTGGTAAGGCAGCGGTCTTGAAAACCGCCGGCCGTAAGGCCATGGGGGTTCGAGTCCCTCGCCCTCCGCTTTGATAAATAGACCGATCAGTTTGACCCATCCCTTAAATTGTGCAGAGAGTGGACTATGGGGTTGCAAAAGGCTTGACGGGATATTCGTGCTGAGCCTATCTTACTTATTGGCTAGGGAAATATTCAGATCATGGAGAATTTGTGCGGAGACTAATCTACGCTACCTTCCTCGGGGTCGTATCACTTACGCTTCTTCTGGATTGCGGGAAGGATCCCAGCCCAACATGGTCAATCTATTACCTTGGGAGTTACACCCCAGAAGGGCCAGTCAGTAGTGTCTTTGTGGTGGCGGATTTTGCCTACATTCTCGAGCCATTCAGTCTAGATATAATAGATGTTACTAACCCTGAGGACCCCACATTCACCGGAAGATTTGAAACGCAGACATGGGGGCAGACTGCAAAAGTTCACGTAGTAGGGGATCACGCATATTTGGCCGCTGTCGCAATAAATGGCGGTGGTCTTCTGGTAGTCAACATATCGCAACCTACCGATCCGGTTCTAACTGGGTTCTGTGAAACTCCCGGTAGGGCCTTCGGCATTTATGTAGCAGGGAGATTCGCATATATTGCCGACGGCCCTTCTGGTCTGCAAATAATCAATGTAGAGGACCCAGCCAGCCCAAATCTTACAGGAAGTTATGATATGCCGGGATTCGCTATGGCCCATAGCGTTAATGTTGAAGGCAATTACGCTTACGTGCTCTTCCAACTTACCTGGGATTTTCCAGTATCCTGGACTCTACAGATTATTGACGTCAGCGATCCTGCTGCCCCAACGCTTGCGGGTAGTTATGAAGCGCCCGGGTCTGCCGGGAACGTTTTTGTAGCGGGCAATTATGCATATGTTGCTGATATTCATTACGATGACGATATACTCAGTGACGGTGGACTTAAGATATTGAATATTTCCAATCCCTACGGACCGGAACATGCTGGGAGTTATTACGTGTTTGGAGGAGCTCAACAGGTTTTCATCAAAGAAAATATCGCCTATCTCCCTGAGCGCTACCTCGAAACCAATGATACCGGCCTATATGTGCTCTGGGTGGCTAATCCTAGCAGTCCGAGATTACTGACGAGCGATGTCCCTTCTATTAGTACTAACAGATTTGGCATTTTTGTTCAGGGGGATTACATCTATATAGCCGACGGGGATCAGGGATTATTGATATTTCGCTGTGCGCTTTTATGGCCGATTTGAGATTGACTAAAAGGCATTCAGAGAAGTTCTAAAGTTATTCCAGATTCCCCGCTTTGATATTACTTCGCTTATATTATAATTCGCTCTATGGCCGGAGCGCACTTTTTATAGGTGATCCACGACTGTAATATCCCGGCAGAATAAATTAATCCGAATATCGCTTCTGTCATTGGGGGTGATTATTTTCTATCTAAAGCGGAAATTGATTCAACGTTGGCCAGTCTCTCCGTGCAGTTCTTAAAATCGCAGCAGGTATGGCATACTCGCTTGAAGGCCGAGTAACCCAGGAGCTCTACTTTTGCAGACAAATAATCGGGCTTAGAGGGTTCATCTCTTAAAAGATCAGTGCTTAAGTATTTCTTGTTGTCATCGGGGAAGACCGTGGCTACGACCGCAGAATCGGACATCTCCTCCTGCACCTTGATGGCAGCCAGGAAATTGGCCCCGGAAGAAATCCCCACTGCCAGCCCGAGGTCACGGGCCAGTTTCTGTGCCATAATTATTGCATCACCATCGTAAATGCCTATGACGGAATCGAGCGAGCTGAGGTCTACAATGTCGGGTATGAATTCGTCTGAAATGCCCTGGATCCGGTGTTGCCCTACCTTTTTGCCCGCGGAAAGAGTGGGTGAGTTAGCCGGTTCCATGGGGTGGATCTTAACTCCGGGACATCGCTTTCTTAAGAATCTTCCGACACCCATAATAGTCCCGCCCGTACCCACGCCTGCAACGAATGCATCCGGCACTAATCCGTTGTATGTGAGTTGCCACCAGAGTTCAGGGCCAGTAGTCTCGAAATGAGCCTCTACATTATCGTTGTTGGAAAATTGACTGGGCAGAAAGCATCTATCCTTTTCGGTGGACATTTCTTCGGCCATGCTGATGCTGCCTACAAAACCCCCTTCTTCACGAGTCACAGGCCGTATCTCTGCACCCAGACTTTGAATCAAATCGGTTCGCTCCCTGCTCATCCAGTCCGGCATAAAGATCGTTACCGGATGTCCCATGGCCCGACCGATAGCGGCAAACGAGATTCCGGTATTGCCGCTGGTGGCTTCCACGATAGTGTCTCCGGCGTGAAGACGCTCTTCGATATAAGCTTTTTCTAAAATATGCAGCGCCATCCGGTCCTTGATACTGCCTGTCATATTCAGGTGCTCTGCCTTGGCGAAGATTCGACGCACCTTTCCACCGAATTTGAACTTTACCTCTAATAAAGGCGTATTGCCTACCAGAAACGAAAGGGATTGGAATTTTCTCTGAGTCTCTTGATTCAAGAGCGAATCCTCTTCACCTTGGAATTATATTCCATTTTGCCTGCATATGCAAGGTCTCAATATACTCCGATAAAGAACTATTAAGCCGGATGCCATTATTAAAGGGTCTAGCATCGATTAGCTTCGGCGGCAACGGCCCTCCGCTCGCGAATTATGGCCACCGTCCCGGATACGAGCAACAAAAGCCATTGAAAAAATTATAACGCCTTTCATCATTCCTTCCGTTTACTTTATCAACACCATCTTCCTTGTTTCAACATAATCCCCCGCCTGAATTCTGTAGAAATACAGGCTGGAAGAAACGTCCGACGCATCCCACGTCACCTGGTGATACCCAGCAGGCTGTTCTGCCTGGATCAATGTTTCAACCTTGCGCCCGAGGAGGTCGTAGATGTCGATGGTGACAGGCCCCGATTTAGGCAGGCTATAATTTATTGTCGTTGACGCGTTGAAGGGGTTGGGGTAATTTTGATTCAGTATAAAAGATGATGGTATATGCGGCTCGTCATCAATAGCAGTTTGTTGGTCGAAATAGAACGCGCCCATATCACATATAGTACTATCGGGATCATAAGGCGAATTCGGATCGCCCGCATCGATGCAGAGTGAGCCCGCCGTCAAATGAAAATCATTATTTTCAGGATCTTCGAACAGCGGGTCGGCGGAAATCTCACCGGTGCCGGGATTGGGCGTAAAGGGCGTGGGATCTCCCGAATAACCCTGATAATAATCTCCCTGCGCATTATTCCAGACATCGTTGTAAGATATGAATACCGGTGTATCGCGGTGCTTGAAAATCCCATAACGCCCGTTTTCGGCGATAATGTTATTTTTTATGTAAACAGCGCCTCCGCCCGCCCAGTCATGATAGCCGTCGCCGCCGTTGCCTACTATGGTGTTGTTGGTCAAATGTGTGGTGCCCAGGTAGGGATCGAAGCCATTATAAATATTGTCCCTGATTATGTTGTATTCAACGTGAATCGTACCTCCAAAATCATTCCATAGATCGATCCCTTTACCGTTGTTGTGGATATCACAGTATTTGATTATTTTAGTCCCGGAAGATGAAATCGGGTTCATAAAAACTCCCACATTTCCGGGTGTGCTCCCGCCCTGATTGCTGTTCCGGATGGAAAATCCCTCTATCAAAAAGCTGTTTATATTCAGAGCCTTTATTACATCGGTCAGACCTCCACCGTCGATGATGGTATTGTCCATCCCGGAACCGATAAGATTCACTCCCTCGGCCATCTGAATATTTTCATAATATGTTCCAGCAGCAACCAGAACCGTATCACCCGGGCTGGCTGCGTTGATCCCTTGTTGAATGGTCGGGTAGTCCCCCGGCACATAGATGATCGTTGCCGATGCAACCAATGTTAAGATTCCCGTAAGCCCGATTGCAAACATTAAAGACCGCTTCATGGCAAAACCTCCGGCCATTCGGTTTTCGATTGCTTATTCTAAGAAGAAGAACCCTATCAAGAAAAAGATAGAGCATTCCGGCCACGATAGCAAGGTTTTTCTCGGGTGAGATGGGATAGACCGGAACAGATTATTTAACATGGAATTAAAGGAACTGCGGCCGGGAATCCTCTCTTAAGTCAATGGAATTTAAGGCGAAACAGGAAAGCTTTTGGCCCGGAATCAATTCCCGGATCCGTCTCAGGGAAAAAGCAATCAATTGCCATTCCTGCCCCGCCTGATTTTGAAATAAATTGTCTTATAGAACGATTTTGAGAATTGAGGAGATTAATTGGAAATCCCTTGAATATACTTGCCAATCGGAGATCTTTAGTTATATTGGAATCAGCGAAGCACTCAGGTAATTGTTCCTTGTAGCTCCTGGTAAGACAACGGAGGTCTCTAATCTTGAGGCTGAGCTGGATCAATACAGCCCTGATATTTATCCTGCTGACAGGCGTTATATCGGCGCAGACGGGTCAGGTATATTTCAAATTCGAGGCCCCGGTTCGCCAAGAGCTGAATGCACTTTCCAAACTGATCTCAATAGACAATGTTACCGGGGATACCGTTTTTGCCTACGCCACCGATGATCAGTTTGATTATTTCACGACTCTGGGCTATGAATATATCATCCTGCCGAATCCCGGATCCTTAATTATCCCCCGGATGGCAGACACCAGAGAAGAAATCCTCGAATGGGATTCTTATCCGACCTATGATGCCTATATTGATATGATGTACCGGTTCGCAACTGATTATCCCGGCCTGTGTGCTGTTGAAAATATCGGTTTCTCGGTTGAGGGCCGTGAAATCCTGTTTGCCAGACTTTCTGCAAACGTATATGTCGAAGAAAACGAACCGGAAGTCATGTATTCCAGCACCATGCACGGCGACGAGACGACGGGCTATGTATTGATGCTAAGGCTTATCGATTCCCTTCTGGCGAGCTACGGTTCGGATCCTCAATTGACCTATATGCTGGATAATATGGAGATCTGGATTAATCCACTGGCCAATCCGGATGGCGCCTATGCCGGTGGCAATCACACCGTCAATGGAGCGATCAGGTACAACGCCAATGGGGTTGACCTGAACAGAAATTTCCCCGATCCTGACGAGGGCCAGCATCCTGATGGAAGGGAGTGGCAACCGGAAACCATCGCCATGATAAATTTTTTTGATGAGCATACTTTCGTAATGTCGGCGAATTTTCATGGTGGGGCAGAAGTAGTAAACTATCCCTGGGATACATGGCCGCGACGTCACGCCGACGATAGCTGGTTCATAGAGATCAGCCGGGAGTATGCCGATTCGGCGCAGGCCAACAGCCCATATGGTTATATGGACGATCTTAACAACGGCATAACCAACGGCTGGGATTGGTATGAGATTGCCGGCGGCCGGCAGGATTATTTAACCTACTGGAAGGGTTGCCGGGAAACTACTATCGAACTGTCTCAAACCAAGCTGCTTCCGGCCGATCAGCTTCCCGCTCACTGGATTTACAATAAAGCGGCGCTGATGGCATATCTGGAACAGGCCTATTATGGTATCAGGGGTCTGGTTACTGACGCGACTTCCGGCTCTCCGTTGTCGGCGATCATTTCGGTTATGGATCATGATATCGACAGTTCCGAAGTATACACCGATCCTGATATCGGCGATTACTACCGCATGATCGACAACGGAATTTATGATTTGATATTCAGCTCGCCAGACTACATGGCGCAGGTCGTTAACGACATCGTTGTCGCAGATGGCCAGATTAACGTCGTAGATGTCCAGCTGTACCCTGTTCCCTTGATAATAAATCTGCCTGATGGCCCACCTGAATTCCTGGCCCCGGGCGCCCAGACCGCGTTTGCGGTTCAGATTATTGACGGCGCTGAAATTTATCTTCCCGGCACCGGCACGCTGCACTATCGCTATTATGGAGGCGCATTCTTGACGTCGGAGTTAACGCACATCGCTGGAGACCTGTATGAGGCCGTCCTGCCGCCGACAAACTGCGATGCCACTCCGGAATTTTATGTAAGTGCAGCGGGTGATGGCGGCTCCACTATTTTTGATCCTCCGGACGCGCCGAGCACCGTTTATGTTTCAACGGTAGGAATCTTGATATCGGTGATGGAGGACGATTTCGAAACCGATCAGGGCTGGACGGTCAGCGGCGATGCTGGCGACGGTCACTGGGAACGAGGCATACCGGTTGGCGGCGGTGGCCGCGGCGATCCGCCCACCGACTACGACGGCTCCGGCCAATGTTATCTTACCGACAACGTCTATGGCAATTCCGATGTCGATGACGGCTACACTTACCTGATTTCCCCCCCCATAGATCTGAGTGAATCTGAGAATGCACAGGTCCGCTATGCTCTCTGGTATACGAACAATAATGGTAATGATCCGGATAATGACCTGTTTAATACTTATATCTCCAATAATAATGGCATAAGTTGGATTCTCGCCGAAACCGTCGGCCCCGTGACATCGAGCGGCTGGGTAGTACATTCATTTAACGTAGGTGATTTTGTGACTCCCACTGCTCAGATCAGGATTCGCTTCGAGGCCTCCGATCTCGGCGAAGGTTCGGTTGTTGAAGCCGGCATCGATGCTGTGTCTGTTAGTGTCATCGAATGTGAGTCCGCCGAAATCCCCACACTTTCGGAATGGGGATTTATTATTATGGGGTTATTGATTGTGACTGCAGGCACTATCGCCGTCATTCGTCGGCGTGAAAGAGCCGTTATTGAGGGTAGCGGGTAGATACTTTTAGAGGTATATTACTGATCGTCGTATGAGGGAGACCGATGCACGTTAACATGTCCGTTCTGGCAGGAGAGATGTTAAAAAATACGGAAGGATCGTTTTGCTGAGGTTAGTGATAGTTTCTGTAATGATCTTTGTTCTTGCTGTTGCATCGGTATCAGCGGAAAACCCGATGTTGATCAAGGTCGATCTGGTTGAAGAACACGACATAATCGGCCTGAGAGGTCTCGCCCTTGATATTCCATATGTAACGGATAAATTTGCCGAGGTCGTGGCTTACAGAAAGGATTTACCCAGGTTCGATGATGCCGGCCTTACATACCGGATTATACATGAAGACATGGTCAGTTTTTACCAGAGCCGCAACCCTCTAAATCTCGATATGGGTGGATTTCCGACATTCTTGGAGATAATGGAAGCCATGGATTATCTATATAACACGTATCCGCAGTTTGTGTCTGCGAGATGGTCGATCGGTCTTTCAGTGGAGGGCAGAGACCTCTGGGTATTCAAGATTTCCGATAATGTCGGCTCTGATGAAGACGAACCGGAAGTATTCTATAATGCCCTCACTCATGCCCGCGAGCCCGCTAGCGCGACGTGGCTGCTTTATTTCGCCGAATGGCTATGCCAGAATTACGGATCCAATTCCACAGCAACCGATATCGTCAATAACCGCGAACTATTTTTCCTGCCGGTGTTCAATCCCGACGGCTATGAATATAACCGTCAAACAAATCCCGATGGCAGTGGCATGTGGCGAAAGAATCGTCGTGACAACGGCGATGGAACGTTCGGAGTCGATCTCAATCGAAACTGGGGTCATATGTGGGGTTACGATGATAATGGTTCATCCCCGGATCCCGGCGACGACTTATATCGAGGCACAGCGCCATTTTCAGAGCCTGAAACGCAGGTAGTAAGAGATTTTATCATATCCCGCAACTTCTCATTCATCGTGAACGGCCATACCTATGGCAACCAATGGTTATATCCCTGGGGATACGATTTTATTTATACGTCTGACCACGATCTCTTCCGGATGATAGGGGATTCTGTGACCATCCTCACGGGATACGTCCATGGAACTCCCTGGGAGCTGTTACACAACCGCTGGACTAACGGTGCGGCGGACGACTGGATGTATGGCGAGCGAACCGAAAAGCCGCTCATACTCTCATCGGCACCCGAAACCGGAGGCAATTTTGATGGATTCTGGCCCGCACCGTCAAGGATACCTGAACTGAATGAAGAGATGCTTCCGATAGGAATTTATATGGCTCAGATCGCAGGGGATTTCCGCGGCCTTGCTTTTGAGTATCCGGACGGAATCCCGGAACACGTAGCAATCAGCCAGCCGACCACCTTCGAAGTTCTGGTTACCGGCGTCAGGGGCGGGGAGGCGGTTCCAGGCAGCGGACGGCTGCACTATTCCATCGACGGGGGACCCCTTGTTTCCATGGACATGAATGAACTGGAATCCAACCACTATGAAGCCAGTTTACCATTAATGGAATGCGGATCAATCGTTGATTTTTATCTCACAGCTGATGAGACCCTGTTCGGTACGTTCAGCGATCCCGGCGATGCACCTGCGGAAACATATAGCGCGTTTCCGGTCACATCTATCGTTGTTGCATGGGATGATGATTTTGAGACCGATCGAGGCTGGGTGGTCAGCGGCAATGCCTTTGGCGGCCAATGGGAACGAGGCGTTCCCGCAGGCGGAGGTGACCGGGGCGACCCGGGCTCCGACTATGACGGCTCGGGCAATTGTTACTTAACGGATAACGCCGAAGGCGATTCCGACGTTGACGGTGGCTACACGTACCTTATGTCACCCACCATTGATTTGAGCGGCGTGGAAAAGGCTTGTATTCACTATGCTCTCTGGTATTCTAATAACTCCGGAGATGATCCCAACAATGACCTGTTTAAGACCTTCGTATCCAATAATAACGGCGCGAATTGGATACTGGTTGAGACCATAGGCCCTCGAACCAGCGTCGGCTGGACGGAACATTCCTTCAGCATAACTGATCTTGTGGCTCCGACAGATCAGATAAGATTTCTGTTTGAAGTCTCTGATCTGGGTGGTGAATCCGTTGTTGAGGCTGGCATCGATGCTGTAATTATCAAAGCCTTTGAATGCAATCCTGCCGATATTCCAACCCTCACTGAATGGGGGATGATTATCCTCGGGCTATTGTTGTTGGCCGGGAGCACAGCCGCTGTTATTCGAAAGCGAAAGCTCGGCTGTCTGAACCATTAGCTTCCGTGTCGAAATGATGGCCGCCAGCTTCGAAATCCCCGGTTTGGGATAGCAGAAGGGCTTTAAATAAAATTCTCGTATCCGCTTTCAGCGCAGCCGTAGCCGTAAGCCTATTTCCAACAGGAACTTATTGGCTGCAGTAAAATCTTATTGACATCGAAAAATGATTGATTATTTTATAATGTAGATGGAAGCATCAGTCCGCCTACTTATAGGAGATAATTCTGAAATCTACGGATCGAGAAGCCTACTTTTATGAGAAAAGTACTTTTTCATCGTTTTCTTCAAGTTAACTTCACCAAGAAGGAGGTGGTAGTAAGTCAGGAAGTTTCTTCTTTGTGAATTATCCAAAAATCTATCGGGAGGTATTACAATTATGTGGAGATTATTAAAATTCGTTAGCTTTGCGGCCGTATTGCTGGTACTGAATGCAACTGCATACAGTGCTATGCTGGATGTAAGAACTGCGTCGGAAGTCGACGGGGTTCGGAACGATGCTCTTGAAAAATCAGGAATAGATATACCTATTATATTGACCGAACCCGCCATAGCCGACCACGATATTGGAAACGTGGCCTTCACCATATCGAACTTCGGTCAATATGGTCTGGCCCTCACGGCCATCAATGATCTCTGGGACGGGGAGGGATTCAGGATGCCCCAAAACGGCAGCAATCTTCTCTTTGAGGGAGCTCTATTGATCGGGATTGGGCCCACGCAAGTATCCAATGGAGCTCGTGACGAGAATCAATTGCTGGGGGATGATTTTGTTGCTGACTCCGATATCGAGCTTTTAGAGCCGGGCCCCTTTGCCGACCAGGAATATCATAGCAGCTTCAACGACGATAATGCCTTGAATCCCCTGGATATCCTGGTAGCTCAGGAGTCGTATGCTTTTTCATCCGATCCGGATGATGACTACATCATAACAGAGTATACTATCACCAATACAGGGACCGAGACCCTGGAAGGCGTTCTGGTGGCCCATTGGGAGGACTGGGACATGCCGTGGGATGTGGCACTCGACAAAGTAGATTTTGACAGATCCAAGAACCTCGGATACCAGTACAACGGCGATGATTATCGAGGCATGCAGGTTCTTTCGGATATGGGAGTATTCTCGTTTATGGCTCTTGATAATAACGTACATGTCTATCCTCCAGCTTTTACGTTAGAGGATAAGTGGAGCTATATGAATGCCGGGATTGTGGATACCTCTATTACCGTCTCGACGGATTGCTCCATCATGATCACTACCGGTCCCTATGATATCGCTCCCGGTGGATCTGTAGTGGCAGCATTTGCTATTATCGGTGGTAATGGTCTTGAGGATCTGCAGGCCAATGCCGATGCGGCCATGGATGCTTACCGGGTTCCTGTAGAAGAGATTGTTTACTTCGAGGACTTCGATAGAGGCATGGGCATCTGGGCTGGAGAATGGGGTCTGGCTACAAGCAATTATCATTCACCGCCGAATTCGCTGTCTGATTCTCCGGGGGGCAATTATGCCAATTATGATACCGTCGTGGTCGAGACTGCAGAGGATATCGATCTCGTAGGCTATGCCGGTTATCGCCTTGAATTCTGGACGAAATACGATATTGAAACCGGTTTCGACTACATCTATCTGGATATATCATCCGATGGAGGAAGTAATTGGAACAGTTTCGAAGTCTTCAACGGCGAGGGTGTCGAATGGCATAATTATGTCGCCGATCTGGGCGGATATGCGGAGCGGAGCATAAGGTTCAGATTCACTCTCGAGACCGACGCATTATATAATGTCGATGGCATGTACGTCGACGACTTCACCATTTTCGGCCTCGATACCGACACCAGTCCGCCGCTTATACTGCACGATGGCCCTACTCCTGCCACCAGCGTGCCTGAGGAGTTTACTGTTCTGGCGACTATTACCGACTACTCCGGGGTAGAAGATGCCTGGGTGAGTTATGCTGTTGACGGAAGCGATCTGGAAGTCGCAAACGTTGATAGCACCGTTGGTGATGTTTACTACTTCACCATACCGGCGGTTGAGGCTGGTGCGCACGTAGAATATTTTATTACCGCAACAGACACCGAGAATAATGAGGGCTCCACGGCAACACAACATTACGTCTCAGGCACGGTTATCTACTACGACGATGGCGAACCTGAATTCATCTATGAATACGCTGCGGGCAATAAACTGGCGGTGCGTTTCACTCCCGAGGAAAACTGCATTCTGGTAACCGGTTTGATGCGGCTGTATACCGACGACGCTGATCCAACTCCTCACCCCCTCGATACCGTTGATGTTGAAGTCTGGGAGAATGGAACCGGCAATCTGCCCGGACAATCTGTTTTAGATCCGTTCGGAGTGTGGCCCGAGGCAACTCTGGACGATCCGCAAGCCTGGACATATGTCGATTTCCGCGGTATGGGGCTTGAGTTCGACGATGATTTTCACTTCGGATTTACATACCGCTCAGCATTTCCGGTTATCCTCGGTGAGTCTCCGCAGGTTGCGTTCAGATCCAGTCTCTATTCATCTGGCTTCTGGGGTATGGCGACTACCGATTTCGAGATGCGTGCCGTGGTTGACTATGGGATGGTAGGCGTTGATGACAATGAAGATCAGATTCCTACTAAATTTGGTTTAGCTCAGAATTATCCCAATCCCTTTAATGCCTCGACGGTGTTGAACTTCGCAGTTACTCAATCCGGTCAGGTAAAGCTCAATGTTTACAACCTGCTGGGGCAGCATGTTAAAACCCTGGTGGACGGTCACTACGACACCGGAGAGTATACTGTTTCCTGGAATGCCGGGGATCTGCCATCGGGCGTCTATTTCGCCAGGCTGGAATCTCAAGACCGCACTGAAAGCGTCAAGATGATGCTGTTAAAGTAAATCCTAACAGAGATCTACGATAAAGGGAGCCCGCGCGGCTCCCTTTTTTTTGGAATAAAATCGATAATGAGTTTACATTCGTCGCATGGTAATCTAAATTTCCGGTATGGCAATTCCAGGATACGGGCTTGAAGTGCGCCAATGATATATGAGAAAAATATAGCCTAATGCCTGAGATCCTGGTGGGGATAGAGATGAATTTCGGTTGAGAGGGGAAAAGGAGGTTTTAATTATGTCAAATGCAGGAAATCAGATCGCGAGCCACCCGAGGTTCAGCTTGGCAGCGTTTATGGCGGCGTCCGTCTTTGCATTCGTTGTTCTGGTGCCGCTTTCATTCGATCGCATGGACGTATCGGGAAGTTTGTATGCGCAAACAAAGGATAAGCCGACGAAAATCGAAATCGAAGT
>SDBT01003739.1_pt1 | contig 26182 bp, 22 predicted proteins | sample 2277101 | NCBI WGS metagenome assembly SDBT01 (sample SAMN10404973, study PRJNA504765) | marine sediment metagenome | isolation source: marine sediment core GS10_PC15, 103 cmbsf | place: Arctic Ocean: Southern Knipovich Ridge | collected 2010 | reverse complement strand
AGAGAGCGGAGAGTATTTCTGAAACTGGGTTGGAAAGGTTTTTTTGACTGAATGGCGGGTGGAGTCTATCTTATTGTTGACCGTTTTGCTGTTTTTGTTGCTTTGTCTCTATTTTTTGGCAATTGACCTTGTCGTCTTGTGTGTGATATGTCTATTTTAGGACGTCAGCCGGTGGAAATTGCGGAAAATTGCGAGGGATTTGTGGCGAGCACAAAAAGGAAATTCTTATATTTATATGGAGGAGTTATGAGAGAGAAATATGTTTATTTGCTTTTTCTCTTGATATTTGTTGCGATGTTTTGTTGGAATTGCAATAACAATGAAACAGAAACAACAAAAAAAGAATATCCAAAAGGAGATTATGAAGTAGAACATCAATGGTATGCAAAAGGAAGCAGGGGAATGGTTGTCGGGACTTCCGGAGCTCAAGCAGTTCGTGCTGGCCTGGAGCTTTTGAAACAGGGAGGAAGTGCTGTTGATGCTGTATTGACTACTGCACTTGGCCAAATCTCTTTATCAGCCGGCGCCTGGATGAGTTATGCAGGAATTATGACAATGGTTTATTATGATGCTGAAACTGAGAAGGTTTACTCTATGGGTGCTTGCTATAAAACAGTACAGGAGGAGATAGATCCACTCACCATTCCAAGGAGTGGGCCCAGTGGGCGGATGGTCCTGGTGCCAGGGTTCATGGCAGGAGTCCAGGCCGCACATAAGCTATTCGGAAAATTACCTTTTAAACAGATATTCGACCCTGCTATAAATATTGCTGAAAATGGGTTTTACTTATATCCTTCCTTGGCTAATACAATTAACCAAGAGTGGGGAATATTATCACGCTTACCTGAAACTAAAAAAATCTTTGCAAAAGACAATGGCCATCCTTATACAACAGGTGAGCTTTTTACTCAACCTGACCTGGCTAAAACCCTGAAACAGGTTGCCTCTAAAGGAGCGGAATATATGTACACTGGTGAATGGGGCCAAAAATTTGTGAGTGCAGTTCGTAATGAGGGTGGTAAAATAACTCTTAAAGATATGAAAGATTACAGAGTTGTCTGGAGTGAGCCTGTTCATACTACGCATAATGGTTATGATATTTATGCACTTGGGCTTCCAAGTTCAGGCGGTGTGGGTATTATCGAGGCGTTTAATTTAATGGAATGGGCAAATTTTGAACGCTTTGATCACTATACAGCTTTAGCAGAACCACTTTATTGGTTTATAAAGATTGCCCGGGTAGGAATATTTTTTTCCATATTTCCTAATGCTCCGGATATAGTTCATTTGTTTATCCCTGAAGACAATTTTTCACCTCAATCACGTTTAACACGCGAAACAGCAAAGCTGATTTGGGACAAAATTTATAATAAAGAGTGGAACCAGATCGAGATAGAAATAATGCAAGGTGGCTACGGAAGATCCAACCACTCTGGTGCAGTATTAGCAGTGGATGAAAGCGGCAATGTAGCTGCTATTGTACACTCTATAAATACATCTAACTGGGGTACAACTGGGATTTTTGTTGATGGTGTTTCAATTCCAGATTCCGCCTACTTTCAACAAGCTCGAATAGAGAAGATTGGTCCTGGTAACCATCTGCCTGATCCAACAAATCCATGCCTTGTTTTAGAAAATAATATTCCGGTTCTTGCTTCTGGTTGTATTGGTTCAGGTCTTCATAATGAGACGCTTCAAAATCTCTATAATGTAATTTATTTTAACTTTAATCCTAAAACCTCATTAGAAAAAGTAAAATTCCTGTCCCCAGATTGGAATTACATGTTAAAACAGAAAATAAAGGAATACTCTTTTCCTGAAGATATTCTTAATGCAGTTATAGAAATGGGCCAGGATCTTACGATCGTTCCATCTAGCAGTCAATACTGGGCAGGGATAAAAATTGATTCTGAGAACGAAAGAATATTTGGAGCAGTCTCCAATTTAATGAGTTCAGTCTACTGCCATGCAGAAGGATACTAAGTGGTCTATTTCATAAATTGTGTTACGTATACGCATAGGGAGATGAAGGCTCTTCTGTTTCATTTCGAGACAGCGGCTCACCAGATATTGAGTATTGGGAGGTTGTTGGTTGATATTGTTTAATAACATGGTCACTAACAAGTTTGAGTTTATCTTTGAGGTCTTTACGGGTGAATTTCCAGCTACAGGGACGAGCGACTTCTTGGTATCGAATTTGAAATAAAATTGATTAAAAGTGTAAAAAATGATGAGTTATGTTTCTTAAAACAAACTCTGCCAAAAAATTAATAGGAGTAAGCCGCGATGAAAAAAGAGTTAATATTCGAGGATCTATTTTGTTCCATTGTAGACATGGATATAGAAAAAGGGAAGACAGCTGCAATTAAGCTTATCAAGGAAAAATATGATCCCATTGAAGGTGTCGAGAAAGGTTTATCTAAAGGGATGAAGGTCGTGGGAGAAAAGTTTGCTAAACTGGGAATCTTTTTACCTGACCTTTTAATGGCTACGGATATATTTAATTCAGTGATCGAGATATTGAAACCACAAATCTCAAAGGAAGGCTTAAATAAACGTAAAAAAGGTACGGTGGTAATAGGTACAGTAAAAGGAGATATTCATAAAATAGGTAAAGATATTGTTGCACTACTCCTGGAAATAGCAGGGTTTGATGTTCACAACTTGAGTGAGGATGTGCCTATTACTAATTTTATAGAAGAGACAAGCAAGGTAAAAGCGGATATTATAGCATTATCATCTCTTTTAACTACTACTATGCCATCTCAGAAAGATCTTATCGACGTCTTAATAGAAAAGGGGGGAGAGAGAAATATTCCTCCCTAGTGTTTTCTTGGAGCAGGTGGAGCAGCAGTTTCCAACGAAGAACTCTTTGAGAGTAAAGCTCAGGAGATCGAAGGGAAATTCTAGATTAGCAAAAAGCAAATTCCTATCGTGTGCCATGAGCAAGCTGTATGGTAGATGGAGGCAGGCCCTCCGGTGACGGCTTGCAGGAGCAGTTACCAAACCGCCCTGAGCTGCATATGTAAAGAGCATGTGTGGTGTGCGTCAGGGAAAAGGCCTAGCGCGATTGAGGTCAGGAGTGGGTAAGGGAGGTGAACGAGAGTGAACCGCTGGGGCAAGTCCTTCATCAATTTCAGTCAAGCAGTGAATATAATAAAGCAGCTAAAGAGATGCGCTAATCTAATTATGGCTCTAGCCAAAAGGAATTGCCCAACATGCTCGAAGGAGGAGCAATGAAACGAAGAGAATTTCTACGAAATACCGTCCTCTTGGGGGCGACAACCAAACTCGCACCCGTATCTAAAGCGGGAGCGCGCAAAAATGATCTTAAGGATCTTAAACCCCTCAAGCCAAACCCGGACAACCTTTATGCTACAGCCAAACATGCAATGGTTTCAACTTCACATCCACTCGCCACGGAGGCCGCCTTGGATGCACTCAAGAAGGGGGGTAGTGCTGTTGATGCATACCTAACAGCGGCGGTTGTACAGACGGTGGTTGAACCTTGTATGACGACTCTGGCTGGTGGTTTGGGAGTTACCTATTACGAAGCCAAGTCAGGCAAAACATCTGCGGCCGGTGGTGGATTCGCTAACCCCAAAAACGAGACTGATGTTTTTACTCCCTACGACTATACAACGGGCCGGACAGTAATGGTGCCGGGCTATGTAGCAGGGATTTACTCTGCCTGGAGACGCTGGGGTAAGTTATCTTGGTCGAACTTATTTGAGCCCGCGATCGACATTGCCACACATGGTTTTGTCATAGACCACCTGCAGTGGGGTTGGGTCTACAAATATAGCCATTGGGTAGGGCGCTATCCTGAGGGACGAGAGATATGGTACCCAGAAGGATACCTACTCAGCGTTGGGGATGTGTTAAAACAGCCCCGGCTTGCAACAACCCTGCAGCGCCTGGTGGAGGAAGGGCCGGATTACTTTTATAAGGGAGCCTGGGCAAAGAAATTTGTGGAGATGGTTCAGGCGCAGGGAGGGAAAATCACATTAGATGATATGATTAATTTTCAGGTCAAAAGTAGAGGGAACTGGATTTCAGATGAGACCCAGGAAGGAGAACGAGCACAGACAATGCGCCCTTATCGCGAATATGAGGTTGATGCATCTTCAAACGCTATGATAATATTGGCCCTTAACCTGGTGGAAGAAGCTGATCTTCGAGGTCGCGGACGGCCCACCGAATGCTCTGATTCACTCTACTACCAGATGCGCATCATACAAGAGGCATGGCATACAGGCATGTTATATGGTCCAAAGACACATGATGCTTTAGTATCCAAGGATTATGCAAAACAGGTCTGGAAGCTCATCGAGAGCGGCCCGCCAAGACCCTATCAGGGGATAGACGCGGGTACATGTGCCGTGGTAGTTGTTGATAAAGATGGCAATATTGCGCGCGGAACCCACTCGAGCTCCTCGAGTCCATATGGCACCGGTATTATCGTAGATGGAGTCATCGCCAATCGCGTGATCTATCATCGGACGGTAAAAATGCCTAATGGTATTTCTACACATCACATGATATTCAAAGATGGAAAACCTGTATTCGTTATCGGCTCACCGAGTAGGTCATTTTTTACCAATGTTTTTCAGAATACGATTAACGTTTTAGAGTACGGAATGGACCTGTGGGAATCAGTGAATCAGCCTTTATTTGGCGCTCCTGGCCCTATATACCCCGGTGAGGAGATTGAGAACGTTTTTCCTGAGAAAGTTCTCCGAGGGATAGAGAAGAAGGGGATGCAATTGATGAGAATTTCTCCCCGGTATATCCATATGGGAAGTTGTCACGCCATAATGATTGACCGAGCGAAAGGTGAGATTCGTGGAGTCGCAGATCCCAGAAGACGAGGCTTGGCTAAAGGCTATTAAAAGAGGTTTCAAAACGTTCTCCCTGTTTGACACTGTGCGTCTCCGCAATTCACTCACCTCTCTTCTGGCGCACGAACTGCCCTACAAAGGACTTCCTTTTAAAGAATTAACCTTTGTTAATGGAGAGAATGAGGTCAAGTTTGCTGTAGAAAATAAAGAGTTTATCCTTAACCTCGATACCTACACGATCGCCCATGCTCCTCCCCTGTCCGAAGCTGAGAAGAAAAGGTTCGTTCCTCAGTTTGTCCGGGAAGGTCAATTTCTGGGATTGCCGGCTGTAATGGAGGTGCTGTCTCCTGACCGGCTTTGTTTTAAAATTCCTTCACATAGAGCCAGGGGCCGTCGTTGATGATCTAACCTTTTATAATGATATGTGTTTCTGAAATAGTGTCTTTAACTGTATTGTTTACTAGGATATTTCTTTTTGAACAAAGGCAAAATCACATTATCAGTTTTTTACGAAGAAATCATAGCCTGCTCTGGCAATACGTGCAATCATCTTCGATGAGACGGCAAAATCTTCATTCATGTTTGTATCCAGCACTGTCACGGCCAGATGCCCCTTGCCGTCAGGCAGGTAAATAATCCCGGCATTATTGTTCGATGTCGGCCATCCTCCTGTTTTATGCGCAACAGGTGTTCCAGAGGGAAGCATCCCCTTTATCCGCGTATCGCCTGTTCGGCAATCAAGCATAATCCGGATCATCTCCTGGCTGGCTTCCTTGCTTACGACTTCACCCTTGAATATCTTCACAAACAGCTCATTGATGTGCAGAGGTGAGCCAGTGTCCCGCGGATCTTGATTGTATTTCACTACGGCCTCTGGCAGCGGTCCATGCACACGAGCTACATCAGCCCGCTTACGATGGATCTCTTCGAACCGACGCGCAAGCTTCTTTAACTCCTCACCCTTCAGCTCATAATATTTTTCGCCGGAATAATCAAAGTAGTCGAGGATGAGCACCTTGGTCGGCCGATCAACGCTGATCTCCTCCAGTTTCAACTTGCGCATGGTCGCCCGAACATTCTCAGCACCAACCACCTCCAAGAGAATGTCCGTAGCCAAGTTATCACTCTCTACCATCATCCAGTAAACTAAATCACGCACGGTGGGACAGAGACCAGGTTCAAAGTAGGACATCACCGGCCCCCAGGGGTGATAAATCTCTGGCCGCATCTCAATACGGTCCTTAAAGGAGAACTTTCCTTTTGCTGCTTGGCGGAAGACCTCCACCATGATCGGGGCTTTGTACACGCTGGCGAGGGGGAACCGCTTGTGCCCTTTGATTGAGAATCCCTGCCCGGTTTCGATATGTTTAATGGCCACCCCCACCTGACCGTGGTACTCAGCGATAATTTTTTGGATCCCGGTCTTAAGTGGTGTTATATCCCGTTCCTGGATAACACTTGTACCTAATATAGGCAGCAGAAATACAAAAATAAGTAGCTTCCCTTGGGTCCGTATATTGTTCACTGAAACCCTCCTAGTTTGTAAATCTTTTTATGATCCCCATACTTTTTTATGCACCCGAAGCCAATTCTCTGCCAAAACCTTGCGAATTTCATGGGTTGACCAGCCTCGTTTTATCAGGCCCCTAGTGACATTGGGCAGCTCTCTTATCTTCTCGAATCCTTTCACATAAAGCCAAGAACCATCACTAATGATTCTTCGATCGATGGCCGCAGACTGATTTCCTATTCCCTCTCTGTCGATAAAATCCGGGCCTAATCCTATATGATCGAAGCCTGCCAATTTGCGGAGATAGTCGTACTGGTCCAAATGCTCCTCCACTGTCACCCAAGGGCTGTGGGGAACATTTACATCCTTCTTTCCTCGGACATGATAGTCGTTGACAGCTGTAAGCCCAATAACTCCACCCGTCTTGGCAATGGCCTCAATTACTCGGTCACTGGTAGAGCGCGGGTTGTCAGCAATCGCGGCTATATTCGTATGGCTGCATATCATGGGGATACCAGAAGACATCTCAATCACATCCAGACTTGATTCATATTAGCGCCTTACAGGGAAAAAATCAAATCAGGGAACGGCATTTGCTTTTATTGTGAGTACTTCTTTGTCCACCTGATTTAAGGTTTTTTTTTCCACCTTTCAAATTGAAATAATTTTTCGCTTAATCTGCTGTTAAAAAAAGAGAATGAAATCATGAAAGAAAATGAAGCTTGATGCCTCCTATGAAGTCCACCTCCATAGTGAAGAAGGATGGAATTTTCCTGGCTTTACTGCATACGGATTTGGTATCATGCCCATGTTGGGACACAATGAGTATCTCGGGCGGGCCTTTAGCCACAATAATCCTGATTATGTTGATGTGTATGAGGAAACTCGAGGAAGTGATTGAAGGGCTTAAGCGAGATTTTGGAACCTGGCGTGTTCCTTGGAGAAAGATCAATCGGCTTCAACGGAGGGATTTACGAGTGGAGGAGCCCTTTAGTGACGATCGGATGAGTTTGCCCGTACCAGGAGAGTAGCAATAAGAGAAGCATTCTGGATTCCTCTACCTCATTTAGACTATCTAGAAGAAGTCGATGCGAAAGCCACTCTAGAAGTCATCGACAAAGCCAGGGAAGAGGACCTTGATGTTACTTTCGAGGTGTGAATTCAGCCGCTTGCGCAATAAATCAGAATTTTGATAGGAGAGTTTTTAGATCCGCAATTTGTTTGTCCAAAAACATAATGAGAAGTTTGTTATAAAAATTTAGAAAGGAGAAGCAGAAATGAGGAAGAAAAAGCTTTCGGTTGGATGCTTAGTCTTTTTTTTAGCGGTTCTGGCAGAGGTTTTGTTATTGTCGTCATGTACTGGGCCAACGGATGAAACCTCCATAGAAAAATACCTCAGGCCTGATACAGTTCTGATTAACGGTAAGATTATAACAGTAGATCCAGATGACTCCATTGCTGAGGCGGTAGCCATTAAAGATGGAAAGATTATTGCTGTTGATTCAAACAAGATAATAAGAAAGCTGGCGGGCAGGAATACTCAAGTGATAGATCTAAATGGGCTCACGGTAACCCCTGGACTCATTGACTCACACTGCCACTTTGTTTCAGGCGGAATAGGTATGCTTTATATCTTAGATCTTAGCTATCCTGCGGTTAAAAATATAGCAGACGTGAAGGAGAAGGTTAAGACAAAAGTTGAAACAATGAAGCCTGGAGAGTGGGCTTTCGGAAGGCGATGGGATGAGGGGAAACTTGAAGAACTGAGATACATATACGCTTCGGACCTTGATCCCATATCACCAGACAACCCTGTGTGGCTTGTGCACACCATGGGTCACTATGGCACAGCTAACAGTTATGCATTAAAATTAGCGAATATAACCAAAAATAGCACAGACCCACCAGGGGGGACCATAGACAGATATTCGGATGGAACGCCAACAGGAGTACTCAAAGAATCAGCAATGGACTTGGTAGGACGACTGATTCCAGGTATTACTCCAGAACAATCCCAAAAGGGTATCATAAAAATCGTCGAAGAATTTAACAAAGAAGGAATGACAGCTGTTAAAGATCCAGGCATAGATTCTGATATATGGAAGTCTTACCAGAATGTGCTTGGCCAGGGCAAACTCACTGTGAGAGTCTTTATTCTTTGGAGTGCAGGGAAAACAATAAAGGATGCACAAAGTCTCATCGATCGTGTGGGCGCATTTACAAAACCATACATATCGACTGGAGACGACATGCTCATTCCAGGAGGCATTAAGATGTATCTTGATGGTAGCGGTGGGGCTCGGACAGCTTGGGTATACAAGGAATGGAATAAAAATTACAAAAATGTTGATAAGGGAAACTATGGATATCCGGTTATTGACCCAGATATTTTCCGCAAGCAACTAATGATGTTCCATAACGCCGGATTGCACGTAAGTGTGCACGCCATTGGCGATAGAGCAATCGACTGGGTGGTAGATACTTACGTACTCGCTCTAAAGGAGAAACCCCTTCATGGTTTACGTCATGGCATAATTCATTGTAATATTCCGACAGACCACGCTATTGAGACGATGGCGAAGATGCAAAAAACCCATGACGCTGGCTACCCGGAAGCCCAATCCACATTCATGTGGTGGATAGGCGACACATACGCTGGTAACTGGGGGCCAGAAAGGTGCCCAAGACTCAAACCATTCAAAACTTTCTTAGAAAAGGGAATCATATGGGGTGGAGGCTCCGATTTTTATGTTACCCCCTTCCCAGCGAGGTACGGCATTTGGGCTTCAATAACTAGGAAGGCTTTGCTAGGAGTCTATGGTTTGAACCCGTGGGGAATGGAAGAGTCTATCGATATTCATAATGCATTGCGATCGTATACAATATGGAACGCTCGGCAAATGTTCATGGAGGACAAAATAGGTTCCATTGAGGTAGGCAAATACGCCGACATCGCTGTCTGGGATAAGGACATCTACACTATCCCGACTGATGAGATAAAGGATCTGAAGTGTCAGATGACTCTGCAAGGTGGAAAGATCGTTTACAAGGCTCCAGAAACACCATAAGAAATTCACACAAATTGATTCTTAAATGCCAATAAAGGTTGGCCAAGCGAGAAAAGGAGGCAAACTTATGAATAATCTAGAGGCTTATATACCATACGTGTCGCCAATCTGGCCTCATTTGCTTAAAACAACCATCGTAAGAGGCGAAGGGACATATGTTTGGGATCAAACAGGACGTCGCTATCTGGACTTCACAAGTGGGATTGGCGTAACCAACACCGGCCATTGCCATCCTCGAGTGGTGGCAGCCATCCGCGAACAGGCAGGACGCATTCTGCACCTTCAGGCGAACATAGCTCACCATGAGCCTATGCTGCGCCTAATCTCTGTCCTGCGCGATGTGGTCCCTTCCGAGCTGAATACCTTCTTCTTCACCAACAGCGGTGCCGAGGCAGTGGAGGCTGCAGTAAAGTTGGCCCGCCATGCCTCAGGACGTCCTAATATAATTGCTTTTGAGCGGAGCTTCCACGGACGCACGGTTGGTACCATGTCCCTTGACAGCTCAAAGACGATCTACCGGGTGGGGTATCAGCCGTTGATGCCAGGGGTCTTCTTTGCACCCTATGCCTACTGCTACCGTTGCCCTATGGCGCAAGCTAATCCGGAAAAGTATGGATTCAACAAAGACTGCGATTGGCCGCTGGAACAAGTACGCTTTTTGCTTAAGAGCCAGACAGCACCAGAGGAGACAGCAGCCATCCTAGTGGAGCCAGTGCTTGGTGAAGGCGGTTACATAGTGCCCCCTGGCAAATTTTTGCGAGGACTTCGGAAGATATGTGACGAACACAGCATATTTCTCATTCTGGACGAAGTACAAAGTGGGTTTGGGCGTACTGGCCGCTTCTTTGCCTTAGAGCACTTTGGTATTATTCCTGATATGCTTGTGATGGCCAAAGGAATGGCTTCTGGTTTACCCTTGAGTGGCATCGCCTATCGAAGAGAGATAATGAATCGCTGGAAGCCTCACAGCCACGGTGGTACCTATGGAGGCAATGTCGTAGCCTGTGCTGCCGCTGAGGCCAGCATTCGGGTGCTCCAGGAAGAGAAACTGGTGGAGAACGCAGCACAGCTTGGAGAAAAACTCCTGGCCCGGCTGAATACGATGAAAGATCATTACCAAAGCATAGGTGATGTTAGGGGATTGGGACTGATGGTCGGCGTGGAGTTTATTGTGCCCGGTGGGTTTACCCCAGACGGGGACAGAGCCAAGCAAGTGCAACAGGCCTGTCTTGAGGACGGACTTCTTATTCTGACCTGCGGCACAGATGATAATGTTATCCGCTGGATCCCGCCTCTTATCATCAAAAATCATGATTTGGACGAGGCGTTGGGCATCTTCGAGCGTGCTCTAGAAAAGGCAGTCAATAGCTGATTGAAGAGATATAAAGAGGAAATGCCTAGAAACATATCTCTCATTAGCCACAAAAGAAGGAAAAAAACTCCTTATAAAAAATAAGAGGAAAGAATGAAAAAGGAGGGAAAAACCTGTTTACCGCAGAGAAAAGTTTTAGCCAAAGCTATGACTTTCAAAAATTATATAGGGCTCGGGCTTGGGTCTATAATCGGCGTTGGTTGGGTTGTTGTAGCTGGAGATTGGCTCATTCGAGGGGGACCTCTCGGGGCCATTTTGGGATTTATTTTGGGTGGATTGATGTTAACCTTCATCGGCTTATGCTATGCAGAACTTACACCGGCCATTCCTGTCGCAGGCGGAGAAGTTGCATTCGCTTTCAAAGCCTTTGGAGCCGGGCCCTCCTTCTTGACCAGTTGGTTTCTGTCATTTGCTTACATAGCTTTATGTCCTTTTGAAGCTGTTGCCATTGGCTGGCTCATAGAATATCTTATTCCGGGGTTAAAATCTAAATCATTGTATACTATTGGCGGTTATCCAGTGAGTCTTTTATCAATCGGGACAGGCGTAATCCTTAGTTTATTTATAATTATCCTTAATTACCGTGGGGTAAAGAATTCGGCTAGATTCCAGACAATTACCACAAGTCTTATATTTGTTTGCGTCGGTGCATTCACGTTCATCGCTCTTGTCAAAGGAAGTTTTTCCAATATGTTGCCTCTCTTTGCAGGAGATGGAACGGAAAGGGCTATTTTTGGTTCAACAATAGCGATACTGGGTATAGTGCCTTTTTTCTATTCAGGTTTTGATACAATCCCACAAGCTGCTGAGGAGTCGGGAAAAAAATTGAATCCTAAAGATTTAGGAAAGGCTATCATTATTTCAATAATCATAGGCGCTGTATTTTATGCCATAGTGATCTTGGCTCTTTCACTTTGCATGCCATGGCAAGAAACAATTAAGTTTGAAATGCCCACGGTTAATGCTTTTCGAGTTGCATTCGGCTATGAATGGGCTGCAAAATTGGTTTTATTAGCAGCATTCTTTGGATTAATTACATCATTTAACGGATTTTTTATCGCCGCTACAAGAGTGGTTTTTGCCACAGGGCGCGGCGGTCTCATACCTAAATGGCTTGGGGAGGTTAATGAAAAATACCATACTCCCAAGAATGCGATTCTCTTTGTGGGCATGATAACTTTAATCGGGCCTTTTGTTGGAAGATTCAGTTTGCTTCCTATTGTTAATGTAGCCTCTTTTGCTTTCATTAGCGGCTGGTTTATTACCTGCCTTTCCTCTATCAGGCTGAGAAAGATAGCTCCTGGTATGAATCGTCCTTATAAGGTAAAGAATAGGATAATACTATATCTGGGAGCAGTTATCGCAGGAATTATAATAATTCTGATGGTATTTCCAGGATCTTCTGCCCAACTTAACTGGCCTGTTGAGTATATTATTTTAGGAGTATGGATGTTTATGGGGTATATCGGATATCGATGGCGGAAAGCCAAGAAAGACATGAGTGATGACGAGAGGGCCTATCAAATTCTTGGTGATTATCGATAATTAGTTAAGTCAAGATCTTAAAATTAAATATCAAAAAGTGGTGTTCAGAAGATAGAATATAATCATATGATTGATTTTATTGGAACAATTCTTTGGGTTTCGAAGCTCTCATAGGCTGCTAATATTACTTGTAATGCCTTCAGCCCGTCAATTCCGGTGACCTCAGGGGGCTCACCTCGCAGGAGACGCCTGGCAAAGGACTCTATCTGGTCCACTTCCTTATATCCCTCAAGATGAACTTCAGCAACACCTCCTAAACCAATCAAACCAAGCCTGAGCTTTTTCATTCAATCAATCCGCTACTAATGTAAAGACGTGTGAAAGAAAATTTAATATATTCCCATGATCTTCCGTGCTTCAGCAGATGAGGCAATTTCTTGCGGAGAATAAGGCTGATCGGGATTTTGCCTTCTGGTAATAGTACCTCCAACCGGACAAACTGTGATACACAGTTTTTATCCATTGTTGGGTTTTTCTCTTGTTTTGCTACCATCTCAGCCCATTTGTAGCCTTGCCATTCTTTTTCTTTCATATTATTTACCTCCATATAATGAATGGATTTAGATTAAATCGAAAAGGGACTTCCTTTCATCTTTCCAATTGCAGCAAAAAAACTTATAGCACAGGAAAAATTTGATGTCAAAAGCTAAATGAAAGAGATTTATGAATTATTAAGTAGGGGTTTGATTAATCAACCATCTACCTATTTCAGGAACTCTGGAGATAAGATATAATTTGACATGATCTTGAAGATTTTAAATAATGACTGAAATGAAATAAAAAAGACCATATTTCATTTAATCTATTTTAAAGGAGGAAAAATGGACTTAAAAATAGGTTTGATAAAGATCGGATTTTTGAGCTTAATTCTTTGCCTTTTTGGGCTTGCCTGTTCATCGACATCCACATCTGAAAATTATGATGTGCTTATAAAGGATACGAGGATTGTTGATGGCACGGGCAAAGCTGCTTTTAAAGGGGACATCGCAATAAGAGGTGAGAAGATAGTTGCAGTGGGCAAAGTGAAAGGCGATGCAGCTACCATAATTGATGGATCAGGACTTGTGACGTGCCCAGGCTTTATAGACCCGCACAGTCATGCCGATCTTACCATTATGCAATATCCGCTCGGCGAGAACCTTGTCATGCAGGGGATTACAACTTTTTTAGGTGGAAATTGCGGCAATTCACCGGCTCCGCTTGCCGACCTTACATTTAGCGAATGGCTGTCAAAGATTGAAAATTTGGGCATATCTCTCAATTATGCTCCGCTTGTTGGTCACAACACAATAAGAAGTCTTGTAATGGGAGAAGACTTCAAAAGGGAAGCAACTGAAGAAGAGATTGAGAAGATGAAGGCTCATGTGGATGAGGCAATGAGAAACGGTGCTTTCGGCCTGTCCAGTTTTACGGATCCAAGCCCGGGTGAATATGCGCCCATTGAGGAGATAATAGAGTTAGCAAAAGTTGCCCAGAAATATGGCGGCTTCTATGTTCCTCATACGAGACATATTCAAAGCCAGATGCCATCAGATAATCCAGAGGAATATGGATACGGGATATACCACGGGTCAATAGAAGATGTATGGGTAGGCAGGTACCGTGGATATTTGGAAGCTATAGACATAAGCAGGAAAGCCAACATTCCTCTTCATATTGCCCATTTTAGTAATGCATTCAAAAACCCTCAACCACATCCAGACCTATTAGATGAAGCTGGAGCTAAAGCTTCACTCATAGAAATCATAGATAAGGCCAAAGAAGAGGGTCTCGATGTAACCTTCGATGTAATTGCCTGTTCTTCTACAATATCTGGTCCGCGACCTTTACTTGCTGACTTTTACTCAGGGAGAAATGTTGCTTTAAATTGGGTGCGACAGATCGAAAAAGAGGAATTTATTGAGAAACTAAAGACAGAGGAGTTTAGGTCCAGGTTAAGAAGCGTGTACGATACAAATAGGCTCAAGCTGGGTATGATCCATACAAAAGCTGATCCTTACTGGATGGATTGCTTCAAAATATTGACTTGCAAGAAAAAGGACTATGAAGGGAAAACAATTGGAGAGATAGCTCTTATGAGGGATACTGATCCTCTTGAAACAATTTTTGACATATTGGTTGAAGATCCAGACACGCTGTGGATTCAATTTCTTGACAGGAGATTTGCTCCAGCAACTATCCCAGTTTTTCTGAAACACGCCAGCGCCATGCCTAGTACCGATGTGCCCTCCTTGCCTGCTAAACTGGAAAGGGATGATTCTAGCCCTTATGCTGCCTATGGTATACTTCCTGCTCCTATCGCTTACGGTATGTTTCCCCACTATATTGGCACTTATGTAAGAGAAGAGGGCGTTCTCACCCTAGAGGAGGCTGTTAAGAAAGCAACCTATGTGCCAGCCCACAGGTTTGGAGTAAAGGATAGGGGAGTTTTAAGCCCTGGTGCCCACGCAGATATCGTTGTTTTCGACTTGGAAAAGATTAAGATGAAGGGTGACTTCCTAAATCCAGCCCAACCCCCAGAGGGAATTGAATTCGTAATAGTTAACGGTAAAATCGTCTACAAAGAAAAGGCCCACACAGGAGAAAGACCTGGTAAAGTATTAAGACGCAAGCAATAAAAGTATGACAAAATGGTTATAAAGACTTAGCATTGTTCCTAATAAAGGAGGGATCGATTGAAACGAAGAACTTTCTTGAAAAAAGGGGCACTCGCCACCGCAGGATTGGCAGTGAGTCCATGGATATTATCTGACAGTTACAGAGAGCCTTTTATAGATAGGGACTTAAACCCGTTCTTACCTAAAATTAATGATATTGACGTTCTGGTCCTGGAGGGCACGCCCCGGCAGCGAGGGCAAATTCATGGCGAGACTTTAAAGACAAAGATTTCTGAGATAATTAAGATATGGAAAGACGGTCTTCAAAAGTCTCGTGAAATGAATCCTGACAAATATATTGAGGAGTTTCTTGAAAAAACGAATTTTACTAAAGCCATAAAAAAGTGGACTCCTGGTTTGCTGGAAGAGGTAAAAGGAATTGCAGAAGGGTCAGGAATCGATTATAAAACCATTTTTGCATTCCAATTACCTGATGAAGAATGGTGGTATGGCCGAAATAAAAGGTTTGGTATTCCCGTGCCTGAAGCTAAACATTGCAGTGCGCTTGGGGTTTTTAGTCAAAAGGGTATTCCATCACTTTTAGCCCAGAATATGGATATGGGGAGTTGGACGGATGGGTTCGAAGTTCTTCTTCATATTAAAAATCAAAATTCTCCTCTTGAATCCTTTGTTTTCATTTATGCCGGGATAATTGCTCTGACTGGAATGAACAACCATGCTATCGGTATATGCTGTAATACCTTACTTCAACTGGATCAACGTCGGGACGGTCTGCCTGTAGCATTTATTGTTCGAGGAGTCCTGGAGCAATCAGACTATGACGACGCGGTAAGGTTTGTCTACAATATTAATCACGCTTCTGGTCAGAATTATACTATTGGAGGACCCAGAGAAGTCGCTTCTTTTGAATGCTCTGCCAACAAAGTCAGCCGGTTCATTCCATACGAGATAGCGACCAGAGTCTATCACACAAATCATCCTCTCGTGAATGATGACCAAGGCATATACAGAGAACTATTAAAGAAGCTTCCTCCAGATAGGAAACCAAAATCTCCGGGTAACTCTGAGATAAGGCTTAATGCTCTTGAAAAGCGATTAAAAGATCCTTCAAAACGCATTACAGTAGAAACAATTAAATCCGCACTTAGCTCACATGATGATCCTAAAAATCCTGTTTGCAGACATAAACCAAAGGATGGAAGTGGTGGTTTTACAGTAGGATGTTTAATCATGGAACTATCAAATTCACCGAAGTTACACCTCGCTCCTGGACCTCCCTGTTCAACAGAATTTAAGATATTTAAATTCTAACATGCTTCTCAAAGGTGTTACAGAAGTAAAGGCGAGAGAATCCTGAAGAGCCTTCTGGCAGGCATCAGCCAACATCACCCCGATAGATCTGAAATCTTTGCCAAAGGGAGTCAAACAGACACCAGCGATATAAACATCACTCATACAAAGCTTAACTCCTTATGGTTTGGCCTTATCCCAAAGTTGCGTGATGATATGTTAAACTACTCAAACCAACCCTGAGCTTTTTCATTCAATCAAACCATTCTTAATGCAGGGGCAAGAATCCTATATAGACAAAGCATTCTCTAGCCAATTTGCATAATTTTTACAGCAAAAGTTATAATAACTTAAAAACATTGATTTAGATGCAAAGGATAAAAAACGCAGAAAATTTTGTATCTTTCCTTCTGATATGTTTTTTTAGATGAAAATTAGAGAAAAGGAGGTATGAAACATGAAAAGACGAGAGTTTATGCGAAATGCTGCCCTGGCTGGCGGGATTGATCATTTTTCCAGCCGCTTTTGCTTTTGGAGTGAATCCTGGGGTTGACATTGATTATTAAAGGAGATTAGATATGAGTTTGGATATTTGGAATCTGAGAGGTAATCAGTGCAGGTATTTAAGTGATGAAGAAATTCATAAGATACATTCATCATCTTTACAGTACAGGGGTATGACTGACTCAAAGGTTCCTGATATACAAGCTGGTTATGAGAAGGGAATCCAAACGCTCCTTGTAGCTTTATCTGGAGCTAATTATATTCATGATGCAGCAGGATTGTTGGAATTCTGTTTAACTGCTAGTTACGAGCAAACAGTAATTGATAACGAAATCTGCGGCATGGTAGCCAGAGCACTGCAAGGAGTTTCGCTTGAGAAGGAAATGATAGCTCTGGATGTAATGAATAAGGTTGGACCAGGCGGACATTTTTTAGAGGAATTACATACTTTGAAGTATTTTAAAGAGGAACAATTTTTTCCAGAAATCAGCAACAGACAAACCAGACATATATGGGAGGAAAGGGGCGCAAAAACTGCAGATCAAGTTGCGAAAGAGAAAGCCATCAAAATCTTGAAAGAACACTTCCCAACTCCCCTGGAAGAGAATGTAAAGAAGGAGTTAAATAATTTAGTAAAAAAAGCAGATAGTGTATAAAAAAGCTCACTTGAAAGGAGGTAAAAATGTTTAGGTCAAAAAGAGTAATGTTTGTCATTCTGGTCTTTGTCTTTGGGCTCATCGCCCCCCAGGTTGGAGCTCAAGATAAGAAACCTTCGGAACGGGAAGCGATGTACTACCGCTACCTGAAATTTGCTTCCCTGGTCAAAGGTGGTTCGATCCAGCCCCACTGGATGGAAGACGGAAGCAGCTTCTGGTATGCCGAGGGTGTTCCAGATAAGACCATTATTTACAAGGTCAACCCTAAGGCCAACACCAAAGAACATCTGTTTGATACAGAACGTCTTCGTCAGGCACTCGCTCCGTTGCTGGGGCACGAACCTCCCTACAAAGGACTCCCCTTTAAGGGATTCACCTTTGTTGAGGAGGAAAAGGCCGTAAAGTTCGCAGTGGCAGGCAAAGAGTTTCTCTGTCAGCTAGATACGTACAAGATCACGGCAGTCCCTTCCCAGTCTAAAGAAGAGAAAGCTCGGATCACACCTCGATCTGTTCATAAGGGATTTTTTGCGAGCACACCCGATGTAATGGAAGTACTTTCCCCAGACCGCCGTTGGTTCTTAGGCGCCAAGGATTACAACCTTTGCCTGCGCTCAACCTACGATGGTCGGCAAGAGCCGTTGACCACAGATGGCATCGAAGACTACGAATGGAATGTGTCGGGCGCTAAGTGGTCGCCAGACAACTTCAAACTGACCGCTATGAAGGTAGACACCCGCAAGGTGCTCCGCATTCCAATTGTTCACTGGTTGAAACCAACAGAGGAAGTAGAGTGGGCTCCATACACAAAAGCCGGGGGCCCTATGCCTCAGTATGAACTTTACATAGTTGACATTCTTTCGAAAAAGCTGGTTAGAGTTGACACTGGTGATGAGCCGGATAAGCTTTTAGCCGTCATAAAGTGGAAATCAGATGGCTCTGGATTGTTTATAGGGCGAACGGACCGTGAGCATAAAAAAGTGGATCTGATGGCAGTGGATCCAAAAATCGGTGCTACAAAATTAATACTCACCGAAACTCAAAAGACCTTTGTCTATGGAATAGGCCGTTCTCCTTATGATGCCTTAAAAATTTTTAAGGATGAGAGCAAATTCGTTTGGATATCTGAAAGAGATGGTTGGGCCCATCTCTACCTCTATGACATAGATGGTAAGGTCATCAGGCGATTGACAAAGGGAACCTTTCCGGTAGTCAGTATTATTGCTGTGGACGAGGAGAAAGGCTGGGTTTATTTCACTGCTCATACTGAGAAAAGGCTCTATGATACCCATCTTTACCGGGTAAACTTTGAGGGCAGAGGATTCGAGCGTTTAACCGAAACGCCAGGACAACACGCCATTCAATTCTCTCCATCAAATGAATTTTTTCTTGATACACACTCCAGCATAGACCGTCCTCCTGTTGTCGAATTGAAAAATGCAGACGGCACTCTTCTCCAAACACTATCTGAAGCGAATATCGATGATCTCAAGGAGTTGAAGTGGTGTCCACCAGAAGAGTTCATAGTTAAGGCTGCTGATAAAAAAACAGACCTTTACGGTGTCCTGTTTAAGCCGTATGATTTCGATCCGAACAAGAAGTATCCTGTGATCGACTATATATATAATGGTCCTCAGACAACATGGGTGCCTCGTACTTTTACTAGTGGCCGGGCTGTTAGACCGCAGGCATTAGCTCAATTGGGATTCATTACTTTTGTCGTTGATGGGCGAGGAACAACTGAGCGGGGAAAAGAGTTTCAGGATGTGGTCTACGGGAACTTTGGTCGAAACGAGATTCCTGACCACGTAACAACACTCAAGCAACTGGCAGCAGAACGGTCCTATATTGACCTGAACAGAGTCGGCATATTCGGAGGTTCTTGGGGAGGGTATATGACGATTCGGGCTATGGTGCTTGCACCAGAGATCTACCATGTAGCCGTTGCTACCAACCCAGTAGCCGATCATTATGATCACATGGCGTTTGCTATCGAACCATATATGGGACTGCCCCAAAATAACCGAGAAGCTTATGAATACAGTTCAAGCCTCAGGTTAGCCCATAAGCTAAAAGGGAAGCTTCTCCTGATCCACAGCATTTGTGATGTTAATGCCACTTTTTCTGCTACTATGAAAATGGTAGAGGCTCTTATTCGAGCCAATAAACCCTTTGACTTGCTCGTAATGCCTGATCAGGATCATCACCCTAAAGGCGTGAGCCAAAGGTACTGGCTCGAATCTGTTCGCCGCTACTTCCAGGAGCATCTTAAACCATAAAATTTTTTATGGATATATAAATAAAATAAATATGTGAATATAAGGAGGAGAATTTTATGAAACGTTTAATTGCTTTATATGTCAGTTTGTTAATTTGTCTAGCATTTTTGCCCTGGAGTTGCGAAAAAAAACCTTCTCAGGCCAATCTTTCTCCAGCCAACTGGCCAGAGGGAGAACTGGAGAAATATATCAAACTCAACCAAACAATTGATCGGCCACATCCCCTCGCAGAGGGCAGCGAAGGGATGATTGCTGGCACGACCGGTGCTCTAGCTGTCCGGGCAGGTCTTGAAGCACTGAAGCAGGGAGGAAGTGCTGTTGATGCTGTTATGACTACTGCTCTCAGCCAGATTTCTTTAGCAGCAGGATGTTGGGTGAGTTATGCTGGAATCCTGACCATGGTCTATTACGATGTGGAGACCGACAAGGTGTACTCCATGCATGCTGGATATAATACCGTACAGGAGGAAAAGGATCCTCTGACAATTCCTTCCAGCGGAACTCACAGTGGGAGGACGGCTCTGGTGCCTGGATTTATGGCTGGTGTACAAGCCGCTCATGATCGCTTCGGGAAACTCCCCTTTGACAAACTTTTCGAGCCTGCGATTTATTTTGCAGAAAATGGGTTTGAGATTGAATCTCTTCTTGGGTACAGGATTACAAAACGTGAAGATATTATTACTCGTCTACCTGAAATAAGAGAAGTGTTTACGAAAGAAAACGGAGATTTTTACAAAGAAGGCGAGCTGTTTAAGCAGCCTCAACTCGCAGAGACTTTGAGAAAAGTTGCTTCCCAGGGAGCCGACTACATGTACAGAGAGGAATGGGCGAAGAAATTTGTCGATGCTGTTTGCAGAGAGGGTGGCAAAATGAAGCTTAAGGATCTTGAAGATTACAAAGCCATATGGAGCGAACCTACCCACACAAAATTCAGGGATTATGATGCATACAGTCTAGGATTTCCCAGCCATGGCGGTGTAAACATTCTCGAAGCTCTTAACTTGCTCGAGGTATCTGACTTGAAAAGCTTGGGCCATTATACAAAGTCAGCCGATGCCCTTTATTGGTTCATTCAGATTGCCAGACCAGGACTATTCTTTACATTTTTTCCTCACGAACTTTTCAAGGCACACGTCCCGGATCTGGATGTATCTCCTCAGTCTCGAATGAAAAAGGAGACAGCGAAGCTCCTTTGGGACAAGATGCAGAAGGGCGATTGGGAACGGGCGCTGAAATCTATATTCGCATTAATTTATCGAGAAACTGAGAAATCTAACCATTCTGATGGGGTTGTTGCTGTAGATGAAAGAGGGAATGTCGCGGCCATTGTGCATTCCATCAATACGACGTGGTGGGGGACGACTGGTATTTTTGTTGACGGCATTTCTATACCAGATTCTGCCTGCTTTCAGCAGCAGCTTATTAAAACCGTTGGGCCTGGGTCTTATCTTCCCGATCCAACCAATCCACTTCTGGTTTTCAAAGACGGCAAGCCAATATTAGCCTCGAGCAGTATTGGTTCAGGTCTGCATTCGGTAACAATTCAAAATCTTCATAACGTTCTGGATTTTAACATGGATCCGAAGACTTCAGTGGATACAGTCAATTTCTTAAGCCCTTTTTGGCAGGACATGACTAAGCAGGTGATAGCGGAAGGTACGTTTTCCGAAGAGATGCTTAATTCAGTAAGAGATATGGGACAGGACTTGGAGGTAGTTCCGAAGGAAAAACAACGAATAGGTCTGGGTTATTGGATCGGTATCAAGATAGACCCAAAAACCGGTAAAATGCAAGGAGCAGTGTCGAAAATATTGAACGGACATGCCGAAGGATACTAATATAACTAAAAAGAAGTAATACTAAGGAGTTTTCATCTTTAAAACATTAAGAGTTTGCTTATAAGATGTACAAAGTCGGTGGCCTATGGCTTGTTTAATTGTCCTAACATATCAATTTTTCAATATATTAGTCTATTTAAATAACGCTTATTAAAAGGAGGAAGAATTGCTAAAGTCAAAAATGAAATCGATTGCTATTTTGGTTTTGAGTGTCGGAGTCCTCGCGAATACTGCTTTTAGCCAGGACGAAAAGCAATCAGAGCGGAAAACGATGTACTACCGCTATCTGAAATTTGCTTCCCTGGTCAAAGGTGGCTCGATCCAGTCCTACTGGATGGCAGACGGGAGCAGCTTCTGGTACGCTGAGGGTGTCCCTGACAAGACAATAATTTACAAGGTCGATCCAAAAGCCAACATCAAAGAAGCGATGTTTGATACCGAGCGTCTTCGTCAAGCACTCATTCCGTTGCTGAGACACGAACTGCCCTACAAAGGACTTCCTTTTAAAGAATTCACCTTTGTTGACAAGGAGAAGGCTGTCAAATTCACTGTTGAGGGAAGAGAGTTTATCTGCCAGCTTGAAACTTATAAGATCACTCCAGTTCCTCTTCTTTCTAAGGCCGAAAAGAATCGTAAAGTTCCCCAATTCGTAAGGAAAGGAATTATGGCAGGTGTACCTGATGTGATGGAGATCCTCTCTCCTGATGGCCGTTGGTTCCTGGGAGCCAAAGATCACAATCTCTATCTGCGCTCAACTTATGATGGAAGGAGTGAACCTTTGACTACGGATGGTATCAAAGACTACGAATGGGATGTAGAAGGTGCAAAATGGTCACCTGATAGTTTTAAAGTGGCTGTTTTAAAGATTGACATGCGCAAAGTGCCTCTCCTTCCACTCGTTCATTGGCTTAAGCCTATAGAAGAGGTTGAGTGGGTACATTTCAGCAAAGCTGGGGGGCCTATACCCCAGGAAGAAGTCTTCATAATAGACATCTTCTCTAAAAAACAAGTTCGAGTTGATACAGGTGATGAGCCTGATCAATACATTTCTATTGTTGACTGGTTGCCTGATGGCTCAGAATTGCTACTTAGCCGGACAAACCGAGAGCTCAAAAAGTTGGATCTGATAGCAGCTAACCCCATAACCGGCTCAACCTGGATTATCCTCACCGAAACTCAGGAGACCTTCGTCTCACAATTTGGTTTTTCTGGTAGTTTTTTCACCTTACTTGAGGATGGTAAGAGATTCATCTGGATATCTGAAAGAGACAAATGGGCTCACCTTTACCTCTATGATATAAATGGAACCCTTATCAAGCGATTGACAAAGGGAACATTCCCAGTCCTTGGGGTTACCACTGTAGACGAGAAGGCAGGCTGGGTCTACTTCACGGCCCATGCTGAAAAGAGGTTGTACGACACCCATCTCTACCGAGTAAATTTTGAGGGGAAGGGGCTTAAACGCATCACCAAAGCCACGGGCCAGCACAATATTCAATTCTCTCCATCTAATGAGTTCTACCTTGATACTCACTCCAGTACGGATCGGCCTCCTGTAGTAGAGTTGAGGAAAGCAGATGGCACGCTTCTACAAACACTCTCCGAAGCTAATATCGATGCCCTCAAGGATTTGAAATGGAGTCCACCTGAAGAGTTCATAGTTAAGGCTGCTGATAAGAAAACTGATCTTTATGGAGTCCTGTATAAGCCGTACGATTTCGATCCAAAGAAGAAGTATCCAGTTATCGACCAGATTTATAACGGCCCTCAGACCACATGGGTGCCCCGAACGTTTACTGGAAGACGAGGGGTTTGGCCACAGGCGCTAGCGCAGTTGGGCTTCATTATTTTTATGGTGGATGGACGGGGAACACCGGAAAGGGGAAAAGAGTTCCAGGATGTGGTCTATGGAAACTTCGGCCGAAATGAGATACCCGACCATGTGGCTGCGCTCAAGAAGCTTGCCGAAAAACGTCCCTATATGGATTTAGATAGGGTCGGTATTTTCGGCGGTTCATGGGGAGGCTACATGACTGTTCGGGCCGTGGTGCTTGCTCCAGAGGTCTATCATGTAGGTATTGCCATTTACCCTGTTGTTGATCTATACGACCATATGGCATCAGCTATCGAGCCATTCATGGGTCTGCCAAAGAATAATAGAGAGGGCTATGAGTATGGCTCAAGCCTCAGAATGGTCAGCAATCTTAAAGGAAAGCTTTTCCTGATCCACGGCACAAGCGACGTAAACGCAACTTTTTCTGCAACCATGAAGATGGTAGAGGCTCTTATTCGGGTAAATAAGCCTTTTGACCTGATCATTTTCCCTGAAATGAACCATTCCTTTGCAGGTAAGAGCGGTCAATACGCCATGGAAGCAATTCGTAAGTACTTCCAGGAGCACCTTAAACCGCAAAATTGATATGATTTTGACATATATTAGGAGGGTTTCATTATGGAGGTAAATCACATCAGCAGGCCTCAATTCAACCTTTTATTCTCCAAACAGCTCGATGATTTACACTTTGCTTCAGTCCAAATACTCGAGAGAACAGGGGTCATCATCGATTCAGAAGAAGCTATTGGGCTTCTGGCAGATGCCGGTGCCGATGTGTCCGATAGCAAGCGAGTCAGAATACGCAGCCGCCTCGTGGAAGAGGCACTAAAGACAACACCAAAAAACATCACACTATACACACGAGAGGGAAAGCCCTGTATTTTCCTCGACCGAACGCATACCTATTTCGGTGCGATTGCAGACTGTCCTGATATTCTGGATCCTTATACCCGTAGGCGTCGGCCCTGTTATGTAGAGGATACAGCATCGCTTGTGCGCCTCATCGATTATCTGCCAAATATCACCTGGATTCTGACAGCAGGATGGGCCAAGGGGCTTCCAGGAGATTTGTCAGATAAAGTCTCGCTTGCTCAAGCTGTACTTAATTCCTCGAAACCTGTAGGAAGCTGCATAAACAACGTATCAAGCCTGAAGGAAATGCTGGAAATCTGCTCCATAGTAGCAGGAGGGTTGGATGTTTTGAGAGAAAAGCCATTTTTCTACTGTACCGTCGAGCCGGTGACTCCTTTGGTTCATGGACGAGATGCCCTTGAAAAAAGTATGCTTTGTGCAGAAACAGGGATTCCCAATGTGGTCTATTCCATGCCTATGGCGGGGGCAACTAGTCCGGCAACTTTTGCAGGAACCTTGGCTGTGTGCAATGCTGAATTTTTAAGTCATCTAGTGGTGATCCAACTCAAGAATCCTGGTGCTCCAGTCATTTACGGATCCATGCCGAATATCATGGACATGAGAACCTCCATATATCCCTATGGGGCCCCAGAGTTGAATCTTTTCAATGCATGTCTCACGGAGCTGAGCCACTATTACAAACTTCCCATGTGGGGGACGGCCGGTTGTACGGATGCCAAGGTGATCGGGGCTCAGGGCGGAGCAGAGCTGATGTATCAGTGTCTGATTTCGACACTTTCAGGAGCTGATTTTGTACATGATACAGGATTGATGGACCACGCTACTATGATATCGCCTGAACTCATCGTATTAATGAACGAGATTATTGACATGGTTAAAGTTTTAATTGGGGGCATCGAGATCAGTGATCAAACAATGGCTTTGAATTTAATCGATTCAGTAGGTCCTGGGGGAAGTTACATTGCCGAGGAGCACACACTAAAGCATTTTAGAAGCTTCTGGATACCCAAGGTGTTGGACCGCAGCCGGCTGACTTCCGACCTTGATGATAAATCCATCAAACATAGTGAAGATCTTGTTAACGAAAAGACAAGAGAAATTATGGATACCCATACTCCTCAGCCTTTATCCGATGATATCGTTAAAGAGATAAAAAAGGTCGAGGAGTCCTGGTTTAAGGAATTGGGGCTCAAATATGAATATCCAAAAAAAAATAGCTGATTCCGCTGTTTGTTGTAAAAATCTAAAAACAACAGACATACCATTCCTGTATTGGAAAGCTCTTGAGCCTCTCATCGGAGACAGACCTATACAGATGGCAAGCCAATTGCTGATGAAGCTTCAACAAATTAGGGCAGCAGGCATGGATCTTGGAAAGATAAAAAAAGAATTCGGCCAAGATCTTGTCTTGATTGGAAATGTAGATACACTTGTCCTGTGCAATTCTGATCTTGATGAAGTACGAAAAGAAGTTACACGGTGCATAGATCAAGCAGCGAAAAGTGGTGGATATATGTTCGCTAGCTGCAACAGCATATTCATAGGAATGAATGCTACCTCTGTGTTCGAGATGTACCGCTATGCGCAAGAAATTGGTTCTTACTAATACAAACGTATTAAGTTAAGTGTTATTGCGAGAAACGAAAAAGATTGCCACGATTCGCTCGCAACAGGCTACGCAATCTCGTTTTGATAGGATGAGATTGCTGCGCTCGCAATGATAATTTTTTTTATATGACATTACGGTGCTTCCTTCGGTCGCTCGAAATGATATATAATCACTTAACTTTGGAACAAAGCAAAAAAATAAAAAAAGGAGGGATATCATGAAAAGAAGAGAGTTTATGCGGAATGCTGCCATTGTAGGCGGAACAGCCGGTTTGGCACGCTATTCCGGAGCGAGAGAGGGGAAGAAAAAGGTTTCGCAAATTCCAATTGACTCTCTCCCAAAGCAGGG
>SDBT01003738.1_pt1 | contig 26184 bp, 27 predicted proteins | sample 2277101 | NCBI WGS metagenome assembly SDBT01 (sample SAMN10404973, study PRJNA504765) | marine sediment metagenome | isolation source: marine sediment core GS10_PC15, 103 cmbsf | place: Arctic Ocean: Southern Knipovich Ridge | collected 2010 | reverse complement strand
GAGAAGCACCTGGTCACCCAGAAATACATGGATTGGGCAAAAGAACGAGGCTATCGCGTGAACGCCTGGACGGTGGACGAACCCGCCGAGATGAAGCGCCTCATCGCCCTGGGCGTGGACGGCATCATCACCAACCGTCCCGACGTGCTGAGAGAGGTGTTGGAGGAGAGAGAGTAAAATGTCCCACCTGCGAGACGAAATCTTCGAGCAGCCGGAGGTGTTGGAAAGGCTCATCGTCGGCCAATGGGAAACGGCAGTGGCCATCGCTCAGGCCATTCAGAGAAGCGAAGTGGAGTTCGTGATCATCGCCGCTCGCGGCACCTCGGACAACGCAGCCACCTACGGCAAATACATCCTGGCGCAGGCCAACGGTCTGCCCGTCGCCCTGGCTACGCCCTCCCTGTTCACTATTTACCAGGCTCCGCCACGGCTGACCAGGGCCCTGGTGATGGGAATCTCCCAATCGGGGGAATCAACGGACATCGTCGAGGTGGTGGCCGAGGGGCGGCGCCAGGGGGCCTTGACCCTGGCTATCACCAACCAGGCCCACTCACCTCTGGCCCAGGCAGCAGAGCACGTCCTCCTCTGCCAGGCCGGGCGGGAGCGAAGCATCGCCGCCACCAAGACCTACACGGCCCAGTTGGCCACCCTGGCCCTGCTCTCGGTAGCCCTCGACGGAGATGGGGAACGGCTGGCAGCTCTGAGGAAGCTGCCCACGGCGGTGGAGAGGACACTGGCTTTGGAGGAGAGAGTGCAAAGGGCCGTGGAGCGCTATCGTTACATGGAATCATGCGTGGTTGTCGGGCGGGGCCACAACTACGCTACGGCCTACGAGATCGCCCTCAAGCTCAAGGAGCTAACCTACATCATGGCCGAGCCGTATTCACCGGCCGACTTCCTGCACGGCCCCATCGCCATGGTCGAGGGGGGCTTCCCAGCCATCGTGGTAGCCCCTGATGGAACGATCTTCGAGAACGTGCGCACCTTCACGGAGGAGCTGCAAGGGCGAGGAGCAGAACTGGTGGTCGTCTCCGACCGCGACGAAGTCCTCTCCCTGGCCACCACGCCATTGCCCCTCCCCGTTTCCGTTCCTGAGTGGCTCTCGCCCATCACCAGCGTAGTGCCCGGCCAGCTCTTCGCCCTCTACCTCACCCTGGCCAAGGGATACGACCCCGATCATCCCAGGGGTCTGAAGAAGGTGACAAGAACAAGGTGAGCCCGTTCAGCTACCCTCCCGAAAGCCTTGACCCTGAAAAGAGGCAGACAACGATGAACGAAACCGGTTGGACTATCACCGAAACTGAATTTGACCCCGCTCGTCTGCACCACCAGGAGACGGTGTTCACCCTGGGCAACGGCTACCTGGGGACACGAGGGGCCTTAGAGGAGGGGTATCCTGGCGCCAGACCGGCCACGCTGATCCACGGCGTCTTCGATGATGCGCCCATCGTGCACACCGAACTGGCCAACGCTCCCAACTGGCTACCCTTTGTCCTCCTCGTGAACGGCGAACGCTTCAGGATGGATCGCGGGGAGCTGCTGGACTACCGGCGGACACTGGATTTGCGCCGAGGGCTGCTTCGCCGTGAGATCCGCTGGCGCAGTCCCGCTGGGCATACGGTGGACATCCACATCGAACGCTTCGCCAGCCTGGCCGACCCGCACCTGCTGGCCATCCGCTACCAGGTGACGCCCCTTGACTTCGATGGTTGGATCGAGTTCCGAGCCGGAATCAACGGCCATGTGGATAACGACGGTCTGGTGCACTGGGATTGGGTGGATCAGGGAAACGAGATAAGTACAGTGTGGTTGCACAGCCGCACCCGCGGCTCCGGCCTGGAGCTGGGCCAGGCAGCAGGACTGTTAATCCAAGGCGGCCGTGAGGTGCGAAGGCAGGTGATGGATTGTCACAACAACCCCACTGCCGTGGCCAAATGTCGAGTTGAGCAAGGCAACGCGGTCGTCGCCGAAAAACTGGTCACGGTCTTCACCTCACGGGATCTGGAGCCGGAACGCCAGGTCGTTGACGCAGCTATGAACAAATGGGGGGGATTCTTTGAGACCCGGTCGTATTATGAAGAGCTCCGCGCCGCGCACGAGACGGCCTGGGCCGAGGTGTGGGACGCCTCAGACGTCATCATCGAGGGAGACGACGCCGCGCAGCAGGCCGTACGCTACAACCTCTTCCAGCTTCTCATCGCCGCGCCACGCCACGACGACCGGGTCAGCATCCCGGCCAAGACGCTCTCTGGCTTCGGCTACCGGGGCCACGTCTTCTGGGACACCGAAATCTTCATCGTCCCTTTCTTTACGCACACGCAGCCGGAGATTGCCCGCAACCTGCTGATGTACCGTTACCACACCCTGCCCGGCGCGCGGAGAAAAGCAAAGGAGAATGGCTACGAAGGCGCACAGTACGCCTGGGAGAGCGCGGCTACCGGCGACGAGACGACGCCCCGTTGGGTGCCTGGCCCTGCAGGGGAATTGATTCGCATCTGGACCGGCGACATTCAAATTCACATCTCTGCCGACATAGCTTACACTGTCTGGCATTACTGGCAGGTCACCGGCGACGACGAATTCATGCGCGACTATGGCGCGGAGATCATCCTGGATACCGCCGTCTTCTGGGGCAGCCGCGCAGAATACAACGCCGAGCGGGATCGCTACGAGATCAACGACGTCATCGGCCCCGACGAAAACCACGAGCACGTGAACAACAACGTTTTCACCAATCGCATGGCGCAGTGGCATCTGGAGACGGCCCTGGAGACGCTGGCCTGGCTGCGGCGCGAACATTCCAGCAAAGCGGCCGAGCTAGAGGAGTGGCTGGCTCTAAGCCCAGAGCGGCTAGCCCATTGGGCCGACGTCATCGGTTGCCTGCACATCTTGCACGACCCGGAGACGGGGCTGATGGAGCAGTTCGAGGGATTTTTCGAGCTGGAAGACATTGACTGGCAGGCTTTGCAGCCCCGAAGGCGGTCTATCCAGTCACTATTGGGAATCGAACGCACCAATCAGGTGCAGGCGCTCAAGCAGGGGGATGCACTGATGCTCCTGTACCTGCTGGGCGACCGCTACGACCTGGAGACCAAACGGGTCAACTGGGACTACTACAGTCCGCGCACCGACCACACGTACGGCTCATCGCTCGGCCCGGCCATCCAAGCCATCCTGGCCTGCGAGCTGGGCATGCCTGAAGTGGCCTACGAGCATTTCATGCGCGCCGCGCTGGTGGACCTGGAGGACGTGCGGGGCAACGCCGCCGACGGTATCCACGCCGCCTCGGCCGGGGGGCTGTGGCAGGCGGCCGTCTTTGGCTTTGGCGGCCTCCGCCTCACCGACGCCGGCCCGGTCGCCAACCCACGCCTGCCCTCCCACTGGACCCGCCTCCAATTCCGCATCCAGCACAAAGGCCAATGGTATGATTTTGACTTACGGCAAGAATCAGCAAAGGGCTCAGGTTGCGGAACAAGGCAGAGGAGTTAATGCAGCTTGTTCTCCATGCCGAATGAGACGTGGTAAACACTTGCTGCCTGCCCAGCCCCAAAACTCCCTACGGATGTCGTTTATCCGCGTTGGCCGTTGCGCCGGGGAGTTTTGTGTGTGTATGCGCCCAGGCAAGTTGCCATGTTGCAAGAAGGGATAAAACGTGGTAAGATTATGTCATCGGCTCGACTGGCCCCGAGGCTCTGGAGTCGTGTCTTCGCCGCGTGACCTGCAAAGGGATGAAAGAGGCAAAGCCACCTGCGTCAACCGCACGGTGGCTTTTTGCTTTTGCTAAACGAGGCGAAGTCTGGTATACTATCCACAGGAGGCATCAACCAATGGACAAGCTAGAATTGACGTTCAAAGTCGAGAAGGACACCAAGAACACCAGGCGTTACCAGGAAGAGGCCACCGATGGCCCGCCCATCGTTGGCACGCTCTACCTTCAACAGTGGGCGCTTCGCAAGCTGACCGGCGGAGACCTTCCAGAGCGTGTGCACGTGACGGTGACGGTTGCCAAGTGATGGCAGCGCCGACGTGCGCCCGGCGCGCTGGAGAAGTCATGGGCTCTTTTGTCTGAAGCCGTGTCTTCGCCGCGTGATTTGCAGAGGGGGGAAAGAAGGAATGCCACCTGCATCAACCGCGCGGTGGCTTTTTGCTTTTGCCAAACGAGGCGAAAGATGATATAATACTTGGCAGCGAAATGAGAAGGGGATTGCAGAGCAATGCCTGGCGTGACACCCTAGCTTCAACAAGTGCCGACAGTAATGATCTATGATTCTTAGTGGTCGCTCTCTCAACGATATCTCTCTCGACGACATCCGCTTGTTGATTGACAACCGGGTACCGGAAGGTCTCCATCTGGACTACAAGCAGACACCCTACGGCGGTCGTGACCAAGATCGCCACGAGATGTTGCGTGACATTATTGCTATGGCCAACGCAGAGGGCGGCTACCTGATACTTGGTGTTCGAGAGGACGGGACTGGCCGGCCGCTCGAGTTGGCTTCGTTTGATGACCCGCAGACCGTTGTTCAAGCAATGCGCCAAACCTGCCTGGACTGCATCCGTGACCGCATTGAAGGTCTGGAGATACGGGCTTTTGAGATAGGCTTCAACCAAGGCATCATCGTCATTCATGTGCCCCCTAGTGACTGGCGTCCCCATATGACGATCTTTCACAGACGGACCGACTTTTATCGCCGATATGAAACCGACAAGCGTGCGATGACCATCGGCGAGATTCGTGAGTTGACGCTGGCTAATCCCCGGTTTCGCCGACTCGTTGAACTTGAATTGCAGACCGGGGGAGAACTGGCTGCTGGTGAAAGTCGCGTGGAAGGGGTCGTTCCGCCCTATGCTCAAGTGATCACCGAGCGTCCAGTGGAACGGTTTCTCCAGCGTTATTTGCTGGGCGGCGTGGTAGCCCAGACGATGGTCATTATCAGCCCTTTCATCGGGGATTTGGCCGGAACACCGTTTGAATTGAGAGCTGTTACTGAGAGAGCGTTGGCAGACCGCGCCCGACTTTATGTGATCACTCGGGAGCCACGCGAACCGTATCATCAGGCCGGTGTGGCGGTACTTCAGCAGTGTCCCCTGGCCGAGATTCGCTATAATCCTGACATTCACGCCAAGCTTTACGTGGTTTGGAGTCGCAACGAGGCAGAGAGTTTTGCCCTCTTTGGATCCGGCAACCTGACGGAAAGCGGCTTGCGCCACAACATTGAACTGGGTATGATGATCTTTGCCCGTGGGCACGGGCGAGCCATCTTGCACGATTTGTATCAATGGGGCGGCTACGCCCTACGGACGATGAGCCAACGTATCAAGGCCATCAATGCAGTCCATTAGTCCAGCCGAAAGGAGAACAGACAAATGATCGACTTCCAGAAATGGTTCTGCCTTAAGAATCGCCTCAATTTCACAATTGATCCACAGATCAACCCGGCCGATGCCCAATACTACTTTGGACGCGACTACATCAAGGGAGAGCTTCAGCGTAAGTTGAGGCGGGCTTTTATCGCGCCAGGAGTGCCCAAGCTCATGGTGCATGGGCCGTATGGCTCCGGTAAGACCCAAACGCTGTTCTACCTAGAGCATTATCTCAAGACCAACACACCAAGTTCCTGTCAGGGCGTCCCATACACCGTCTACGTTGCCGTCGAGATGCGCAGCAACTCGATGGCCAGCGATCTCCACATACAGTTGCTGGAAGCCCTGGGTATGGAGACCGTAGCCGGCTGGGTGGGTCGGTTGTTTGACCAGGTTTCAAACCTAGACGACGCTCTCCAACAACTTGCAGAGGGCCCGAACATCTTCCTGGCCTTGAAGGAACTCCGTGCAGGAGGTCGCCGTGCTTTCACCGCCTGGCACTGGCTCACCGGGCAGCTCCTAAAGACTAGCGACCTGACTGACCTTAAGGTCACTCGCAATCTGGGCCAGGTCGGCGCCGGCGACTTGGTCAACGCACTAGTTTCCATCGGCAATCTGGCCAGCCGGGTTGGCCAGAAGTTGATCCTTCTGTTGGACGAACTCGAAGAGCTACAGAATGTAAAAGTGGGTGATGCCAGCGAATCCATTCACCAGTACTTTCGCCGCCTGGCGGAGCCAGCCAACGCCAGTGTGGGTTTCCTAGTTGGTTTCAAGGCCGATGTGCTTGATGACGCACCCGACGTATTGCGCCGGGACGACGTGCGGGGGCGCATTGGCCCCAGCAATTACGTTATGATTCGACCTTTGCCCGCTATTGCAGATGTCAAAACATTCGTTGGTGAATTGCTCAAGCACCTCATTGCCCAGGAGCAGGCCCAAGCCCGCATCGCCGAGCATAACCTGGACACGGAGTTGGGTATCTATCCCTTCGAGCGCGGTGCCTTTGAACAACTGGCTGACCTTGCCACTGGAGACCCAACCCGCGCGCTGCCCCGTCTAATTATCAACGCCATCAACGAGTGTGCCATCCAGACCTGGGACGAGGAGAAGCACCTGATAGACGAGGAAATCGTCAACAGCGTTGCCCCAGAGATGTTTGCTTGATGAAAAAGTTTACTGTCAAACCCCGCCTGCTCACTCGAAACGAAGTCATCGTCGGCGACCCAGACGGCCGTGCTGCAGCCTGGCTCTACCTGGGACGACTGGCCGAAACCGGCGCGCTGACCGATGTCCGCTTCGACGCCGCTCACCCCCACGTTATCGCCATCTTTGGTAAGCGAGGTTCAGGCAAGTCCTACACAATGGGATCTATGTTGGAGAGCCTCTGCACCCGCCGAAGTGAAAGCAGCATCTCTCACATTGGGCGAGATCGAGCTGTACTATTGTTTGACACGTTGGGCATCTTCCAGTGGACTGACATCAGTCTGACCGAAGCCGCCGACCGGCCAGTGATCCAAGAACAGCGCGCCGTCTGGCGTGGCTGGCAATTGCAGCCCGAACCCCTCGATGTGCAAGTGTGGATCCCCCAGGGCACACGGAGCGAGACAACACCAGCCAGTCACCACGACTTTGCCGTGCGCACCCCCGACCTTACCGCTGCAGACTGGGGGTATCTGCTCGACCTGGACATTTACCAGGATCGCATGGGGCAATTGCTCAATGACACCTACATCAAAGTTACCGTCGAAGGCTGGCAGGGTGAGGGGAGACGACAGGCACCTAAACCTGTCTATTCCCTTGATGACTTGGTCACTTGCATCAAGCTGGACGACGAGTTGCAAAGCAGCTATCAGACCGTGACGAGGCGAGCTGTGCTACAGCAACTCAACACTTTTCGGCGCAACCCCCTCTTTCAGGATGAAGGTACGCCGCTGAGAGACCTGTTGACACCAGGCCGGATGAACGTGCTGGTAATGAACCGCTTGTCAGGCCCATTGCGCTTGGTGGTCCTCAGCGCGTTGATCCGCCGCCTGCTCGATGCGCGGATGGAAGCATCCGAGGCAGAGAAGCACCTGGCGATTCGACCTGATCTGTCGAGCGAAGAGCGTGCACGCATTGAGGCTAGCTTAGCCAAAGCAGTGCCGCCGGCCTGGGTTGCCCTGGACGAGGCCCAGAATGTGTTGCCGTCGGAGCGCCGTACAGCAGCAGGCGAAATGCTGGTGCGCTTTGTGCGCGAAGGTCGCAACTATGGCTTGTCTTTCATGGTGGCGACTCAGCAACCTACTGCCCTGGACAGCCGCCTGCTTGCTCAAGTGGATACACTCATCACTCACAAGTTGACAGTGCAGAGCGATATTGACTACGTGCGCCGCAATCTGAAATCGAACCTGCCCCAGGAAGTGCGCTACGCCAACCGCGTGTTGGCCCTTGATGACCTACTGCGCAGTCTGGATGTAGGCCAGGCGCTGGTCTCCAATACCGAAGCAGAACGCGCTATCATGGTGGACATTCGCCCCCGCGTCAGCGTCCACGGAGGGTTCTGAATATGGCCGAGATTCGCGCTCTCAGCAGCACAGCCCGTAGTATGCAGCGTCTTGGCTACCTCAAGCATTTGGTACGCAGGGTGGTTGCTTTGAACACTTCCAGTCTGACTAATCTAGGCAGCGATCTGACCCAAACGGTTATGCGCAAAGCGCAGGTGCCGCTTACCGCTGACCGAGCAACCTACATCCGCCGACGCCTCTACGATCGGGTCTACAATAGCTTGAAGAAGCAGGCCACCGCCTGGCATGAAGGTGAAGAGATGATCGTGGCCATGGAGTTGCAAGACCTCTACCTGGCCGACCCTACGCTGCCTTCGCAAACCGGCAAGCTAGTGCGCAACGACCAGCGCAAGTATCCACCGCTAGGCGTGGCCCTGGGTCTCATCCGAGCTGGCACTTATTCGCCCAACACGCGTGCCCTGTCATTGCTCCATTTCACGCCAGAAGCGGAACTCAATGCCTTTCTGGAATACCGGCCCGAGGCCAATCCGTTGTGCCTTAGCCACGCCCAGGCGTTGTTGCTGCTCTACGCCTTGCTGGAGAATGATGGCGAAATCGTAGCCCCTTTGTTCGGCCAACTAGCTGCTGAGGCTGCCGATGGCTTCAGCGACCGGGATGCTGGCGATCGGCTATCGGAGATACTCCGCGCTCTCATTAAGCGTCACCACAACCGTCAGCTTTCCGCGGAAGAGCGAGACCGACTTGCAGTACTCTCAAAAGTTGCAGACAGCATTGAGAAGTGGCGAGGGAGACCCTACACAGGAGGAGGAGCGCATGTAGAAGCAGGTAGCCCCCGCGTTGAGCCTTACGTGGACATTGGTCTGCTGCGCAAACCCGACCCTTTCCGCTATGGCTATACCTTTACCCCAGCCGGCCTGGGCTGGGCTAAGGCACTGGCCGAAGTAGAGAGCGACGCTCAGGTGACCGAGTTTCTGGCGACTAGCTTCTTTGCCACTGCCGCCTATGCCTGGGATCTTCCGGCCACACCCATCACTGACCCAGAGGTCATCGCACGTCATCTGTACCGCGCCTGGAAGGCTATCCACAGTAATGGGGGCTACGCCCCCATCAAGGAAATGGCACTGGTAGCCGGTATCAAGGCGCTGTTGGAACATGGTCTTGTCATTGAACCGGCCGTGGCGCGAGAAGCGATTATCGCCTATCAGAAAGCCAACCCCTATCAGGTGAGCTTTACCGTCAACCGTATGGGCAGATTGGCCCACGCCAATTTCTTGGAAGCGCCCGTAGAGATGGTAGGTGAGACGTGTTCATAGTGATGTCCCACACTGTTCACCTTACCACAACCCTTCTCAATCGTTGAGCGTTTTGCAGGAGTAGTAAAAGAGTAGGTTCGAATGTACGAGCATCTCAACTTGAAGGCCTGGCCTTTCCAAGTCGTTCCCGACTTGGAATTTGCCACTATTTGGGCAGGCCGCCGCAAGACGAAAAAACAACTTGAGCGACTCCTCTGGAAAATGCAGTTTACGCCCAAGTCTGGCCTGCATCTTCTGTGGGCCAATTTTGGCATGGGCAAGACACACACGTTGCTGCATTTGCAGCATCTGTGCCGGCAAACTCCAGGCAGACTGATCCCTGTTTATGCTGTCATGCCCAAACGCATCAGGGGTTTCCTCGAAGTGCATCGGGCAATTGTCTCACAACTGCCCTGGGACTTTCTGTGGGAGCAGTTGGTAAGAGTGGGCAATAGTTGCTCTGGGAGCTTGGCGCTTCATCCCATGTTCTCCAAGTCGCCTGGGGTAGTGAATGCTATTCTCGCCATACACGGTGGTGACGCCGAGAAAGCCACCGCTGCTCGCCAATGGCTCATCGGCCAGCCGGGGCTGACTGCCCGTCATCTCCGAATAGTCGGCGTGACCTATCGCATCAAGACCCCCGAAGATTCCATAAATGCGCTCACCGGATTGACTCGCTTAGCGACTTTCAAGTCAAATCCCCCAACCAAGCTAGTGGTCATGCTAGATGAATACCAACGAATTGGGGAACTAAAGCCGCGTGTCATGAGCGAAGTCAATGGGGGCTTGCACAGCTACTACAACGAGCACCCCAACGGGCTGGAAGTCCTCCTATCATTTTCATTTGGGCGTCAGGACAACGTAGCGTATTTGCTGAGTGATGAACTGAAGAGCCGCGCTGAGCCGCAGAGCATCAGCCTGGATCTGCTGAGTCAAGCGGAAGCCATCGAGTTCATTCGAGACTTGTTGGCACAGTTTCGTCTGCGGCAAGACGAGCGTTGGGCATACCCGTTTTCACCAGAAGCGGTTGAAACGTTGGTGAAGCACATTGTCGAAACCAAAGCGTTGACACCACGTCGTTTGATGCTGTATGCTAATCACATCTTGCTTGAGAGTCAATTCGGCCGTGGTCCGGACGACACAAGCGAGATTACCCTCCAAGAAGTCAAGGCATTGTTGGCTGATTCCCGCCTGGGAGCGATGGATGTGGATGGATCTGACATGCCGGGGTGAGTAGCAGATGAGCCGAAAGAAGTCGGGATTCCGACGCACCAGTGAGTATGTTCGGATAGAAGGCGTTCACATCTCACCTTATAATTGTCCCGATTGTCTGAGGTACGGCGAATTCGACTGCAACCTATGCCTATTCTTTGGACCTGAAACCTGCAGGCTACTACGTGACCTGTTTCTGATGCAGGACATCAGGACAATATTCGACATTAATTGGGAATATCGGGAACTCGGGGCGAGACAACGAGCGGCACGACGAGCGGCACAACTCAAACGCCAGCAGGAGTTGATCCGCGCGGTAAATTCAGAACTACGGGCACATGGTCGTCCGCTTCACTATACGGTATTGGCACGGATGGTCGCAGATCGACACGCCGGACTACAGGTGAGCGAGCGCAGTGTTCTCCGTATCATGGCTCATCACCCCAAGGTCTTTGAAAGAGTTGCAGCGGGCGTTTACAGGTGTAAGAAGGCAAGCAAACGCCGGCGCTAATATCATTCTCTGGTTCGCCTCATGGATCGAAACGGGCAAAAGCTCTTCGCTGTATTCAAAAGCCACAACCCCAACCATGAAAACACAACCAGCGATCTTCCCCCCAGACTCCGACTCTTACTCCCTACTCGCGGCGCAACCTCCCAAAGTCCAAGAGGATTTCCAGTTTCTAATAGTCACCCGCCATGCACGAGGGCGGAACCTCTTGCCTAGGCAAGCTTGAGCCAGGGAATGACCGCCGAACAAAAGAGAGCAGCACGCCCAAAAGCCGCCTGCCTCAGCCGCGCAGGTGGCTTTTTTCCATGCTGCAAAACGCGCCGATATTTAGTATAATATACTCAGCAGCCAAATAGCAGAACGAAAGGAGCTCTAAAATGGCAGGTCTAGTCAAAGTCGAAGGTATCGGTGAGGTCTACGCCCAGAAGCTAAGGGAGGCGGGCGTCTCAACCACAGAGGCCCTATTGGCCCAGGGCGCATCGCCACGGGGCCGCAAGGCACTGGCAGAGAGTGCGGGCATCAGCGACGCCCTGATCCTGCGTTGGGTCAACCACGCCGATCTCTTTCGCGTCAAAGGCGTCGGCGAGGAGTATGCCGAGTTGCTGGAGATCGCTGGGGTAGACACCGTGCCCGAGCTGGCGCAGCGAAACGCCCAGAACCTCCATAAGAAGCTGGCAGCCGTGAACGAGGAGCTGTCCGCATTTGTTACCTATCACAAGGGACGATCATGAGGATTCAAGTTTGGCCTATTTCTGATATCGAAGGTTCTTTGCCGTCCAAACTCACGCCCCCAGTGACTTGGTGTTAGTGTCTGTCGCCGAGGGCAGCGGTTGCTCTACGTTCCCGACTACTGCGACCCCGGTTGTGCTTGCGGTTTGATCGTGTCCTTTGTGACTGCTTCGGGCGGTTCCCCTGCGATTGGCTTTCCGACGCAAAGCCGCCATAGTTGAACCCGGGCAATCGCCTCCGTTCGATCCGTTTGCCCAGCACCTTTTCGATCGCGCGCACCAACGGCTCGTCGCCCCGAGTCACGAAGGTAAGGGCTTCTCCGGTCCTGTGGGCGCGACCGGTGCGCCCGATACGGTGCGTGTAGGCATCCACGGTGTCAGGCATGTCAAAGTTGATCACGTGCGAGATATCTTTTACGTCGATGCCGCGCGCAGCAATGTCGGTGGCGACGAGAATGTCGTACTTGCCATCCCGAAAACCATTGATTGCCGCCTGGCGCTGATTCTGCGACATGTTACCTTGCAGCGCCGCTACGCGATACCTGCGTTTTTTCAGGTCGCGAGCCAAGTTGCGGGCGCGATACTTGGTTCGGGTAAAGACCAGCACGCGGCCTGTAGCCGTCTGTTCCAGTGTATCCAGCAGCAATTTTTTCTTGAGGCCTTGCGATATGGGATACAGAGCGTGTGAAACAGTTTTGGCCGGGGCAATCAGGCCGATCTGCACGGCAACCGGGTCTTTGAGAATGCTGTCGGCCAGTCTGCGGATATCTTGGGGCATCGTGGCCGAAAAAAAGAGCGTCTGGCGTCGCGCCGGGACGAGCTTTAGAATGCGACGAATGTCGGGCAGGAAGCCCATGTCGCACATGCGATCGGCTTCGTCCAGGACCAGTACTTCGACGCGAGACAGGTCAATGCTACGGTCGTTGGCCAGATCGAGTAGACGGCCCGGGCAGGCAACGACAATCTCTGCGCCGCGCCGCAAGGCCTTGACCTGGCGATTCTTGCTGACGCCGCCATAGACGGTGACGCTGCGCAATCGAGTGTTCTTGCCCAGATCGACAATCGCCTGGTGGATCTGTTCGGCAAGCTCGCGTGTGGGCGCTACGATGAGGGCACGCACCCGGCCCGACGGTCCTTTGGTCAGCCGCTGCAAAATGGGCAGGACAAAGGCCGCGGTTTTCCCGGTGCCGGTTTGTGCTGTCCCCAGCACGTCGCGCCCTTTGAGCACGACGGGGATCGCCTGCTGCTGGATTGGGGTCGGTGTGGTGTAACCCAGTGACTTGATGCCCGCGCTGATGCGCGGATCAAAAGAGAAATGTTCGAAATTCAAGTTCAGTACTCCTTGACTGTATTTAGCCAAGTCGCACTCTTGGCTCTGTGAAATAGGTTCAGGTATGGTACCTGTGAATTGGTCCCGAGTGGCACAAAAAAACACCGCTCCGATTTCGCGAATCGGAACGGTGCAAGATGCCAAACCGATTGACTTGACCAACGCCAGAGATTATACTAGTGAAGGGTGTTTTTGTCAAATCGGGCAGCCGCGCTGCGCGAGCGGTTGAGCTATCCTGAGCGCAATTGAGTTGAGTGAATTTGGATTGGAGGCTTTAGCCGGATTTGGCCCGGTATCCCAGGAATCCAAACATGTCCCTGGAATCCCAAGTCCTCAAAGCCTTCGCCTCCCTCCTCGCGCTTAGTCCTGTACCCTTAGTCCTGGGGACTAAGGACCCAGGGCGGCCTGAGTACAGGGACGCCCAGTCTCCCGAACTCCAAGAGGCTTTCCAGCCCCCATTCCTTCGAAGCCAGTAAAATGCCACCATCATTATAGCTAGATCGTTCCTCTAACAGCACCCAATCGCCCCCCAGGCCCCGAAAGCCATTCGCAGCTTTTGGGGCCTTCTTCTTTTTTGAAACCCTAAGGGTCTCCGAGACCCTTAGGGTTTGCGCCCCTACAACCTGCCCTGGCCCATCCCACGGCGACAGGGAGTGAAGCATTCGTTGAAACAGATTGATACTTGATAAAATCAACAGAATATGATGTAATTAGCATGAAATAATAAGAAATCAGTGAACGCTTGGTTTCTTCCCTACAAACGATGGGTTTCTTCCCTGGAAACCCATCATCGCCGATATCCAGCAGGGCTCTACCAGAATCGGCAGACCGTGCGCTTTCTAGCGCTGTTAAGCCATCACTTCGGCGAAGCCCTGGCTGGGAACACTGAAAGGAGGTGAGACCACCCGGCTGATATAACTTTCGCTAACAGGAGTTGCACTGAGTCAAAGCACCACCAAATCAAAACATCAATGAAAGGAGAAAACACAATGGCTAACCGAATAACAGCCATCAACGCCAACCGCCCCAAGATCAACCTGCGTTCCTCCGTTAGGTTGCCTGCTCTGATCGGCTACATCTCTGGCCGCACGGGACTGAACGAAAGCGAGGTGCGTATGGTCCTGGAGGAGCTCAGCGACGCCGTCACCTTCTTCAACCTTCAGGGTCAGGGCGTGAAGCTGGTGAGGTTGGGCGCCTACCTGCCCAAGATCTCTCTGGACGGCAAGTTCGGGGTCTCCCACCGCCTGGCCCAGTCGATCAAGAACGGCCTGAACGCGCCTGGGGCCTTCAGCGGCGAAATGGACAACCGGGCCAACATCGGCAAGACGCCCGATGAGCTGGTTGCCCTGTGGAACACCCTGCATCCCGAAGACCCAGTAGTTTAGGGAAAGAGGCAATGATAGACTTGGTCACCTGACCAAGGAAAGGATTGGACACCTGTCCAATACCAGACTCCCCGGTTGACCGTTGCGCCGGGGAGTTTTTTGCGTTATACTGTAGGTGGAACTTTTTCAGCCTTCAATGCGTCTATAACACGGAAAGCCCAAACCGAGGACCACCAAGAACAAAAATCAGGAGGCGAGAAATGGAAAATTGCATCGGTCAACAGCTTCGCCAACTATTAGAGGAGGAAACAGCAATGAAACACCTGAGAACACTTGGATTACTCGTACTACTGATGGGGTTCACTCTGCCAGTTGTGGGGTGCGCCGTATCAGAGAAAACACCTGAGAATGAGCCAACGCCTATGCCTACACCGATGGTGGTGGTCACAAGAATGACTGCGCTGCACATTGGGCCACTGACGATGAGCGACGGCTGCCTGCGCACTGGCGACGGCGAGGCCAGCAATCTGGTTGTGTGGCCGCCCGACTTTGAGGTCAGCATCGAGAACGACACCATCCGGGTTCTCTACGACGACCATGAAGTTGAGGTGCGGCTTGGACAAGTGATCCGCCTCGGCGGCGGTGAAGTCAGGTCGCTCAAGGCCTTTGACGAGCACACACGGCAGGGAATCCCTGCTGGCTGCCCGGGCCCCTACTGGCTGGTCGGCAGCATCAGTCCAGGCGAGGAGGCCGAACGGCCTGGATCTCCGGCAGACCTCGTCGGTACCGAATGGGTGCTCATCTCGCTGAACGGCAACAGCCTCATTGAGGGCAGTGAAATCTCTCTGTACTTTGAAGAGGCATTTCTCGGTGGGTCTATGACCTGCAACGGCTACGGTGCTGGGCCCGATAGCGGCCAATACAGCGCGACGGACGACGGTACTCTGACAATCCCCATGATCGCTGTGACCGTGCAGCTCTGTTCGGAACCTAAGGGCATCATGGAGCAGGAAGCGGCCTACATCGAAGCTCTCCGGAGCGCCGCCGCCTACCGAGTGGTGGATGACCGCCTGGAGATCGCCAATGCTGCGGGCGAAACAACCCTCGTTTTCGCTAAGGAAAATTGAAGGAGGAATCAAAAAATGGGTAGAATGCAAAGCAAACTGTTTATCTTGGGATCGGTGCTCGTTCTGAGTGCGCTGATCATCGGTAGCTGCACACCGGCCACGACCCAGCCCACCGAAGTCGTGGCGACCGTTCCAGTGGAGGTCACCCCGCATGGTGTAGTGGACATGGAGTTCGTGGCCGCCCGTGATGCCGCCCTGGCACACCTCGCCGAACGCTACGGCGAACTGGCTCCCCCATCGGGCCTGGCCTGGGCGACGAAACCGATCACCCTGAAAGAGCCGGTTGAGTCGAAAGGCTACCAGTACACCAAAGATGACTGGGTGGTCACGACAACCTACCCCACCGCAGGGCCCAAAAGGGTGGTGTATCGGGTGAGAGTAGCCAATGAGACCGCCGGGTTCCGCTGGGAAGGACACGTTGACGAAGAAAGGCGAGTGTCGGCGGCATCTGATGATGTGCTGGCCGCGCGCGATGCGGCGCTGGCTTTCGTCAGAGAACGGTACGGCGACCAAGCCCCGGCGTCAGAACTGTCCTGGATGGAGGAATTGACCAGTCCAGAATTGGTGCCCGGTGGCATAAGCTACCGGTTCACAGCCGAGGACTGGGTGGTCACGGTAGACACTGCCGTCGTGCCGCCCGAAATGCGGGTGTACCGGATGTCGGTAGGCAACCCAACCACCGGGTTCTGGTGGGAGGGCCGGATAGACGCACAGGAACTCGCGACGGAGGGACCTGAGATCGTGCTGACCGCCCGCGATGCGGCCCTGACCTACATCAGCGAACACTACGGCGAGCTGGCTCCCCCGGCGGACCTCACCTGGGAGGGAGGACGCGCTACACCAGAAGGGCTAATCGGCGGCGAAACGTTCCAGTACACCGCCGAGGACTGGGTGGTCACGATAACCTATCCGGTCGTAGCCCCAGAAAACGTCATCTACCACATCGTGGTGGCCAACCCAACCACCGGGTTCCAGTGGGAGGGAGAGCTAGACGCGCAGCGATACCTGACCGAGACGGCCGCTCCCGAGGGCTACAGCCCGCCGGTGGTGATGCTCGATAGAATCGGTGCTCGTGACGCCGCGCTGAGCCACATCTATAGACAATATCGGTATCCGCCTGTGGAATCGCTGTACTGGGAAGAGGAGCGGATCACGCCTGAGGGTTTGGTGGGCGCGGAGACGTATCGGTACACGGCATTCGATTGGGTCGTGGAAATCTCCTACAATGTCGTGGCTCCGGAGGCGATGATCTACCGGGTGAGGGTGACCAATCCCGCCCTGGGTCTTGAGTGGGAGGGAAAGGTAGACGCAGCGGGTCAGGTCGAGGGCGAGCCTTAATGCAGCACGACTGTCAGCGAAGAGACTAACACCTGTCCATTCCCAAAGACTCCCCGGTTGGCCGTTGCGCCGGGGAGTCTTTTGTTCATGTGCGTCGTTCAGGTGAGTTGACAGCATTGCAAGGATGAACAAAATGTGGTAAGATTATGGCATCCAAAACTCCTGCTTCGCGAGTGAAGTTGGTCGCGAAATGCAGCCAGGAGATGACCTCTTATGTTAGCAGCATCAGAAACCCAACGCAAGCGAGTGGAGCAAGGAAGTTCGGGGAGGAGAATGTGGCTACCCGTAGCCGGTATGTTCGTTCTGCTCTGCATTTTAGTGTGGCTAGATGAGATCGTGGATCTCCCTCACTTTCTGCTAGGCGCACCACACACTCCCCTGAACTGGCGTGAGGCGATCGTCGAAACGGTGCTGATCGCCGGCGTCGGCCTCTTCACGGTGTTGAGGCTCATCCGCGACGTCACCGAGCGCCAGCAGGCGGAGGAGGCACTGGCGGCGGCGCACGCATTTCGGCAGACGATCATTGATGGCGTGGCCGAGGAGATCATGGTGATCGGGGCAGATTACCGGGTAAGATTGATGAATCGAGCCGCGCGCGAATTTTCATCTGGAGGCGCTGGCGTATCAGAATCCTTGCTGTGCTATCAGGTTTCCCACCGGCGTGAGACACCTTGCGACGGGACAGAGTGCCCTTGCCCGCTGGAATGGGTACGCGAGTCGGGCCAGCCGGTCACGTTAGTGCACGAACACTACCAGGCAAACGGAGAGCGGCGACTCGTCGAGATCGTTGCCTCGCCGCTATGGGGGGCGGACGGCGCTTTTCAGGGAATCATCGAGTCCATGCGCGACATCACCGAGCGCAAGCGGGCAGAGGAAGCGCTGCAGCAGCACACCGAGCGCCTCCGCGCCCTGACCGCGCAGATGGCCGAGGTGGCAGAAGACGAGCGGCAGCGACTGGCGCGGGAGCTGCACGACCAGGTGGGGCAAAACCTGACCGCTCTGGGCATCAACTTGAACATCATTCGGACGCAACTGCCTGCGGAGGCAGCAACCCTGCTGCGTTCCCGCCTGGACGATTCGCAGTCGTTGGTGGAGCAGACGGCAGAGCGGATTCGCGACGTGATGGCCAACCTGCGGCCGCCGGTGCTGGACGACTATGGGTTAGTGGCCGCGCTGCACTGGTACGCAGAACAGTTTGCACGGCGAACAGACATCTCCGTTGCTGTAGAAGGCGAGGATGCCGTCCCCCGGCTGGCCGCACACGTCGAGAACGCCTTGTTCCGCATCGCACAGGAGGCGTTGACCAACGTGGCCAAGCACGCGCAGGCCACACAGGTGACGGTGACCGTGGAGGTGGACGGCGGAAGCTTGCGCCTGATCGTTGCCGACGACGGCCTCGGCTTCGACCCTTCGACTACGATCAGGGCACACCTGGCTGAGCCCGATGGAGGTCGGGGCTGGGGGCTGCTCAACATGACCGAGCGGGCCGAGGCAGTGGGTGGCCGCTGCCGCATTGAGTCCGACCCCAGGCGGGGTACGCAGGTCGTCGTGGAGGTGAACCGATGAAGCACAAGGATAAACTTGCGATCACCGTTTTCCTGGCCGACGATCACGCTGTGGTTCGTGACGGGCTGCGGGTGCTGCTAGAGGCGCAACCCGACATCAGCGTGGTCGGCGACGCGGCCAACGGGCGCGATGCGGTGCACCAGGTGACACAGCTCTGCCCCAACGTCGTGGTCATGGACATCGCCATGCCCGAGCTGAACGGCATCGAGGCGACGCAGCAGATTTACGAAGCCTGTCCATCCGCCCAGGTCATCATCCTCTCCATACACTCCACCACTGAGCACATCTTTCGAGCATTGCAGGCCGGGGCACGCGGCTATCTTCTGAAAGAATCTGCTGGCATCGAGGTGGTCAACGCCGTCCGCGCTGTTCACGCCGGCCACCGCTACCTGAGCCAGAAGATCTCGGATAGGTTGATTGACGACTACGTGCGCCAGCGCCGGGCTTCTGACGTAAGCCCACTGACGCGCCTCAGCCCCCGCGAGCGAGAAGTCGTGCAGCTCGTCGTGGAGGGCAAATCGAACGCCGAGATCGCCGGCATCCTCTCCCTTTCCCTCAAGACCGTCGAGACCTACCGCAGTCGCCTGATGCGCAAGCTGGGCATCAGCGACCTTCCCAGTCTCGTCAAATTCGCCGTCCAGCACGGATTGACCCCGCTGGAATAGGCACATCCCCGATCCCCTACATCAACTGTCAAGGTCTCCCTACATCGTTTGTCAAGCTTTCCTGACAGACAGATGTTGCAGAATGTGATAGAATAGTAGCAGGGCAAAAGTGCCCGGCATAACAGCGTGTCTTGGCAGAAGGGGGGCTCCTGTGCCAGACGAAGGGCGGGTTAACCCGCAGGCTTACTCAAAGGCTCAAAGCCGCTTTTATGAAAACAGCAAGAGGAGGAACGAAAATGGAGAAGAGAAGAATGACGACCTTAGGACTGGCCATCTTGAGCGTGATGGCCATGGCAGTCGTTTCGGTCCCGCTGGGGAGCATCACGCCCTTTGGTGGAGTCGCCAGCGCCGAGCAGCCACGGCAGGCGTCCGACGGGGGCTGCCTGCCCGGTGAAGAGTATGATCCCCTCTGCGACGTGAATCGTAACGGCATTATAAACGTGGTGGACATCATGCTCGTGGCCAGCCACTGGCGGCAGGAAGGCACCTGGGCCAGCGATAGCTGGAGCCTCACTGGCAACGCCGGCACCACGCCGGGCAGCAATTTCCTGGGCACAACTGATGGGGTGAGCCTGACCCTGGTGGTGAGCGGCACCGCTGCCCTGCGCCTGGAGCCCAACGCCACCAGCCCCAACTTCATCGGCGGCCACAGCGCCAACAGTGTCACTGCCGGGGTGCATGGAGCTACCATTGGCGGGGGAGGGTCAAGCAGTTTCCCCAACAAAGCCACTCGCAACTACGCCACCGTCGGCGGGGGCAGGGGCAACGACGCCAGCAGCGGGCTCGCCACCGTCGGCGGGGGCGACAACAACACCGCCAGCGGCTCTCGCGCCACCGTCGGCGGGGGCCACCACAACACCGCCAGCGGTAACTACGCCACCGTCGGCGGGGGCTATGATAACTACGTGACCGATGATTACGGTACGGTGGGCGGGGGCGGAAGCAACCAGGCGGGGAATGATGATGCCGACACCACCAACGCTACCTACGCCACCGTCGGCGGGGGCCTGAGTAACACCGCCAGTGGCTGGGAGTCTTTCGCCTGTGGCGGCAGCCTCAACACCGCCAGCGGCGAAGGCGCGGTCGCGCTCGGTGGGCAGGGCAACAACGCCAGCGGCAAACACAGCTTCGCCGCCGGCTTCCAGGCCCAGGCAAAACACACCGGCTCCTTCGTCTGGGCCGACGCCGCGTCCGACAAAGCCATCGCCTCGACTGGCGACAACCAGTTCGTGGCTCGCGCCAGCGGCGGCCTCTGGCTCTGGGCCGACGACACTGCGTCCACCGGCGTGATCCTGCCAGCCGGGGCCGGGTCGTGGGCTAATCAGAGCGACCGGGACGCCAAGACCAACTTCGCTGCGGTGGACGGGATGGACGTACTGAAGCGGCTGGCGGAGATGCCTATCGAGACCTGGAGCTACAAAGCGCAGGACGCCGACATCCGCCACATCGGCCCCAGCGCCCAGGACTTCTACGCCGCGTTCGGGGTGGGAGAGGACGAGCGCTATATCAGCGCAGTGGACGCCGACGGCGTGGCCCTGGCCGCCGTCCAAGGGCTGTACCAACTTTCCCAGGAACAGGCCACCCACATTCAGGCGCTGGAGGCAGAGAACGCCACCCTGCGACAACTGCTTGATGACCTGGTGGCGCGGGTGGCAGCGCTGGAAGGGAAGTAGGCGATGAGCCAGACACAACCGAGTCTTGCGAAGGCAGAGAGCCTTCGCAAGGTTAGTGGGGAGCGAGGTGCAGACTCTGCCTGACTGTGGTAAGGCGGTGATACCTGACATCACTCACCACTTCTTCAAAACGCACCTCCGCTTGCCGTAGACGACGGGCTTGGCGAGAGTCCGGGCAGAACATTGCAGGGGCTGTTGTCTTGCTTGTCCAACAAACTGTATTCGGTTGGGTTTATGGCATAATCTACATGAAGACCAGGAGCTTGCTGCCCGGTGTGCTGGGCCGCTATATTCAAGACGGGCGATTGGGCTCGATCATCGCCTTGATCTTTTCCTAGCTTGCTTCTAACGAGGTGTCTTCATGAAGCCGCACTGAAGGGGCTATGATGGGGGTTACGTGCTCTTGGATCACGATTTCGCCTGGATGTGGCTCTGGAGCAAAAGATCGGCTCAACTACGTAACGTAAGAGGTGTGTTTAATGAAAGCGCCACCGTTGTTTGCATCTGTTCGATCCAAGTATCAAAACCACAGGAGGCGGACGATGAAGGGTCGCCCGATTCTTATCAGAATGCTGGTCTTAGGGCTGATGCTGGCCCTGACAGCGGGTCTCACCCTGGCTCAATAGTCAGGGCCACAGGGCGATGCGGGTACCCAGGTGGCCCCTGTAAGCACAAGCTTCACCTATCAGGGCCGTCTGAGCGACGGCGGTAACGCTGCCAACGGTACCTACGACTTCGAGTTCAGGTTATACAATCGTGCCACTACCGGCGGCAAGGTGGGCCCTACTCTCACCAAAGACGATGTGGCCGTGACCGAGGGCCTGTTCACGGTGGAACTGGACTTCGGCAGTGGCCGCTTCACAGGTGATGCGCGCTGGCTGGAGACTGACGTGCGGCCGGGCGGCAGCACTAGCGCTTACACCACCCTTACGCCCCGCCAGGCCCTCACCGCGACGCCCTATGCCCTTTGGCCTTAGCCGCACAGGTGCCCACGACCACTGGGGGGAGACGTGGAGCGGGAGCGGAGTGGGCCTGACCCTGAACAGCAGCAACGGTGATGGCCTCCACGTCTCTGGCGGCGATGACGGCATCTACGTCAACGGTGCTGGCGATGACGGCATCTGGGTCCTCCAGCCCGGCGATGACGGCCTCCATGTCAGCTCGCCCGGCTTGAACGGCGTCGCCGTTTACTCACCCGTCAATCACGGCGTCTGGGTCAACTCGCCCGGCAGTGATGGCGTCGCGATCGTCTCGCCCGGCGATGACGGCGTCTACGGCGTATATGCCAGTACCACTGCAACCTATGGCTTCTACACGCCAGACAAGATGTACGCTGGCAATGGATACGTGGATATCGCCGAGCACATAAATGCCGCAAACGATGTGGAACCAGGCGATGTGGTGGTGATTGACCCCGACCACGATGAACGGGTTAAGAGATGTCATTCATCCAGCGGAAGTCCTGTTGGATTTCCAACTGAACACCTGTGTGGAAGCGGAGATGGTTTTCAGAGGCCAATGGCCTGAGCAACTCGAACTCTTCGTGGACGGAAGGCAGATCATCTTCCTGGAGAACCACGAAGTACTTCCAGTTATTCTTCTCGCAGAGCGCGAAGGTAGGGCCGCCGGCAAACAAGCCGTCCAAGAGCAGGAAGATGGGTAAGCGGGGAAAGCGCTTCTTCAAGCGTTCTGCCAGGCGATAGAAGGCTTTGAGTTCACAGCACTGTACCTGCTGGTACAGCACGGTGTCCTGCTTGGCGGGGTTTTCACCCAGGTTTTCGATGAACTCGGTCATGATAGAGAAAACGAGACCATCTGGGGTTACCAACTTGGCTTCCAACACCGGGTGGTAGTAGATGGTCTTCCCGTTGCGGGTACGCGTCAGGCAACGGGGACAGTGTCTCTCGGGAAACGTGAGCATCCCCGTGCCGTCGATGGCGATCAGGAAGTAGCGGTCGAGCAAACGATAGCGGTACAGTACCTTCTTCCGAATCAAGGTCTCGACCATTGAAACGTGCTTTGAGTAAGGCAAGCAACATCTCGGTATGGGAGACTATCAAGTACGCAGTTGGCACGGTAGGCATCATCATATGACCCTTTGTATTCTGGCACACTTCTTCCTGGTGCGGATAAGGCTTAGGTTGAAAGAGAACGCCCCGGCCTTGACCTTGCCACAGATACATCTGTTGCTAACTGGCGTGCTCCCCAAGCGCCAGTTCGACACTCAGTGGGTGCTTGAAGTAGTCGCATATCGGCAAAAGCGAAACCATGCGGCATATCTATCCCATCGCAAGCGCCGGATGGCGCTACTCAATCAACTAGAGTGAAGTCTCGTTGTAATACTAGCCGTATCCATTTTGCCTCTTCCAATTTGCTGCTCTTTACATCATTCACGCGCTTGCTGTGCCTTCACCTGCGCCTCGATCCAGGGATACGTGAGCGAGATCCCCTCTTTGAGGGAAACCCTGGCTTCCCACCCCAGCGAACGGATGCGCGCCTTGCTGAAGTTCCGCGCTTGTACCCCCACCGGGCCTTCAACGTACTGCTTATGAATTTCCTTGCCCGCGATCTCAATCACCGTCTCCACCAACTCATCTACCGTCACGTACTGAGAGCTGCCGATGTTCGTCGGGCCTTCGAGGTCGGAGTGCATCAGCAGATAGATACCCTCGACCAGGTCATCCACGTATGTGAAGGCTCGAATCGCCGTCCCGTCGCCCCATACCTTGATCATACCACCATCCTCCGCCTCGGCCACCTTGCGGCAGATGGCCGCCGGGGCCTTCTCCCGCCCGCCGGTCCAGGTACCGTACGGCCCGTAGCAATTCTGGAACCGCGCGATGCGAACGTTCGTGTCATAATGCCGGCCATAGGCCATCGCTACCCGCTCGGCATACAACTTCTCCCAGCCGTACTCGTTGTCCGGATGCGCCGGGATGGCGTCGTCCTCGGTCAACTCCGGCTCGCCGGGCTGCATATCCCGGTAGACGCACACCGACGAGGAGAAGAAATAGCGGGGGATGCCCATCATTGCGGCCTCGTGGGTCATGTGGATGTTGATCAGGGCATTGTTGCGCAAGACCTCGCACTCAGCCACAGAGATAAAGCCCATCCCGCCCATGTCAGCGGCCAACTGGTACACCTCATCGAATATAGCCTCATTTGATGAGGCGTCGTCAAACGTGCCACCCTCCAGAGAAAGCGCAGCTTTGCAATTCTCCGGCTCTCTCAGGTCGAGCAGCAGGAACTCGTCCGCCTGGGTGGGTGCAAACTCGTGCTCTTTGATGTCCACGCCGCGCACCCAGTAGCCCTCACGCTTGAGCTTCTTCACCAGATGCCCGCCGATGAAACCGCCCGCACCACAAACTAACGCCCTTTTCATGAACTTTCAGCCTCCTTGCTATTCGGATGGTAACGACCTCCTCGCTGCTCAGATGGTGACGACATCCCTTGCCCACTCTCGGTTCTCTCGATACCAACTCACCAACCGCGCCACGCCTTCCCGGAAAGTGGACTGTGGTCGCCACTCCAGCAACCGCTCGGCCTTGCCGATGTTTGCCCATGTGGCCAGTACGTCCGCGGGATGGCGCGGCCTATACTCGATGTTTGCCTTCTTCCCCACCAGTTCCTCCACCAGCCTGATAGCGTCCATCAGCACCACAGGTGTGTCGGAGCCCAGGTTGATCACTTCGTAACCTGATGGCTCAAGGCCAGAGATGGTGCCACGGGCGATGTCGTCCACGTAGGTGAAATCACGCGACTGCTGCCCGTCGCCGTAGACGATCACCGGCCGCTCCTCGCTGATCCACTGCACGAAGCGGAACAGGCTCATGTCGGGCCGGCCAGCGGGGCCGTAGACAGTAAAGTAGCGCAGCACGGTCACGTCCAAATCGTACAAGTAGTGATACGTGTAGCACAGCGCCTCCGCCGCCTTCTTCGAGGCCGCGTAGGGCGAGAGCGGGCCGTCGGTGTTGGCATCCTCATGGAAAGGCCGAGGATTGTTTGCCCCGTAGAGGCTGGATGTGGACGCTAGCACGAACTTCTTCACCCCAAACTCCCGGCACAACTCCAGCAGGTTCAGCGTGCCGGTGACGTTGGTTTCAAAGTAGATCCAGGGGTTCTCGACGGACTGGCGCACCCCTGCTCTAGCCGCCAGATTGATGACGGCATCGAAGGGCACGCCCCCTTGCTCCTCTGCGCCCCATAGTTCTCTCAGCTCCTTGCGGTTCGTGATGTCTAGCTTGTGGGATACGAACCTCGGCCCGCCTTCAAGCTGCGCCAGCCGCCAGCGCTTAAGGCGTACGTCGTAGGCGTCGTTGAGGTTGTCCGCGCCAATCACCGCGTGCCCGTCCCCAAGCAGAAATTCGCTCACCTTCCAGCCGATGAACCCAGCGCAACCAGTCACCAGGTAGGTCGCCAAACTACCCTCCTTGTCCTTCCATCCACAACCCTGTTCGCAGTTTTGCTGTCCAAATACACCCCCCTTTTACTCGCTTCGGTTCCGCGGGGATAAGTTGCCTATCCATCGCCTGATCGCTCCCACCACTCCACACTTTTGTCTCCTCCGATGAAAGTTCTGCTTCCCAAGCGCCACTATTGTACATTAGTTTCACTCTTCGCGCAAGCTCACTGGCCGCGTATCCCAGGGCAATCGCATTTGGTATGCTCGATCAGCCTGGATCGCCAGATCCGGAAAGCGGAAAAGGGGACAGCAAGCAGACAGGCTCCGCCCATCCCGCGCTGCCAAGCGAAGCCCCGGCTGATCTTCAAGTTCTCTATGAGATTTGGCAAACGCCTCGATCAATCCATCCAATGCCCAGGCCGTTTCCTGGTTACTTTCTCCAAATGATCCAACTCAATCTCACAGGTCGTGAGACGCCCCAAGATGTCCACCAAAACCTTCGCTCTGTCCGACGAAGAGAGCGATCTGTCGAAGAACGCCTCCAGGTTCCTCAGAGGCCCGGATTTGATAAACACCCGCTCACCTGGCTTGAAGCGCTGCTCCACAGGATAGCCAGACGCTTCCATCTGTTTCAGATGGCACCGTATCGTATCTATCACATCGTCGCGAACGATAGCCGGCTGCTTGCCAAAGCTCACGATCCTTCTAATCCCCGGGTTCCAGCGCACCCTGGCAAGGGCCTCGGCAGGATCCAGCCTCACAAAGAGATAGCAGGAGAAGAAAGTTTTGGTGCTCTTCTGCCCTTCTCTCCTCACTTGAATGGCGGGGAGATAGGTTTCGAAGCCTCTACCTTCCAGAACACTGCGGACGCGGTGTTCCTTATGTGGCTTGGTGTAGAGAGCGTACCAATGTTCCATAGCAAATGGTTAGGAGGGGGATAGGCATGCTATTCCAAGTAGATCAAGCCTTGTTGAATAGCATAGGTGACGGCTTCAGCGCGGTTGGCGGCCTTCAACTTATGATAAACGGCTGAGAGACGATTTTTGATGGTCTGCTCGGAGAGGGAGAGCAGATCGGCGATGTCTTTGTTGGACTTACCTTGAGCCACGAGGCGTAGGATCTCTGCCTCTCGCTTGCTCAGACCAACGGG
>SDBT01003737.1_pt1 | contig 26185 bp, 24 predicted proteins | sample 2277101 | NCBI WGS metagenome assembly SDBT01 (sample SAMN10404973, study PRJNA504765) | marine sediment metagenome | isolation source: marine sediment core GS10_PC15, 103 cmbsf | place: Arctic Ocean: Southern Knipovich Ridge | collected 2010 | reverse complement strand
CTACGTTGGCACCTGGAATTTTGGCGGAAAGCATGCCTGACCTACTAGCATCGTCTGCACATTCTATATTCAGTAGGTCAAGGTTCTGCATGAGCCCGTCCCAATCAGCCAAGGCAGATTTATAACCCGCAATAAAGTCACCGGCGACGTCAATCTCCCTCATCAATTTCGCAAGTTGTATCTCTGCTACCTGATTACCCAAGTGAATAGCGTCAACCATAGGCACACCGCTTTGATACAACGCCTGGGTCACGACGTCCTCGGGGCCAACCTCAATTACACCTTCATCTAGCTTCTGTGTCCTTACATTCCTTGGACTCTCATTGAAGTGATGTATAGCCGCTGTGTTCATTGGGTCGTCAACTAGGATCTTCAGGAAACCACTGTCATCGATGATGACGCCTCGTGATCCTTCTTCCTTGGCTATCTTCACCGCAGCAGCCCTAAGATCGACAGCACTCAGCTCCCCGACCGCCAACTCTGGTCTAACTCGCTTGAGCCAATTCACCAGAGCTTCTCTCCCCGATCCCTCTAGACGAACGAAATCCCTCGATCGGAAGATCATTCGGATGAGCTTACCACCAGCGTCAAGCACACTGACACCAAGTAACTCAGGTAGCCCACGCTTGATGACCTCATCCACGAACTTAGCGACGCCACCATCGAGCTTAATCAGATTTGAGAATGTAGCATGACGTACATTCTCAGCGTTCACGATCCGATGCTTCTTGGCCTGACCACCGAATGGTTTACTGACCTCAAGCTCTCGAATCAGTACCTTACCATTCCTCAGGTTCCGTACGAACTCGTGCCTGTATCCATTGTACCACACAGGTAAGCCCTCAAAGCCACCTTCACGCTCAAATTGCTTAAGAAGTTTAGGCCCGATCTTTTGTTGTTTAGTCACTACATCCTGCCACCTAGCCGAGTGGGTTCCGACGGTCCTCCATTTGCCAGTTGTTCTTCCAATTATATCTTCTAAGAGCTTCAAGTATTCAGATGCGGTAGCATTGATAACCATCCGCTCGCCAGTGATTGCACTTCTTACCAGCGGTGAAGTCTCGAGAATTAGCTTCCTCATCGCCTTAGTCGATAGCGGGAACTTAGACGCAGCTAACTTGTAGTCGAGCGCCATAAACTCGGCCATATTCGCCATCAGCTCAAAGTCATTCGATAACTTCGGAGACGATGATAACGTTCGTTGAGCCATAGGTCTTGTCATTCCCCTACGACGCATTAGATTTGCTATAACAGCGCCTCGCATTTCGGTACGCATCTTCTTACTACCGTTGAGCACCTGACCAATGAGGTTACTAATGTCTTCTGGAGCTTCTTTCAGTGCCATTAGCAGCATATCATGAGCAGCTTCATGCGCTATGATGCTAACGATCTCATCATTGGTGGCCCCCGGGTTTATCTCAATAGTAATCTTTCTCTCCGAGATTCCCTTTGCACCTAGAGTATACTTAAAGGAACCATCAGACCTACCTGCTGTTGCAACAAGCTCGATTTCTAATGGTGCAGCTCCACGTTCGTTCGCGAGCCCACGTCTGATTCTAGTGACTAGTTCCTTCACTGTCATAGTGGGAACACCTTCTTCAGAAGGTAGGTTCTCTAGAATCTTCACCGTACCTGTCTTGCGATCTACCCTCACCTGTTGGCTTGGCAGATACTTCTCGTTGATTGTCAGTATCTGGTTCTCGTGCCTTGCGAAGGTAAGACCTGTACCCTCAACAGACCTCAATCCCTTCAGCAAATCATCAGCCTCTGACTTAGTCACAGTCTCTAAGAAGGTCACACCATAATTCTGACTTCTAGCCTGCAGCAATGCAGCGGCAGCTCCATATGGATTCTTAGGATCAGAAGCAAAGAGTGCTATGATACGATCAACAGTCTCTCTAGTCGTGCTCGCACCATTTGGATGCAGCAAGCGATCAAGATTCAGGTAGACCGGAGGCACGGTGAAATCACCTACCCTCGTTTTGTCTGCTAACTGTCGTGTAACACCCTTAATCTGTTTACCCCTCAACAGCAACTTACCCATCTGTCCAAAGACAGCTAGAAACGCTGCGTCACCCAATGTCCAGAACGCCACCTCTTTCGCTACATTGATCCCTAGCTTATCCAACTCGTCCAGTGGTGTCTCACCAACACCGATCAACGCACCAGTCACACCACTTGTAGTCAACGTACTAGCCAATGGTGTCAGCCTAGCCGCCAATCCCACGCCCTTCAACGTAGCCCCAACAGCACCATACCCTGCCAAGAACGTGGCAAGCATAGTGGTAGTCTGACCAATAAATGCAGTTACTTCATTAGGCCTGACTAATGGTATACCAGATACAAGTTCTGTTCTAGTCACCTCAGGATCGACACCAAAGATTGCAGTCATCTCTCTAAGCGCACGTTTGCTTCCTCTCCAGAACCCCTCACCAAAAGTCTCCCCTCGGGTCTGTAACGGACCAGCCCTGTTTTGCTGATCCGCGATCGCAAATGCGATATCCATCTCACTTGCTGGTACAGTGCTGGATAGTTCCTGTGAAACGCGTTGCAATTGACCAACAGATAGGACTTTCCTGCGTGGGAGTACGCCCAACCTATCCGCATCAAACATGAGATCCATCTCCGACGGTTCTCCTGTACCAGTTCTTACCTTGGCTAGTTCCTGTTGTACTTCACCTGGTGTTGTTACCACAGGTCTTGGTGCTCTTGCAGCGGTACGAGTAGATAGAGGTATCCCAGCTTGATTTCGTGCTTGCTGATCCATCTCCTCAAGAGGAATAGTTCGAACTGGAGCTTCCTGTGGTGGTGGAGGACTGGGCTCTGCATCCTCAGCAAACATTTGATCCATCTCTGAACCAACAGGTGGTCGTTCGCGTATGTTCTTCTCTTGCTGCTGTTCCAGTGATGGAAGTACTGGTGGTTCAATGCCCATATTACTGAGTACTTGGGGTTCGGTAACCTCTGTCTTAGTAGCATTACCATCAGTACCAAAGTGAATGACAGTATCACCAGCAACAACCTCAATCGATTGATTGAACGTGGGTGCTCGGTTAGGAAATTCATCCATCAAGCGCTGAGCCCCAACCCCAGTAACTTCTTGGGCTGCACGATAGGCAAGTTGGTCTATGAATGCTGCTCTATCTTCGGGATCTTGCTGTGCCGCAAGCGCAAACCCTGCCTTGAACTTCTCTACTGTATCAACAGAGACTTCGTAGTATCCATAACCTGGGATGAATATGATTACTTTTTCTTCCATTGGGTTTATCTCCCCTGCTCTTTAATACGTGCAACCGCAGGATCAACTGGTCTACCTGCACCAGGTTCTGGTGTGGGTACTCGTACCGGAGCACGATGAGCCATATAAGCATCTTCGAAATTCGATAGTCTTATCCGACCTTGGATTCCTTGGTGGAATATGAAATCTAATCCATCTTGGTATCCTACTGCGTCAAGCTTTGCACGAAGCGTTGATCCTGCATTGTTGTATTCAGCAGCTAATTTATTATCAGCAGTAAGTGGATCAGTCGAAATAACAGTCGAGACTATTCTATTAAGAGATTGTGTCTCAAACGAGCTTAGACCCTCCATAACGGGTATAGTCTGGTTTGCCCATTCAACCCTGAGTACGCCCTTAAACGGATGGAAGAGGGTGTGCTCATCGTGGATAAGTGTAGGCGTAGACGCGAAGCTTTCGTCTGTTAAACCGAAGGCCCCGTTCATCATAAGATACTCGTCCTTCACATTGTTGTATGCGTCGATTGCATTACGAATCTGTGCTTCCTGTCCACCCGAAATCACGAGGTCTTCGATATGCCTTCGAGCTTCTGATAGTTCTGACCGACGTGTTGAGAGGTAACTCCGTTGCTGTATTGGAGTGATGCCCTTAACACCACCTGCTTTAACTTGAGCTGCAAGTCGTAAGGCCTGCAATTTGAGCTGAGCAAGATAGTTCGCGATAGCAGCTTTATCTCCAACAGCTATTAGGTTCGCGAGTGTTTCGTCCTGTTGACCTGCCTCCAGCAATCCAGTCATGAAGCCTCGCTGAAACTCAATCATCCTTCCTTCATTCTCTAAAGCTTCGTACTGCACTTGGGCTGTCTTTGCGGGGGTGCCTAGCCTTGCCGACTCTGTAAAGAAAGCGGTCTTGTTCCTATCCTCTTGTGTCGTTGCTTCAAATCCAGCGATTCCAGCCTCTGTCTTTTTGGCTTCAAGTTCTCTAGCCTGAGCCATCCCCTTCGTAGCCACCCCTGTCTCGATTGAGACTTTCTCGGACGCAGGAATGGCTGCAACACCCGCATCAATGATAGGTCTAATCACTGCAAATTCCTGTGCATTGTCAGGTCGTAATCCTATGCTCGCTGCAAAGGCTCTGACTCCTTCATCGTAGATGACCTCGTCAATCTTCACTCCTCCCTCACCATCAGGAACCAGTGAGTTTGCATAGAGTCTAGCCAGAATAGGCTTAATCTTATCAGGATCATTCATTAGATCCATTGCTCGACTTCTTACATCACGTCTGGGATCAAGAATCCTTGGGATAGCCGATCCAATAGCGGAGAACGCACTGAATAGGTCATCACCCGGTGAGTCGATTGAACCCGGTGGTACGATTGGCATTAGAATACCCTCCCAGGTGATGATGTCCCTTGTACAGGTTGAGGCTGATCTACTCGACTATTCAAGCCCTCAAGGAAGTTCCCCGCACCAGTAGCCAAGCCAGCCACACCTTTAAGTCCGCTAAGGAATGGATTCTCGGTAAACTGTGTCAACTCTGGGAAGATACCTGCAAGCGCAAGCTGCAAGAATTGCATGAGGGCTTGATTAGAAAACTGCCCCGCTGCTTGTGTCCCTGCAAGTTCACGATTCCTTGCACTCTCAAAGCTTTGATTTGCAATGGCAGCAAGAATCGAATTATTGCGTGCGTCACTTTCAGCTGTGAATCTACCTGTACCAACAGCCGCTGCTGTACTGTTTCGATTGCCTCCAACCGAGAAGCTCTCCAATAAGTTCGCGACTCCGGTACTCTTCTCGAGATCAAAGACTTCCTTCAATGCGTCAAACTGATCCGACGTATCGAACTGTTCTGCTGTGAGAAGGTTAGTAAACGAATCACCAACGTCCCTCTGCAACGGAGTAGCTAGTCCAGTCCTAGCACTAGCCATCATTTGTTCAAGGAACTTTTGAGCGAACGGTGTTGCTTGCGACTTCTGTTCTGTACTAGTCGGTTTAGGCGGCATCGTTGATAACCTCCTCTCTGAGGATTGAATAGAGATTCACGTCGAACCACTCTCCCTTTCTTCGAACTGCTTGTCGAGCTCGACCTTCCTTTACGAACCCGATTCTTTCTACGGCAGCAAGTACCGGTGTTGCATAGAGTGCCACGTGCGTCTCGATTCTGTGAAAGTTGTACCGATTGAAACAGTATTTAATCATCTCCCTCACCAACGGCTCCCGTCCCTTCATCCTTCGGTCCCAAAATGTGAAGTGAGCAAGTGCCGAGAAAGCTGGGATGATATTTGTTAAGTACAGGATACCAACATCATCGACTTCCCACAACAATCCATTGGCTGTTGCTTCCATATCGTCACTAAACGACACGAAAATAGAAGCAAAGCCCCCCGGTGTGTTCGGTATGTGGTCGTTGAACACTACATCGAAGTCCTTGAGCTTATCGTAGTAATGATTCAGCTTGTCCGACGTTAGTGCAACTCGCCTTATAGTACGATCAAACGTGCCTTCTGGCTCGCTACATCGGACAGTAAGGACAGTGTCTGTGAGTTCCATGATTTCGTATCCGTGCCAAAGATGTTCCCTGGGTTCTGCTTGAGGACTACAATGTACCCCATTGGAGTTCTTCCCAAGCTATGTTGTATAGTGTTCTCACCCTCAACAAGATCAACAGTCAACATTACTGCATCCATATTGTCGTTGAATGTCAAGCCCTTGTTGAGCATTAACTGAAGTTGATATTCTGTGTCCCCACTAATTTCAAATCTCATCAGCCACCTGAGTGTCTGGCACGCTCTAGCATACGGACCCAAAATTCATACATCCTGAATCCACCTGCACTAGACGTTATGCGGAACCAAATGTCATCACCTGTAAACCTCTTCTTAGACGACAGCCTTTGTCGATATGGCAAGCCCTCTGGTCGAAGTGTTTTCTGGTGCCTCCAAAAGTGGTCGTTCTTCGAATACTCCAGGGTCACACGACCCTTATCAATTGTTTGTGTAAGGATCTGCAACTCCATTAACGTTCTTGCCTTCGATGGATTGCCCATATTTTGAGACTGCCAAAGGAAGTCGAACCGGAAGCAATCGTAGTCAATGTCTGTATCGAATGTGTAGAAGATTACCTCCCCCGTTGGTGTACCCTTATACAATGCAGGTTGGAAGATATCCTCTGGATCGTAACCCCAATCGTCGATAAACCCATCCGGGTTTGGCTTCAGTGGGTCAGCAGGAACAGCTACCTGTTCATCAATGGTACCAAGCAATTCGTCGATGAACACTAGATTATCAAGCCCAACGATGTTCCCCATTGTACTGCATATAGGCCCGACGTCGTACGACCAAGCCTTCCTGTTGAACCCAAAGACCCAGTACTTAGTCATATACCGAGTCTCAACGCAATCCCCTCGGTTATCAACTATTAAATCTGGTACGTTCAATCCGAGATGATACTCACCCTCATAAGGATCATAGGCACCCTCAACCCATTCAGACTGATCAATGTCTTCGTACAGCTCTCGAGTGATAGCAACACTCATTCTCTCTGGTAAGTTCCCTGGCGACCAGAAGTATACACCTCGAGTTCGTCTATCTGCCCACATTACGCCACCGGGAATCAGTGCCCCGGTAAATGGAAGGTCACATCCAAGCCCAACTGTAATGGGTGTAATCCGGAACGGGTCCGCCGCTAGTGGCTGCCTTTCCACTAACCACACACTACGTTCTCTCAAGATCAATAGGTTCTGATTCATCGGGAAGATACCCGTGATCTCGTCCCCGTAATCTCCTGGAGCACTATCGAGATTAACCTCCCCCGCACTCTCATCTACAAGAGGATCCCATTCGTCGGGCTTACCGTTCCCACTCCACTTCAACTTCGTCCCTGTCCAACCACCAATAGGATCTCTGACACTCGCCACCACAACACGGTCAGCAAAGCTAGTGATGTACTTAGCCTTCGGTGCAGGAGCGTCAAGTTCCTCATAGGTTCGAGAGAAGAAGTTGACCTTAATCACACGCTTTGTCGGTGTTGACAGGTATAGAAAGTCAGCATACTGTGTTGCATCAACTCGACGATCAAACCCGATTGCTGGACCAGTGAACGCAGGTCCCCACCCCCCAAGATCCTTAGTCGCGTAGATATTGTTCTTTGTTATTCTTACGAGCCAACGGCGTTCGTTGTCGAAGTGGACAGTAAAGATCCGAAGTACAACATCACTATCAGGATTGTCTATGATCTCCGCAGTTCCTGGCCTTCTCCCCACCCAATCGTGCCTTATCCTCCCGTTACGGACAACCATAGCACTACCACCCGGTCGTTTATCACGAGGTGTGTCTACATGCATACCAGGTGTCATATCGAGAACCTCAACCTCACCTACAGGTATACCCGCAAACGAGAATCCCCGTAGCCTGGCTGCAGGATCGACTGTACTCCTGAGTGTTGCGAATTGGTTATCAGGCATGATCAGTTCATCTTCGAGATGGAAAGGCCTACACCCATTACACTTGGTACTATCGACATAGCACCATATATCTGGATTGTATCAGTGTCCAGAAGAGCTGTTACTACTGTAAGATTCGTACTCACCCGATTACCAATCTGACCTGATGGACCCGTGAGACCACTACCGATGAAAGTGATTAACCCACTCTCTATGATCTCAGTCTCATTCTTTCGGATACTGTAGACTATCTGTGGTTCAGTGGTAATAGCGGTAAAGGAGAAATTAGCACTAAGCAAATAGACACCTGAGACTGCGATCACGAAGTTGTTAGTCACCACGTCGTATATACTATCTGTATCTTCGTGAATAATCCAACTATCGAACTTGTGATCCGATATTGCACTTTGTACCCCTGCCTCCCCACGTACAAACGTAGGCGTTGTTTGAGGTATAATCTTCGGATCAACACCATCATCTCCGAAGCCAGGTATGACTTGCTCGAGCCTCTCTCTTAACGAGAGCTTAAGCTGTTGAAGCTCGGCGTCAATATCTGACGCAGCTACTATCGAACCATCAGGGTCCGACTCGTCCCAAGGTATAATGTATACCATCATTCACTCCCAGGTTCTTCCCACTGGACAACCAAACCTGCGAAGCGCGAGTCCTCTTCTTCCTTAGACTCAATGCTCGACGCAGTACGAAGTTTCCCGACCCTAAAGCTCTCCGCTTGCTGTGCAAGATTATAGTCCTGTCCGTAATACTGTCCTCGGGTAATAGCACCTTCAACGACTAGCTCATCCCACGTCCTCGGCAATCCCGTTGCTTCTACAGTATCAAGCAACAGCGACGCGAGGTTCTTAAGGAATAGTAGACGTACGGTGTATATCTCGTCCGGCACAGGCCAAAGCTGGAGATCCACATCTCTTCTCAACCAAAACTCTGGTATAGCACGCACGTCGATATCATCGTTAAACTGCGTGTCAAACCAGGACTCCGTCATTCTTTGGAGTTTCTGCGACGCTCCCGAATCCGTCTCGATCACAGCGACACCTATTACAGCATCCATCTCTGCACCCGCTCCAGCCGCAAGGCTAGGCAGATCATAGAGGTGTTGCCCTTCCACAGTCGAGAACTCCAGTCGTGCTTCTTTTTCCTTGAACGGAAAGCGACTCTCAATCTCCCAGAACGACATGTTCAACATAAGATCGAGGTCAGGATCTGAGAGGTCCTGTTCATCAAGACCCCCCAGTCCCTTCCGAACAAGGTCACGCATCTGCTGTAATGTTAACATCAGGCCACTTGCCTCAGTTTAACAGTTATCACCTTCAGTCCCTCAACAGGACCATGAATCACAGCTTGTGCAACGTCACCTTTGATCTCTAATGGGTCATTAAACAATCGCGTTTCATGCCCGTCAACCACAACTGCCACCTCCCCACGCATATCCCCATTAGTTTCAACAGCCCATGTTTGGCCCCCGGCGATAGTGACCCGAGGACCAATAAACGGCATCTTTGCAAGCGCTCCGATTATAAGCACCTTGTGCTGCATGATTAACTCCTGTCCAAGCGCCCACCTCGTGGGTCCTGTCTAATGTAAGTCACGAACAGCATCCCCGCAGTACTCGCGGTACCACCCGTGTTATCGATGGTATTAGCAGCCGTGATTGTGAACTCACTGGTCAGGTTCAAAATCGTTATGCCATTAGGTGCAGCCTCAGTGAGGATGAACCCAATAACCGACTTCAACACGTCCCCGACCTTGATGCCAGTAATCGTTAGATTACCAGCAGCTCCTCCTGCGACTACAAACTGTTGTAGCGCAAGATCCATGTGGCTAACTGTCATAATTGACTCCCCTTTCGATTAAGGACTCGAGCCAATCCAGCCGCGCCAGTCAAAGAAATACACGAGGAAGCGCTGTCTCGCCCAGAACTTCGCAGCAAGATTGTCGCTATCCATCGCGTCTTCCATCTGCACTTTCACCCTCCACAAGAAGTGTGCATCGTGCAGTCGAGAATCCCTCAGGGCCCAATCGCTCCCTGTTTGCAGCTTGTAGTGCGAAATAATGGTCTTCAAAGCACCCTTATTCGCCACAATGTCGTTCACATTGTTGTCCGTCGTGAACGGCTCAAGCTTCGCTTCATTCAACTGTGTAGCGACCCACTGGTCACTCACGTTGATAATCAGCGTATCCGGCACAATTGGGATAGGATCGCCGGTTTCGTCAATCGTTAACTCAGCCAACTCATATGCAGCCTGAAGCCCCGTGACGCCAAGCTGCACGTCCGTAGCCAGTCGATTACTCCCTGTCGCAGCAGAGTTCAACAGTACATGAGCTGTTGAGAACAACGTTTCTCCATTCACGCCAGTGAACAGAGATCCCGTGTAGGCATCATCCAGAAGTGCCGCAGCACCATACTCCTGGGTCAGTCTTGCACTACGACCAAGCCACTTGGAGTTCTGCTTTGCCTTCCCATACAGGTCGTCCTCGACCATCTTGCGTGACACCAAGAATCCAAGTGCATACTCTGTATCCACGAAGATCACCTTGTCGCCCAGCTTAGGATCGATGTACGTCACTGGTTCAGTCTCACCACGCACGACCATTCGTGGCAAGCCTGCCATATTCACCGCTTCAACTTCGGCTCGATCTTGGGTTCCAATACGCAGTATCTGAGAGTACTCCTCAGGATACTGATCGTACGTGTCCCTAAAATCAGTGCGAAGTCCAGGGCGGAGAATATGATTAAATGCTCCTCTTACAAGCATTTCTCTTCTCCTTGTTCATTTGAAACGCGTTTCATTAGATAACCACAACCGCGCTATCTAGGAACTTGAACCAAACGATATCAAGATTGTCGTCGACCTTTTGGATCGTCAACACGACGTTGGTCGTATCTTCGAAATCAACGTACCAATCTCCTCCAACCTTGATAATCCCATACTCCACACCAACAACGATGCCAGACAGATCAGTCTTGACAACAGCTGTGTCAATCATCTGCCCAAGATACACCTGCCCTCCATGGGCCTTGAAGACCACGCACTCGCCCGAAGGCGACTCCGAGTCTCCAGCGCCTTCAGTACCATGACCAGAGACTCCAAGAATCCCTGTTACAGTGGTAGCTCCGGCGTGCTCCTCAACCTCACCCGCGTTCAGAGCAAGAACTGCTCCGATTGTAAACTCAGCGGTTGCTTCGATTGGAAGTTCAAGGCCTTTCACGGAGGTATTCCCACCAAATTTGGCGGGTTGGAGATGAATCATCTCTGACCTCCCTTAGTGAAATCGATGGGTGGAGCTGCCTCGCCGCGATCTGCAGCAGCTTGTGCTTGCTGCATGTAGTCCCGTTGACCGGGATTCACTTCGTGGCGTCTCTTCACCATCTCGTCCTTTACTTCTTCGATCAAGTTGTACTCTTCTCGACCTATGGACATAAGAACGACATCGCCAACCTTAATACGACTGTCGCCTGTTGCATGTCCGCCCCCCTGGGGTTGGTTGAGTTCCAACTCGTACCCGAGCGATCGGTACTGGTCGATATCTACATCTCTGTCTCTGATGTAAGCATATCGCTTGTTTGGGTCTTGATGCTTAACTCGAAGCATTTCTGCTGTCCGACCCACTGATAGGATCTGTGCGATCCTTTTCTTTTTGTCGTCAAGAGTTTCTGCCTTATGTGCTGCTTGCGCCTGGGTTAGAGGCGCCCTACGTTGAATGACTTCTGGCTTACTCATTTGGCACCTCCTACTACGTCAGCGATGTCCTTCTCTTGCTCCGCGAGATACTCCTCCGGTGTCAACTTCCAATGTCGAGCTATCTGTCGCTCTTCTTCAGTGAGGTCTCTAACCGTTTTTCCTTCAGTCACCGGCGTGGGCAACGGTGCCCGTGATGGCCGATGCTGAGGCGGAGCCGCAGGTGGTACCGGTTCATCTGTTTTAGGTGTGATAGTTTCTCCTCCCGGTGTAATGCCTTGTGAGGCATAGTAACCTACGGCACCATAGTATAGTGCCTCTAGTGTCTCTCCTGTTACCTGAGCAGGTATCATACCCTGCGATGCAATCATGGACTCAATCGCTGGCCTGTAACGCTCGAAGTCAGCAAACTTTGCCTTTGCGGATTCCCAAGCTACATTGACTCCAGCCTGCGCCCTCATGTTTTCAATCTCTCGATTGATGGGAGCTACGGTGTTCGACATCTCCCGTCTAACTACTTGCGTCATAATCGTAATTGGATCCTCGAAGAAATCATCTCGAGACCAATCCGGTAGTGGCTCAGGTGCTGGCTCTTGCTGCTTCTCGAAATCAGCGGTGAGTCTACCACTCTGCGACTTGACTGTACTCTCAAGCAGTCTCGTGTACGCTTCGATCTCCTGTGGCGTCTTCCCCGCCAGGTTTGGATTTTCGAATTCGTAACTTTTGGAGAACTCGGGTAAGGGCGTCTCCTCCACCGGGGGCGTCGTATCCGGGTCCCCAGCCGGACTGCTCAAGTTCTTCGTCTCCTGTGGGTTCACTTCTGTAGTCTCTGTCATTTTCCAGAGTCTCCTTTCGATTATGGAGCTGTTGTATGAGGTCGATTACCTCTTCTACGGCCCTTACTTCTAGGACCCGCTGGTGAACTTCACCTTCATCGGCCCTAAACACTGCTTCCTTTTTACTGTCCAGGTGCGAGTTGACGATCCTGAGGAACAACTCCCAACCCCGGTGCTCCCGGACCCGCTGGAAGTCCTCCAGGTCCTCCAAGTTGAGCCCCTGCAGCACTGTTAGGTGGTCCGCCATTTTGATCTTCAAACAGACTACGGCCTAGGATTAACTTGTCAGTATCAACCTCGTTGAAGGTGCTAAGCAGCCGTGACATAGCTTCTCCACTTGTGCGGATGCCCTCCATAGCGAGTTGAGCGAATAACTGTGGATCAATAGCTCCAGCCAGTTGCAATACCAGTTGTGCATGCTGGTTGATAAGCTGGAAGATCGCCATCCATTGTCGTTGTTCCACCTCCCTGTTCGTGATAGACGATGTAGCAGAGACATCAAGAAACGCTCCCTGCCTTACGAGTGTAGTTGGAAGCGCTAAGAACGCTTCAATTACCTGACCATCTTCACCCATCGTGAGGAAGTGCAGGTTGCGATTACCAAACTGTTGGTAGTTAGATATAAGGTCAAGCCCAAGATCGCTAAGCCAATCACGAACTCCCTTCAATACAAAGTCGAATCTCTTGTTACCTTCAGCCAGTCGAGCAAGATCACCAGTAGCAGTACCCGGTGTACCTTCCTGAGGTAAACCAAGGAGGACTTCGTTTACACCTGTTCTCATTTCACTGTAACGTACGATTGCGCTTTCACTTGCAAACGCAGAGTTGTAAACCTCACTCAGCTTGATAGGCTCAATGTCCTGTACGTCGTCCAAGAACCACATCTTACCTGGGAAGATCGGCTCCCGTGGTCCATAGCCAGAGTTCTTTTTGAGCGCGAGCATACCCATATTAGCGAGTGTCGCGTTGTCAAGTCGCTGCCTGTGAACGGTCGTGATCTGTTCCTGAAACTGCTCGTTCTGTTTGCCAATACCGATGCCGTACATCCGACCTTCGACAGCAATGTATTGATCCACTCTATAAGGCTTACGCAGATCATCGTACCAGTTGTATCGAATGGAGAGGAATTTCTTCGATTCCCAATGAAAATCGACTACAATCTCCTCATCAATCCCGTCACCGTCTACATCGAAAGAACACCAAAGCTCGTAGACGTGGAACTTCTCGTGCCATACTGGCTCAGTATTACCGAGTTTATCTAACTCATTTTGGTAACCCTGCCCGTCTCCCTGGAATTCACTCATCGAGGTGACGAAGCGAGTTTTGATCTCCTCTAAAATTTTGTTGTCGATTCTACCGCTTAATGCCATACGTTTCATTTCTGCCCACGTAAACGTATGTATCTCGCCACACCACGCAGCTTCTTGTGGATCGGTCTCAGCGATACGAGAGAAGAAGTTCGCTAGTGGTACATAATCCAACGTAGCACCATTACGCGACTCGTAATAGAATGGAGTCTCCACACCATCTGTACCGAATCGTAAAGACTTCTTGATTTCCCGAGCGTACCCCGTTTTACCTACACACGTTCCAAGTTTGCATAACTCAAGTAGAGAGTCTACACAGAACTTGTACATCCCAATCTCTTCCCGATCCTCGATCTTCTGCTGAAACCACTTCTCTACTTTCGGTGTAAGGTCGACCCACTGAGGAACTCTAGGTCTCATCGAATAGAACGGTTCGACCGAGAACAACGTGTTCACGAGCCTAGCGTGTACAGCTTCAACAGCGATAGCAGTCATCGGCACTACGATATTTGCAGCACGTGGGAACGGCCAATTGCGCACAGCCCTTTCTGGCCTCGCCCAATACTGCTTCTGCCACCGAGTCCAGTCTTTGATCAGCGGTTGACGCTCTGTCCGAGCCTGGAAGATTTCATCATACAACCACTCAGACAGACGCTTCTCTGCGTCCGCACTAAGTTTGATCATCCTCGGCCAAGAGCCAAACCCCGGTGCACTTTCTAATGGCTCCGGTAGCGGAGCATCTCCAGTAAATGCGGGGTCTTGTTGTAGACTAATAGTCGACACGATCATCCTCCACTATTTCCACTGTGACGTCACTTCCACCCGAGCCAATGAATATCTGCCCGAGGACTAAACCTGTGGCTGCTCCAGTTAGGAACGTAGGTATCTTCTGCCATACCGTACATTCACGAATACGCTCTACTGGAAATGGAACCCAATCAATAGTTGCACCTGCAAGGTCAGTCCCGATGCGCCCGACCATCCCGAGTGTATATATCTTTTCGGTCGTTTGCTGTTTTGCTATCGAATCACCAACTGACATCATGAGTTCACTCACTACCTGCGTTGTATCTCCAATCTCCTGTCCAAATACACCAGCGACTATACGTCGTTGAGTCTCGAGTTCTGATGCAGCAATCAAGACTGTGTCAAATACAAGTCTGGTAATGACTGTGTTCACTGTGTCACGCTCAACTATAAAGACTTTCATAGTCTCTGCAGGAAGCGCAACAAGAACAGTTTCTGGTACTGCTGGGAGTATGACTATCTCTTTCTCTGTCACAGTACGGGGCCACGCATAACGAATCCCCACACTGAGAAGAAGTAAGATGATAACCCAGCCGAGGGTTTTGTTCATGGGAGTAGATCCTTATTCTTCTTAATGATTAAATAAGACACAAACGCTCCACCCAAGAAACTGATGATTGCTGTCAACACAACGAATAGAATCGTGCTCATACTAGCTCCTTTCAGCCCCCGGCTGGGCTAAGCAAGACCTCAAAATGACCCAGGTCCATAAAGTTTTGATCGTGTAAATCATCGTCACTGTCCCAATCACCACCCCACCTGACCGTCACATTCATATCATCAGCAATCTGCATAAAGCGACCCGCCATTACATAGAATGCCAATGTACTTCTGTATATCGAGGGATAAGGAACTATGTCGATTCCTTCACTAGGATCTCTGTTGTGTGTGCTGTCTGGCCACTCCTTCGTGGAATGTCCACTAGCAAATGCTTCGTTCTGCCACGCCTGATTACGATGACCATCTACGACCTTGACGTCGTAAGTTTTAATGAGCCTCAACACAATCTTAATGAGGATTGGATGACACGTCATTAGTTTGTCTCGTGATTGCGTGCTAAGTCTTGGCATCAGTTAGAATCCTGTACGGCAAGATCACCGACTGTTCTTGGGAAGGGGTCAACTGTACTCAGTCCCCAATAGGCTACGTGAATTTCATTCACCTCTGCATGATCTACTATGTCACCAAGCCCTACACAAGCGTCAGCAGCTGGTGAGTAGTAAATCCCACGTTGCTCAAGTCTCATCTGAGTTAAACAATCCTCAATCTTCGTGTTAAGATCGTTAATTTGTACAGTGGCTATAACTGAATTGCAACTGGACCAAGTAATGACTCCGCCCTCCACCAAATCTGCACAAGCCCAATATGAACCTGAGAACGGTATGCCACTCGCGTTGTTGCCAATCCTGAACTGTTGGCCCTGTCCATTCCCGTCTGTCCAATTAGCAGTGATTATACTACCTGAAAAGCTGAGGGACAATCTACTAGGTGGTGGCAGCGGTCCTGCGTCACCAACGAACACGGTATCAACTACGACCACTGTATCTCTTACAACGAGTGTGTCCACTACAACAAGCGTGTCAGTTGCAAAGACTGTATCAGGTTCTACGAAAATCGTGTCAAGCTCAACGACCCTAATTGTATCACTGCTAGTCACGACTTTAATCAACAGCGTGTCGCCCTCGGGCACCACAACTTGGGCCGGAAGTGAAACCGCTGACATCAACAGTGCAACAAGAATCATAATAGTATTTTTCATGGTACAGTTTTCACATCCCCTTCAGGTCCAATGTCGAGAAATGCTAGACTTAATCCAGATGGTGCCATCTCTCGCTCTACTGGTTTTAACTTCGCTTCGATATACTCAACCACTGCAACTGGATCGGCCTTCGCTGCGATTTCAGCCAGCCTGAGTGTAGTCCAAACGTGCTTTCCAATCTTTGAATGAGCCCCTCGCCATTTCGTAACAGTTTGTATATGAACTCCAAGCAACCCAGCAATCAACTGGTTACGAGGAAGCTTCGTATATGGACAAAGCAAGTTGTAGAGGATACGACATCTTGACCTAAGTGCCATTGCCTCACCTTTCGGATGCCTCCTGTCATCCCATTTACGAAGATCCTCGACGCTCAACTTCCGTTTTCCTTCTTTGCGACGTACTCTCCAAAGTTTGCAAGACCAAACAAGCCCATGATACCAATCACTATGTCACGGTAGTTATCCCCACTGAGCTGTGCAAAAAATGTTAGGAGTGTGGACAACACTAAGATTGACATAGCAACTATGAACTTTCGGTTTCCCGGTTTCATTTGCGTCTCCTCGTTTTGGCCTTCCCTTTCTTCTTCTTTGTAGCAACCCGTTGTATGGCTTTCTTCTTCCTTGCCGCATCTTGTTTCTTATTGTGTAGTGCCATGATCAACCTCCATGATAATCATTGGTCTAACAACCTTTCAACATTGTCGTCAATGTTATCAATTTGAACCCGCATCTGACCTATATCGATTGCCTGTTTATTAACCGATGTTTGTACGGTGCGAGTTACAGTTTTCATGTCAATATGATCCACTTCAATCGTGGTCACGCGAGCCGTTAGAAGTGCTGCACCCCATATGACAACCGCGAGTTGCGCGAAGATTGCAAGCAGCCCAACGAATACGGATATACGCAACCCATTTGAGAGCTTCAATGAGGAGCGAGCCTTTTCATCAGCCATTATGGGTCCCATCTAATAACAGCACCAACTGCGATATCAACGGCAGCAGAGCTAGAAATCGCAATGTCGTCATTCAAACCTAGCCGGATACCCACTGGGATATCATAGAATGAACCAGCAATAGCATGTAGGTTCAAGAACTCATCAACAGGTGTCAAGCCAGTCACAGACACACCACCCCGAATGTCAACGGAGCGTGCGAATGCAGTCTCAGGATTGAGGCTTACAACTGTAAGTGCACCAGCAACAGCAGTACCCGTTACAGTAGCAGCTGTGAAGATCGTAACCGCTGCGGCACTAAAGATCAACCGCTCGACAATACAATCAATCGAGTCAGTGTTCTTGATATAGAACACCTCGTCACCTGCTCCAGCGGTGTAACCTGCTGACACGATACAAGCGTTGCCTAACTGCGCAGCAACCTGCAAAGGATCAATGGGCGTAAACTGGCTAGCTGCTCCAAGCACGACCTGCAAATCGCCGCTGGCGTTAACCTTAGCCGCGAGTAGGGTTAGAGCATCCCTGATAATCATGGTACCTCCTCAAGAGTGATGTCACCGTCATGAAACACAGTGCCTGTTTCTTCCTGCGTCATTATAACCAATTTACGTATTTCGCGCAACATAGCACCAAGAATCTCATCGCGCCTAAGTTCTGCTTGATTCAATGCTTTAAGTTGCGTTTCTAATTCAGCAACATCCACTGGCGGTATCCCCAAGATTGTGCCAACCTGAATACTCAAGGTAGACAGCGATGTAATAATGCTACCTAAGAGTGACGATGTTGGACCTTCAATAGCCTCAAATTCCTGAGCCATCAGTACCCCGTCAACGCACTACGTTCGTTCATGATCTGCTGTTCAGCTGCGAAGTTATCTGCATTAATCTTCTCTGTCTCGCCAGGAGTCCAAATCTCTGGTCCCTGGGCTAACGCATCAAGCAAATGGTCCGAGCTTGTAACACCAAACCACTCGTACTCATCTCGAAACTGGTGCATACCTTCTTGAATGTAAATCTGCCCACTCGAAAAGTATGGCTGCAGTCCACGTACTCTTGCGAGTTTCGACTTGCTACTTCCAGGCCTGTACCTATGAATCGTTGGATGAATACCTCTTTCCTTCGCCTTATCCAAGAACCAATACTGAAGCAAACCTGAGAACACAACTTCTTCTATCGAGATTAATCGTGGCCTCCATCTTGCATATAGCTTGAAGAGAAGGTTGATCAACTCTGGTGCAACTAATCGTTCCTTAATTGTCTCAAGAAGGAAGATTCTACGCTTGTAATCCATTCCAGCTACAATGAGCCCACTTTCGTCGCTCTTATCAGTTTCACCCATACTAGGGTCAGCCAGAATGACTCTATCTAGACTACTAATCGCGATCTTCTCGGGTGGTCCATTCTCGTTGAAGATGAATATAAATACCCCATTGGTGTTGTAAAACTTCAGCCACCTGGGATCAAATTCCGTAAGTCCACTTTCCTTCGGGTTGTTTGCGTACTGTGCAGCATAGACCTTTGGATTCTTTCTCATCCTAGTAAAGAACTCCATATCAAACTCTTCGGGAAAGATAGGTACGCCACTCTCAATATTCCCCCTCAGATACGCACACGCAACCCCTTCGGGTACATCTCTGTCCTCCATACAGCGAATCACACTACGACTCTTATCCACCCCATACACATCCATAGCATGAGAGTAGATGTCCTTCCACGACCAACGCGTACCAACTAGATCCCAGCCATCCATCTTGATTCTTGTAAGCAATGAGTTCACGTTATCGAACCACTGCAAAGTAGTCTTCATTACTGTGGCGGAATCTCTCGCGGCTTCACCGATAATATCATCCATGACGATATGATGGTAATGTCGACCCTGCGCGGCACCACCGGCACCAATCGTGTCGAACGTCGGCTCCTTACTCCAGGTCGGTCTGGGCAACTCCAGTTCCCACTTATTGATCCTCTGCCCTGCAATCTTGCTTGGCACGCACTCCGGGAATAAGGCCATAAGAAGTGGATTTTGGAGGAACGCTTGTGCAATTTCATATAAAAACCTCGATGCACTCTCTTTGTTCTCATGAGAAAGCAATAGTTTGATGCTAGGACCAAGACTGTAGGGCCAGGCTTCAATGATACCATTATCATTTGGCAAGGCCATCTGCACACTCTCAGTAATAGTTTTTGTTGTTGACTTATAGTGGCCTCTCGGTAGAAGTAGGATCCTATACTGCACTCTCCTTGTTGCCTCCAGCCATGAACACAGATGTCCATGTAATCGAGGACTCATCAACTCGTAACCAAGTACACCTCGAGAGAGGAAGAACAAGTCCGACTTCGCTCTTAACCTAAGGTGCTTAACTTGATCCATTGACAGATCATCATACTGCTTCTCGCCTTGCTCCCGAAGCTTCTTCGTTTGGTCCTCATCACCCAACGCAGACCACTGCTCATCAGTGACTGGATCTTTGGGAGCATACTCAACTGTATTAGCCATTAGCGACTTTTGCCTCCTCTACTTCTTTCACTTCTTCCCAATCAGCTTCCTCAGCTGCATTATAAGTCTCAATCTCTTTGGACTTTTCAAGAGCCGAAGCAAGCCTTTCTTGGATATCTCTATCAAGGTTAATCCCCTTACCCCCTGTGTCACCATCACGTCTAGATGGGCTGAATCCAAGTCGATCTAACAACTTGAAGCTCACCTCATCCTGATGCTTGTGTGCTCGACTTCCCACAGGCATCTCGGTCTCAAGTGTCTCCTGCAACCTCTCAACAGCGACGGGACCAAGCTCCATCATCTGTTCCTCAATACCATCTACAAACGTCTTCCTCAGCTCAGTCCTCAAAGCATCAATCATTATCAGTGCAGCAGGATCAGTCAATACCTGCCAGACGCTCTCCGGCGTAATATCGAGAGCTTCAGCAATCTCGTTATTCTTCTTACCTCTCATATGCAGGAACACGATCATCTCGTGTCGCGGCTTAAACCGCTTCATTGGTACTTTAGCCATGTGAAACGCGTTTCACTAGATAGAGATTCGAGCAGCCCGAGCTAGGATCAGGCCTGCGTTTGGTATTACGATATCGCCTAGATTGTCTGTAAGCAAGAGCTCGAATACCTTCGCGTCAGCATCACCGATAAGGATGGTTTCAGCTGATGTGAGTGTAATTGTTACGTCCATGCTGCCATCACCGTTGTCGACTGGTGTACTAGACTTCTGGACCAATGGCGTAATCGTATCAGCATCTACGGTGACCGTAAGCTGCGCTGTGGGGAAGGTGGTGCCAACTGGAATCCCCTTGAATCTACGCGCATATTGATGAGTTTCACCAGCTACAAAGTCTGTCTCGAGATCGTTCAGTTCTGGTCGCGAAAGCCAGATAACCTCGTAGTCGTCGCAGTTTACGCCGATGCTCAATTCTGATACCTCGCAGATTTCTGTGTACGGACTTTTTTCACAACCAGCGAGTGTACGAACCCGTAAGCAGTGTGGATGCTCACGCACGAGTCCGCTGATATCCCATGTGAAAGTAGTGCCAGATTGGATGACGAGTGGTATCCAAGCATCGCTACCTGCTGTGTCCTTGTATTCGACCTCGTACTGCACATTGTCGATTCCCATTGGGGGCGGTGTGACTACTGCCAATCCCCAAGATATGTTGAGTGAGGTATCCGATGGACCGAACCATTTGTCGCCTGTTGGTAGAATCCAATTTACGATACTCGGGTTACGTCCAGTCGGAAGCGCCTCGCCACCAATACCCATGGCTAGTACATCAAAGCCAACTGTTACTGTTGAGAGTGCGACTTGACCTGGTGCTCCAGTTGGATAAGTTGAGTCGACTACAGTGATTTGCCAGGCCCCAGGATCACCTTCCGAGTCGGTAAATACTTTGGCTTGGAGCGTAGTTCCATCGGCCTTGATGACTACATTATAATAGACCCCCGGTCCGTGGATGTAGGCAAAGGTGCCAAGGGTGACCAACCCTCCCACATTATCCCCTTTGGCAAGAACAAGCTGGGTTCCGTTGTTGAGATATGCAAAATAACCGGAGCCAAGAGAACCCCCCGCCGTACCAGACAACCGTGCTGCTGGTCCGGCAATAGGACCAACACCAATACCTCCGAGGTTGAGTTGGAATACATCGCCTCCCCAAATACCGACTGGTGCGTCAGCGGTTACAGGAACTGGCCATGATTCGACAAGAACATCGTCTGCATCTAAAACTGTTATATCAGTAGCAGGCCATGCGTTGCCTTCAAAGTCGTTGAAAATTGGGGTGTCGACCCCCACACCGATTTCGTCGGCTATGTCAAATGCTTCGAGTATTGAATCGTGATTGATCTCGACTGTATAATCTTCAGGGACAAGTTGTGTTTCGACTTTGTTGCCTTTACAAATAACTGCACTGTCAAAGAGGATCGTTGCATCCAAACCAGATCCCTGACCTTTCATGCATCCATTGACAACGAGTCCGACTTTACCAGATTCGTGCGCTACATCGAAAGCTAGTCGATGTTCAGAGATTTGCAGTCCACGTTGGCTAGAAAACGCCATGTGAACCTCTTGCTTCTCTGAATGCCAGCCAACCTTCATGTATTCGTACCCACCGTCCCCGATATTGTACGAAAGGCTTGCTCCAAATGGCCGCCCTGTTGCATCAAACGTGTCTAGTAAAGCGAAGGCTCCACCGAAGTGCCTGTAGAACACCTGAAAAACCCAGGTAGCAAAAAGTCCACAGTTATGTGCGTTTTGTGTTGAATAATGCTTGTTGTGCGCAGCATTTACGTTAAATGCCAGCCCCGGCCAACCCGTTCTCCACCATAGTGCTTGCCCACTTTGCTCTAAGACGTCAGCTACCTTGACAGCCGCCTGGAACCAGTAGTCAACAGGCTGAATTCCAGCTGTATTCCAGACAATTAGTGCATTTGGTCCAGTTGAAGCGGCATAATTGAAGGCAAGCGCGTTACTTCCGAGTTGTTCTGCACCTTCAGCGTCTAAATGGCCCCGACCTACCGCCAAACCCCAAGCTGAACCTCCACGGACAACTATCCACTCACTGAGGTCGTCAAATTGATCTCTGCGAACGAAACCTGTTGAAATTCGGCATATTTTACCGAGGGGCGACGAAATACCGCTCAAACAGGTGACCGAACCAGTGCCTATTTCATCAAACTTGAACCTCGCAAGCACAATCTGCTTGTCAACAGGAGTAAATGCCTGGAAAAAGATGGGATCTACCGCAGGTGCACCACCAGTCTCCTGTACTCGCTCTACTAAAACAAGGCAAGTAGCGGTAAGATCAGTGAGTACTATCCAAGTAGACTCATCATCGGCCCAAACCTCGTCCCAGTCAATCGCAGCCCGATCATCCATATCATCTGCAAGATCAGGCTCTGCATATGCGGTATAATATTGACCTGCTGCTATGGCTGAAGTTGCTTTAGATGAACTCCAGTCAGACCATACAGTATCATCCCTATAACGAACTCGGACGAGGTAGCTATTCAAGAACAGATCCAGCCCAAAGAACATAAAGGCCAAGAGCTTAAACGGATCTGCTGTTATAGTGTCAACAATCGGTGTGGCGAAGGTCGGGTCCGTCGAGAGCGTCAATTGCCAATTAGTTTGCTCGTGAGGATCTCCGTCGTCGCCTGGAACAAAGGCGTCACTTGTCACCGAGACAGTGCTAAACGTGGTGCCTACAATTGCTATTGCCGGTGTGCCGAGTTTCGTGTCGGTAGTAAAGCCTGCCGTAGCACTATAAGCACTAAACGCACCATTGCTGTCCTGATATCGAACTCGAGCTATATAACCAGTGTTGTGCGTCAGTCCTGTTGCAAGGATACTAAGCAAGCTACTAGGATCTACACCAGAATCGAATACAACTGAAGCGAATGATGTATCTGCTGTTAGGGTTACTTGCCATTGTGAAGCAGTATGCGTACCCGGATCACCAGCAACAAAAGCATTACCGTCAAGGGTTACTTCTTCTTCATCAACATTACCTATGGTTATCGTTGGCGTAACTGGCGGAATGAGTATGGTCGTGAGTATTTCCAGCCAGGCTTGACTAACACGAACATTGGCTGTTGTTGCTTCAATGATGAGGTCAGTGTTAGCTATATCCGCCGCTACCCATCCACCACCACCGGGCTTTGTCTCAAATATAGCCTCTTGATCTTCCCAAAGCGTTCCGTCTGGTGAGATTGCGGCTGATAAGAGTTCACTTGCACTTAGCTCTACACCAAGTTTAATATCACCAGAACCGGATGCTCTTCTTGCAAGTGTCTTGACAACAACAGCTTCTACCTTTCCAACAATTGTAGGTGGTGTGTGACCATATACATCTCTATCATCTACACCAGTTGATTCGACATAAGTAGCATCCTGATCTGGGACTGCATCATCGACCATCGCGAAGTTATCGCCACCCGTAGACGGGGTAAACTCTGAAGATGTGTCAGAATCAGGAAGGCTAGTCCAAACTCGGTGACCAGCCCCTAACCGAGCACCACCAACATCCTGAATGACCAAGTCGTCCAGTCGAACCGAGTCATTGACCCGCAAGAAGCCTTGTACTCCCTCAGATCTCCAATGCCGCCAGTCGTCAAGGCTTGTTACAGGTTGTCCGAGTGTAAGACTCGATACGTCGATCTCAAGATTGTCGTCAACCCACAACTTGAACTCACCATCGCCCTGACCGAGCTTCCAAAAGACCTCCATATGGAAATACTCACTGGGTGACGATTCTGAGCCCGTGAAGGTATTGATCGACGTCCCAAGTAGGGTGTCATTTTGATTGAGTAGGATTATCTGATGGTCGGTCGGACCACTCTTTCTGTCACTGTTACCAACCTCAATCCAGAAGTGTATTGCACCGGATGTACCACCAATAAGGAAGAACTCGGCATTATCATTGGCGTCTATTGCCCGCTTCATGTAGAACGCTGCCCATCCTTCTCGTTGGACAGTGGTTGATACGGTCCGCTTGATGTTATTTGTGTTCGTGAGTACACGGAGATTACCTCCACCAAACTTACCAGATGCACTTTCCCAAGTGACGTCTGTAGGCGTAGGATCATACCGATCGAAATCAGCGGCAGCAGCACCGTGGAAATCAAAACCAGCTATATGAAGAAAGCTCACTTAGTTATCTCCATATTCGTTCACCGAGTTTTAATTCGTCCTCACGCAAGTTACCCACACGGAGTAGGTCTACACTAAGTCCAGTTGCTATTGCACCACTGTTTGTAATGCCAGGTGTTAATACAACCCAAGATGCAGTTACTGGAAGTGGGCTAAGGTCACCAGCAACCACAACAGTAGGATCTACCACACCCCACACTGCAATAACTGGAGCTGGTGATAATACCTTCGGCGTAGCCATTGTAGGTGTAGGTACGGCCCAAGTTGCAACTATGGACGAAGGCGATAATGTCACCTGGCCCAGAATTACAGTTGGAAGCGGAACTAACCAAGACGCAACCATAGGGGCTGGGGCCAACACAATCTGTCCAGCTACTATCGTTGGTAGTGGTACACTCCAAGCAGCGGTTATAGCTGAAGGAGTCAATATCTTTGGTGACACTAACGACGGTGTGGGTACCCCCCAGACAGCGATTACAGGTGAAGGAGTCAGTATCAATGCACCCTTATCAACGGTTGGAGTCGGTACTGACCATACCGCCGCAAGTGCCGTAGGTGTTAGTACAAGAGCACCAACAGCGATAGATGGAGTAGGCACACCCCAAGCAGCAGTAACGGGGGCTGGAGTCAAGTTTACACCTGACGTTATTGTGGGAGTGGGCACAACCCAGGCCGCCGTTATTGCTGCTGGAGTTAGTATGTTAACTACATTTAGTGCTGGTGTTGGAACAATCCAATTAGCAACTACAGGTGCAGGTGTTAATATGATTTGTCCTATAACTACTGTCGGGGTTGGAACGGCCCACGATGCAACAACAGGTGCTGCAACTATTGTGAGCCCCCCAGGTACCACAGTTGGTGTCGGGACAGACCAAAGCGCGACCACTGCGGTTGGGGTAAGGACCACAGCCCCAACAGCCACAGTAGGAGTTGGAACCGCCCAAGCTGCTGTAATAGCTGCAGGTGTGAGTACGTTCACCACGCCCAATGTAGGTGTCGGAACAACCCAAGCCGCAATCAATGCAACAGGAGTAAGTGTGAGTGGGCCTAACGCAACCACAGGTGTTGGGACGCCCCATAATGCAGTGACGGCAGTGGGCACTAGCGTTTTAACTGCATTAACTATTGGTGTTGGAACGACCCAACTACCCGTGATTGCTGCAGGAGATAGAGTCTTTGGTGATTGCAGAGTTGGCGTTGGAACCCCAAATATAGCGATAATTGCCGCTGGAGTTAACGTAACCTGACCTACAACTACAGTTGGAGTAGGCACACTAAATGCAGCAAGTATAGCTGCTGGAGTCAGTGTTTTTGGTCTATCGACAGTAGGAGTAGGTACGTTCCACACCGCTGTTATTGCTGCAGGTGTGAGCGTAAGTTGACCAGCAACTATTGTTGGTGTTGGAACTGCAAACGCAGCAGTCATAGCCGCAGGAGTCAAGACTATGCTTGCAGCATAGTTATATATATCTCCACCAACTATGTAGTCAGATGTGGGGCCAGGATGGAATATCTGATCTAAAACATCTGAGCCATCTGTCACTACTATATCAGCCACATCAGATAGATCAACGTCGATCATATCAAGTGTTGCTGTTCCAGAGGACTCAGTAGCCGACTTGAGTACGGATTGACTGGCGTCGCGGATCTTGAGCTTAAAGCCCGTCGGCAGATTTAGACAAAGGATATTCCGATCCTTAGTGTCCCACCACTCTTTATAGTTGGCCCAATCATTATTACAACACCCAATGATTCCTGCATGACCTGATGTAAGAACTACGGGTGTGAGATTCTGCGACTCCGCTTGGTCAAAATCGTGGCCGGTTGCCGCGCTGCTCCCGTTGACATATATACTGAATCGGTAATCAATATCATACGCCTTATAAGGGAGTCCTCCACCAGTAGTCCCTTCCTGCACCCCCGCTGCGTCTTCAGTTACTGCGTAACCGTCACCACCACCGTCATTAGTGAGTACGCCAACAATAAGAAGTGCGTC
>SDBT01003736.1_pt1 | contig 26193 bp, 26 predicted proteins | sample 2277101 | NCBI WGS metagenome assembly SDBT01 (sample SAMN10404973, study PRJNA504765) | marine sediment metagenome | isolation source: marine sediment core GS10_PC15, 103 cmbsf | place: Arctic Ocean: Southern Knipovich Ridge | collected 2010 | reverse complement strand
GCAATTTGCGCACCGATCGCCGCTGGCAAACCGAACCCCATAGTTCCAAGTCCGCCGGAGGTAATGAACTGTCTCGGCTTTGAATATTTGTAATACTGGGCGGCCCACATCTGATGCTGGCCGACACCTGTAACAATAGTAGCGTCGCCTTTTGTCTGCTCACAAAGCTCTTCTACGACATATTGCGGTTTTACGTTTTCAGCGGAGCGGTCGTAGGAAAGCGGATACTTCTCTTTCCAGTCAGCGACTTGTTTCGTCCATTCGGTTCTATCGCGATGCTCAACATGCTCAAGCAGTTCAGTGAGAATTTCTCCAGCATCGCCGACAACGGGAATATCAACTATGACATTTTTTGAAATGCTGGCCGGGTCGATATCTATGTGTATAATTTTCGCTGACGGAGCAAAAGTTTTCAGCTTGCCGGTAACCCTGTCCTCAAAACGAGCGCCAACCGCAACAAGCAGGTCAGCCTTTTGTACGGCGAAATTCGCACAAGCTGTTCCGTGCATTCCAAGCATGTCCATAGAGCCAGGCAAATTCTGGTCAAACGCACCAAGGCCCAGTAGAGTGGTTGTAACGGGCAAATTGGCCTTTTGAGCAAACTTTGTCAACTGCTCGGAGGCGTTTGAGATTATAACTCCTCCGCCTGCGTAAACGACCGGTCTTATAGAATTGTTTATTGCAGCGGCGGCGGCGGTAATCTGTTTTGCGTGGCCGCGCGTACGGATTTTATAGCCGGGCAATTTTATTTTTCCAACAGGTGAAACACAACATTCAGCAATTTGGATATCAACCGGAACGTCAATCAATACCGGACCGGGCCTGCCAGTCGAAGCAATATGAAAAGCCTCTCTAATCGTGTCGGCAAGTTCATTTACATCCTTTACAATCACATTGTGCTTTGTAACCGGACGGCTAATGCCGGTTGTGTCTGCTTCCTGAAAGGCATCATTTCCGATAAGGTCGGTACGAACCTGACCTGTAATGGCCACGAGAGAAATCGAATCCATCATCGCAGTTGCAAGACCGGTGATAAGATTAGTCGCGCCGGGCCCGGATGTGGCAACGATAACACCCACTTTGCCGGTGGCACGGGCATAGGCATCGGCCATGTGGCAACCACCCTGCTCGTGACGCGGTATTATAAAGTTGATCGGGGCATCATAAAGCTTGTCGAACAGCGGCAGTACCACCCCGCCAAGGTATCCGAACATGGTCTCGACACCTTGTTCGATGAGTGTATCGACGATGATTTGACTTCCCGGTTTTCTTGTGGAAGATTGGGCGGTCTCGGGTGAAGAATTGACAGACATTTTCAATTTCCTTTCCTGATAAACGATATCGTTATTCCGGCAAGATTATGACTTCGCCAGGCAGTCCCGCAGTACCCATCGCTTGTGAAACAACAAAACGACCGGCTTACGGCGGATTTTCGCCCTGCCACAATCCCGTAACCACAGCTCTAAGTGTGTTTCAGGCGAGTGTTTAGGCCCTTTCCAGTCCCAATACACTCAGCTATGCATTATAGGGACGAAAGTCGTGTTGTCAAGGAAAAAATTATTTTGGAACATCAGGGGTGCGGAAAATATGACAGGATATGAAATATAGAATTTACAAACCGTCCACTTTTAGGTATAATGAATTATCAAATGTAATTACGGTAAAATATTTCAGGAGAATTCTGATGTGTGAAAATTGCGGCTGTGGGGACCAAAAGAGCTTAAACGACAGTGTTGCGGAGGTTGTGGAGTCTATCCGGCCAATGCTCAAAAATGATGGCGGCGATATTGAACTTGTCGGTGTCGATGAAGATAAGACGGTTCGTGTGCGTCTTAAGGGAGCATGCAAGGGGTGCCCCGGTGCGGCGATGACGCTGAAAATGGGTGTCGAGCGACTGCTGAAAGAGCGCATTCCGGAAATCAAAGAGGTTGTTGCGGTAGATTAAGTGCCAAAATGGCCGGCAATCTTTTCTGTGGATGGCCGTTCAATTACACCTTTTTCAGTGATAATAGCCGTGATATTTTCTGCTTGGGTTACATCAAAAGCGGGATTATAAATGTCAACGCCGTCAGGTGCAACCTGCACGGCGGCAAATGTTGTAACCTCCTTATCGCTTCTTTGTTCTATGGGTATATCCGAACCTGTCTTTATGTTCAAGTCAAATGTGCTCGATGGGGCGGCGATGTAAAACGGGATATCGTGTGCAGCGGCAAGGATGCTCAAAGAGTAAGTGCCAATCTTGTTTGCAGCGTCTCCGTTGGCGGCGATTCGGTCGGCACCGGTTATTACGGCGTTTATTTTGCCCTGCTTCATTAACGCCCCTGCCATATTGTCGCAGATAAGAGTAGTATCTATCCCGGCTTGTTTAAGTTCCCACGCCGTCAGTCGTCCACCCTGCAGCAGCGGTCGGGTTTCGTCAACGCAGACCTTAAATTTTCTGCCAATGCTGTGGGCTTCATACATCGGCGACAGAGCAGTTCCCTGCCCCGCGGTTGCAAGGGCACCGGCGTTACAGTGAGTTAAAACGGTGAAACCATCCTCTATAAAACGCTGACCATTGACGCCGATCGCTTTGCACATCTGTTTATCTTCATCGCATATCGCATTCGCTTCATCGAGCAGTGCCTTCCGCAAATCAGAGATGGACATTGCCGGAGTTTTTGCGATGAGCTTTGCCGCAAGTTCCTTCATTCTGTTCAACGCCCAGAACAGGTTTACCGCTGTCGGCCTTGATGAGGCGAGGTATTCAATGGATTTTTCGAGATGGGCGAGGGCCCGTGACAAATCCGCGGTTGGGTCTATTGTCTGAGCAGCAATGACAACACCGTAGCCGGCAGATACCCCTATTGCCGGTGCGCCTCTTACCGCAAGTGTTTTTATCGCATCATATAGCTGTTCGATAGTTTTGCAGTTGAGCTTTTCGTATTTAACGGGCAGCAAACGCTGGTCCGTAAGTTCCAGGCAGCCATCGATACCTCCAATCCATTTTAGTGTATCAAAATCCATTGTTTTATACCCTAAGAGGTTTTTCGTTTAGTTTTTCTTTCAGATATTTTGCGGTGTAGCTGTTTTTAGTTTTTATAATTTCTTCCGGCGGTCCGGAGGCGATAACTTTTCCGCCGCCCTTACCACCCTTCGGGCCAAGGTCAACAATATAATCGGCCATCTTGATAACATCAAGATTGTGCTCAATGACAACTATGGTGTTTCCCATATCCGTCAGTCTCTGCAGGACATTGAGCAGATTATGAATATCGGCAAAGTGCAGTCCGGTTGTCGGTTCGTCGAGCAGATACAGTGTACGGCCGGTGGTGGGTTTGCCAAGCTCTGTCGCCAGCTTTACCCTCTGTGCCTCTCCGCCGGACAAAGTCGTTGAAGACTGGCCGAGTTTCATATATCCAAGGCCGACATCGCAAAGAGCTTTTATCAGCCGCTGGATTTTGGGGAAATTGGCGAAAAATCTTCGAACCTCTTCGATGGGCATATCAAGAACATCGGCAATGTTTTTGCCCTTATATGTTACCTGCAGAGTCTCACTGTTATATCTTAATCCTTTACACTGCTGGCAGGTTACATATACATCGGGGAGAAAATGCATCTCGATTTTTTTTGTGCCCTGGCCCTGACAATGTTCGCATCGCCCTCCCTTAACATTAAAGCTGAATCGCCCGGGCTTATATCCGCGGATTTTCGCCTCTCGCGTAAGAGCAAACAGCTGGCGAATCAAATCGAATACGCCGGTGTAAGTTGCGGGATTACTTCTTGGTGTCCTGCCTATGGGTGCCTGGTCAATCTCGATCACCTTGTCAATATATGAAACGCCAAGTATGTTTTTGTGCTTGCCGGGCTTTGCATGGGAGTTGTAGAGTTTTCGCCTGAGGCTCTTTAAGAGTATCTCGGTAATAAGTGTGCTTTTGCCTGAACCGGAAACACCGGTAACGCAGGTAAGAACGCCGATGGGGAATTTCACATCGATGTTTTTGAGATTGTTTTCGCCCGCCTGTTTTACCTCGATACATTTCCTCAGGTTGTATTTTCTTCTCTTTGCGGGCAATTCAATTCGGCTGGCTCCGCTGAGATATTTACCGGTGATCGAATCTTTCGAATTACAAATGTCATCGAATGTTCCCTCCGCGACGATGGAGCCGCCGTGTTCTCCTGCGGCTGGTCCGATGTCGATTATGTGATCGGCATGTTTGATAACATCTTCGTCATGTTCGACAACAATTACGGTATTGCCGATATCTGTTAGTTTTCGCAATATCCTGAGCAGACGGGCGTTATCTCTTTTGTGCAAACCGATGGTTGGTTCGTCAAGCACATAGCAACATCCGACAAGACCGGAGCCGACCTGAGTGGCCAGACGAATCCTCTGAGCCTCACCGCCGGAAAGGGTTCTACTGGCTCTGTCGAGCGTCAGGTAACCAAGACCGACATCGGCCATAAATTTGAGCCTTGCCCTTATCTCCTTCAGTGGTGCCTCGGCGATAAGTGATTTTTCCTCGTTAAGCTCTAATTTACTAAAAAATTTCCGGGCCATATCTATACTCATTCTGGTTATATCGGAGATGTTTTTATCGCCGAGCTTTACCGCGGTTGCCTCCGGCCGGAGGCGATGACCTTTACAGCCACGGCATGGGCGTTCAGAAAGATATGAGTGCAGCCTTGTTTTGACATATCCGCTGACAGTCTTCTGCCATCTCCTCGTAAGGTTTGGTATTACACCTTCGAAATGCAGACCGAATTTTTTTTCGTCCTTATCATCAGTTCCGTACAGCAATATCTTTTGGACGGATGGCTTGATTTTCGAAAATGGAATGGATTTGCTTATCCCGAAGTTTTTGCAGAATCTCTTGATGAGCCTGTTGTAGTAGATATTCATCCTCTTTCCGCCTTTTCGCCACGCCTCGATTGCTCCATTCTCCAGTGAGACGGATTTGTCGGACACTATCAGGTCGGGGTCGAATTCGAGAATGGTTCCCAACCCGTCGCAGCTCTGGCACGCACCGTACGGGCTGTTGAAACTGAACAGCCGCGGAGAAAGCTCCGGCAGTGACGCTTCCGGGTGTTCTGTGCAGGCGAATTTTTCGCTGTAAACAACATCTGTCCATCCATTGCCATTACCAGACGAAGCATCCTCGCCGGGCAATTGGAACATGACAACGACTGAACCATCGCTGATTTTCAGCGCGGTTTCTATTGAATCGGCCAGGCGAATACCTATAGAATCTTTCAGGATAAGCCTGTCAACAACAATAGAAATGTCGTGCTTTTTGTTTTTGTCCAGAGACGGCACATTCTTGACATCATAAATCGCGCCATCTATACGGACACGGACAAAACCTTCCCTCATAATATTTGTAAAAATATCACGGTGCGTTCCCTTTTGGCCTCTGACCAGTGGTGCGCATAGTTGTATCTTCGTACCCTCCGGGCGAGTCATGATGGAATCGACGATTTGCGATGGGTGCTGGCTGGAGATCGGTTTTCCGCAGAACCAGCAATGCGGCTGGGCGGCGCGTGCAAAAAGAACCCTGCAATAATCATAAATTTCAGTAGTCGTCGCTACAGTCGAACGGGGATTGCTGCTTGTGCCTTTCTGCTGGATAGCAATGGTCGGCGGCAGACCCTCAATATGTTCAACGCGTGGTTTCTGGGTCTGCTCAAGGAACTGGCGGGCATAGGCACTCAGCGATTCTACATATTTTCGCTGGCCCTCAGCATAAATGGTATCGAAAGCCAGGCTGCTCTTTCCGGAACCGCTTATACCGGTAACGACTACCAGCTGGTCCCGAGAAATGCTGACATTGATATTTTTGAGATTATGCTCTGCGGCACCGATTATTTTTATTGCTTTGTGCATTGCAGTATTATTCTTTCTGATTAGTACTACAGTAGTCTCCTGGTAAAGCGGCCATAGAACAAGTTTGGCGATTGTAGCATATGCGGGAAACAAAGTAAAATGTTTTTTTTGCCAAACCTAATGTTTTGACGCAAAACGCCTGCCAATTGTGCCCGAAATCTAAGTGTTGGCAAATAAATACAAAATGGTATAATGTCGATATTCTGAGAAATTAATCTGATAAGAGAGTTTTCTTATGGAAGAACAAGCGAGAAACAGTTCCAATGGGCGGATAGTGAAGATTTTGCTGCTTATTGCAGTGCTTGGCGGGTGTGTTGCGATATGTGCCTGGCTGGGCGGTGAATACTATGTGAATAAACGGCTGGACAATCAACTCACCAAAATCCAGCTTGCCGGCCAGCCGTTGAGCTTTCCTGAATTGCAGGCAAAATACAGCACAACAGTTGCAGGTGAAGATGCATCAGGCTACTATGCCAAAGGGCTGATTGCTATCGCATCAAGTAATTTTGCTGATATTGAGAAGGCGGCAGCAGTTTATCATTATTATATAACCGCTGGGTCAACGGAGCAGATCCCTAAAGATTTTCAAAAGCAGGTTGCTTCGAATCTGACCGCCGTTCGTGCGATATCTGCCCAGTTTGACAAAGCCGGGCGACTGCCTTTATCGACCTTTGATATGAGCGTTAGATATGGCAGGGATATAAGCGACAAACGCATGAAGCATATACAAACAGCAATGAATTTATTGTCTCTTCGTACGCTACAGCTATCGCTTGCCGGCAATGGAAATGCCGCCGCGGAATCTGTGATAAGTTTGTTAAAACTTGGACGGATATTCGATTGCGAACCGATGATCGCTTTATATTCTCAAAAAGCTGCACTTACAAGAATTGCGTGCGGTAACATAGCTATACTGCTGCAGTATACCAAGCCATCGAAAGAGGTACTGGTTCGGTTGGACGAGGCACTTGCGGCGCTTGTGCCGGACGATATGGTTGAACGGGCAATTATCGGTGAACGGGTTCGGCAGATAGAAGTCATCAGAAATATATTTACCAAAGAAGCTGCAAGGCAGTATTTGTCGAGCAACTCGCCTGTCTTGCCGGAACGACTTGGTTTATCGAGACGGCCGTGGGTGAGGGTTCGTGTCCGCTGGGTAGCCGGCAGTTCTCTTCGTGAAATGGCCGACGCAATAGAGGCGGCCAGGCTGCCATGGCCGAAACGACTTGATGCAATAGAGGCTAAATTCGGCGACGGAAAGGGTAGGATGGGAAAGCCAATGATTGGAATTGTTCGGCTTGTTGGAACAGACGCCACACTTGTCAACAGCAGCCGGCTGGCAATAGCGATTAGTCGTTATCGCATCAGCACCGGCGAGCTGCCGAAAACTTTGCCGGGGCTGGTCGGTGAATATATCGACTCGATACCGATGGATCCGTTTACAGGGAAAATGCTTATGTATCAGCAGGATGGGCAGTCTTATACCGTCTATAGTGCAGGCGTTGACCGTGCTGATGACGGCGGTAAAGTTGAACTGCTGGAAGCGGGAAAAGCTCCTGCCGACTGCGGCATTTGTTTTACAGTTTCAGAATAGTTTGCTAATTATTTATACGCAGGTTTAATCCCACTTGTGATTCCTGGCTGACTCGAGAATCATCTCTGCGCACTGCATAGCGGCAAGGGCATCTTCGGCGGTAACTTCCGGCTGAGAATCTTTGTCGGCGACGGCTTTTAAGAAGGCCTGCTGCTCCAGACGGAGCGGTTCGCCGTCTTCTATGTCCAATTGCTCAATGTGGAGCATATCGGGCCAGTTGACATTGGCGAAATCGAAGTTTTCGTTTTGCTGCTGCTGCCTTATCCAGTTGACCACGTCGACATTGGGGGCTGCCTTTATGACAATACCTTCCTTCTTGAAATAGTCCAGGCTCAGGTAGGCCTGTCTGCTGAAGAGCCTTACCTTTCTCTCCGTTTTCAGGGCGAGCCTCGATGCGGTAATATTAGCAACACAACCGTTATCAAAGGCTATCCGGGCATTGCAGATGTCTTCGTTGTCAGCGATAACATTAATTGCAGCGGCATCGACACTTTTTACTTTTCCGCTGGCAAGCGAAAGGATAATATCAATATCGTGAATCATTACATCCATTACAACACCAATGTCGGTGGAGCGGAAAGGATACGGGCTTATGCGGTGGGCCTCGATAAATTTTGGTTCTATGTTAAGCCGTTTCACGGCCTGGACAACAGGATTACACCTTTCAGAATGGCCGACCGCGACAACAACATTATGTTTTCCGGCAAGGTCCACAAGTTCCTTGCCCTGCTGGATTGAAGCTGCCAGCGGCTTTTCAATCATAACTGCAATCCCAGCCGTGATAAAAGTTTTCGCAACTTCATAATGGGCCTGCGTAGGCGTTGAAATGGTAACTGCGTCAACAGAGCCAATCAACTCTTCGTATCCGGAAAGAGCTTTGCAGTTGTACTCTGCGGCCAGTTTTTCTGCTCGCTGTTTATCTGTATCAACAATGGCGAGGAGTTCTGCTGTATTGAGAGTGCTATAAACGCGTGCGTGAATCGAGCCCATCTTCCCGCCGCCAATTACCGCTGTTCTGATTTTATTCATATATTAGTCCCTGAATGTTTCAAGGTATCTGCCGAAGCGGTGTTTTTGGCTGTTAAGTATCGCATCAATCATGGCGCGAACATTTTCGTCAAGTCCATCCTCTCTATCGAGTTTGTTTACCCTGTCGATAAAAACACCGTCGCCGTCGCGATAGATTTTTTTGAACGCGGCAAAAACAGCCTTCTGCTGGTGGTCATCCAGCCCGGCTCTTTGCAGCCCTCTCTTATTGACCGCCCGTATCTGCGGCGGATAGTGGCCGCTAACCGTCACAAACGGCGGAATGTCGTGATTGACACCCGCAAAGCCGGACGCATAACACCATTTGCCGAAAGTAACAAACTGATGTACAGCGACCATACCGCTTAGCCACACACCTGTTTCAACTTTGCAGTGGCCGCTTATCTGCGAATAATTGCTCATTACAATTTTATCTTCGAGGACGCAGTCATGGCCCAGATGTACGCCTATCATCAGGAAGTTTTCGTTCCCTATAATTGTTCCTTCGCCTGGGTGCATACCCGGATGAATGGTTACCTGCTCACGGATAATATTGCCATCGCCTATCACAAGCAAACCAAACTGCTGAGCCGTATCAATTCCTAACAACTGCGGCGGCATTCCAATGGAAGCGAAAGGAAAGAACTGGTTGTTTTTGCCGATTTTCACGGATTTACCGATTACGACATTGGCGATCAGGACAGTCCCGTCGCCGATTACACAACCTTCTTCAACAACGCAATTTGGTCCAATCGTAACATCTTTTCCCAACTGAACATCCTGCGCTATTACCGCACTTGGGTGAATTTTAGCATCCATAAAACCGTCTGTAACCTCCAGTAATAGTTTTGAATTTTTAGTTTTTAATTTTGAGTTAAGGAACCGCCTGCGGCGGGGCTATTTCATATCGTCTCGCTTGCGCTCCACGCTTTTAATCTACAATTTACAATATACAATCTGTTAAACCGATTCTTCGTCCACAAGCATAAATTTAAGCTGGGCCTCGGCGACAATCTCCGAACCTACCATTGCTGTACATTTGCACTGAGCAAGTTTGCTTCGTATTTTTATAACTTCTGAGAGTAGAATTAACTGGTCTCCCGGCACAACGGCTTTTCGCATTTTTACCGCGTCCATAGTCAAAAGCATGGCCAGTTTCCCGGTATGTTCCAGCTTCTGTGAAAAGAGCAGGCCGGAGATCTGAGCCAGGGCTTCAACAATCAGTACGCCAGGCATTACCGGCGTTCCGGGGAAGTGTCCCTGGAAAAACTGCTCGTTGAAACTTACATTTTTTATACCCTTTATTTTTGTGTCACCCTCAATACTAACAACCCTGTCAACCATCAGAAACGGGTATCTGTGCGGAAGTATCTTCTGTATCCTGCGAATGTCCAGCAGGGCTTCGGTTCCGAGCGTAGCCCTTCTGTCGGCCTGGCTGGCCATTTCGTCAAGTTTAACAGCAAGCTGGCGATTTAAATAATGTCCGCTTTTATAAGCAACGATTCTTCCTGAAACCGGTCTGCCGAGCAGCTTGAGGTCTCCGATAAGGTCAACTATTTTATGCCTTACGCATTCGTCGCTGAATCTGAAGCTGTTCTTAATCGGCCCGTCGGAATTTATTACAAGTGTGTCCCGCGGTGTCAGATGTGTGCCGATACCGTGGGCCTGCATCTGACGGGCCTCGGCTTCAAGCGAAAATGTGCGGGCCGTTGAAAGATTCTTTTCGAAATAGGCACAGGAAAGCTGGCAACTGAAGAGCTGGCGGCCCACGCCGGTATGCTCGGTATAGTCAAGGTCGTATGTGATATTAAGCTCGTCGCCGTCATATGGCAGAGCATAAATGCTCTTGTCGCCATCGATGATGGTTATCGGCTCGGTTATAGCAAAGTCTTTTCGCGGCACCTGCTGTTCAGCGATACCGGCCTTTCTCAAGGCCTTGCTGTATTCATCACAACTGCCGTCGAATCCCGGCAATTCCGGACCATCGATTTCGATAATGATGTTATCAATTTCAAATGCGCTTAAGGCAGCCAAACAGTGTTCGGGCGTTTCGATGCTTACGGGACCTTTTTTCAGAGCTGTTCGCCGATCACGTTCGGCAATATTGGCGATGGTTGCCGGTATCCTTACCGGTTCGCTCTGGTCGGTGCGAATAAAGACTACCCCGGTATCCGCATCGGCAGGGCGCAAAACCAGCTTTACATGCTCGGCAGTAAAAAGCCCCCGACCGCTGAGTCTTATCTCGGAACTAATTGTCTTTTGCAGATTCAAGCTGTTTGACCTTTCCTGCAACCTGTTTTAACTGTTTTGCCATTTCCGGCAGCCGTTTAATCAATGACCATATCCGCAATTGTTTCCCCGCATCATTATACGGATAGCCGGCAACTGCACTTCCTGCTGCAACATCACCGACTACCGCGGTTCTGCCGCCAACAATAGCACCGCTTCCGATATTGAGATGTTCGGAGAATCCGGCCTGTCCGCCAACCACTATACCATCACCAAACCTGCAGCTTCCAGAGACACCTACCTGCGAAGCGAAAAGGCAGCATTTGCCGATGACTACATTGTGGGCAATCTGGACAAGATTGTCGAACTTCGTTCCTGCACCTATTACGGTATTATCAAACTTGGCGCGGTCAATACAGCAATTCGCACCAATTTCGACACAGTCTTCAATTATCACTCCTCCGTTGTGCGGGATGAGTTTCGGCGCCGAGTCAACTGGCCTGTAGCCAAATCCTGTTGAGCCGATAGTTGTATTTGCCTGGACGATGCAATTGCTGCCGATAGTACAGTTGTGATAGATAACGACGCCGGCATCGATACGGCTGTTTCGTCCAATGACTGAATTTTCTCCTATCATGCAACCTGCACCAATTACTGCACCTTCGCCGATTTGTACATTATGGCTGATATATGTGCCAGCGCCGATAGAAGAGTTTTTTGCGATCGAACTGGTTTTTTCGATAACCGCGGTCGGATGTATGCCCTTTGCAGGCGGAGTAAGCTGCGGGGCAAAAAGATTCAACGCATCGATAAGTGCCTTTTCTACATTGTCGCCTGCAATAAGCTGAACCACATCGGTCTTTTCGAGTTTTTCTTTAACGATAACCGCCGCTGCCTTTGACTCGTTGACCTTGCCGGCGTATTTTGAGGAAGTAATAAAGCTGAGCTGCCCCCGGCCAGCCTGGGCCATGGAACTTACGCCGGTTATCTCTACGGAGCCTGAACCGACAAGCTCAACACCAAGCGCATCAGCAACTTGGGCGGTGGTAAATACTTTATTCTGTTTGGAAGCCATATCTCATCATCCTGTTACTTGGCAGCGTCCAGGACGGCAAGGACATCTGCGGTGATATCCAACTGCTTGTTATGATAGAGAACCTTGCTGGTTCTGATGAACGACATAAACTCCCGTGAACTGATATCATTGAGCTCTTCGCTGGCAAGTACCACATCGAGATTCCGTTCAGTGGCGACTTTTTCAATTGCACTTATGATTTCCTTATAAATTTTTTCGGTCCACTGCTGAATTTTAAGATTTATTTCCTGCTCGTAATATTTGTCGTTGGCTTCAAGCATGGCCTTTTTCTGGGCACCTTCGCGAGCAAGTTTCAGGTAATCTTCACTCCCAACTTTCCTTGTATCCATATCTTTTCTGAGCAGGTCGATTTCGGCGGCGGATTTCTGCATTTCGGCGCGAACCGCGTTGTCTTTTTCTTCCATCTTTAGTTTCCACTGAGCATGCTTTTTGCTTCGCACGAAGATACTGTCGATATTGACGACGGCTACCTTAGCGGGAGCGATTTGCGGCTTGCTTTCCGCCAGGCCGTGGTCATAACCAATAAAGAGGCTCACGATAGTGGTTAATGCTATGATGGCGATAATTTTTCTGGAATCCATTTGTGTACCTTTCAAAAAACAATTTCAGTTTAGTATTTCAATAATTTAAAACAGTGCTCCTACTGAGAAGCTGAATACCCTTCTATCGTCATCATCTTCTTTTGCCAAAGGAACGGCCAACTCGAAACGCATAGGCACCGGTCCGAACCACTGCGGTATCAGGATTTGCAGCCCCGTTCCGATAGATGCCCTTACTCCACCTGAATCAATGAGTCCGGCATCTGTAAAGAACAGCAGTGAAAAAACTTCGTTATCGAGCGGTACGGAAATTTCGGCATTAGCAAGCATTATCCAGTCGCTGCCGATCGGATCCTTCTTTTCTCTGGTACCTGCTGTTGCCCATCCGCGTGTACTAACGCCACGATAGTCAAAGCCTCTTATAGAGTGGGTTCCGCCAGCGTAGAATTTTTCAAAAGGCGGGGCATCGCCTCCTGTAATTGTGGCGGCGTGTATTTTTGTTTCCAGAACGGTTCTGCGTTCGGCAAGGTCCTCGTATAAAGTTTTATACCATCTTTGCGTGGCACTGAGAATTCCGTAAGTATGGTCACCGCCGACCTGCTCATAGCCGGCGTCAAAGTTATATCCCCTGGTGGGCAGGAATCTGTTGTCGGTGGTATCTTTGCGAATATAAATCCTGGCACCGAACAGATCGTTATTGCCTTTTACATCTTTGATTTCCTTTGGTGCATCAGAATCAATATCTGTCACCTCAACATTTTCAACCCTGAACGAGATACCTCGCCGCCACTTGTTACGATAGCGTTTTTCAAATCCGACATAGGCCTTTAGCCGGTTCTCATCGTAAGACTCCTGAAACCTGCCGAAACTGGAAGCAACAACATCCAGTGAAACTGGTTTGCTATACAAATACGGTTCTGTAAAACTTATCAAAAATCTGCTTTGTTCGGTACCGGGTTCAGCGGAAATTCGCAACCGCTGGCCCGCACCCTTGAAAGCTTTACCGGAGAAAATTTCTCCGAAGTTTTCCGGCCAATCGCTAATGTCAAAATTTCTCTGGTCGAATGTCATCATACCGATAAGTCCGCTATCGCTTGCGACACCGGCACCGACCATAATCGAGCCGGTCTGCCCTTCAATGATATTTACCTGTGCATCGCGCAGGCCGGGGGTATTGCCAATGGCCTTAATAAATGCCGATTCAGTCATGGCCTGGCGTCTCATGATCCTTTCCAGTTCACCGGTGCCGTCACCGCGGGCAATGTCGCCGTTGAACCACTCGGCAGGGTGAAAACCTTCTTCGTCAAGAATACAGCGAATAACCTTGTCATGCGTGGCTTCGTTTCCTGTAATATCGATCTGTCCGATTTTGAAACGGCCGCCTTCAACGATATCGAACTTTGTAGTAACGCTTCCGGGCTTGTCAAACGATCGGGTATGTTCAATCCTGGCATCGAGAAAGCCTTTCTCCAGGTACTTGCGGAGTATCTTGCGCCTGTCGTAATCGCCCTTTGCGCTGCTGTAATAATCATCGAGTTTGAGTCGAAAATCTCCTGTTATCTCTTCTTCTGTGAAGAACTGATTGCCGGTAATGACAATTTGTTCGACGTTATAGACCGGACCCTGATGAACCACAAAGGTAATGTAGGCACGGGTATTATCCGATTCGAACTGAACCTCCGATTCGACGCTGGTATCGAGAAACCCCTTCTTCTGAAAAACTGTCGATAACTTAGTAACATCATCTGAAAGCTGCTCGGGGTCGTAGTAGGCCGGCCAGAAAAAGAATTTGCGGGTCTTAGTCTTCACGACCTTGCGTAATTTCTTTTCGCTTAGACCCTTGTTGCCTTCAAAAGAGACTTTTTTGACCTTTACCCTTGGCCCTTCAGTGATTTGGCAGGAAACCCGGCCTCGTTTTAACGACTCATCGGCAACCGCTGCTGTAACAAAAGCATACCCGGCCTTGCGGTAAAGCGTAGTGATAAGCTCGATACCATTTCGCACAATAAACTCATCGAGATAGTCGCCCTTGCGGATACCGATTTCTTTGGAGAGTTTACCTGCGGAAAAGTGCTTGTTGCCGGTAAAAGTGATTGACCGGATAAGATTTTTTTCCGTTACGACAAATGTCAGCTTCACCTGCTCGTCAACAATTTCAGTATTATAATAGGCAAGCTTGACACCGTCGATTTGTCCGATACGCCGGGCATCTTCGGCGGCGGCGGCAGCATCGAAAATTTCACCGCTGCGGGCACGCACAACCGACAGTATCTTCGTCCGGCTGATACTTACATTACCTGTCACATTAACAGCCGAGATGCGCATCTGCTCGGACGCAACGGCAAAAGCGGCAACAACCACAACCATCACAACGAAAACAAGTCGGCTCCAACCGGCAAAGATACGATTTTCCGACATAGCTCAATCCCTTCCAAAATAACTGTCCGCACCATCGGTTAAGTTACTCAAACCGCCCAATTCGACTTAAACCAGCCTGCCAAACGAGTACAAACGGGCATAATACAGATTCAGGACGAATTTGCAAGGGGTTTTTGGCGGTTTGGAGCGACGGGTATTTTCAGAGGATATTTCGGGATTTGCACAAAGCCTGTTTTTGATTGACAAAAGGCCATTTTCGTGTTAATCTCCCCGCTTTCAACGGATTATGACTAAAGGAAATACTGATGCAGGTAGAGACACTTATCCTCGGCGATTACGAGACGAACAGTTATATTCTCACCGCCGACGATGCAGCAAAAGACTGTTTGATAATCGATACCGGGCTGGACCCGGAGCCCCTGGTAGATTATTTGAAGAGCAATAATTTCATCCCGGAGGCGGTTATCCTTACGCACGGCCACGCCGACCATATTATGGGTGTAAACGTGTTGCGGGAAAACTGGAGCGATATTAAGGTCGCAATCCACAAAGACGATGCCGAAATGCTCGCCCGGCCGGCGCGGAATATGTCACTGCTTGCAGGCAGTGCGTTCAAGACCGAGCCTGCCGATATACTTATAGACGAAGAAGGACCAATTGAATTTGCCTCGCTGAAGTTTGATATCCTGCATACGCCCGGCCATTCCCTCGGGGGAATATCTCTTTATTCCAGGGAGCATGGGGTGGTCTTTGTGGGCGATACGCTTTTTGCAAGCTCGATAGGGAGAACGGATCTGCACGGCGGAGATTTTGATACCTTGATTGCCTCGATAAAACAAAAACTCCTTACACTGCCGCCGGAGACACGGGTTTTCACCGGCCACGGCCCGGCAACAACAATTGAAGTTGAAATGCGAAGTAATCAGTATTTAGTATAGGGGAATTTTTATGACAGCCAGCCAAGACAAACTAATTGATTTCGGCAAGCGGAGCGGACTGAAGGTCCATCCGGTTAGTATGGGTACGATGCGTTTTCCCAAAGACGACCAGGAGGCCGTATTGCTTATCCGCGAGAGCATTGATGCCGGGATGATCTATATCGATACGAGCAGGGGCTACGTTGATAGTGAACTCAAACTTGCAAAGGCGCTTAAAGACGGCTATCGTGAAAAGGTGATACTCTCAACGAAGTGGTCCCCGTGGATTTTGGAAGTTGAGCCGGACGACAATGCCTCCGCAGAGTGTACATATAAGCGGATACTTGAATCGATGGGCCGGCTGGAGGTTGACAAGCTGGACTTTTATCAGGTCTGGAACATAGACAGCAAGGAACATTACAAACAGGCAACAGCCAAAGACGGCATGCTGGACGGGATTATGCGGGCGATGGATGAAGGGCTCATAGAGCATACCGGTTTTACAACACATGATACGCCGGAAAATGTCAGCGGATATATCGATGATGCCGACTGGTGCGAGGCGATACTTTTTACATACAATATCCTCAACCCGGCCTATAGGGATGTTATCGCCAAGGCACATGACAAGGGTATCGCGACGATCGTGATGAACCCGCTGGGCGGCGGTATGCTTGCGGAAGATTCGCCCGTTCTAAAAAATGCGGTCAGGAAAGCGCTTGGCCATGAAAATATTATCGAAGCGTCGCACAGGTACCTGGCAAGCAGCGAAATTGTCGATACGATCCTGTGCGGGATATCCAAACCGCCTGATATTGCATCCACGATAGAAAATTTTTCAAAACCGGCGTTGACCGCAGACCAGATGAAATCATTGGAAGATGCGATGGATGAAATCTCCAGCAGGAGTATGGGGTTCTGTGTGGACTGTAAGTATTGTATGCCGTGCCCGCAAGGGATAAATATACCTGTTATGATGAGGGTTTCTTATCTCAACAGGTTCCTGAAGCTAAAGAGCCGGCCGGCCGAGCTCTACAGCTGGCAGTCCAAATCGCCTGCCGAATGCACCGCCTGCGGGGAGTGTGAAGAAAAATGCACACAGAAACTCAAAATCATCGAAGAGATGAAGTACCTGGTCGATAAATTCGGAAAGAAAGATTAGCCGCTGCTGCCGCTGGATTGCTTCAGCGCTCGCAGCTCTTTCAGTATCGGCCATTCACTGAAAGCCAGCACCAGGAACATTACCAGGTTGGCAATTGGTACAAGCATCAAAAGTCCCAGCGCCCAGCAGTAGCCGGCCTTTGAGAAAATTTTGCAAAAGGCGATAACGGTTATTATCATTGCAACCAGCCACACCACACCGCCAATGACTATAGGGATTATCATTAATGCCGCACTTGGTTCAAAGCCACATTGTTGCATTTTGAATCCTTTCAATAAAATGTGATTAGCGTATTTATTTTAGTGGTCCACCGGCTTGCCGAGCATCTGTTTTATTTCATCAAGTTTTTCATCGAGCATCTCCTGAGAATCCGCCTCGACATTGAGCCGCAGCAGAGGTTCGGTATTACTCGGCCGGACATTGAACCACCAGTCCTTAAACTGTACCGTTACGCCGTCCAGATCGTCGTAGTCACCCTGGTTGTAGTTGGCGGCCAACTGTTTCATGGCCTCTTCCTTCTCATCAACCTCAAAGTTTATTTCACCGCTCGAAGAATACCGCCGCAGAGGTTCTATCAACTCACTGACAGGCGCACCGGAGGCACTTAGAATATTCAGCACATGAACAAGGGTAATCATACCGGAGTCGGTACAGTAATTATCGCGATAGTAAAAATGGCCGCTAAGCTCGCCGCCGAATACCGCGTGGCTGTCACGGAGCGATTTCTTCATAAAGGAATGCCCCACCCGCTGGCGTCGTGGTGTCCCGCCGTATTTGAGAACCTCTTCACGAACGACCATAGAGCTGCGAAGATCATAAACGACGGTAGCCTTTTTGTTTTTCTCCAGAAAGTATGGAACCATCAGCGCGGTCAGCAAATCACAACTGATACTCCTGCCGTTTTCATCAACCATCATGAGCCTGTCGGCGTCGCCGTCAAAACATATACCAAGATCGGCCTGCTTCTTGACAACGGTTTTTTTGAGTTCGGCAAGGTTGGCTTCAACCAGCGGATTGGGGTCATGCTTGAATTTGCCATCGTGCTTGAAGTTCAGACTGATTATCTCTATCGGCAACTCGGAGAAAATAGCCGGAACAACTTTGCCTGCCATACCGTTAGATGCATCAACAACAATCTTGAGCGAACGAATTTTTTTTGCCAGGAAACTGAGAACATGTTTTGCATAGGGGATCATCACATCACACTGTTCGACCGCGCCGGAGGCATTGGCCTTTGTGTGCAGCAGGGCGGTTGCTATATGTTTTATTTCTTTTAGGCCGGTATCTTCACCGATGGGTTTTGCGCTCAAGCCGGAAATCTTGAAACCGTTATACTGGGCCGGGTTATGCGAGGCGGTAATCTGAACACCGCCGCAGGTACCGAGATGATTGATCGCAAAATACAACTGCGGCGTATCAATCATTCCGATATCAATAACGTTGGAACCGGTCGAGTTCATACCTTTAATAAGTGCCTTAGAGACAGCCGGGCTGTGAATCCGCATATCCCTTCCGACACACAGTGACTGGGCATTGGCAAGGCCCCGCTGGTAGCCCCGCAGGAGCGACCGCAGGAACTGGGCGGTGGCATAGCCGATTTTCCACGCCGCTTCTTCGTCTAACTGGTCCGGGTAAATACCCCTGATGTCGTAGGCTTTAAAAATCGATGGGTCCATTATTTCATACTCCGAATATATTGTTGGATAATTCCCTGCCGGCAAAACCGGCCTGAATCCGCAGTTTACGCCAGAAGAGACAATATGTCAACCATCCAGTTGGCAGAGGGGTTATGTGAGTAAAAAAGGTTGTCTTAGCCCTGTTTTTCACGTAGACTTGCAGTAGAACCGCCTCAGAAAAAGAATATCTGGCCAATTCAGGCGGAATTTTGGAAATTATCAATGTTATGGGGAGAAAAGTATGTTTTTTAAACGTGCAAATGGGAAATGGCAGTTAATTTTACTGGTATTGGTCGGATTGCTGATTGCCGGCTGTCAGGAAAGGCAGACAGTCAAGCCAGGTAAATCCGAGGTGAAAAAATACGAACCTACCTGGGAATCATTGCGCCAGTACAAGGAAGTCCCCAAGTGGCTCCGTGAAGGCAAATACGGGATTTACACCCATTGGGGCCCTTACGCGGTGCACGCCTACGGCAAAAACACGACCTGGTACTCTTACGCCATGTACAGGGAAGAAACCGAGGCCCGAAAGCACTTCGAGAAAACATTCGGTAAGTTAACACCTGAATTCGGTTACAAGGACCTTATCCCGAAGTTCACGGCCCATAAGTTCGACGCCGATGAGTGGGCTGAACTGTTCGCAAAATCCGGTGCGAAGTTTGCCGGCCCTGTCGCCGAGCACCACGATGGCTTTGCCATGTGGGATACCAAGTATTCCAAATGGAATGCCGCGAAAATGGGGCCCAGGCGGGATGTTGTTGGTGAATTTGAAAAAGCGGTCAGAAAGCGGAACATGAAGTTTGTCACCGCATTTCATCATGCCGCCAACTGGTTTTTCTTCCCCGTCAAGGATAAGCGCTATGACACCGGTGATCCTAAGTATGCCGGTCTTTACGGCCAGCCGCACGAACCGGGCGAGATGCGCAACCAAGAGTTTCTGGATGAGTGGTATGGCAAGATCATTGAGGTTATAGACAATTACAGCCCCGACTTTATCTGGTTTGACTTTGCTCTCGATTCAATTCCCGAAGGTTACATCAAGGACTTCCTCGCCTATTATTACAACGATGCGGAGGCCAAGGGTAAAGAGGTCGTCGTTACCTACAAGGGCAACGATCTTGTGCCGGCTACCGGCGTGCGTGACCTGGAACTGGGCCAGGAGGCAAATATCACCTATCATGAGTGGATTACCGATTCTACGGTCGATGACCGCGGCGCCTGGGGCTATGCCGAGGACCTTGTATATAAGACGCCCGACCGTGTGGTTGACAACCTCGTCGACCGCGTCAGCAAGAATGGCTATCTCCTGTTAAATGTAGGTCCAAAACCAGATGGCACAATTCCCGAAGGTGCCCGAAAGCTCCTGCTCGAGCTGGGTGAATGGCTGGACGTGAACGGTGAGGCCATTTACGGCACCAGTCCGTGGACGATCGCAGGTGAGGGTTCGACGAATCTCGGCGAAGCCAGCGACATCGGCTTCAATGAGGCTGATACAATTTACACCAAAAAAGACATTCGCTTCACGGTCAAAGGCGACACTATCTACGCGACCTTCCTCGCCTGGCCCGGTGAATATGCCGTAATCCGTACCCTTCGGGGAGAAGGAGACCAGGCCGAGGAATTTGAAATCCCCCGTGAAGACCCGGGCCCTGTCGATCCGGAACTGTCCGTTGCCGGTAAAACCTTTACACTCAAGCAACGCGGCCGAAAGTCCACATACCAGTTCAAGGACGATGGCGGGGTCACAATTACCCAGCCGCCCCAGCGTGAAGGCGGCGACCCAAAAATCGGGGAAGCCGAATACGAACAGGTAGGAACTGAGATAACCATCGTAATGGGTGATGACTATGAAATGCAGGCAATATACGACGGCGAAAACTTCACGCGAGCCCCGCGCGCTCCACGTCATGAGGGGTTCTACAAAGAAGAGATCAAACGCATTTCGATGCTCGGTGATGGAAAAAGCCTCGAGTGGCACAGAACGGAACAGGGACTCGTCATCAGGAGCCCGAAAAAAAAGCCGTGTGATTATGCATATGTCTTCAAGATCGAACGCTACCATTATCCGCGGATTGATTAAGCAGGGTATAAGTAATACATAATTCAAATTCAAAAGGGCTGTTTCTATCTAAACAAATCTGAGTGGGAACCGGTGCGCTCCAAAATTAAATCATCGCCGCGAACACAATAAATCAATATCCAATCCGGCTCAATATGGCAATCGCGCCTCCCTTCCCATTTGCCGCTAAGTGGATGGTCCTTGTATTTAGCGCTCAGAGGCTCACCTTTAAGCAGCTTGTCAATAATATCCCAAAGTTTTCTTTCGTCCTTGTTGCGTTTCATCGCAAGCTTGAAATCTTTTTTGAACCTCCCTGTATAAACCAGGTTCAACTTTTAAGCTCCTTTGCCAACTCACTAATGCCTGAAACCCGATGGAGGTCTTTGCCGGCGTCAGTCTTATTAAAAGTCTCAACAGTGGTTTTATTGGGTAACTTAAGCTCAAAAGGTATACTTTTGGTGTAAATAATCTGCTTAAAAAACATATTTATAGCCTCTGACATATTCAGGCCCAAAGACCTCAATATACCTTTGGCTTCCTCTTTTGTTTCGCTATCAATTTTTGCGTTTATCGTTACCGTACTCATTTTACACTCCTGTACATACGCTGTCAATATGATGTCTATACATAGTATACACGCTCTTAACCCTGTAGTCAAGTAAAAAGTTGACATTTTCTTTTTCTTACCCCCTCTCACTATTTTTCTATCGTTAGCAGCGGGATTTTAAAACTTTTTTTCTGTGTTTTCAGGGCAAAAAGGGCGATTTTAAAGTTTTTTGCAAAAAATCTGAAAAAAGTCTTGCATTTGTTTTGGTGAGTGTTAAAATACCATATATGTTTGATAGATATATAACAAACACAGCAAGCAAGTTTAACAAAGGTTTTTGGGGAAATGGGCAGGACCGAGCGCAATAAAGGCTGGCAGGGGCCGGCTGGAGGGAAAATTCACAGCGATAATGTTTATCCGCGCATAATCTGTGCGTAACAATTTGCGGGAATGCAATGGCAAAGGTTCAACTTGATCTTGAAAAGTTTAGTGCTGCCGCCAGCGGCGACAAGTCCCCCGTATCGCACGGCGGCGGTCTCTACGCAGATATGGCTGAGCTGCTCGCCAACAGGGCGGAAATCCTGACCGGAAAGGACAGGGACCTAGTGATGATGTACCTGGAAAAGGGCTGTTCGATGGCTCCGCTGGCCCGCATTGCCGGCGTTAGCGAGAGCACAATTGCCAGGCGGATACATAAGCTTATGGCCCGGCTGCTCAACGGCGGTTACATAGTGTGCCTGCGAAATTGCGGCAGATTTACCAGGGGCGAACTTGCTGTCGCCAAAGACTATTTTCTACACAGCCGCACCATCGCCTCAATCGCCGCTAATAGGAACATGTCGATATATCTCGTTCGCAAGACCATGCAAAAAGTCCGCGACATTACACTGGAGCAATCACGAACGGTAAACTCAAAGATTAAAGCTAAAAGCGTAAAGCTGAGGAGGCCGCTACCTGGGGCACAAGTTCGCGGCAGATTTGATTAAAAGACCTTAATCCCGATGTACGTCGGGACTGAAGAGGCAAATACCAGAGCAAACAAAGAAATACAGGATCGTGTTACAAATTCAAAAATACAAAAAAAGGATTTTACGAAAGGAAGTGATAAAAATGCAAACCTACAACATTGAAAAAATGTTCCCCCGTACCGTTAAGCTGACCGAAAAGGTCATCTCGGTTATGAAGATGTTCGGTCTTGACCGCCAGCGGCTCAGCAATGGAGGGCTGATCCACAAATGCAATCTCAAAATAAAACCAGGCGACATATGTTACATCACCGGCCCATCCGGCAGCGGCAAAAGTGTTCTGCTCAATGAGCTGTATGAGATGGCCAAGCCGGACGAAAGGCTCAACCTTAAAGATATACCGCTGGAAAAGGGCAAGACCCTTATCGATTGTATCGAGGGCGATTTTTTCAGTGGATTGCGGCTGCTTAGTAAAGCCGGCTTAGGTGATGTCTTCAGCGTTCTCAACGAGCCGGTATTTTTAAGCGAGGGACAGAAGTATCGTTACCGTCTTGCAAGGGCGATCGCAAGCGGCAGGAAAGTTATATTCGCAGACGAATTCTGCTCCGGTCTTGACCGGATAACCGCCGCGGTAATAGCGCACAATATCCGCAAAATCGCGGAACCGTCAGGGCTGACATTCATCCTTGCCTCGAGCCACGATGATATGCTCTGCGATTTGCTGGCCGATGTGGTCGTGATAAAACACCTAAGCGGAAAAACGGAAGTGATTTACAAGGACCGGAGATGAATAACAGAAAGTGTAGTGTAACGACGCATCTTCAAATAACCCCGGCTGGGTTGAATGAGTACAACCAGTTGAGCAGGTTTCATTATCGCGACAGCAATTTATCTCCGTACGCAGCAATCTATGCAATAAGAGATGCACATCCCGTTCGCAGCAGGTTCGCTCCGGTAGTAGGTATAATCGTTTATACGATGCCGGCGGCAGCCCTTGAACTTCGCAATATCGCAACCGGCGGCAGGTTCAGCGGGTTCGGCGACAGAAGGCTGCAGCTGCAAATGGTCAACAAACACATCCGCTGTATCAGCAGGGTTATCATCGAGCCTCGCTACCGCGGCCTTGGCCTTGCCTCAATGCTGGTGCGGGAGACGATACCGAAAATTGATGCGGAGATAATCGAGGCGCTTGCGGTAATGGGAACGATCAACCCGTTCTTCGAAAAGGCAGGGATGAGGCGGTATGAGGGCAAAATTCCGTTGCGTTGTGTAAAACTTATCGAGGCAATGGGTATGGTCGGTATCAACGAAGATATGCTTATCGACCCGGCCGGCGTACAAAAAAAACTCGACTCACTCGGCCCTAAGGAGGCGGGGTTTATCGAATATCAGCTTGGTAGCTTCCTGCAGCACTACGGCAAACGAAAACATATGCCGCCTGGTATCGGTCGGACGGGATATGTACTAAGCAAGCTTACCAGCAGGCCGGTTTATTATATATTAGAAAAGAAAAAGGCAGAAGGCAGAAGGCAGGAAATAAGAAAGGAACGGCGTAATGGAACAGAAGCAAATTGAATCAATTGCAATTAACCGGCTCTCGGCGCACCCAGCCAATCCGAACAGGATGAACAATTCGTCGTTTAAAAAGCTGTGCAGCCATATCGCAGAAGCCGGTAATTATGAGCCTGTTATCGTCCGGCCGAAACCCGGCGAAACGGGCCGCTTTGAGATACTCAACGGCCATCACCGGATAATGGCTCTCAAGAAACTGGGCCATGAAAATGCGGACTGTGTTGTATGGGATGTTGATGACGAAAGGGCGCTTATACTGCTTGCAACATTGAACAGGTTAAGCGGCAGCGATGACCTCGGCAAAAAGAGCGAGCTGATAAAGCAGCTTACCAGAAGTTTTAATAGCAGGGAGCTGGCAAAGCTGCTGCCGGAAACAAAGAAGAGCATCGAACGGCTGAAAGATCTGAACATGGTGGCAAAGAGAGCCTCTATTCGGCAGAAGGCGTTTTTGAACCCGGTGGTGTTTTTTCTTACCGATAACCAGAAGCGAATCGTTGACGAAGCGATCGCATCTGCGATTGACCCGGGGCAAACAGGTACGACCGCACAGAAGCGGGCGTGGGCGATAGTGAAAATTTTACAGGAGGCAAAACTAAGATGAATAACAAAAAGAAACGATTGAACAAACGGCAGTTGGCGGTGGTTGATGATTTATTCGCAGGCAAAATGACCGAATCGGAAATCCTTGAAAAACATAATTTGGGAATATCAGTGTTTCGCAAATGGCTGGCCAGTGATAATTTCATCGTCGAGCTTACCCGCAGAACCGAGGCTGCACGCAGACAGAGCGAAATGATCATCGCACGGTTCGCCCCAGCCGCAGCGGCAGAACTGGTGGCCCTGACCGCATGCGAAAAGGAGGATGTCCGCAGAAAGGCATGCCTGGATGTAATCACGGCGGCAGGCAGTAATCGACCCTCGGCCATTGCCGCTGAAACCAGCCCTGTTGCGGATAATATCGAAAAAACAACAGCGCCTGCATGGCTCTCGCCCAAACTTGCCAGCCGACTGCTCGCCGTCATGGCAGAAGAAAACAACGATGATAACGAATAAACACGAAAATTTTAGGCAGGATTTACGAAAGGATTACTCATGAACATAAGCCCATTTATTGATCAGCTCGGTGTCGCCGCCATATATTCGGTCGGGATAGGTTTCAGATGGCCAGTAAATAAAATGGTCCAAGCCAATCCAACCCCAAAAACAGTTTACACGCAATTCATATACGGCGTTATGTTTTTCAAGTATCTTTTTGTGATATTGATCGGTGCTGTTAGGAGTTGCATATTCAAAAGCCGGATAGGAACGAATTCCTGTGCCGGGAATTTTTGCTATATATTCGGGCACAAGATCATCAAGAGATTCAGGCGGTTTATGCTCTTTGGTGCGGTAAGATTCAATAGCCTGGATTATAACTTCGGCCCTCTGACTGACGCGTGTAAATGCGGCTTTATGTATTTTCCAAGTAAGGGTTTGTGATAATTTAGTTGCCAGGAAGGCCATAATAAAAATGGCACAAAGAATTAATAATACTGAACGTGCTTTACCCCTTGGAAAAAAGAAACCTATAAAAGTTACGGGAACAACAATATATGCCGCCAGCCCAGCAAAAAACACAGGTACCATAAAAATAGAAAAGATACATGGAGGATTAATTAAATCTTCATTTGGAGGGCCGTCGCTAACAGAATACCATTCAAATAATATGTATGTAACACTTATCAGCAGAAAGAAAACTGCAAATGACGCAAGCAGAAATAATGTTTTTCTTTTGTTCATAAATGGCCTCCTGTCAACCTGGAATATAATAACTAATTTGAAATAATCAAGTAAAAATGAGTGAAAAAGAAAAATTTGAATACAGGCCGGAGACTGATGAAAGTAATCAGGAGGCCGAAGACTGATTAAAGTTGGTCGTTATCAAAATGTAAATTGTAAATATACTGAAAACTATTAAAACCAAGCCAAAAATTCTATAAAGACAGATCACGAGGATATATCGCAAAGTACCTTTTTCGGATGTAGGGATTGGAAGATTTAATAAGCCTTTCTTAACTCTATTAATTAGGCGGTCTTTGGGAGTAAATGACAGATAAATACCAAGACTGCCAAAGATTAAGGCAATAATCCATGTAATGATTTTAAAAAATGTAAAAACTATTATGAAGACTTTAGCCATGACTTATTAAACCTTAAAGAATGAATATAGATTTGAATGATTATACTAAAAAACACAAATATTACAAGAAAATTATGAGTGAAGTTGAAAAAATAAATATGGTTCGCAAGAGTTTAATTTCAGGAGGATAAGTTATGGCTGGTTTAATCGAGAAAAGTTCTATCGATATCGCCCGGGCGGCTGGTCTTTATGAAGCTGTTCGCAGGGCCCGTCCGGCGACAAAAAAAGATCTGCTCAATTATATCCGACTCTATCTCGGTATTGTCATTCCGGACAAAATAATCTGCGCAGGCCACAGCAGCCCTGCCGATTACCTGTGGTATGCCTTCGGCAATGATTTCGCCGGAAACAGGATAAACGGCGATGCGGTCGTCTGGGCCAATCGCGGCG
>SDBT01003735.1_pt1 | contig 26198 bp, 23 predicted proteins | sample 2277101 | NCBI WGS metagenome assembly SDBT01 (sample SAMN10404973, study PRJNA504765) | marine sediment metagenome | isolation source: marine sediment core GS10_PC15, 103 cmbsf | place: Arctic Ocean: Southern Knipovich Ridge | collected 2010 | reverse complement strand
CCCGAAGAAGATCGGCAACAACGCCTATCGTTGTCCGTAATAGGGCGCTTTGAGCTTAACGGCTCTTGCCTTTGAGGGCGCGCGTACCGGGCTTGCCGGCTTTCGAGCGGGGGCGTGATTTCTGAAGCGGGATCTCGCGGTTATGCGGACCCATCTCGTCGAGGACCGGCTTATGGGGTCGGCTCATATCCGTCTGCGATGCATTGCGCTCCAACTCTGACTGACGCGCCAGCGGATCGTTGGCGATGGCGAGTTCCATCCGGCTCAGGCGCTTGACCTCGTCGCGGAGCCGCGCCGCTTCCTCGAATTCCATGTCCGCCGCCGCGGCGCGCATGCGCTTCTCCATGTCGGCGATGACGCTCTTGATATTGTGGCCGACCGGCGTCTGGTTGCCATCGGCAAAGCCCGTGCCGGCATCGACCAGTACATGGTCGCGCTCATAGACGCTCCCAAGAATGTCGCCGATATGCTTCTTCACGCTTTCCGGCGTGATGTTGTGCGCCTTGTTCCATGCGGCCTGCTTCTCGCGCCGCCGGTTGGTTTCGGCCATGGCGCGCTCCATGGATCCGGTGATCCCGTCGGCATAGAGAATGACGCGCCCGTCCACATTGCGCGCGGCGCGGCCAATGGTCTGAACCAGCGAAGTTTCGGAGCGCAGGAAGCCTTCCTTGTCGGCATCGAGAATGGCGACCAGCGCGCATTCGGGAATGTCGAGGCCCTCGCGCAGCAGGTTGATGCCGATCAGCACGTCGAAGGCGCCGAGCCGCAGATCGCGAATGATCTCGATGCGCTCCAGGGTCTCGACGTCGGAATGCATGTAGCGCACGCGAATGCCCTGCTCGTGCATGTACTCGGTCAAATCCTCGGCCATGCGCTTGGTGAGCGTGGTGACCAGAATGCGATAGCCTGCGTCCACGACTTTGCGCGTTTCGTCGATGAGGTCGTCGACCTGGGTGGTGGCCGGGCGCACTTCCACTGGTGGATCGATCAGGCCGGTGGGGCGAATGATCTGCTCGGCGAACACACCGCCGGTCTGCTCAAGCTCCCAACTGGCCGGGGTCGCCGACACATAGATCGATTGCGGGCGCATGGCGTCCCATTCCTCGAAGCGCATGGGCCGGTTGTCCATGCAGGAGGGCAGGCGGAAGCCATATTCCGCGAGCGTAGATTTGCGCTTGTAATCGCCACGGAACATGCCGCCGATCTGGGGCACGGTGACGTGGCTCTCGTCGACAAACACCAAGGCGTCGTCGGAGAGATATTCAAACAAGGTCGGTGGCGGCTCGCCGGGTTTGCGCCCAGTGAGATAGCGCGAATAATTCTCGATGCCGGCACAGGATCCGGTGGCATCCATCATCTCCAGATCGAACAGGGTGCGCTGTTCAAGCCGTTGCGCTTCGATCAGGCGGCCGGCGCCGTTGAGCTCGGTGAGCCGCAGTTTCAGCTCTCCCTTGATGCCCTTGATCGCCTGTTTAAGCGTCGGCTTCGGCGTCACGTAATGAGAGTTGGCGTAGATTTTGACCACGCTGAATTCGTCGGTCCTGGCCCCGGTCAGGGGGTCGAACTCGACCAGGCTCTCCACTTCGTCGCCGAATAGCGAAATGCGCCAGGCGCGATCATCCAAATGGGCGGGCCACAGTTCGATGGTGTCGCCGCGCACGCGGAAACTCCCGCGCACGAAGTTCACGTCGTTGCGCCGATATTGCAGAGCCACGAGGTCGGCCATCAATTGCCGTTGGTCGACCTTGTCGCCGCGCTTCAGGCTGAAGGTCATCGCCGTATAGGTTTCGACCGAGCCAATACCGTAGATGCAGGACACGCTCGCCACGATGATCACGTCGTCCCGCTCAAGCAGCGCGCGGGTTGCCGCGTGGCGCATGCGGTCGATCTGTTGGTTGATGGCGCTGTCTTTCTCGATATAGGTGTCGGTGCGCGGGATATACGCCTCGGGCTGGTAGTAGTCGTAAAACGAGACGAAATACTCCACCGCGTTGTTTGGGAAGAAGCTCTTGAACTCGCCATAGAGCTGGGCCGCCAGCGTCTTGTTCGGCGCGAGGATCAGGGCCGGGCGCTGGGTCTGCTCAATGACCTTGGCCATGGTGAAGGTCTTGCCGGAGCCGGTGACGCCGAGCAGCACCTGGTCGCGCTCGCCCGCGTTCACTTGGGTCACGAGCTCGGTGATGGCGGAGGGCTGATCGCCCTTCGGCACAAGGTCTGTCTGGAGATCCAGCGCGATGCCGCCTTCGGACTTCTCGGGCCGTGCCGGACGGTGGGGCGTGAAGTCGGGCACGTTCCCGGTCACCAAGGGGTGGTCCTGGATCAGCGGTTGCGGCGCGTCGCCAAAGCCCGGCGTGCGCCGGTCGCCGCTGAGCGGCATGCCGGCGTCTTCGCCGGTGACGGCGCGCGGCTCGGCGCGGGAGCCGAAGGTCTTGGGAACATTGTAGGCCATTGCCGGAATATGGCGGCGGGGAGGGGGCTTGGCTAGGGGCCGGGCCTGGCGCCTCTAAATCCCCAGCTCCCAGCGGAGTTGGGCGTTCCTATTGGGACGCCTTCCGACTACAAGAGGACTGGCCAATATCAACGGGTGCGCCTGAAATGTCCTTGCTTCCGCTCATGTACGACGTGCCGGTCTGGCTCGTGGCGATCATCGTCACGACCGCCGCTGAAGTCTTTTCCGTCGGCCTGATGCTGGTTGCCCGCCATACCTATGGCGTGAACCGCCTGAGCCTCAACAACGAGGTTGCCGGTTTCAAATTCGCCGTGGTCGGCGTCTTCTATGCCGTGTTGCTGGCCTTCGTCGTGATCGCTGTTTGGGAGACCTACACCGACACGGACGGGGCGGTTCGTGACGAGGCGAAGGCCGTCGTCGACCTGCAACTCGTGATTCATGCCCTGCCACTCGGTGGTGGCGCTGAAATTAGCAAGGATCTCGTTACTTATGCCGAAGACGTGCCGGCTCTCGAGTGGCCATCCATGGCGGTCGGCATGCCCAGCGAGGTCGTTTCTATGGATCTCAGGAAGCTCAGCACGGCCATCCTTGCCCTGCAGCCGGAAACCCGGAGAGACTTAGCGCTCTACCAGGACGCGCTGAGATTGCTGACGGAGATCGCGGACAATCGGATCGAACGGCTGGAGAGCGCAAACGGCTCGGTGCCGGTGATCCTTTGGATCGTGCTGATCATCGGCGGTGCGATTACCCTCGGATACCCCGCCTTCTTCGCATCGTCGAATCTAGGGGCTCAAATTCTCATGACCGCTTCGCTCGCGGCGCTGGTGGCGATGTCGTTGGTGCTCGCTCTGGCCTTCGACTTCCCATTTACGGGCGACCCGCATATCTCCTCTCTGCCGTTCGAAGAGGCCCTGGCGCACATGTCGGCGAGCGCGCCACCTCTCTGAAGCTTCAGGTGGAATGGCGGTTGGTTCCGACCCATTCCGGCGACCCTCGGCGTTGGCCGCGACGGTCTTCTCAAAGCGCGCTTCGACGATCCGGACGTCCGCCATCGCATGAAGACGCGCGTGCCATGTTCCAGCGTGCGCGACGGCAGTGTTTAGCGAAGCGAATCGTTTTGCGCGGCGATGTACAATTTCCGGCGAATGATGGTGTGACTTGAAAGAGTTGGTGGTTGCATTGCACGGAAGAGTGCCTGCCAAATTGCCATTTTTTGCTGCAATCAAACTGTGCTGAAAAAAATAATTGACTCGCCATGTGGGACGGCAAGCCTGGACCAAGTGAAGCGTGATTCGATGTACGCGTGGTGTTGAACGGGATGAAGCGTCATCAAAACAGAATCGGAGCAAAGCTATGGCTACGAGAACCACTGGGAAAAAACGCGCGACAGCAAAGAAGACCGCACGTAAGAGCCCAGCACGCCGCACGACGACTGCAAGGCGGACGGCCGCGCGCAAAACCACTGCCCGCAAGGCGCCCGCCAGGAAGACCGCAGCACGCAAAACTGTGAGGAAGACTGCGGCCCGTAAGACAACGGCCCGCAAGTCGACTGCGCGCAAGACTGTGCGGAAGACCACCGCCCGCAAGACAACTGCGAGACGGCCGGCAGCGCGCAAGACTGCCGCACGTAAGACGACTGCCAGACGTCCAGCCGCCCGGAAGACGGTTCGCAAGACCGCGCGGAAGCCAGCAGCGCGTAAGACGGTTCGCAAGACGGCCGCGAGACGGCCAGCCGCCCGGAAGACTGTGCGGAAGACTGCAGCGCGTAAGACGACCGCGAGGCGGCCAGCTGCTCGGAAGACTGCGCGGAAGACAACGGCACGTAAGACTGTGCGGAAGACCGCTCGGAAAACGACAGCCAGACGGCCTGTCGCTCGCAAGACAACGCGCAAGACAACAGCCAGACGGCCAGCCGCCCGGAAGACAGTGCGGAAGACCGCACGGAAGCCAGCAGCGCGTAAGACAACGGCTCGTCGGAGCACTGCACGCAAGACCACCGCACGGAAGACTGCGCGGAAGTCCACTGCGCGCAAAACGGCTGCTCGTAAGACGGCCGCCAAATCAGCAGCACCAAAGCGTAAGACAGCGGCGAAAGCCAAGCCGGCGGCAAAACGGAAACCAGTGGTAAAGGTGAAAGCCAAACCAGCGGCAAAACGTAAGCCAGCGGCGAAGTCCAAGCCTGTTGTTGCGGCCAAGCCAAAGCCTGCTGTTGTGGCGAAGCCGAAGTTTGCTGTTGTGGCCAAGCCCTTACCGGTCGCGCCCGCGCCAGTCGCACCAGTGGCAAGGCTTCCTGTGGCTGCGGCACCTGTGAGGCCGGCACCGCCGATCCCTCAGCCTGTACCCCGGCCAATGGCGCCGCCGTCGGGTGGCATGGGGGGGATGCCGCCGCGCCCCTCCGGTCCGGTGCGCGGTTTGCCCGGGTTCAGCCCGCCGCGTCCGTCGTTCCCCGACTCGAGTCCGAAGCCTTACCGGCCTTCGTGGGCGAGAGATGAGGACGACTAGGCTTTAGACAAGAAGGGCCGGCTCTTAAAAAAAGCCGGCCCTTTCTTTCTATGCACTCGTTCGCGCTCGATCGGCGCATGCGTGCTGACCGCTAGAAGCCTCTAAAGATGTTGCCGCAGGCGAGGATCACAAAAGCGGTCGCCATGACCCAGAAACCTTGGTCGGTGATGACCGGAATCTGGATGAATGCGCCGATGATGGCCAATGCCGCCAGAATAATCGAAATCACGAAGACGATGGTTGTCGGTGGTGACAGACTCAATCTCCAGCCCTCCCTCTTGTTGACGAGCGGACTGTAATCGTTTTCTGTGAAAAAGCGAGGGCGCGGGGTGGCCGGAACGCGACGAAAGCGGCCACCTACGGGGAATTTTTTCCGAGAATAAGGAGAGTTTATAATGGGGCCAATAATGCGGCTAGTCCTTGGGCTTGGTGTCCTCGTTGTCATTTTGGGAGCCGTCGCGCTCGGGCTTCCGGCCCATGTGACCGTGTCGCGCTCTGTGGTGATCAACGCGCCGGAATACGCCATCTTCCCTTATCTCAACACGCCTCGCCGCTACGCCAGCTGGTCGTCATGGGCGGCCCGCGACCCCAAGATGAAGGTGACCTATTCGGGTCCTCAAGAGGGCAAGGGCGCCAAGATCGAGTGGGAGAGCGAGGATGCGTCCATCGGCGTTGGCAGTATGGAAATCGTCAACTCCGAGCAGCCTCACAGTGTGGAGCTCACCGCCAATCTCAACGGCCTGGACGGGACGGGCGACTTTGACCTCGCGCCCGCGGGCTCAGGCAGCAAGATCACTTGGAGCTTTGGGTATCCGACCGGCTCGAGCCCGTTCAAGCGTTGGAAGGCCTTGATGCTCGATGGCTTTATTGGCGCGGAATACGAGGCCGGGTTGCAGAAGCTGAAAGCCCGGGTGGAAGAGGATCGCCGCCCAACCTCCCATCGGGTCGTCGTGCCGCCACAAGCTGTCCCTGCACTTGCGCCAGCAGCCGCGCAGCCGGGGCAGTCGGTGGTGAAGCAGGCCCCAGCGGGCGCTCAACAGGCGGCACCCGCAGCCCCGCCTGCAGGGAATGCGCCCTAGCGCCGATCGCCAGCTTAGACAGGCTCAATTTCGAAAACTTGTCGTCTAGACGACTTGCCGGCTACAGGTTCCGCTGCTCGCTAACGATTTGCGGTGCGGCCTGGGGTTCGTCATCGCGAGCGCCTTGGGTATGAATACCTTGGGTACGAGTACCTTGGGCGGCATCGATGATGAGGCGTCCGAACGGTCCGCATGCGAATAACGAGGTCTCGGCGTCGGCGCGTGCCGCCTCGTTGTGGGCGAGATGCGGGTCCACCACCCGGCGTCCGCTGACCCGATAGACGCAAATTTCGCCGTCGGCCGCCGTGAAGGTGATGCTGTCGCCGATTGTCACGTCGCTGATCGCCACATCGCCGAGCGGGGCCGAGGCCTTGCGTGCCTTGGCGTGCGTGGTGCGGTGCTGCACCGATGACGCCAGCGGAGGCGTGGCGACGGCATGTTTGACGATTTCGGCGCTGAGGCCGAGCCGGGGCACTTTCGCCGCCGGTACGAGCGACATGTTCACCGACAAGTCCTCCCAGGGCCAGCGGTCCGGCTGCGATTGGCCGGCAAGCGCCTGTTCCCAGACGCTTTGACGAACAGCCTGGGCGAGCCCGCCCTTTTCCAGGAGCGGGAACCCGGACCTGAACTCAATCAGACCGGCGAGAAGAAGAGTGACGGCAGTTGCTCCAATTCCCAGCCCGAGCAGCGCGCGCGGGCGAAAGAAGAGGAGGAGGAACTGCACCGACCCCCGTTTCGGCATCAGATCCTCCTCCCGATCCGCCGCGGGGAGGTATGGTCGCGGCGGTGGTGGCGCAACCAAAGGAGCGTCACCGCGCTTAGGATGGTGAGTAGAAGGACGAACATTCCGATTTGCCTCATTTGGCTATCTAGGGTCGATGACTCCGCCCCGGAGGCCTCAGATGAGGTGTCTCCTGGCTGAGCCGCGCCCGTCGCCAGCGGCATTTCGGTTTTCAGCCCACCGGCGGTGGGGCGCCCTTGGAATTTATCACAGACCCGGCCGTCCGGGAGGCACTGCGGCCGTTCATTTGTCATCACATCTCTGCCATCGGGCCGGGAATCGGCCAGCGACGCTAAATTCAGCGGGAGAAAGGGCAAAGATGCCAGGGGCTTAGTGAAGCCCGGAGCTTGGGGTCGCAAGGTCATCGACCGTCCCTCGATGCTCGACACGGGGACTAATGGACCATGGCAATGGGGCGGCGGCTTAGCCGTATTGTGGCTCTGGGAGGGCGGTCCCGCTTTTTGTCTGGCCCATAGGGATGCGGGCCCGGCACGATGAGGCGCTGCGGCGATAGCAGCACGGACTTATTGTGCATTGCACTTGCGGGGGAATGCGCCCCCGCATAGGGTTGCGGCGATTTCTTCCCGCAGCAGTTCGACATTCTTCCAGGAGTTCTCCATGGGACTGGTTGCCCGCACGCTTGAACGGGTCAAGCCCTCTCCGACCATGGCCATTACCAGCAAGGCGCGCCAGATGAAGGCCGCCGGCTTGGATGTCATTGGTCTTGGCGCCGGCGAGCCCGATTTCGATACGCCTGACAACATCAAGCAGGCGGCGATCGAGGCCATTCAACGTGGCGAGACCAAATATACCGCGGTCGACGGCATCCCCGAGCTCAAGAAGGCGATTGCCGCAAAGTTCGCGCGCGAGAACGGCCTCACCTACGAACTAAACGAGATCACGGTCGGCGCCGGCGGTAAGCACGTGCTTTACAACGCGCTGCTGGCCACGCTCGATCCAGGCGACGAGGTCGTGATCCCGTCACCCTATTGGGTGAGCTATCCCGATATCGTGCTGCTGTCGGGCGCGGAGCCGGTCGTCGTCGAGACTAGCCTCGAGGACGGCTTCAAGCTGACCCCGGAGGCGCTCGAGAAGGCCATCACGCCCAAGACCAAATGGTTCATCTTCAACTCACCGTCGAACCCGACCGGCGCGGCCTATTCCCGGGACGAGATCAAGGCGCTGACCGACGTGCTGCTCCGCCATGAGCGCGTGTGGGTGCTGAGCGACGATATTTACGAGCATCTCGTCTATGACGGCTTCGAGTTCACCACGCCCGCCGCGGTCGAACCCAAGCTCAAAGAGCGCACGCTGACCCTGAATGGCGTGTCCAAGGCTTATTCCATGACCGGTTGGCGCATCGGCTATGCCGGCGGCCCGGCGCCGCTGATCAAGGCCATCGGCACGCTCCAGTCGCAGTCGACCTCCAACCCCAGCTCCATCAGCCAGTGGGCGGCGGTCGAGGCACTGAACGGACCGCAGGATTTCTTGAAGGACTGGGTGAAGTCGTTCAAAGAGCGGCGCGATGTCGTGGTGTCCATGCTCAATCAGGCGAAGGGCTTGAGCTGCCCGACGCCGGCCGGCGCATTTTATGTGTACCCGTCCTGCGAAGGCTGCCTTGGCAAGAAGACGCCGAAGGGTACGGCCATCGACAGCGATGGTGACTTCGCTGCGGCGCTTCTTGAGGAAGAGGGCGTCGCCGTGGTGCCTGGCGCGGCGTTTGGGCTTTCGCCCTTCTTCCGTGTCTCCTATGCGACCGGCATGGACGCGCTGGAGGACGCTTGCCGTCGCATTCAACGCTTTTGCGCCAGTCTCAGCTAGGCTGGTCTATAATCGGCGTGGATGAAGCAGGGGGGGCGAGGGCATGAAATTCAGCAAGCTCAGCACGGGCAACCAGATCGAAGGCAAGATCATGGAGATCCGCAAAGGGGCCGTGACCGCCATCGTCTATGTGCTGATCGCCGGTGACACCACGATCGAGGCGAGCGTGACCATCGCGTCTCTGGAGACGCTTGGGCTTCACGAGGGCAAGTCGATCGCGCTGATCATCAATCCTAGCGACGTCATGATCGGCTGCGAATAGCGCCTTTCGCCTCGCCATGGGGCGGGCTTGCGGCCTACCCGGGGAACCACGGACATCATCGATACAACGGAAGGATCGGGCGTGAGCGATCGCTCATCGCAGACCCACTGCCTCGCCGGTGGCCGGACGATCGGCTACGCGGAATATGGCGACCCCGATGGGCTGCCGGTGATTGCGCTTCATGGCACGCCGGGCTCCCGGTTGATGTTCGCCATGACCGAGGAGGGCGCCCGCGCCCGGGGCTTGCGGGTGATCGCGCCCGAGCGACCGGGCTATGGGCTCTCCGAGTTCCACCGCTTCGAGACGATGGCCGAAACGGCAAGCGATGTGGAAGCGCTTGCCGATGCGCTTGGGCTCGACCGCTTTGCGTTGATGGGCCTCTCCGGCGGCGGACCGCACGCGGTGGCCGTGGCGCACCGGCTGAAGTCCCGGATTGTACGGCTGGTGCTGGTCAGCCCCGTGGGGCCCATCGCCGAATGCGACCATATCCGCATGTCCCATCTGCACCGGGTCATCTTCTCTCAGACGTCCCATCACGCCTCGGCCACGTTCTTTTCAACGTTGCGGACGCTGATGGATTGGGCGCCGAGCGTCGCCTACCACCTTCTGATGCAGCAGGTGACGGCGACGGACTGCGAGGTGCTGAACCGTCCCGAGGTTCGGGACAATCTCCAGGCGGCGCTCCAGGAAGGCTTGCGCACGGGCACCGACGGCGCGCTCCAGGATTTGAATCTCTACTGCGCGCCGTGGGACGTGAAGCTCGGCGAGGTCGATGTCCCGGCGTTCATGTGGCAGGGCGGCGAGGATACCGTCGTGCCGCCCGACGCCGCTTACTACCTCGCCGGCGCGTTGCCCAATTGCCAGCTCGAAGTCATCGAGGGCGCGGGCCATTACTGGGTGTTCGGGGAATTTGACCGCGTGCTCGACGTATTGCGCGAGGCTTGGCCGAAATAATTGGGCTAGCGTTTGTCGTAGAGCCGGCAGCAGCAGTGCCGCAATCCGTCCGACCCGATTTTGCAAACCAGCTTCTCTTGCGCGCTTTGGCACGGCGGAACATTGGTGTTCGCAGGCACACCGCTGCGGCAGCTCGCGGTGTAACGCACGCAAGCGCCACCTAGGAGCTCCGTGTTCCGCGGGCAGCTTGTGGGCGCCGCACTCGGCGGGCTGGCGCCCGCGTCACTTGAGGCGGGGGGGAGCGCATCGTCATTGGCGCCATCCGTCGCGCCACCGGATGACCCGCCCGACGAGGCCCCGGGAATCTTCCCCATCTTGCCGCGCCGTACGCCTCCAGCTTCGTTCCGGCATTTGAAGCCCTCAGCTGTCTGTCCACAGACGATCTTGGCCTCATGGAGAAGGCGTTGCTCCGATGCAGGTGGCGTTACCCGCATGAAGGCATCCGCGCCGTCGCGGCCGAGAACCACGGGCAGCACCCAGAGCAAGGCCGTCAGCGCAAAGACGAAAAGCAAACGCATGAAAACTCCGTCCCCTTCTGGGCGCCAACATAGAGGAGCCGGGCCGGGACAGCCAGACGAGGAGTCCCCTCGAATCGCGGGCCTTGCCAGAGGGGCTTTCGCTTGACACGATAGCGTCATCAAAAAGCTTGCGCGGGTAGGTGCGTCAGGAGCCTTCCCGCGGCCGATCGTGACCGAGGGAGAAAGTCATGGGCAAAGCGCAGGGCCAGCCAGCCCGCAGCGCCCGCTGCATCGCACTGGTTGGCCCCTATCTCAGCGGTAAGACGACACTTCTTGAATCTATTTTGGCGCGGACCGGCGCCATCAACCGTCAAGGCACCACCGCCGCCAAGAACACGGTTGGCGATGCCTCCGACGAGGCCAGGCATCACGGCATGAGCGTCGAGCTCAACGTGGCCACGGTCGATTTCCTCGGCGAGAGTTTCACCTTCCTCGACTGCCCAGGCTCCATCGAGTTTCAGGCCGACGCCGCGAGCGTGCTCGCCGCGTGCGACGCCGTCGTGGTGGTGTGTGAGCCGGACGAGAAAAAAGTGCCGGCGCTCCAGCTCATCCTTAAGCAGTTGGAGGACCACGGCCTCCCGCACTTCTTATTCCTCAACAAGATCGACAAGGCGGAGACCCGTGTGCGCGACATCGTGCCGATGTTGCAGCCCGCCTCCAGCAAGCCGCTGGTGCTGCGCCAGGTGCCGATCTGGGAGAACGACATCGTCACCGGCTTCATCGATCTCGCGCTGGAGCGCGCCCACATCTATCGCGAGCATGCGCCGAGCGAGGTGATCGATATTCCCTCGGCGCTTGCCGGCCGCGAGCAGGAAGCCCGTTTCTCCATGCTCGAGAAACTTGCCGACTATGACGACGAGTTGATGGAGCAACTTTTGGAAGACGTGCCGCCACCGCGTGACAAAGTGTTCGACGACCTTTCCAATGAGCTGCGCGAAGGGCTGATCTGCCCGGTGCTGTTTGGCTCGGCGGAGAACGGCAACGGCATTTTGCGTCTGATGAAGGCACTTCGCCACGAGGCGCCGTTCGTGTCGGCCACGGCGCAGCGGCTCGGCATTGAGGACGCGGCCTCTTGCGCATATGTGATGAAGACCTTCCACACGGACCATGGCGGCAAGCTGTCACTGGCGCGCATTCTCGCCGGCGAATTCGCCGACGGCGCCACCGTCCATAGTGGCGACATCGAGGAGCGCATCGCCGGGGTGTTCGATCTCGTGGGCCACGACCCGGTGAAGCGCGGCGCGGGCAAGCCCGGCGACACGGTGGCCTTCGGCCGCTTGGATGGCATCCAGACAGGCCAGACGCTTTCGACGGAGAAGGACGAGGCCATCGACATTGGGCTTGCGGAGATCGCCGACCCGGTGTTCGGGCTTGCCATCGAGGCCACGGAGAAGAAGGACGACGTGAAGCTCACCACCGGCCTTGCCAAAATCATCGAGGAGGACCCTTCGCTCGCCATCACCCATAACCAGGAAATGGGCGAGATGGTGCTGTGGGGGCAGGGCGAGATGCATTTGCGCGTGGCGCTTGAGCGGCTGACCCGCAAATACGGTATCGCCGCCGCCACCCATCCGCGCCGCATCCCCTACAAGGAGACCATCCGCAAAACTACGGAGGTGCGCGGCCGCCACCGCAAGCAGTCGGGCGGCCATGGGCAGTTCGGCGACGTGATGGTGACCATCGGCCCGTTGCCGCGTGGCGAAGGCTTTGCGTTCTCCGACAAGATCACGGGCGGCGTGGTGCCGAAGAACTACATCCCCTCGGTCGAGACCGGCGTGCGCGACTATCTCAGTTCGGGGCCGCTTGGGTTCCCGGTGGTGGATGTGGCCGTGTGCCTGATCGACGGGTCCTTCCATTCGGTGGATTCGTCCGACATGGCGTTCCGCCAGGCCGGGCGGCTGGCCATGACCGAAGGGCTCCCCCAATGCCAGCCAGTGCTGCTGGAGCCGGTGATGGCGGTCGAAATCGCCGTGCCGTCGGAGGCTACGGCCCGCATCAACTCCATCGTCGCCTCCCATCGCGGGCAGATTTTGGGCTTCGATGCGCGCCCCGGCTGGCCGGGTTGGGACGTGGTGCTGGCCAATATTCCGGAGGCGGAGATCCAGAACCTGATCGTCGAATTGAGGTCGGCAACGGCAGGAGTCGGTACTTTTCATGCCAAACCGGACCATCTGGCGGAGCTTGTCGGCAAGGCGGCGGACCAAGTATTGGCCCATCGGGGCGCTAAGGCGGCTTGAGCGACACTGCGATATGTCGCCAATGACCGGATCGAAACGGCTGGCTGGGCTTGCCCCGGCGGCCTCAGCCCGGTAGACGATGGGCCTCATTCTTCTCTTATGATCGATAGCTTTCTAGAGGTGCCGTATGACCGTATTTCCGCAGCTTGAAATCCCCGAGACCCTTGCTGCCGGCCCGGGGCCGGGGAACACCGACCCGCGCGTGCTTGAGCGCTTTGCCAAGACCGGCGTGGCCGACCACATGCAGAAGGACGTTCTTCGCGGCATGCTGGAAGCCAAGCTGATGCTGCGGGAGCTGTGGGGCACTAAAAACGCCTATACCTATGGCGTCGCCGGCACCGGCTTTTCCGGCCTCGATTGCGTGCTGTCCCTGATCCTGCCGGGCGACAAGGTCGTGGTGTTTCCGAACGGCACCTTCTCCGGCATCGACAGCCTGACCATCCGCATGAAGGCGGCCACCGCCGAGGAGCTTGCCGCCGATAGCCTCAACCCGAAGCCGGCGAGCGTCGTCACCGTTGAGACTGCTCACGGCAAGCCGGTCACGGCTGAGACCGTCGACAAGGCGCTGGCCGAGCACAAGCCCATGTGGGCGTTCATGGCTCATTGGGAGACCGGCTCGGGCCGTATCAACGACCTCAAGGGCTTCTCCGATGCCTGCGTCAAGCATGGCGTCATGGGCATTGTCGACGCCGTGTCGAGCCTAGGCGTGGGCGACTTCGACATTGACGATTATCCGGGCGTGGTTGCCTGGGCGTCCTGTCCGCAGAAGGGCGTGCTGGCCCTGCCGCTGACCTACGCGCCGGTGAGCTTCACCGACAAGGCCATCGACGTGATCAAGGCCCGTGGCTGCCGCACCTATGTGCATCACCCGATCCTCGACGCCCGTCATTGGGGCATCATCGACGGCAAGGACGTGGAGACGCCTGGTTATCACCAGACCCATTCCTGCTACGCCGTCGCCTCGTTCCACGAGGCGCTGCGCATCATTCTCAGCTACGGCCGCGCCGCCAAAGCCACCGATTACATTTATCACGAGAAGGCGCTGCGCCAGGCCGTCGAGGGCATGGGCTGCGAGGTCACCTCGGACATGCCGAGCCTGATCGTGCTGAACCTGCCGGGCAAGCTGGCTGGTAAGGAGAAGGAGCTAGTGCAGGGCGCCCGCGCCCAGGGCTTCGGCATTTGGCCGACCCTGTCGGAGCCGGTCCAGGTGCGTATCGGCATTCTCAATCAGCTTTCGGCTGAGCAGATCGACGAGATCGCCAGCCGCTTCGCCGACGCCATGCTGGCTATGGGCGCCGAGTTCGACAAGCAGCAGGTGATGAGCCAGCTGAAGTCGTATTACGCCAAGGCCGCGTAATCGTCTCGACGCTAGCGTCTCGAAGCGAGCTTCGGGAAGCTGAAGACGATTTCAAACCCTCTCCCTTCGGGGGGAGGGTTTTTTCGTGCCTTGGCGTGGGGTTTTAGTCCGTGCGGGGGTTGGCGTAGCGCCAATCGGCGGGCCGCTCGAAACTGCCCCGCCAGATGCCGCGCTTACCGGCCTTGGCCTCGGCCTGCTCAGCGGCATAAGGATTGCCGAATTTGCGCCCGAGATCGATGGCGTAGCCATCGCGCACTAAGGCCTCGCCAAGGTCCGGCACGCCCTCGGCGCTGCACACCGCCACGTAGCGGCCATAGCGGTCCTTATCGCGAACGTCGCACGCCACGCTGCCGCCCTTGATGAGTTTCGTGAGCTTAACCTTGGCGGCGCGGCCGCAGGCCCACGACCTGCCATTCGCCTCTTTGCAGGACTGTTTCAGCTCCGGCGCGTCGATGCCGAAGATGCGGTACTCGTCGCCATTGGCGGCGCGCAGACTATCGCCGTCGATGGAAACGATCCTGGCGTCAGCTCCGAAAGGCTCGACCTGGGCGGTGCAATAGCGTTCGAACAGAAGCACGAGGCCGAGCACAACCAGGAGCGCGGCGGCCTTGCCGAGCTGACTGGCCAGGGTCTTACGAGACGAGCGGGTACGCCTGCGGGTCGTCCGGCTACGCGTATGCGTCGTCCGGCTCTTTGCGGGTTTGCGCGTTTTGCGGCTGGACCCCGTGGACCGTTTGCGCGTGGAAGGCTTGTGGCGCGCCATCAGCCGCCGTCGATCTTGCGGCCGACAATGGCGATGGTCTGCTGATAGACCCCCGCCGCGTTCCAGCCTTTGATGGCGGCATAGTTGGGTTGGCCGGGCTGATAGCCGTCGCCGCGCCGCCAGCCATGGCCGCGCAGAAAGTTCGCCGTGGAGGCCAGCGCGTCGGCCTTGGAGTTGAGATCCACCCGGCCATTGCCGTCACCGTCCACGCCATAGCGCAGGATCGACTTCGGCAGAAACTGGGTCTGGCCCACTTCGCCATGCATGGCGCCGCGTTGAGAAGGGCTGAGCCTGCCGCTGTCAACGAGCTGGAGCGCGGCATAGAGATGCCCGGTGAAATATTCGCTCCGGCGGCAATCATAGGCCAGCGTGGCTACGGCGGAGAGCGTGTTCTGCCTGCCCATATAGCCGCCAAAGCCGGTCTCCAAGCCCCAGATGGCGAGCAGCGGTCCCGGCGGCACGCCATAGCGCTTCTCGATCGACGCCAAGAGCCGGGCATTGGACTTCTTGAGCCGCTTGCCCTTGGAGGCGATGGCGGACGCGCCACGCTTCTTCATGAATTGGTCGAGGCTGAGCTTGAAGCTTTTCTGCCCACGGTCGGCGCGAATGGTCCCGGTGGAATAGCGCGTGGCCTTCAGGGCCTGGATGCCGCGCCGGCCGATGCCGTTCGCAGCTGCTTCTTTGGCGAAGGCGCGCTTCCACCGCTCGAAGCCCGATGAGTTGTTGCCGCATTGGGCTGCCATAGCCGGAGTGGCGGCGAGGAGGAGGGCGCTCGCGATAAGCGCCACCAATCGTCCATGCAAAAGAAGCGATTTGGATTTTAGGCTGTGCGCCATAGGGGCCTTCCGCTTTTCATCGAAGGCCCGGCGCCGCACCGAACCGCCATGCCCGTCTTGCGAGAGTCGTTTCCCGCTAACCCATTTGTACCGTGAGGTTTCAGCCCTTGGCAATTGCGGATGGGGGAACGAGCGCCTCGGCGAAAGCCGGGGTCCATTTCGCGGGGCCCATTTCGAATGTCGGCACTGGTCGAATGTCGGCACTGGATTCCGGCTTGCGCCGGAATGACGAAGACCAAGAGCGGTCAGGCAGAAGCGAAAGGCCTTAGCCCTTCGGCGCCTTGAACTGCATATTGCGGAAGGCGTCGGCCATGAGCCAGCTCAGCTGCTGGGCCTGGATGCCGAAAGTCTGCATCTGGGTCTGCACGTAGCGGCTCTGAAGGGTCACGACTTCCTGTGCGTCGTCGGCCTTGGCGATCTCGCTGGCGAGCGCGAAAGAGCGCTCGGCGTTTTCCTTGGCGAAGGCGACGGCCCGCTCCTGGATGGCCTTGAAGTTGCCGGCCTCGGGGGCGCCTGTCGTGGACCAGGCATTCATCGCCTGGCTCATGAATTCCATGAACTGCCCGTAGGCCATGCGAGCCTGCTCGACATTCTTCTCGGCGAGGTCGCGCATTTCTGGAGGCATTTCGAACGTCGGTTGGTCTGCCATGGGGTTCCCCTTACGCCCTGTTTTCGTCAATCGTCTCTAGCCACTTCTATAGCGGCTCTAGATTACGCATTTCTTGCCCTTTGCGCCATCGGTGACGGACCCCTAAGGGACGAAAAACGACATTGGCCTTAACGGCTTGGCCGCGTGGCTTTAGACCTATTCAGCGGCTTCGGCCACCTGCTCGAGCCCGGCGACATAGCGCTCCACGTCGAGCGCCGCCATGCAGCCCAGGCCGGCGGCGGTGACCGCCTGGCGATAGATGTCGTCAGTGACATCGCCCGCGGCGAACACGCCCTCGATATTGGTCGCGGTGGAGCCCGGCGCCGTCAGCATATAGCCGCCCTGTTTGAGGTCGATCTGGCCCTTGAACAGCTCGGTCTGGGGCGTATGGCCAATGGCGATGAAGATGCCGTCGATGGGCAACGTCACCATCTCGCCGGTTTCCGTGTTTTTGAGCTTGGCGCCGGTGACCCCCAAAGGCTCGTCCTTGCCAAGCACTTCCGCGAGCTGGTGCTTCCACATCACCTCGATCTTCGGGTTCGCGAGCAGGCGTTCTTGCAGGATTTTCTCCGCGCGCAGCTCGTCCCGGCGATGCACAAGTATGACCTTCGAGGCCAGATTGGCGAGGTAGAGCGCTTCCTCGACGGCGGTGTTGCCGCCGCCGACCACGATCACCGTCTTGCCGCGGAAGAAGAAGCCATCGCAAGTGGCACAGGCCGATACGCCGAAGCCTTGGAACTTTTCTTCCGAGGGCAGACCCAGCCAACGAGCCTTGGCGCCCGTGGCGATGATGACCGCATCGGCAGTGTACTCCGTGCCGCTATCGCCTTTGAGCCAGAAGGGCCGCTGCTTGAGGTCGACCTCGGTGATCATGTCGGCGACCATCTCGGTGCCCACATGCTCGGCCTGGGCGCGCATCTGGTCCATGAGCCAGGGCCCCTGGATCACATCGGCGAAGCCCGGATAATTCTCAACATCCGTGGTGATGGTCATCTGGCCGCCCGGCTGAATGCCTTCGATGAGGAGCGGCTTCAGCATGGCGCGCGCGGCATAAATGCCCGCGGTGTAGCCAGCAGGACCGGCGCCGATGATGATCACCTTGGCGTGGTGAGAACCCATGGAAAATGCCTCTGGATTGTGTGTGGGCTGGAAGTGGTCAGCGGGAGGGAAGAGGTAAGCATCGAATACCTTGCGTGCAACCCGCTTTGGGACAAGCGTATTTTAGTCTTTGGTTTCAAGGTCCAGCGCGCGGCGGACGGCGGAGGCAACCAGTTCGGTGTCGTTGACCGGCGCATAGCTCCATGATTCCAAATGGCCCTCGAAGGGCCGTGTGGCGCCGCGCTCCCGCATCAGCGCATGGAAGCGGGAGAGCCGGGTCGAGCGGCCGGGCAGGGCCTGCACATAGACCGGTTTGCCGGTGCCCGCCGCCTCGGTGACCATGTTGACCGAGTCCTCAGTGACGACGATGGCGTCGGCGAGCGACAGGAAGGCGAAATAGGGATTGTCGCCGGTGCCGTCCCAGATGAAATGGGGTGTGTCGGCGATGGCATGAGAGAGCGCCGCGAGCGTATCGGGGTTCGTGCGGCGCGAGGGCGTGACGAGCAGCGAGCCGCCAGTTTCGTTGGCCAGACTTTTGAGCTTTGCGCCAAACTCCGTGGCGACATCCGGCGGAAAGCTGAAAGCTCCGCTCTTGCCCCCGAGCAGCACGGCGATGCGCGGATGGGGCAGAGCCCCGATGCGTGGCGCGAAGCTCTTGCCGGCCTTGGCAAGCCGTTCCGGCGTGACGGCATGCACGGCGCCGAACGTGGTGATGACATTCGGGCCTTCAAAATTGTCATGGACCGGCGTCGCTACGAGGTCGAACAGCCCGGCAGGCACTTTCGGGTTTTGGATGTGAAGCGCGTAAGCGCCCGAGATCCGTTTGATGGCCAGCGCAATGGGTACGCTGCGCCGCCCGATGGAGATGACCAGGCGCGGCCATGGGGGCTGAAGCGGCTCACTCGTATCCATGGCGCGCAGGACTATCTTGGCGGGGATGGGGATCTGGAGCGGCGTAGGGATCAGCCGCATGGCCCCTTTGGGGCGCATCCGTTTCAGCGTGAAAGGGAGGCCGACGGCCTTGGCCACGGCCCTCCCTTGGGCTTCCATGCCCACGGAGCCGTCGGTGATGACCCAGGTCGTATCGGCCTTGGCGGGCTCATTTTTGGGGTCCCCAGAACTTCCGGAATGGAAATCGCTCAATTTCTTTTCGATTCTTTTGCCTAGAAGACCTAATGTTGCGCGAAACCGACAGGCCTTGGGCCTTCGGAAGCTCTCCATCGCCTTCTAGCGCGATGGCCCCGCGATCGTCCAGGGAACGAAAAGACCCATGCGTAGCGCCCGCCTCGATGCGACTGACTGGCTGATATTGCGCGAACTCCAGACCGATGGGCGTATCACCAATGTGGACCTCGCCCGCAAGGTCGGCATTTCGGCGCCGCCTTGCCTGCGCCGCGTGCGGGCGCTTGAGGAGGCCGGCATCATCGAGGGCTTCACCGCGATCCTCGACGACAAGGCGCTCGGCTTCGAAGTCACCGCCTTCGCCATGATCAAGCTGCATAGCCAGGCGGAGGCCGATCTGATCGCCTTCGAGGAACGGGTGCAGGATTCGCCCATCGTGCGCGACTGCCACATGCTGTCGGGGGAGACCGACTTCCTGCTGCGCTGCGTGGCGCCGGATCTCAGTGCCTTCCAGGATTTCATCATCCACGAGCTAACGGCGGCGCCCAACGTGGCGAGCGTGAAGACCTCCCTCGTGATCCGCGCCTCGAAGCATGCGGCGGGCGTACCCACCGAGCTGGTGGCGGATATGGCGCCAAACGGGCGAGCGGCAGTGCGGACCGGCGCGGGCTAGCGGGCGACGTTGCCGTAGACGCTAAGGTTGCGGAAGGCCGTGGCGCTGTGATGCGCGAGATCGGGGCCGATGGGCGTTGGCCCGTCCATGGCGCGGATGGCGCCGTCCTTGGTATCGGCAATCAGATTGTCGGTAATCAGGGCCGTCCCGGCGGACGGGCTCACCGAGACGCCGATGCCGATATGGGCCTTGCGGATGAGATTGTCGGTGACGCTCACGTCGCGGAGATAGTCGCCCCAACCCACCAAAATGCCGTAGGCCGGCGCGTCTTCTATGACGTTGTTGGCGACCACGCTATCCGCCTCCACGGCGATGCCTATGCCGCGGGTGTCGACGCTCTTCCGGAAGAAGAGATTGCGGATCATGTTGCCTTGCACGACGGCGAGCCGGCCGCCTTGCTTGGAGTTGGTGACCGACACGCCCATGGCCGCCACGTCGACAATGTTGTTGGCGATCACCACGCCCTCGAAGGAGAACTCGGCATAGACCGCCACTTCGCCGAGCCGCGCGCAGGAATTGCCGATCATCTGGCAGTTGGAGCCGGCGTTCGAGCGGATCGCCGAGAAGGCGCAGTCGGTGATGCTGTTCCCATTCACCAGCACCGAGTCGGCGCGGAAGATATTGATACCATTGCCATTTTGTCCGCTACCGCCGCTCTTGGCGGCGACGCGCTCGATGCGGTTCGAGGTCACGATGGTGCCGTCCTCGCCGATCTTTGAACGCCAGACGAGGATGCCGTTGTCACCGCAGTCGTGAACATGATTATGGGCAATCTGTAATCCGTTCGCGTCCTCGCTGTACAGCGCGGCTTTACCGATGCCGCCGATCTCGCAGTCGGCGATGCGGCCCGCCACGCGCCGGAGCACGACGCCACCCTCGGTGCTGCCAATGAAGCGGCACTCCGAGATGGCCAGATGTGTCGCCTCGGTTGCCATGAGAAGCGCGCCGTTCTCGCCGAGCGGCTTGCCGCCGCCGTCAAGCACCAGACCGGACAGGCGCACATTGTCGGTCCCTTCGGTTGAGAGGATCGCGCCGCCTGCGCTGTAACGAAGGATTGTTCGCCCCGGCACGCCCTGGATGTGCGTGCCGGATTTGAGGTTGAGTCGCCCGGTCGAATAAGTCCCCGCCGCGAGACGTAAGGGTGTGCCCGATTTGGCCGCCGCATCGGCGGCGTCCTGGAGTGTTGCCGTCTGGTCGAAGGCACCCCCGGCCGGCACCACATCGCTTGTGCTCGTTTCGCGCGCGACCACCATGCGCGGGCCCACCACGGCCAGGCCCACGCCAAGCCCAGTGCTAAGTCCAGCCAACATCAACTCGCGCCGGCCAATCGTCATTGCCGCATCTCCTCAATGTGTGAGGCGCGCGGGTTTTGAGCCGGGCGCGCGTCTTGCGTGGCGGTGACGTCAAGGACGAAGCGCAGAATCTCTTCCGCCGCGTGCAGCAGAGCATCGGCGTTGGACGGTCCGCCTGCCGGAGGCGGCACATGCACGAACAGGGCATCACGTCCGTGCGCTTTCGCCCATTGCAGGGAGCGGTAGTAGAGGAAATTGCAGAGATAGCGTCCGCAGGATCGCGAGCTGTGGGCTTGTGCGCCCTGGGCTCTGAGATGGGCGGCGATCTTCGTGACCGGCAGGCCGGTGTCAAGGCGCACGGCGCCACCAGGAGAGATCACGCGTGCGTTGGCGAAGGCGCCACGCCCATCGGCTCGGGACATAATTCGGTTATGGGCCGAGTGTTCGATGCGAAGAGCTTTCGTGCGCGGGCTGACGCCAAAGTGAATCATAACATAGGGTTGAAAGCTCTCGTGGAGGCGCGGCGTGAGTGCGGCAACAGCCTCCCACTCCGTCGGCAGCACAAGCGCATGGAGATTGCAGTTGCGGGACTTGCGCGCGGCAAGAGTCTCGGCAAGCCAGCCGGAAGGGTTCTCGGCGACGCCGGGATAGGGGCCAAAGCCGGTAAGGAGGACGTGTGGCCGTACCATATCTCTGGCTTACAAGCCGCTTGCGCGGGAGGAAAGTGAATTCGCGGGGGCTGGCCTACTCAGGCTCGTTGAGGCCGACCAGGCGCCCAAGCTCCCCGGCGGCGGCGGCGGCGGTCATCTCGCCGGCGCGGACCTTGTCCTCAAGCGCTTGGACGTGGCGGGCGGCGCGCCGGCTGCCCTTGAACGCGGCGAGCAGGCGCTGCTCGAAAATCTCGCGCATCCAGGAAATGGCCTGATCGGCCCGGCGCTCCATCAGCGCGCCCGTTTCGACAAGGGCGGCATGGCGCTCGGTGATTTTTTCCCACAGCACGTCGAGACCGAGATTGTCCCGCGCCGACAGGGTCAGCACCGAAGGCTCCCAGTTCGGATGGCCGGCGGCAAGAATATGCAATGCCGTCCGGTATTCCGTCGCCGCGCGGTTGGCGCGCTCGATATTGTCACTGTCGGCCTTATTGACCGCGATGATGTCGGCCAGCTCGAGCAGGCCGCGTTTGATGCCTTGAAGCTCATCGCCCGCGCCGGGGATGGCGACCACCACGAACACATCCACCATGTCGGAGACGGCGGTTTCCGATTGGCCGACACCGACGGTCTCCACCAGTACGATGTTGAAGCCCGCCGCTTCGGCCAGCGCAATGGTCTCGCGCGTGGTCTTGGTGACGCCACCGAGGCTCGTGCCCGCGGGTGAGGGGCGGATGAAGGCCGATGCTTCCATGGACAGCCGGCCCATGCGGGTCTTGTCGCCGAGAATGGATCCGCCGGTTCGCGACGAGGTCGGGTCGACGGCGAGCACGGCCACCTTGTGGCCTTTGGCGATGAGGTTGATCCCGAGCTGATCGATCAGCGTGGATTTGCCGGCGCCGGGAACGCCGCTAATGCCGATGCGGATGGACTTGCCGGTATGGGGCAGCAGCGCCTCAAGCAGCTTCTGCGCGCGGAGCTGATCCTGGGGCCTGGTGCTCTCGACCAGCGTGATGGCGCGTCCCAAGGCCACGCGGTCGCCGGCGCGGATCGCCTCGACGGTCTTGTTGAAATCGTCTTCGGTCTTGGTGGTGCCGCTCATGAGATGCCGAGCTACTCGGCGGCCGCTTTGGCGTCGCCCTCGACACCGAGCTTACCGAGAATGTCGATAGCGGCGTCGGCGATCGGCGTGCCGGGACCGAAAATGGCCTTGGCGCCGGCTTCGTAGAGCTCGGGATAATCTTGCGGCGGGATGACGCCGCCGACGACAATCATGATGTCGCCGCGCCCTTGGGTCTCCAGCGCCTCACGCAGCGCCGGTACGAGCGTCAAGTGACCGGCGGCAAGCGACGATACGCCGAGGATATGGACGTCGTTTTCGACGGCCTGGCGGGCGGCTTCATCGGGTGTCTGGAACAGGGGGCCAATATCGACGTCGAAGCCGAGATCGGCGAAAGCGGAGGCGATGACCTTCTGGCCACGGTCGTGACCGTCCTGGCCCATCTTGGCCACGAGAATACGAGGGCGGCGTCCGTGCTCGGTCTCGAAGCTCTCGACCAGTTCGTTGACGCGGGTCATGTTTCCGTCCTCGCTGCCCATCTCAGCCTTGTAGACGCCGGAGATTGCCGAAACATTTGCCCGGTGGCGGCCATAGACCTTCTCCAGGGCATAGGAAATCTCGCCGACAGTGGCCATGGCGCGGGCGGCTACGACGGCGCCTTCAAGCAGGTTTCCTTTGCCTGTCTCAGCGCTTTCGGTCAGCGCGTCAAGCGCGCGCGTAACGGCCGTCTCGTCGCGCTCGGCCTTGAGACGCTCAAGCTTGTCGAGCTGCTGGCGGCGTACCGAGCGATTGTCCACTTTCAGAATGGCGATGTCGGCTTCGCTGTCGGGCTGGTATTTGTTCAGGCCGACGATGGTCTGGCGGCCTGAATCGATGCGCCCTTGCGTCGCGGTCGCCGCCTGCTCGATCATGCGCTTGGGGATGCCGGCTTCGATGGCCTTGGCCATACCGCCGAACTTCTCGATCTCCTCGATATGCTCCATGGCGCGGGCGGCGAGATCGTAGGTCAGGCGCTCGATGTAGAAGCTGCCGCCCCACGGGTCGATGATGGTTGTGGTGCCGCTCTCCTGTTGCAGCATGAGCTGGGTGTTGCGAGCGATGCGGGCGGAGAAATCCGTCGGTAGCGCCAGCGCCTCGTCCAGTGCGTTGGTATGGAGCGACTGGGTGTGACCTTGCGTGGCGGCCATGGCTTCGACGCAGGTCCGCACCACGTTGTTGAACACATCCTGGGCGGCGAGGCTCCAGCCGCTCGTCTGACAATGAGTGCGTAGTGCCAGCGACTTGGGATTCTTCGGCTTGAACTCGTCCATCATGAGCTTCGCCCACAGCAGACGCGCGGCGCGCATCTTGGCGATCTCCATGGAGAAGTTCATGCCGATGGCCCAGAAGAAGGAGAGCCGCGGCGCGAATTCATCGACGTCCAGACCGGTGGCGATGCCGGCGCGCACATATTCGATGCCGTCGGCGAGCGTGTAACCGAGCTCAAGGTCGGCCGTCGCTCCCGCTTCCTGCATGTGATAGCCGGAGATCGAGATGGAGTTGAACTTCGGCATCTGCTTCGACGTGTAGCCGATGATGTCGGACACGATGCGCATCGATGGTTCAGGCGGATAGATATAGGTGTTGCGCACCATGAACTCTTTGAGGATGTCGTTCTGGATCGTGCCCGAGAGCTTGTCGTGGGGCACGCCCTGCTCCTCACCGGCGACGATAAAGAGCGCCAGCACCGGAAGCACCGCGCCGTTCATGGTCATGGAGACGGAGACCTGATCGAGCGGGATGCCGTCGAACAGGGTGCGCATGTCGTAGATGGAATCGATGGCGACGCCCGCCATGCCCACATCGCCGGTCACGCGCGGATGATCGCTATCGTAGCCGCGATGGGTGGCGAGATCGAAGGCGATGGAGACGCCTTGCTGACCAGCGGCCAAGTTCCGCCGGTAAAAGGCGTTGGAATCCTCGGCCGTCGAGAAGCCGGAATATTGGCGGATCGTCCAGGGGCGCTGCACATACATCGTCGGGTAGGGGCCGCGCAGATAGGGCGCTACGCCCGGCATGCCGTCGAGGAAGTCGAGGCCGTCCAGATCGCCGGCGCCATAGGCCGGCTTCACCGCGATGCCTTCCGGCGTCTCCCAGTTGGGCGCGTCGGACGCCGGGGACGCTTCGCGCGGCTCCTTAAAGTCGATCTCGGTGAACTTCGGTATTCCGGTCACTTACTCGTTCCCTTTCAGGCCGCCGCGTTGGCTCGTGCCTAAAGCCCTAAGTTTGCGTATGCCCCGCGCAGCATCGCGAGAATGTCCGCGCCCGCCGATACGAAATCGTTCACGCCGGCGCCCTTCAATGCGGCCTCTTGGTCGCCCGGTCTGCCGGCCAGATAGATGTGCTGCGCGCCGGCCTCGCTGAGGGCTTTCGCCGCCTTGGCGCCCTCGGATGCATAGACTTTGTCGGAGGAGCACAGGCAGGCGAGTTTCGCACCCGACGCCTTGAATGCCTTGGCAATGCTGTCGATGTCTTGTGCGCCTTCGAGCGTGATCGCGGCGATGCCCCCCGCCTCGAACAGGCTTCTGGCGAAGCTTGCCCGCGCGTTGAAGTCGGCGGGGCGTCCGAGACAGGCAAGAAAGATCGCCGGCCGCTCGCCATGCTCGGCGAGATAGGCGTCGCTGCGGTCTCGCAAATCCTCGAACGGCTCGGCCAAACGCATGCGCTGCAATTGATCCACGGTCGGTTCGCCCGGATTGTCGCATGGAGGTGCGGGCGTGGCGTCGAGCACGGCAACCGGTTCCTCGGCGAGAAGCGGGAAGTCGCTGGTGCCGACCAGGGAGTCCTTGCGGCGCGCGACGGCGTTCTCGCGCTCGGCGCGCACCTTGGCGACCTCGCGTTGGATCAGTCCGGCCCGCAAGGCTTCAGCGCCGCCGCCGGTCTTGTCGATGTCTTGGAACAATGTCCATGCGGCGCGGCAGAGCTCATCGGTCAGCGCCTCGATGGCGCCGGCGCCGGCAGCCGGGTCGGCGACGCGATAGAGATTTGCCTCCTCGATGAGAATGGTCTGGGTGTTGCGCGCGACACGGCGGGAGAATGCGTCGGGCAGGCCGAGCGCTGTACTGTAGGGCAGCACCGTCACCGCATCGGCGCCGCCAAGTGCGGCGGAGAGCGCGGCGATCGTACCGCGCACGATGTTTCCGTGCGGATCGTGTTTCGTCAGCATGCGCCATGCGGTCTCGGCGCTAACGAAGGTCGGTTCGGGCTTGAGCCCGCAGGCCTCCTCCACGCGCGCCCAAAGTTTCCGCAAGGCCCGGAACTTGGCGATGGTGAGGAATTGATTCTGATCGGCGGCAAGGCGGAAGAAGACAAGGCGCCGCGCATCGTCGAGGGCCATGCCGCCGGCCTCCAGCGCGCGCAGATAAGCAAGCGCCGTGGAGAGGGCGAAGGCGAGCTCTTGTGCCTCCGAGCCGCCGGCCGCGTGGACGGGCCGGCCGTCACCAACAGCGAACGGGCCCTTGAAGCCTTGCTCCAACATCTCCCCGACCAGGCCGGAAAACACCGGCGCCATCTCGGGCCAGTGGACGTAGCTCCATCCATTCGCTGCGAGAACACCGATGGGATCGAGGCCAAACCGGATATTCACTTCGCTCGGTGCGATGCCCCTCGTCTCGACCAAGTTCGCCAGCGTGAGCGCGGCGTCTCTGCAGGCCAGGCCTTGCTGGAGCTCGATGGGAACGCCCCACTCAAGATGGACGCCTTCCAGGGCTGCGCTCAGCATGTCCGGGCACGCGGGAAACGCGTAGCCGTAATCGCCGACGGCACCCTGAAATACGAGCACGACGCCGTTGGCGCCATTGTTCAAATCGTCAAGGATTTGGCGATTGGCTGCCATGCCGGCGCCAGGCTCGATGCGCTGAAGCACCTCCCAAGGCTGTCCGGGCGCGCGGCCAGGAATGATTTGAGCGTTCGTTGCCCGGCCATAGAGCGGTTCGACGGCAATGCCGTCATAGCTCTTCGACTGAAGCAAAGAGAAGGGGGCGCCTTTCAGCGCCTTTTCCACGAGTGTCTTCCACGCCGCCTCGTCGGTGGCGGGAAAGTCTCGGGCCAAGGGAA